>Ga0183095_10302_pt6 | contig 78568 bp, 75 predicted proteins | sample BioMet4_FD_130346 | JGI IMG/M metagenome (GOLD analysis project Ga0183095, IMG submission 130346) | Microbial communities from bioreactor (seeded with sewage sludge) at LBNL, California, USA - Biofuel metagenome 4 (v2) (version 3) | ecosystem: Engineered > Bioreactor > Anaerobic > Unclassified ... | reverse complement strand
GAGCGCATCGGTGACCGCCAGTATGCTGTTTTTTCGTTCGATAAAGAAGAATTACCGAAAATACAATAAAATTATGAAAAATGGGTCTACCACATTTTGTGGAAATGTGCTATAATGCCAACAATCTATCTGTTGTCTGCGGACTGACGCCGAAAGGCTGCTGCCTGCGTCCGGCGGAGAAGACTGACGCGGCGCTGCCGCGCCAAAGAACGGAGGTATGGCTCATGAGATGTCCCTATTGCGGTTATCAGGAGAGCAAGGTGGTCGATTCCCGTCCCGCGGAAGAGGGGAGCAGCATTCGCCGCCGGCGCGAGTGCCTGTCCTGTGAGAAACGGTTCACCACCTATGAAACGGTGGAAAGTCTGCCCATGGTGGTCATCAAGAAAGACGGAAGCCGCCAGACTTTTGACCGCGATAAGATCCTGCGCGGCATTCAGCGCTCCTGTGAAAAGCGCCCCGTCCCCTTTGCGGAAATGGAGCGCATGGTGGGCGAGATCGAGCAGGAAGTGCAAAACACGCTGGAACGTGAGATCAGTACCGAAGCCATCGGTGAAATGGTGATGGAGAAGCTGAAGAAAGCCGACGAGGTGGCCTATGTGCGTTTTGCCTCAGTGTACCGTCAGTTCAAGGATATCAACACCTTTATGAGTGAGCTCAATAAGCTGCTCAGCGAGAAATGACCTTTCCCAAGGCTGCCTTCACAGCACGTTTTTGATGCTCAACTGTTCCATTTCATCCAACAGCGTTATTTGCGAGAGAAGTTCCGCGTTGTTGACGCGAAATTCCGGCGCATCCTCTTCCTGCGCCAGGACCAGGCTCTTTTCAATCAGCGCCTGGGCGTTGTCAAGCTCTCTGTGTTCGATCACAATGTGCAGATAGGTCTGTCGTTTTTGCCAGCTTACTGTAAAGCTATCCAGCTTTTCACTGACTGTATGCCAGTCTTCCTGCTGAACATACCGGTCGATTTCCGTCAATTGAGAGTTCCACTGGGCACAGCAGCGGCTGAGATAAGCGCTGTTGAGTAGGGAGAGGGCCAGAAGCGCCGCCAGCACGCCGCCGGAGATGCCCCAGATTTTCATGACAAACCCTCCTTTGGCACACAGACGACTTTGCCGCTGCCGTCCACTGACATGAAGTAGACCTGGCTGGTAGCGGAGAGCCTGTTTTGTTTCAGCTGCTGACGCAGCCAGTTTTCGTCCCGCCCGGCCGCTTTCAGATTGCGGCGGATCAGCCGCCCGTCGTTGACAATTACGGTGGGCAGGTACACGTCATCCGCCACGTCCAGTTTCATTTGCGCGGGTGTGACGGGTTGCTGCGCCGTATACGGCAGAACGGAGAGCTGGCCGTTGGTTTCCAGAATGGCGTATTTGACGGCTGTCAGATCGCTGATGCCCTGTGACCGTAGTTCTTCCGTCAGTTCATCCACGGTGAGTCGGTTGCGTTTCATGGCTTTTTGCTGCAGGACGCCGTTTTGAATGATGACGGCAGGCTCACCGCAGAGCAGGGAACGAAAACGGATGCAGCGCAGATTAAAGTAACTCAAAAGCATGGAAAGAGCCAGCAGCGTCAGAATGGGAATGATCCCGTTGAGCAGAGGGATTCCAAAGTCCTGCATGGGAACGGAAGCCAGATCCGACAAAAGCATGGTCAGTACCAATTCGGTGGGTTCCAGTTCACCGATCTGACGTTTTCCCATAAAACGCAGGCCGATGATAATGAGAAAATAGAGAAGAACGGTTCTGAAAAAAGCGGTTACCATGGGCAATCCCTCCTCCGTGACAGTATTTGCGGAAGTTCGGAAAAATATGAATTTGTTTTCTGCCGCCGTGCGGCGGTTGAAATAACAATCGCAGAATCAGAAAGGAGATTTATAGGTTTCACCCTATCAGAAGCGCCATGTGCCTGCCTCATGGCAGGATAACGAGGAGAGGGGAGAATCGAGAATTCGGCGGATGCCCTTCCGTACAGCTCTGGTGCGCACGCAGTTTACAAAACCGGCGGGTGACCGCGGGACAGAAAAGCTGCGACAGGGCAGAGAAGGCAAATTGACTGCGAGTTTGTCCTTTTGATCTCAGATAAATTGAATCAGGAGGATACCAGATATGTGTGGTATTATAGGTTATGTAGGCAATGAACAGGCATCTCCCATTTTGCTGGATGGGCTGCAGCGTCTGGAGTACCGCGGCTATGATTCGGCGGGCCTTGCCGTATGCAGTCCCGACGGCGTCCTGCAGGTGCGCAAGAAGAAAGGCCGGCTGCAGGCGCTGCGTGAGATGACGCACGACGGAAGTGACCTCACAGGCTTTACAGGCATCGGACACACCCGTTGGGCGACCCACGGCGTTCCCAACGACATCAACGCTCATCCCCATGTGAGCCAGAGCGGCAAGATCGCCGTGGTTCACAACGGGATCATCGAAAACTATGCGGAGATCCGCCAGCAGCTGATGGAAAAGGGCTATCATTTTCTGTCGGAAACGGATACCGAGGTCGTGGCGCAGCTGCTGGATTACTATTACAGCGATTGTCAGGATATTTTTGAAGCCGTAGTGCGGATGATCCACACGGTGGACGGCGCTTATGCGCTGGGTATTGTCTGCGCCGACCGGCCTGACCGGCTCATCGCCGCCCGCAAGGACGCCCCGCTGCTGCTGGGTTACGGCACAAACTGCAACTTTATTGCTTCCGATGTGACGGCTATTATCCGCCACACCCGCGACATTGCCTATATGGAGGACGGCGAACTGGCCGTTATCGAGGGCGATGATATCCGGGTGTACGACAGCCAGCTTCATCCGGTGGAGAAGAAGCATTTTCACGTTGATTGGGAGATCGACGCCGCGGAGAAGAACGGTTACGCTCATTTTATGCTCAAGGAGATTTTTGAGCAGCCCGTGGCAATCCGCAAGGCTATCGGTCCCCGCATCCAGGACGGGAAGGTGGTGCTGCGGGATCTGAAAATGACCCCCCGGCAGATCCGCGATATCCGCAAGATCTTCATTATTGCCTGCGGTTCTTCCTATCATGTGGGCATGGTGGGCAAGTATAATCTGGAACGGATGCTCCGTAAAAGCGTGGAAGTGGTTCTGGCTTCGGAATTCCGGTACTGCGACCCCATTGTGGGTCCCGGAGATCTGGTGATCGTCATCAGCCAGTCCGGTGAAACGCTGGACACCATGGCCGCTTTGCGTGAAGCCAAGAAACGCGGCGCGCGCATTCTTTCCATTGTCAATGTGGTGGGGTCCTCCATCGCCCGTGAATCGGACGATGTCCTGTATACCTGGGCAGGACCCGAAATCGCGGTCGCTACCACCAAGGCGTACAGCACGCAGATGGCGGTTCTGAACATGGTGGGCCTCTATTTTGCCGATGTGATGGGCACCATGCTCAAAAGCGATTACGACGCGGTGGTGACCGGCCTGCAGGAAATTCCGGAAAAGATGGAGCAGGTGCTGTCCCATGCCGACCGGATCAAGGCCATTGCCGCGGAATGCGCCAAACATGAGGATGTGTTCTTCATCGGCCGCAACGTCGATTACGCGCTGTCCCTGGAAGGGAGTCTGAAGCTCAAGGAGATCTCCTATGTCCATTCGGAGGCATATGCTTCCGGCGAACTGAAGCACGGTACTATTTCCCTGATTGAAAACGGTACGCTGGTTATCGCACTGAGCACCTATGGCCCGCTTTTTGACAAGGCAATGAGCAATGTGGTGGAGGTGCAGGCCCGCGGCGCCCGCGTGCTGGCTCTGACGACTCAGAGCCATCGGGAAGAAATGAGCAAGACAGTGCCGCTGCTGCTGACGATTCCCGATATTCATGAGATGCTTTTACCGCAGTTGGGCGTGGTTCCGCTGCAGCTGCTGGCCTACTATATGGCCCTGGAGCGCGGCTGCGATATTGATAAGCCCCGGAACCTGGCCAAGAGCGTCACAGTGGAATAACTGCTGTACATTTGATAAAAGAGGCGGCTTCCGTTTCAAACGGGAGCCGCCTCTTGCACGGGACAAACGTAAAATCTGTGCGGAGTGCATTGTAAAGAGTTTATTTTTATGCTATGCTAAATTCAAATGAATGTATTTTATACATCGGATATTTTTCCGCGGAGAGGCATTGGATGGATAACTTATTGGAAAAAATAACGTCGCCGGCCATGATTTCCAGCGCTTTTCTCATTGTGGCGGCCGCTGTTGTGCTGTTTATTTTTCAAAAACTGCTGCACCGTTACCTGAACAAGGCGGAAGTGAAAGAGCGGCTGTACGGCAAGAAGGAAACCCACATCAAGCTCATCGGCAACGTTCTCAAGTCGGCGGTGGTCCTGATCACGGTGATCGCTGTTCTTCAGATGAACGGCATCAATGTTTCGTCCCTGATTGCCGGCCTCGGCATCGCCAGCGCTATCGCCGGCCTTGCCCTGCAGGATATGCTCAAGGATCTCATCATGGGTACCAACATCATCTCAGATGAGTTTTTTGTCATTGGGGACGTAGTGCGCTATAAGGATATTGAAGGCAAGGTTATTGCCTTTACACTTAAGACGACTAAACTGGAAAACATCTCTACCGGTGATATTGTCACTGTCTGCAACCGCAATATTTCGGAGATGACGCGCATATCCGGCCGGTTTGTGATCGAACTGCCGCTTTACTATGAAGAGGACCCGCAGAAGATTGACGGGGTACTGGAGCCGCTGTGCCAGGCTGTGAACAAAATGGAGAAGGTAAAGGAATGCCAGTATCTGGGCATCAGCCAACTCAACGATTCCTCCGTGGTTTACAAGATCTTTGTGGGCTGCGCACCGGAAGAAAAATATATTGTGAAGCGTCAGATTTTTCAGATGGCTTACCGTTGGCTGCGGGAAGCGGGGATCGGATTCCCGTATCCGCATATGGATGTGCATCTGAAAAGGGAAGAGGCGGTTTCCGCTGCCTCCGACCGGTGAAATTCTGAGAGAAAAACAGAGAAATTTTTCATGCGACAGCAGTACCGGCCGCAGGGCCGGCTGCTGCATTTTCACGCGAAAAAACCAGGAAACAGCCGGGATCTTTGAACCGAGGCGGCAGGAAAGGAATGTGCATCGTATGTTGGATAAGTTGAAGGACGATTTGGCGCGGATCAGGACGATGTCAATCGTCGGTATGTGCAAGAATGCCGGGAAGACAACGGTTCTGAACTGGCTTTTAAGCGAAGCGCAGCGCGGCAGATGCCTGGCGCTGACCTCCATCGGCCGTGACGGCGAATCGACCGACGTGGTAACGGGCACGGAAAAACCAAGCATTTTTGTGCCTTCCGGCACGCTGATTGCCACTGCCGGCGATATGCTGCGGCTGTGCGACGTGACAAAGGAAATCATCTACACCACCGGCATTCCCACACCGCTGGGCGAGGTGGTGATACTCCGGGCCAGGAGCGCCGGCTTTGTACAGCTGGCAGGCCCGTCCATCACGACGCAGCTGGCGCACCTCTCCGGCACTTTTTTCGATCTGGGCGCGGAGCAGGTCATCATCGACGGAGCCTTGGGGCGCAAGTCCCTGGGGGCGCGTGTGGTGGCAGAGGGCGTCATTCTCTGCACCGGTGCCTCTTACCACATGAGTATGGAAAAGGTCATTGAGGATACGGCCGGTATTTACCGCATTATGAATCTTCCAAAGGCTGCCTCGCTGCCCCCGGAAGCCGAAGACAGCCTGGAGGACTGTTTTCGGAAAAACGGAGAGGCCTATCTTACCGGTGCTCTCTATGACAGCATGATCCTTCCGCTGCTGCGCAGCGGCATATTGCGCAGCGGGCGCCTGGTGGTGCAGGACCCCAGCAAGGTGCTGCTGACCGCCGATACGCTGGGAAAGCTGGACACCAGAAACGTAAAGCTGGAGGTCAGAGATGCGGCCAGAACGCTCTGCGTGACAGTGAATCCGGTGTCTGCCTATGGCTGGAAATTTGACAAGGATGAATTTCGCGAAAAAATGCAGGCGGCAGTGGATGTGCCTGTGATCAATGTGAAGGAGGAACTGGGATGATTTCCATTACGTTTGACGACAAGCAGAAGATCGGTCTGCAATATGCGCTGGATACGCTGCACGGCTGCTCTCCCTTTGGCGCGGAAAAGATCCGCCGCCTGCGCTTTTACGGTCCGGAAGAGCGGGAAGAACTGGAAACAGAGCTTTACAATGTGGAACAAATGGCCCGTTTTGCGGGGGAACTCAAGGCGGAATACGACAAGATCTGCCTGATACTGTGTCAGATGAAGGATATCCGCCATTCCCTGCGCCGCTGCGCCGAGGGGATCTGCCCAGACCATGTGGAACTGTTTGAAATCAAGGGCTATTTGCAGCGCCTTGAAAATCTGCTGCCGCTGTTCGAGAAGGTCAGCGGGAAAGCCGCCCTTGAAGGAATCGCCTTTTCCGATCCCGCTCCGGCGCTGGCCGTGCTGGACCCTGAAAATACCCGCAGCCGCGGCTTTTATATTCCCGATAACAGCACGCCCCGCCTGAAGGAGCTGCGCATCAGAAAAAAGGCGCTGGAGGAGCAGCTGTTTCATGCAGAGGAGAAGGAAAAAGACGCCATTCGCCTGGAACGCACCCGTGTCTGCGCCGAAGAGGACAGTGAGGAGATGAAGGTGCGTGCTGCCATGGGCAAGACACTGGCGCCGCTGGTGCCGGACTTGCTGGAAAACGCCGATACCGCCGGCCGTCTGGACTTTATGATCCAGAAGGCTTTGTTTGCCGTGCATTACGGCGGCGTCCGCCCGGAACTGACGGACGGAGCGCTGGAACTGACCGACATGATGAATCCGGAGATCTGCGATCTGCTGGAGGAAAAAAACCGCCGCTTTATTCCGGTTTCCATCTCACTGGGGCGCGGCGCCACTGTGATCACGGGCGCCAACATGGGCGGCAAGAGCGTGGCGCTGAAAACGGTGGCGCTGAACGTTCTTCTGCTGCAGGCCGGTTTTCTGGTGTGTGCCAAAAAGGCCCGGATGCCCCTGTTTTCCTGTGTGAAAATGCTTTTTGACGATCTGCAGTCCATCCAAAGCGGCCTCTCCGGCTTCGGCTCGGAGATCGTGGAGTTTCAGAAGGCACTCGACGAGGTGGAGCAGGGATATTCTCTGTTTTTGCTGGATGAATTTGCCCGCGGTACCAACCCCGACGAGGGCGCTGTCATCGTACAGGCCGTGACACGGTATCTCAACGGTATCAATGCCATCTCGATCCTGTCTACTCACTACGACAAGGTGGCGGAAAACGCCAATGCCCATTATCAGATCATCGGCCTGCGTGATATCGACCCGGAGGCGATCCGGCGGGAGCTGTGTACTACCTCCGACGACGGTATTGAGGTGATTGCCCGCCACATGAACTACGGACTCTACCGGGTGGAGGGCCGCTCGGATTGTCCTCGTGATGCCCTGAACATCTGCCGTATGCTGTCCCTGAAGCCGGAGATCCTCAAAAATATTGAGGCTGCTTATTAAAAGCCGGAAGGCAAAATATATGCAGCCGGCTGTCCGTCTTTTTGTGCGGACGGCCGGCTTCTTCAACTGCATGGCGCACAGGCGCCGCCATCATATATTTCTCCCTGGCTGCCTGTCATGACAGCGGAAATAATGTCATCGCCGTGATGTCAGCCGCGACTGACGCGGCCTGTGCCTCCGGCCTGCGCCTCCGCTGAAAAGCAGCAGCAGTCAGTGAAACAGCACGCTCCGACCTTATGAAATCCTGCCGCACGGAAGGCTTTCAGCTTTGCTTGCCAACCCGTGACGGCTTGCCGCCGCCGCAATCCTTTGTCACTTTACCCAGATAAAAGACAGAAGATGCCGCATTTTTGTTCACTATTTTTCGAAATGAACGAAATTTAAACAATATAAGGGCAAATTTCCAAAAAAACTTTGAAAATCCTTGACATTTCCCAGACAAAGTATATTGACTTTTTCTGGCAAAATGTTATAATCAAAATACAGAATTTCATAACAAACAATAGAGGCGCGGGAGATAGGGTACCGATTCGCAATGGCAGCAGGCACTGACAGCGGACGGGAAGGGATCACTCGCCGAAAGGATCATGCATGGCCTGATGCATGGCTCTTGGTAACAGCGTGTAAACGTTGTTACTGTCATGTGTTGATGAAACCCATGGAGCGCTATTGGTCATTAGCTGACCGATAGCGCCCTTTTTTCATGCCCGAAAAGAGTGAAGTAGGCCGAATGTTTTGGGATGCTGTAAGTACAATAAAGTGCAAAAATTTTTAGAGGAGGAATCATCATGGAAAAAATCACATCTTTGCTCCGCCTGAGAATGAGCGCTAAAGACGCACATTACGGCGGAAACCTGGTCGACGGCGCACACATGGTCCATCTCTTTGGCGATGTGGCCACCGAACTGCTCATCAAATACGACGGTGATGAGGGTTTGTTCTGCGCTTACGACAACATTGAATTCCTGGCTCCTGTCTATGCCGGCGACTACATCGAAGCCTACGGCGAAATCGAGAAGGTGGGCAACACCTCCCGCACCATGAAGTTTGAGGCCCGCAAGGTCGTCGTTGCCCGCGGCGACATCAGTGCCTCCGCTGCTGATTCTCTGGCTGAGCCCATCGTTGTCTGCCGCGCCCACGGCACCTGCGTGACCCCCAAGCAGAGCCAGCGCATCGAGCACAAGTAAGGGGTGCTGTATATGGAAAAGCTGATCATCACTGCTGCCATCTGCGGTGCAGAAGTCACCAAAGAACAGAACCCCGCCGTTCCCTACACGGTGGAGGAAATGGTGAAGGAAGCAAAGAGCGCCCATGAAGCGGGTGCGGCGATCCTTCACATCCATGTCCGGAACGACGACGGCACTCCCACTCAGGACCGTGAGCGTTTCCGCGTCATCATGGACGCCATCCGCAAGGAGCTGCCCGATGTCATCATGATCCCCTCTACCGGCGGCGCTGCCGGCATGACGCCGGAAGAGCGTCTGCAGCCGACCGAGCTGTTTCCTGAAATGGCAACACTGGACTGCGGCACCTGCAACTTCGGCGACGACATCTTTGACAACACCATGCCTACCATGCGCGCTTTCGGCAAGCGGATGCTGGAAAACAACATCAAGCCCGAATATGAGTGCTTTGAGCTGGGCCATCTGGACACCATTTTGACCATGGCCAGGAAGGGTGAAGTCCCCGGCGCTCCCATGCAGTTTAACTTCGTGCTGGGCGTCAACGGCTGCACTCCCGCTACCGCCGAGAATCTGGCGTTCTTCGTCAACAAGATCCCCGCCGGCTCCACCTGGACCGTCACCGGCGTAGGCCGCGGCGCGTTCCCCATGGCTGCCGCTGCCATTCCCATGGGCGGCAACGTCCGCGTGGGCTTTGAAGACAATATCTACCTGGGCAAGGGCCAGAAAGCCGCGTCCAACGGCGAACTGGTAGCCAAGGTGGTGCGTCTTGCCAAGGAACTGGGCCGCGAGGTCGCCACTTCCGCGGAAGCCCGCGAGATCCTGAGCCTGAAACCCCTGAAGAAGTAAGACCCACTTTATTTATACATTTTAGGAGGAATTTATTATGGCAGAACTGAAAGGCAACAAGTACGGCACCCATAGAGTCATCGAGCCCAAGGGCGTCCTGACTCAGGCAGCTTGGAAGATCGACAACGATATGTCCAAGGTGTATTCCAATGAAATCGTCTGCGATGTGATCTCCCTGAACGTTGACTCCGCTTCCTTTACCCAGATCTCCGAAGCCTGTGGCGGCGATGAGAAGAAGATCGGCGAAATGATTATGGGCATCGTTGCCGAACGCGGCAAGCAGCAGAATCCTGTGACCGGTTCCGGTGGAATGTTCATCGGCACTGTCGCTCACATCGGTGAGGATCTGCTGAAGAAGCCTGACTTCAAACTGAAGGTCGGCGACAAGATCGCTTCCCTGGTGTCCCTGTCCATGACCCCCCTGCGCATCGACAAGATCCTTTCCATTCACAAGGACATTGACCGCGTCGACATCGTCGGCAAGGCCATCCTGTTTGAAACCGCTCTGTATGCCAAGCTGCCCGACGATATGTCCGAGCCTTTGGCTCTGGCGGCTCTGGACGTGGCCGGTGCGCCTGCTCAGGCCCGCAAGCTGCCCAAGGAAGGCGACAGTGTTCTGATCCTCGGCGCCAACGGCAAGTCCGCCGTTCTGTGCGGCTACGAGGCCATGAAGAAGGTCGGCCCCAACGGCAAGGTCGTCGGCGTTGTCCGCAAGCCCTCCCAGGTTGCTGATCTGCTGGAGCTGGGTGTCTACACCGACGTCGTCGTTGCCGACTGCACCAAACCCGTGGAAGTCATGGACGCTGCTCTGGCTGTCAACGGCGGCAAAGAGTATGATATTTCCATCTGCTGCGTGAACATCGAGAGCTGCGAAATGTCCGCGATCCTGCCCGTGCATGATGACGGCCTGGTTTACTTCTTCTCCATGGCTACCAGCTTCACCAAGGCCGCTCTGGGCGCTGAGGGCATCGGCAAGGATGTCACTATGATCGTCGGCAACGGCTATACCAAGAACCACGCTGAGATCACCCTGAACGTGCTGCGCGAGAATCCCAAACTGCGCAAGCTGTTCGACGAGAAATACTGCTGAGAATGACCAACCGGGGCGGAGCGGCTTTTGCCGCTCCGCTATCGGGGCTTGACAGCAACTGACCCGGTATGCGGACGACGGCAGGGGAGCGGTACCCACCCAACAGGGAGGATGCCGTGCGTATCTCCGGCAGGCCAAGGAACTGTGCCCCGGGCCGATACCATATTTCGCCGTATATCAATACTCCCTTCAGGGGAGAATCTATTTATTGATTGAGAAGGAGAATAACTGCTATGGTAACTCGTAATGGTCTGTTTGCAGACGTTCCCGCCGAACAGTGGAACGACTGGCATTGGCAGGTTGCCAACCGCGCTGAAACCATCGAAGACCTGAAGAAGTATATGACCCTGACGCCTGATGAGGAAGAGGGCGTGAAGAAGACTCTGGGCAAGCTGCGTATGGCTGTGACGCCTTACTATCTGTCCCTGATCGACCTGAACGATCCCTTTGATCCCATCCGCAAGATGGCCATTCCCAGAGCGGAAGAACTGGAGTTTGCCGACTATGAAGATGCCGATCCTCTGCACGAGGATACTGACTCTCCTGTTCCCGGCCTGACCCACCGCTATCCCGACCGTGTGCTGCTGCTCATCACCGACCAGTGCTCCATGTACTGCCGTCACTGCACCCGTCGCCGCTTCGCCGGTCAGAACGACTGCGAAGTGCCAATGGCGCAGATCGAGAAGTGCATCGATTATGTTGCCCATCATCCCGAAGTACGCGACGTGCTGCTCTCCGGCGGCGACTGCCTGATGGTTTCCGATGAAAATCTGGAGTATATCATCAAGAAGCTGCGCGCGATCCCTCATGTGGAGATCGTTCGTCTGGGCTCCCGCACGCCTGTGGTGTGTCCCCAGAGAATTACCCCCGAGCTGTGCAACATGCTCAAGAAGTATCATCCCATTTGGCTCAACACTCATTTCAATACGCCCAAGGAAGTCACTCCCGAAGCCGCCAAGGCCTGCGCCATGCTGGCCGACGCCGGTATTCCTCTGGGCAACCAGAGCGTACTGCTGGCCGGTGTGAACGACTGCGTCCATGTGATGCTGGATCTGGTTCATGAGCTGGTCAAGATGCGCGTTCGTCCTTATTATATCTATGCCTGCGATCCTTCTCTGGGCCTGTCCCACTTCCGCTGCCCCGTTTCCAAGGGCATCGAGATCATGGAAGCGCTGCGCGGCCATACCTCCGGCTTCTGCATCCCCACCTTCGTGGTGGACGCCCCCGGCGGCGGCGGCAAGACCCCCGTTATGCCCAACTACCTGATTTCTCAGACTCCGCGCAAGGTCATCCTGCGTAACTTTGAGGGCGTCATCACCTCTTATACGGAGCCCGAGCATTATGTGCAGGATTGCCACTGCGACGTCTGCACCGGTAAGAAGCAGGCTGAGAAGACTGGTGTGGCCTGGGTTGCACAGGGCACCAAGCAGCGTTATCTGGAGCCCACCAAGCTGCTGCGCAACGAGCGTCACGTCAAAAAGTAAGTAAGGGGTAACATATGGAAAGCAAACTGGGACTTAATTTTGAACTTGTTGATAAGGCCCGTGCATCCGCCGCTCATGTAGCGGCGGATGTACAGGAATTCATCAACGAGCATACCACCGTGACCACAGAGCGCACCGTGTGCCGCCTGCTGGGCATTGATGGCGTCAATGAGATGGATGTCCCCATGCCCAACGTGGTCGTCGACCATCTGATGGCCAACGGCCTGCTGCCCGTGGGTGCTTCCTGGCACATTGGCAATGCCATGGTGGAAACCGGTCTGGATCCCCAGACCATCGCTGAAAAAATCGACAAGGGCGAGCTCGACCTGAGCAAACTTCCCGCTCACAATGACGCGGAAGTGCGCGCTGCCATCAAGCCTTATGTGGACAAGACGATCGCCCGCATCAACAAGAACGTGGGCGCCCGCAACGCCTATCTGAAGGATTTCGGCGACAAGGAAGGACCCTATCTGTACGTCATCGTGGCTACCGGCAATATCTATGAGGATATTACCCAGGCCAAGGCGGCGGCCAAGCAGGGCGCCGACATCATCGCCGTCATCCGCACCACCGGTCAGAGCCTTCTGGACTATGTGCCCTACGGCGCCACCACCGAGGGCTTTGGCGGTACCTACGCCACTCAGGAGAATTTCCGCCTCATGCGGAAGGCACTGGATGAAGTGGGCGAAGAACAGCGTCGCTACATCCGCCTGTGCAACTATTGCTCCGGCCTGTGTATGCCCGAAATCGCCGCCATGGGCGCTCTGGAACGCCTGGATGTGATGCTGAACGACGCCCTTTACGGCATTTTGTTCCGCGACATCAACATGCAGCGTACCATCGTTGACCAGTATTTCTCCCGTGTTATCAACGGCTATGCCGGCGTGATCATCAACACCGGCGAAGATAACTATCTGACCACTGATGATGCCATTACCAGCGCTCATACCGTTCTTGCTTCTCAGTTCCTGAACGAGGCCTTTGCCAAGGAAGCAGGCATGAGAGAAGAGCAGATGGGTCTGGGCCATGCCTTTGAAATGGATCCTGCCGTGGAGGATACCTTCCTCTATGAGCTGGCTCAGGCACAGATGGCTCGTGAGATCTTCCCCAACGCGCCTTTGAAGTATATGCCGCCCACCAAGTATATGACCGGCAATATCTTCCGCGGCCATATCCAGGATGCCCTGTTCAATATGGTGACCATCATGACCGGCCAGCGCCTGCATTTGCTGGGCATGCTGACCGAGGCGATCCATACGCCCTTTATGTCCGACCGTGCACTGTCCATCGAAAACGCGCAGTACATTTTCCGGACCATGAAGGATCTGGGCAGCGAACTGACGTACAAGGAAGGCGGCATTATTCAGACCCGTGCCAACGAGGTGCTGACCAAGGCCACCGACCTGCTTTCTGAGATTGAAAAACTCGGCCTGTTTACGACCATCGAGAAGGGCATCTTTGCTGATGTAAAACGTCCCAAGGACGGCGGCAAGGGCCTCAACGGTGTTGTTTTCAAGGACGAAAAGTATTTCAATCCCTTTATTGAAGAGATGAAGGGGGTTGTGGCGCAATGAGTTCCGGACTGTATAACACTCATAAAATTGATTTCGACACCACACTGGACCTGACCCGCCTGAAGCCGTATGGCGACACCATGAACGACGGTAAGGTACAGACCAGCTTCACTCTTCCTGTCAAGGACGACGAGCGCGGTGAGGAAGCTGCCCGTCAGATCGCCAAGAAGATGGGCTTGGAAGAACCCAATGTGGCCTACCACGCGGCGCTGGATAAGGCATTTACCTTCTATGTGGTATATGGCAGCTGCGTCCATTCCGTTAACTATGAAGAGATCCATGTGATCACCGTGGAATCGGAAACGATGGGAATGGAAGAAACCAACGACTACATCCGTGAGCATATCGGCCGCAAGGTCGTCATGGTGGGCGCGTCCACCGGCACGGATGCTCATACTGTTGGTATCGACGCGATCATGAACCGCAAGGGCTTTGCCGGCCACTATGGCCTGGAGCGCTATGAGATGGTGGAAGCCTACAACCTTGGTTCTCAGGTCCCCAACGAGGACTTCATCAAGAAGGCTGTGGAACTCAAGGCTGATGTGCTGCTGGTTTCCCAGACGGTTACGCAGAAAGATATCCATATCCAGAACCTGACCAATTTGATCGAGTTGCTGGAAGCGGAAGGTCTGCGTGATAAGTTTGTGGTCTGCTGCGGCGGTCCCCGCATCACTCACGAGCTGGCTAAGGAACTGGGCTATGATGCCGGTTTCGGTGCCGGTAAATATGCTGACGATGTCGCCAGCTTCGCTGTGACCGAAATGGTCAAGCGCGGTATGAAGTAAGGAAACAGAATTTGATTGTTCTGCAAGTCCCCGGCCATTCTTTATGGCCGGGGACTTGCAGGGGTAGAGGAGGTTCCCATGGATCAAGCCAGGATTCATGTCTATTGCGGGGACGGCAAGGGAAAAACCACTGCCGCCATCGGCTTGAGCATTCGTGCCGTGGGCCGCGGCTTCCCGGTGGTGCTGTCCCAGTTTCTCAAGGGGAGCAACAGCGGGGAACTGGCTGTGCTGAAAACGCTGCCCGGCTATTTCATTGTTCCCAGCCCTCAGGTCTGCAAATTTATCTTTCAGATGACGCCTGAGGAGAAGGAACAGTGCCGTGCGGATACTACCCGGCATTTTGAAGAAACAGTGGAAACTGTAAAGCGCGTTCATGCAAAGCTTTTGGTCATGGATGAGGTGCTGGATGCCGTTTCCACCGGGATGCTGTCAGATGAAGCCTTGGCTTCGTTTCTCAGAAATCGTGATTCCAATCTGGAGGTCGTCCTTACGGGCCGCGCACCTACGCCCTGCGTTGAGCCCCTCGCCGATTATATTACCCGCATGGAGAAAGTCCGCCATCCCTATGATCAGGGGCTCACAGCGCGGATAGGCGTAGAATATTGATAAAGTAGAATAATGATAAAAAAGTGTCAAAGCACTTGCAATTTTTCTGTTAAAATGTTAAAATAATAACGTTAGAGCTACATCAACTTTTCGCGCAGTTGATGCACAAAAATAAGGAGGAACAGAAATGGCAAACAAACCTGTAATCACTGCCAAAGAGGCAGCGGCAATGATCCCTGAAGGCGCCACGATTATGTGCGGCGGCTTTCTGGCTTGCGGTCAGGCAAGAGCAATCGTTAAGGAATTGGCTGCTTCCGGCAAGGGTGGTTTCACCCTTATCGCCAATGATATGGCGCGTGCTGTCGGTCCCATGGGTGAAGAGTTTTTTGGTATTGCGCAGCTGGTGCATAATCACCAGGTTAAGCGCATCATCGGTACACACGTCGGTATGACTCCTGAAGTTGGCCAGCAGGTCAACGAGGGCACTCTGGAAGTCAATCTGATTCCCCAGGGTTCTCTCGGCGAGTGCATCCGCGCGGCCGGTGCAGGCCTGGGCGGTGTTCTGAGTCCTGTCGGCGTTGGCACGCTGGTGGAGCAGAGCCCTCTGTGCCTTGGCAAACAGACCATCGAAGGCAGGGAATATCTGCTGATGAAGCCTATCCACGCTGATTTTGCCCTGTTGGGCACCTATATCTGCGACCGTATGGGTAACTGCTGGTATAAGGGCACCATGCGTAACTTCAACACCGTGATGGCTACGGCTGCTGATACCGTGATCGCTGAATGCGAGTATCTGATGCCTGTGGGTTCCATTGAGCCCGAGAACATCCATACGTATGGCATGTGCGTGAATTACATCGTGGAAGGAGAAAGAAAGTAATGGAAAAGAGCGAAATCAAAGGCTTTATTGCCAAGCGCTGCGCCAAAGAGCTGAAAGACGGCGATGTTGTTAACCTGGGCATCGGCCTGCCTACCCTGATCCCTAACTATCTGCCCAAGGGTGTTGAGCTGGTGATTCATGCTGAGCTGGGTATCGTCGGTGCCGGCAAAATGCCGACCCCCGAGGACCACAACTTTGATCCTTACCACGTAATCGATGCAGGCGGCAACCCCGCTTCCGTTGCTTTCGGCGGCGGTTTCATTGATTCTGCCACCAACTTCGGCCTGATCCGCGGAGGCCATGTGGATGCTTGTTTCCTGGGCGCTCTGGAAGTGGACGCTGAAGGCAACCTGGCCAACTGGATCATTCCCGGCAAGAAGATGCCCGGCATGGGCGGCGCCATGGATCTGTGCGTCGGTGCCAAGAAGTGCATCGTCTGCATGGAACATACTGCCAAGGGCAAGCCCAAAATTCTTGAACAGTGCAAGCTGCCCCTGACTGCCGCTCGCTGTGTCAACACCATCATCACTGAGATGTGTGTGTTCCAGGTGACTGACAAGGGCCTGCTGATGACTGAAATCAATCCTGAGTTCACAGTTGACGATGTGAAGGCTGCTACTGCGGCTCTTTTCACAGTTGCCGATGACTGCAAGTCCATGATCGACTGATTGACAGGCAAAATAAAATCCCGACTGATTGTATCAGCCGGGATTTTATTATAAGAAAGGAAAATTATTGTTCTGTCGGGACGGCGGCGGCTTTCTTCCGGGCTTTATACTGACGCACGGCGGCATAGACCACTGCGGCGAAGAGCATACCGATGTTATAATAGGCATAGGGCAGATATTCCGCAGCTGAAATGCCCAATACGCTGCCCATGAAGATGCCGCAGGTGTTCCAGGGTACCAGAGCAGAAGTCATGGCACCGCCCACGCCGATCCCAAGCGCCAGATCGCGGCGTTCCATATTCTGTTTGTCGTACTGCGCGGCATACATACGCCCCGGCAGCGCAATGGCAATGTACTGATCCGGCAAAACAATGTTGACGCATACACAGGTGGCCAGCGTAGCGACCATCAGGCTGACAAAGCTTTTGGTATGTCTGACAATGGGGGCGATCAGCACTTCCATCTGTCCTGTTTTTTCCATCACACCGCCAAAGGCCATGGCCAGAATGACGATCGACACGGAATGGAACATGGACGAAAGCCCCCCGGCCGTCAGCAAGTCATCCACAATACCAAATCCTGTACGGGCAATATAGCCATTGCAGGCGCAGTCCAATATATCGCGCAGGGCGGCACCCTGTGCGATCATGCCGTAGACGATGCCAGACACGATGCCGATAAAGATGCTGGGAATGGCGGGAATTTTCCGCAAAATACACGCCAGCAGGATCAAAAGCGGCAAAAAGGAAAAGAAGTCCAGCTGAAAAATGCTGCTGAGCGTATCAGAAACCGCCGTCATGTTCTCCTGGGCGTCCGCCGTCATATTGCCCCCGTATTTCCATCCCACAATGGCATACAACCCCAGCGTCAGAACCAGCATGGGCATGGCAACTTTAAAAATGTTGCGGATATTGTCAAAAATATTAATGCCGGCCACAGCGGAGGCCAGATTGGTGCTGTCCGCCATGGGAGAGAGCTTATCTCCCACATAGGAACCGGAAATAATCGCACCGGCGGTGATGGGAAGCGGAATGCCCATGGCCTGCGCCATCCCCATAAAAGCCAGACCGACCGTGCCGGCGGTACCCCAGGAGCCGAGTGCCATGGAGATTATGGCACACACCAGCATGGCGCTGGCCAGAAAAAGGTGAGGAGAAATCAGTTTCAGCCCATAATAAATCATTGCCGGTACCACGCCGCTGATAATCCATACGCCGATCAGCGTGCCGATCAGCAGCAGGATCAAAATGGCCTCCAGCGCCTGGGTAATGCCATCGATCATACTGCGGCAGACCGTTTCCCAGGGCCAGTGATACACAAGGGCAATCACGCTGGAAATTCCGCATCCAAGCAGCAGGGGAATCTGTGGTGAAAGGCCGAACTTCACAAGGCAGAGAAATAAAACGGCTGCCGTGCATATAAGACCCAGCAGCGCAGAGAAAAACGGTATCTTTTTTGACATTTTTTCCTCCTGCTTCCATGATATGTCTATTTTACGCGCCCTGTCGTCATTTGTCAAAAGAAACAAGGTCTTGCACATCCTGACGCGCTATATTATAATGTATGACAGTCAATAAAAGGGGATGATTCCTATCAAAGCTTATGTGATGGACGCCTTTTCTGCGCGCGTGTTTGGCGGCAATCAGGCCGGTGTTGTTTTGCCCGACCGGGAGTTGTCAGACGAGGTCATGCAGCAGATCGCGGCTGAATTCAAACATTCGGAAACAGCTTTTGTGCGTCTTTTTACTGACGGAACTGTACAGTTAAAATACTTCACACCTGCTGGAGAAGTTGACCTTTGCGGACATGCTACCATTGCCAGTTTTGTTTTGCTGCGCAAATTGCAGTGGATCGACAACGGCGTACACACAGCGCTGACAAAATCCGGTCAGTTGTCCGTTGCGGTCAACGAAGATACCGTTTGGATGGATATGGCGGCACCCCAGGTACTCAAAACGCTGGAAGCGTCCGATATCAGCAAGCTCTATGCGGCTTATGGGCTGGCGGACAGCGACAGACCTGAAGATCTGGTGCCGGAATTGGTCAGTACGGGACTTGCCGATATTATGATGCCGGTGCGGGATCATGATACGCTGATGCGTGCCGTACAAAATGAAGAGGCCGTCAATGCCATTTCCCGCCGGTTTGATTGCACCGGTGTTCATATGTTCTGTATGGGAGGGAAGGACTGCACGGCTTACTGCAGCAATTTTGCTCCTCTATACGCTATTCCGGAGGAATGCGCCACAGGAACTTCAAACGGCGCTCTGACTTATTATCTCTATCGCAGGGGCCTCATTCACGAAGGTGCGGAAAATGTCTTTTTACAGGGCGAGCATATGCATCGTCCTTCTGAGATCCGCAGCAGGCTGACCATTGAGCAAAACCGGCCCCATGTGCAGATCGGCGGACGGGCCGTTATGTCGCTGGAATGTGATCTGAAAATCTGACGGAACATAGATCATATGATTGAAAAATTCCCTGTCATCTGACAGGGAATTTTGCTTTACTGTTATTGATTTTGAATATCTGAGGAGTGCTTTTCTTCTTTGGGGCGGTCGGCCTTACAGGCCAGAATGACACCCAGCGTGATCAGCACGGCGCCGATCAGACTTGTGATGGAAATGGACTCGTGCAATACCAGATATCCTACGACAACAGTGACAAAAGGACAGGCGTACAGATAATTGTTTGTAACAACCACGCCCAGGCGCTGAAAGGCGATGTTCCACAAGGCAAAGCAGACGGCATTGCCGAAAACACCGAGAAACAGCCAGCACAGCAAAACCGACGGCTGATGGATCAAGGGGGAAAGATCCGGCATTCCGTCGGTAAGGAGCATCAGGGGAATGGCGGTTACACCGGCCCAAAGCATGACTCGGCGCGTGACCAGAAAATTATCATATTTTTCCGTGTATTTCTTGATGAGAACGGAATAAACGGCCCAGGCCAACGCGGCGGCCAGCGCCAGGAGGTCGCCCAGCGGACTGAGTTTAAGAACCATACTGCCATTGAGAACAACCAGAACAACGCCCGCAATGGCAACCAGAGATCCGAAATAAACATATCGACTCAACCGCTCATTGTTCCGTGTAAAGATTTGTGCCAAAATAACGGTCAAAATAGGGGAGAGCGCCACAATGATACTGACATTAGCGGCATAAGTATAGGTGAGAGCGGTATTTTGCAGAAAAAAATAAAAACTGCCGCCCATAACGCCAATCAGGACAAACATCAGTTCATCGCGCCAGGCAAGTTTCAGCGTTTTTGGCCGCAGAAGCCACAAAACAGCGTAGGCCAGAAACATTCGCAGGGGAATGATCTGGATGACCGTAAAGGCCGTCAGCATCTGCTTGGTGGCGACAAAACAACTGCCCCAGACAATAATGGTAAACAGAGCAAACAGATGCCCTACGGTACGCTTGGAAGTGTTCATGGTTTTTGGCTCCTTTATTTTAGATCCGCAGCAAACGCAGAAAAATCAGCTTCATTAATATACCATATTTTTCAAGGCCTGTAAATACAGCCAAGAAGGTAAAAATAAGGCAGGCCCCGCCGCACGGCGGGACCTGCCGATTTTGATAAGTTGCTATTTGCTGTTGGAGCTGCTGTTGGAACTGCTGTTGGAACTGCTGGAATTCAGAGCAGTTACGTCGGGCGTTTGACCCTGCATAACCTGTTTGATGAGCAGTTTGGCATTGTTGACCATGGTCTGATCCACGTCCATTACGGACAGATTCCAGCCGGGCATGGAATAGCAGGTGGTGGAAGAGTCATTTTTACCGGAAACAGCATAGGAGGTGATATTCCAGGAAGTATTGCTTTTCAACTGCATCTGAACCAAACCGGAGATTTCTTCATAGCTGATATTGGTGGCAAAGGAGGTGGAAGCCGCTTTCAGAACGTTCTGATATTTGGAGAGGATGGCAGGGGAGGTAGCCTTGTCGATAATGGCTTTGATCAGAGCCATCTGATTCTGGCCGCGCTGGTTATCACCTTCGTTAAAAGCGTCGCGCTCCCGCACAAAGCGAAGCGCCTGTTCGCCATTCACTTCATTGTAGCCCTTTACGAAAGAAAAAGACTTGAAGGTGGATTCATTCTCGTCCTCGCCCATGCCGACCGTGGTAAAGTCATAGTCGGACCAGACGCTCACACCGCCCAGCGCATCGACGATTCCCTCAAAGCCCACAAAATTGACCCGGACATAATATGGCACGTCAATCCCATACAGGGCGTTCAGCGTATCCATAGAGCAGTCAATGCCGTAAAGCCCGGCGTGTGTCAGTTTGTCTTTCACACCGTTTGAAACAGACAGGGGTACATAATAATCGCGCGGTGTGTTGATCAGCAGTACCTGGTGTGTTGTGGGATTGATGGCCGCAATAATGTTCACGTCGCTGCGGCTTTGCACCGTCAGGTCATTGGAACGGGAATCCGTTCCGCTCAGATAAATAAGGAATGGCTCCTTGGTCAGATTGCCTCCGACGGATGTTTCACCGGAGGTCACATAAGTGACCAGGTTGTACTGATAAAGAACGCGCGTATCAGAGGAAAATGTGGCGTAATTTTGCATATCGCCGAGCGTATCGATAAAACCGTCGTTGATGATAATGGCGTTTACGACGCCGTCATACAGAGCATCAGCCAGCGCTGTAATGGATTTGAAGGTCTGTGTCTTTACCGTTCCGACCTGCTTGGACAGTACATCTGTAAACTCCGTGAGAGTCTTTTGATCGGAGCTGGCAAGCACACCAAAGGTATAACCCTTTGCATCTGTGATTGTCTTGGCAGTATTGTCTTTCAGCACGACGACGTCGATCACTTCTGTCTGCTGGAATTTGCCGGCAATTTTGCTGATGGCGCTCTGCACAGAATCCACCGCCACCACGCCATAGATCATGACCGCAGAGAGCAGCAGGGAAATGATCCCGCAGACCAGTTTGCCGCTTTTCTTGCGGCGGGTCGGAATCTGTACGATGACGTTGACAGCGTTGAGTATCAGCAGCCCGATCATCACCAGCAGCAGGTATTTCATGGGGAGCATATTCAGCGTGAAAAGACGAATATCCAGTAAAAGACTGCACGCCAGTAAAAGTATCATGCAGATCACGCCAAAATGATCCGCGCCCGTCCGGCGCAGGCGGTGTTTGCCATTGAGAGAGGCCGTATCTGCTGGAGGTGCTGTGTATCGGCTTTGATGGTCCATAAATCTGCTCCTAATTGTATGATAATGCACTTCTATCGTCGAATATCCGGATATGTCACAGTGCTAAATATGTATTATAATATACAGGTAACATAAAATCCAGAGTTTTTTGTAAATTTTAAAAGGATACGGGCGAAACGGACAGGCGTGCGTGAACACGGAAGGCAGCCGCCTGAAGGCGTCTGTCACTTTTTGCAATTGCAGATGCAGCTTATCATTGCAGTTGCAACATGAAATATTCTGTGATATGGTAATATGAGAAATCAAAAATGTACGACATTCTGCGAATGATGCGGATCATACGGCATATGATTGTCATCTCTTCGGCAGATGAAGAAGTATGTCCGCAATAAACAGGAGGAGCAACAGCATGAAAGCAGCGCTTGTGATTATGGCAGCCGGATTGGGATCCCGGTACGGCGGCAATAAGCAGATCGACGGTGTGGGACCGGAAAATGAGATTCTGATGGAATATTCCATCTATGATGCGATCCGTGCCGGCTTCAACAAAGTCGTTTTTATCATCAAACCGGAGATTCTGGATTTGGTGAAAGGAATCTGCGGCAACCGGATTTCCGCCATGAAGGACAAAGAGGGGAACCCGATGGAGGTCTGCTACGTTTTTCAGGACTTTTCCAGTATTCCCGCTTTTTATAAAATTCCCCCGGAGCGCCAGAAACCCTTTGGAACCGCGCATGCCGTTCTCTGCGCCCGCAGTGTTGTCCACGAGCCTTTCTGCGTGATCAACGCCGACGACTATTACGGTGTGGATGCTTACCGCATCATCTACGAAGAACTGCAGCGTCTTCCGCAGAGAGGCGCCGCCACCATGGTGGGATATCTGCTGCGCAACACTGTCAGCGAGTATGGAACGGTTTCCCGCGGGGTGTGTCATGTGAAAAACGGACAGCTTGAAAACATTAAGGAAACTCTGAAGATCCAGCTTTTCCCCGACGGACGGATCGCAGATGTGGCCGACGGGCAAAATTCTCCTCTTGATCCAGATGCAATCGTATCCATGAATTTCTGGGGATTCATGCCCAGTATCTTTCAGGAACTGGAGCATTACCTGGAAAGCTTTCTGCGGCAGCTGCCGCCCGACGATTTCAAGGCTGAGTGCCTTCTTCCCACGATGGTCGGCGATCTTTTGAACGAAGGAAAAATCAGCGTTTCTGTCCTTCACTCCGCCGCCCGCTGGTTCGGCATGACTTACCATGAGGATCGCGCCTATGTGGCAGAGGAACTTAAGGGACTGCATGAGAGCGGCATCTATCCGCCCAGTCTGAAACAGTAAATAAAAAAGGATGCGGCCGAAGCCGCATCCTTTTTTAGGGGGGAGAGAGAGAAAACAATGGAAAACAATAGAAAAACGCTCACTGCTGTTTTCTTCTGTTGACAGTTATAGTAAACACAATTCTTTTGAACAGAATTTGTTTATTTTTTTAATAAACAGTAAACATTTAACGTGGGATTATGTACAACAGACCGCAATTTGCTTAAAACTGCGGTCTGCTGCGGCTGTTATCTGCAGTCCTTGGCGTTTTTGGTATTTTTGGTGTTGGCAGCGTTGGAACCAGACTTGTTGGTTTTATTGCTGCCGCCCGGGGTATTGGTGTCGTTTGTGCCGTTGGTATTTTCCTTCACATAATTCTTGCTGTCCATAAAGGCACCTCCTTCTGTACTTGTGGTACATGAAGTAGTGTTGCCGATGTTTTTGCAAAATATACGCACAAGATCGGTGCATCTTTTTCTTTTTCCTGCCGGCCCGCGGCGCAAAAATCACAAAAAATTGTCAAAAACAAGTTGACAGATTTCTGTTGTTCTGATATACTAATCAAGCAAAACAAAGAAGGTCGGTGCATCCGCCCTCACCTCCTGCCGCAGGCAAAGGGGTTAACAACGGTCAGGCAGAAAGAATTTGTATTCTGCCATGTTGCGCGGATGCTGGGTCAGCATTCGCGTTTTGTTATTTTGGAATGGAGGTGCTTCGGTTATTAGCAATGTAGTGCATCAACTGAACGAAGAGATTCGCGATAAGGAAATCCGCCTCATCGGGGAAACCGGTGAGCAGCTGGGGATCATGTCGTCAGACGAGGCTTTGAAGGTTGCGGAGGAACAGGGGCTGGATCTGGTTAAGATTTCTCCGCAGGCAGTTCCTCCTGTCTGTAAGATCATGAACTATGGCAAGTTCCGTTTTGAGCAGAGCAAGCGCGAAAAGGAAGCCAAAAAGAACCAGCATGTGGTGGAGATCAAAGAAATTCGCATGTCTCCGGGCATTGACGTGGGTGACTTCAACACCAAGCTGAAAAATGCACAGAAGTTCCTTGCCGAGGGCAATCGCGTCAAGGTATCTGTCCGATTTCGCGGCAGAGAGATGGCGCACACCGATTTGGGTAAGGATCTGCTGGATCAGTTTGCCGAACAGTGCGCCGAAGCGGCAACATTGGATAAAGCCGCCAAGCTGGAGGGAAGAAATATGTCGATTTTCCTGTCCCCCAAGAGCGGCAAGTAAAGCGCACTTTATTTTTGCAGTTCTGCAAAAACATATGGAAGGAGATTTATTATGCCCAAACTTAAGACTCACAGCGGTGCTAAAAAGCGTTTCAATCTGACGAAATCCGGTAAGGTGAAAAGAGCGCACGCCTTCAAAAGCCATATCCTGACCAAGAAGGATACCAAGCGCGGCCGCCGTCTGCGTTCCACCACTTATGCAGAGGCTACCACCGAGGGTACCATCAAAAAGATGATCCCTTACAAATAATTAACGCGGTTTACGTTAGAAATAGGAGGCTTAAAATATGGCAAGAGTAAAAGGCGCGCTGATGACGCGCAAAAGAAGAAATAAAACTTTGAAGATGGCCAAGGGTTACTGGGGCGCCAAGTCCAAGCATTTTAAGATGGCCAACCAGCAGGTGATGAAGTCCCTGACCTACGCTTACACGGGACGTCGCCTGAAGAAGAGAGATTTCCGTCAGCTGTGGATCACCCGCATCTCCGCGGCCTGCAAGATGAACGGTATGAATTATTCCACCTTTATGCACGGCCTGAAGGTCGCCAATGTGGACATCAACCGTAAAATGCTTTCCGAAATGGCTATCAACGACACGGTCGCCTTTGCGGCACTGTGCGATATGGCCAAGAAGGCTTAATCGAACATTATTGCCCCGGAGAGCTTTTCTCCGGGGTATTTTGTCACAGATTCCTTTCTTCTGTCAGAATTATACTTGACGAAAAAAATTTGCGGACTATCATAAAACAGAGAGGCCAGATGAAGATTACCAAACGAGAATGTGAAAGGAAAAGCAGTTATGTATTGTGTCAGAAAAATAAATGAGGACTATACATGGGTCGGTGCTGACGCACGCCGCCTGCCTATGTTTGAAGGTGTTTTCGGCGTACCCAACGGGATTTCCTTTAACAGTTATCTGCTGAAGGACGAGAAATGCGTGTTGTTCGATACGGCAGATCAGTCGGTCAGCCGGACTTTTTATGAAAACCTGGAATTTGCTCTGGACGGTCGGCCGCTGGATTACCTTGTAATCCAACATATGGAACCCGATCACACCGCGCTGCTTTCCGACCTGGTACTGCGTTACCCCAGTATGAAGATCTGTTGCAGCGCCATGGCTAAGACCATGATCGGGCAGTTCTTCGGCAATAAATGGGAAGATCGCATTGTGGTGGTAAAAGAGGGAGATACTCTCTCTACAGGCCGGCACACGCTGTCGTTCCTCGCGGCCCCCATGGTCCACTGGCCGGAAGTCATTATGACCTTCGATGAAACGGACAAGCTGCTTCTGACAGCGGATGCATTTGGTTGTTTCGGTGCGCTGAACGGCAAAATTTTTGCCGATGAAGTGGACTTTATGCACGACTATTTAAGCGAAACACGCCGGTATTATGCCAATATCGTGGGTAAATACGGCACACAGGTGCAGGCTGTCCTGAAGAAGGTTGCCGCTCGCGAGATCCGCATGCTGCTGCCTCTGCACGGTTTTGTCTGGCGCAGGGATCTGGACAAAGTGCTGGATAAGTACGATCTGTGGAGCCGTTATGAGCCGGAAGAAAAGGGCGTGATGATTGCCTATGCCTCTGTCTACGGCGATACGGAAAACGCAGCCAACATTCTGGCCTGCCGCTTGGCTGAAAAAGGCGTAAAAGTGGAAATGTTCGACACGTCCGTGACACCGGCTTCCTACATCGTTTCCGCCGCCTTCCGGTTCAGCCATCTGGTTTTTGCCGCCACCACCTACAATGCGGGCGTCTTTATCACGATGGAAGAACTTCTGCACGATATTGCGGCGCATCAGCTTCAGAAGCGTCGATTCATGCTGATCGAAAACGGCAGCTGGGCGCCCACCAGCGGCAGCGGCATGAAGAAGATCCTGGAGCCGCTGGCTGGTTGGGAACTGCTGCAGGCGCCGCTGACGCTGCGCTCTTCTCTGAAAACAGAACAGATGGCGGCTCTGGAGGAAATGGCTCAGACACTGAGCGACGATATGGAGAAGAAGCAGGAAGCACCGGCGGCGGTGACAAAGAAACGCTTTGTCTGCAAGGTGTGCGGTTATGTCTATGAGGGTGACGAGCTGCCGGCCGATTTCAAATGTCCTGTCTGCGGGGCAGCCTCTGCATATTTTAAAGAGGTACCGGCTGTGGAGAAAAAGCGTTTTGTCTGCCAGATCTGCGGTTTTGTCTATGAAGGCGAAAGTCTGCCGGCGGATTTTAAATGCCCCATCTGCGGACGCAGCGCGGAATTCTTTAAGGAAAAGGCCTAAGGGCCGCGGCATATCGCGGCATAAAAAAGAGCTGCATTCGCGTCCTGCGAATGCAGCTCTTTTTGTTTCAAAAAACGGAAAACCAATGCTTACCGGAGATTTTCCTTGATGGCTTCGGCCAGTCTGGTGATGCCCAGAACGATCTTGTCCTCCGGCATACAGGAATAATTCAGGCGCAGCGTATTCTCGTGGCCGCCATTGGGGAAGAAGGAACCGCCGGGAACAAATGCGACCTTCTTTTCCAGGCACTTCATCTGCAGCTCCTTTGCATCCATGTACTCAGGCAGTATGATCCAGGTAAACAGACCGCCGTCGGGGCGAGTGAACCTGCAGCAGTCGGGAAGCGTTTTGGCCATGGTGTCAATCATCACGGATCTCCGTCTGCCATAGACTTCACGAATCTTGGCCACATGGCCGTCCAGATCGAACATATCGATCCACTTGGATGTTTCCATCTGGCCGATGGTGGAAGCCTGCAGGGAAGCGGCCTGCTCCATAAAGTTGAAACGGGAAAGAATTTCGTCTTCCGCGCAGACCCATCCCAGACGGTAGCCGGGCGCCAGGATCTTGGAGAAGGTGCCCAGATAAACGATCAGGCCCTTGGTATCCAAAGACTTCAGAGCGGGCATAAATTCGCCTTCAAAGCGCAGTTCACCGTAGGGATTGTCTTCAATCACGGGAATTTCATACTTGTTGATGATCTCCATGAACTTATGACGACGCTCCAGATTCCAGGTCCTGCCGGTGGGGTTCTGGAAATCGGGGATAACATAGATCATTTTGACTCTTTCCGTGGTGGCTAGGATCCTGTCCAGTTCTTCCATGATCATGCCGCCGTCGTCGGTGGGAACTTCCACAAAATGGGGTTCGCAGGCTTTGAACGCATTAATGGCGCCCAGATAAGAGGGGCTCTCCAGCAGGACGACATCACCCTTGTTCAAAAAGACGCGGGCGGCAAAGTCAAGACCCTGCTGGGAACCGGAAGTAACGAGAATATGATCCGCATCCGTGTGAATGTTGTTCTTTTCTCTCATGCGCTGGGCAATCTGCTCTCTCAGACGGGGGAAGCCCTCGGTGGTCGAGTATTGCAGGGCGGCACGGCCGTTTTCTTCCAGGACGGTCTTGGAGGCCACTTCTATTTCTTCGACAGGAAACAGTTCAGGCGCAGGCAGGCCGCCGGCAAAAGAAATAATGTCAGGACGTGCTGTGAGTTTCAGCAATTCTCTGATTTCAGAACCCTTGAGCTGATCCATTCTGGTTGAAAATTGAATCATTTTACTTCCTCCTCAAAATTTTGCCCGGCAGATAAATGGCCGGACGCGCTGTATTCGCATATGGTTATTTAACCACAAATCCGGCGCAAAGTAAATCAATTCCGTCCGTCAAATTTGGAAAAATCCGGCCTTCACGGAAAGTTTGGCAATACCAACAAAAAAGTCAAGCATTTTTGCGTCAATATCACTAAACGAAAATAATACAAAATTGTCCCATGATTCAGATAAATTGCAAAGATAGGGCCAAAAAATGTTAACAAACTTATCTGTAAAAAATAAACAAAGAAAAAGCGGCCATCCTTTTCCCGGATGGCCGCCTCACACGGTGGCAGCGCCCTCAGTCCTTTGACTGCAAATTAGCGCCGCCTGTTATTTTTCATCGAAAGATGGGTTCATGAAGTAAACGTTTTTCTGATCCATTTTTTCTCTGGCAAGGCGGAGGCCTTCGCCAAAGCGCTGGAAGTGTACGATCTCACGCTCCCGCAGGAAGTGGATAACGTTGTTGACGTCGGGATCGTCGGAAAGCCGCAGAATGTTGTCGTAGGTGACGCGGGCCTTTTGTTCCGCCGCCAGATCTTCCGTCAGATCGGCGATCGTGTCGCCTTTTACAGCCATGGACGCAGCAGACCAGGGGAAGCCAGAAGCAGCTGTCGGATAAACACCGGCGGTATGATCCACAAAATATGACTCGAACCCGGCTTTCTTAACATCTCCTTCCGACAGGTTTCGCGTCAGTTGATGGACAATGGTGCCGACCATTTCCAGATGTCCGAGTTCCTCTGTGCCAATGTCCGTAAGGAGTGCCTTCAGCTCCGGATAGGGCATGGTATAACGCTGGCTCAAATAGCGCAGCGATGCACCCAGTTCGCCGTCTGCACCGCCGTACTGACTGATGATGAAAGAGGCAAGGCGCGGATTGGGCGTGGCGATATTGACGGGGTACTGCAGCTTTTTTTCATAAACAAACATCAGTCGTTTCCTCCTTCGTCCCAGGGCCAGGGATTGTCGATCCAGGTATAGCTGCCGCCGGTGGGGTCCGTCTGCAGCAGAGGGCCATACATCTTCTCATATTTTGAACGGCCCTCGTTGGCCAGCTTGATATATGACCAGTACAGGTTCAAAGCCTCAGCATCGTCGGCGTGCGTGACCAGATACAGACCCAGCTCGTCAATGGCAAAGTCCAGCGCCATCAGTTCTGTCAACGCCGGATTGCCGCCTGGCGTCCTTGCATTCATGTCGGTGTGAAACGGAAGGTTCAGCCCCGGAAACAACGTGCCGTTTTGCAGGGCGTCCTGCTGGCTGTAGCGGGAGGGATTATCGTTCTGCAGGGGAATATAGGGAAATGCCATCGGGGCGCATTTGCCGGGCAGGGCGCCGTCTGTCGGTGCACAACCGGGCAGCGGCTGTGCCGCTGGCTGGGGAGCGGCCGTTTCTCTCACGGGAACGGGTGTTGTCGTTGTATTTTCTGTGTACAAGATTTTCTCCTCCTTCAGAATCGGCCCGCCTGAGCAGGCCAATCCATTCTATGAAACAGACGCACATTGTGAAACCGTCATTCACATTTGAAAAATCCTGTGGTATAGTAGAAAAGAAAAAACAGTTTGTACAAAACAGGAATAGCCGCTTAGAACAGACCATATACATCACCTGGGTGATGCGATTGTGATTGTTCTGATTCGAAAAAAAGTGCTGGCCACCGCCGGTGCGCTGCTGCTGATACTGGCCGCCGCCTGGGTTTTCCGGGGCCCGTCGCAATCCGTCTTTTCTCCGCAGGAGGCCGGGCTATCCAGACCGGTCGTCATCGACGCGGGGCACGGCGGAGAGGACGGCGGCGCCGTTTCTGCCAACGGCGTTTCGGAAAGTCGGCTCAACCTGGCGATCGCACAGAAATTGCAGGAAACAATGGCTTTTCTGGGCAGAGAAACCATCATGACACGCACAGGCGACACGGCCATTTATTCGGATGATGCAGGGACACTGCGTCAAAAAAAGGTATCAGATCTGCAAAACAGAGTCAAGCTGGTCAACGAAACCGCCGGCAGCCGGTTGATCAGCATTCACCAGAACAGCCTGCCGGGCTATCCCACCGTCTGCGGGGCCCAGGTGTTTTACAACACGGTGGAGGGAAGCAGGGAACTGGCGGAGGAAATGCAGAATGTCCTCAATCAGACAGTCAATTCCGGGAATGAGAAGCAGGCAAAAAAGATTGCGCCCACGATCTATCTGATGAAAAATGTGACCAAGCCGGCCATACTGGTTGAGTGCGGCTTTTTGTCCAATCCCAATGAAACCGGGCGGCTTCAAACCGACGAATATCAGCTGCTGCTGGCGGTATCTATTGCCGCCGGATATGTGAACAGCTATGCAAATGAGGGAGTTACATGAAGGCAAAAACAATTTTTTACTGCACGGAATGCGGCAATGAAACACCCAAATGGGCAGGCCGCTGTCCTGCCTGCGGGGCATGGAACACGGTGGTGGAACAAAAGGAACCCGCTGTCAAAACGGGAAAAAGCGGCAATACCCCGAAAATAACACATGCCGTACCTATCTTTGGCATCGACAATACAGAGGAAATTCGCTTTCCCACCGGCATGGGAGAACTGGACAGAGTGCTTGGCGGCGGCGCCGTCAAGGGATCGCTGGTCTTGGTGGGCGGTGCACCCGGCATCGGAAAATCCACGCTGATGCTGCAGATCTGCAAAAAACTGGGGGAGAACTCCAAGGTTTTGTATGTATCGGGCGAGGAATCTGTGCACCAACTGAAGATGCGCGCGCAGCGGCTGGGCGCTGAAAATGAGCATCTGTTCGTCCTCTCCGAAACCTGTCTTGGCAATATTCTGGAGTCGGTGCGGGAGGAAAACCCGGACATCCTCATTGTTGACTCCATTCAAACGCTCTACGACGAAGAACTGGATTCGCCGGCCGGCGGGGTAGGACAGGTTAAAGGCTGTACCATGGCGCTGATGCAGCTGGCCAAGGGTGAGAATATCACCGTCTTTGTCATCGGCCACGTCAACAAGGAGGGCGCCATCGCGGGCCCCAAGGTTCTCGAACACATGGTAGACTGTGTGTTGTATTTTGAAGGGGACCAGCATATGACCTACCGCATTCTGCGGGCGGCCAAGAACCGGTTTGGCGCCACCAACGAGATTGGTGTGTTTGAAATGCTGGATTCAGGCCTCCGGGAAGTGGAAAATCCGTCGGAAATGCTGCTCTCCGGCCGTCCGGAGGACGCCTCCGGTACCTGCGTTACCTGTGTAATGGAGGGCGCCCGTCCGGTTTTGGCGGAGATTCAGGCACTTTTGGCGCCTGCCAGCGGCTCGGTACCGCGCCGCACTAGCAACGGCTTCGATTACAACCGGGCCGCCATGCTTCTGGCCGTGCTGGAAAAGCGAGGCGGTCTGAAGGTTTCCCAGTGCGACGCCTATCTCAACATCATCGGCGGACTGACCATCGACGAACCGGCTGCCGACCTGGCGGCAGTGGTGGCTTTGGCTTCCAGTTATCTGGACAAGCCGGTCAAAAACGAGATGGCCGCCATAGGTGAAGTGGGCTTATCCGGCGAGATTCGCAGCATCAGCCATTTGGAACAGCGGCTTTCAGAGGTGCAGCGTCTGGGTTTTACGCGCTGTATGATACCGGCACATCGGGCATCTGAACTGCGGCATTTCACCAATTTTGAGGTGATTCCCGTGCAGAATATTTCGCAGGTGCTTCGGGTCCTGGTACAGGGGAAATAGGCGTGTAATGCACGCAGGTGTGGAAGCCGTCTGGTTTCCCGGCCACTGTGCTTTTTTCCAGCGTGCAAATCCCTTCGTGCTGATAAACACAGTCGTCTGTACAAGGTATAAGGCTCATATGAAAACCCCCCTTCCATCATAGATTCCCCGGCAGACGCGGTTTTATGAAAAGATAAAAGGAAGTACACGCTTTTTTTGAGCTGCGTACTTCCTTTTATCGCTTTTATCGATGTTGGCACAAACCGGACCGCTGCGGCGGCACCGCGGGTTCCCCTCCTGCATACAATAGGCGTGTGAGGAGGTGCATCATGGACCACATCCTTTTGATCGTCAGATCTATTACGCAGGCTCAGCGCATGGAAAGAACTCTCGGGCAGGTGGGTATTCCTTCACAAATCTACCGCGCCCCCGCAGAACTGACCGATCGCGGCTGCGGATATGCGGTCAGTATTCAATCGAAACAACTTACACCGGCGCTGCGAAGGCTTCAGGAAATGGGCCTCAGACCGGTCAGAATATATCAGAATGACGGAAAAACTTACAAAGAGGTGAGAGTGTGATTTATTTTGACAGCTGCGCAACGACTTTGGAAAAGCCGGAATCCGTCGCACAAGCCGTTGCACAGGCTTTGCACACCATGAGTTCGCCGGGGCGCGGACACTACCCCGCCTCGCAGAAAGCGGAGGAAACAGCTTACCAGTGCCGCGCGGAAGCGGCAGAACTGTTCCACGTGGATTCGCCTGAAAACGTGGTGTTTACCATGAATGCCACCCACGGATTGAACATTGCCATCAAAACCCTGATCCGCCCCGGTATGCATGTGGTGATCTCCGGTTACGAACACAATGCGGTAACTCGTCCGCTGCACACCATTCCGCAGGTCGTCGTTACCGTGGTGGATGCGCCGCCCTTTGAACCGGCGCAGATGCTCGACGGATTTCGGAAAGCCCTGGCCGGCGGCGCGCAGGCGGCCATCTGCAACCACGTTTCCAATGTGTTCGGCTGTATTCAGCCGGTGGAGGAAATCGCGGCGCTGTGCCGTGAATTTCAGGTGCCGCTGATCGTAGACGCTTCGCAGTCGGCCGGTATTTTGCCGGTGGACCTTTTGGGATGGGGCGCAGCTTTTGTTGCCATGCCGGGACACAAGGGCCTTTACGGCCCGCAGGGAACAGGCCTTCTGCTGTGCCATCATGAAACGGACACCGTTTTGGAGGGCGGCACCGGAAGCGCCTCCAAATTTCAGGAAATGCCGGAATTTCTGCCGGACCGTCTGGAAGCAGGTACGCACAATATGCTCGGTATTGCCGGGCTGCTGGCCGGTATCCGTTTTGTCAGGCAGACGGGACTCAATGCCATTGCCGGCCATGAAAAGGACCTGACGCAGTATGCGGCATCGCTGCTGCAGAAGGAAGAAGGACTGACCGTTTATACCCGGCCCGGATTCGCCTGTCAGACCGGCGTGCTGTCTTTTACAGCGGCCGGGCATGACGTGGAGGAAATGGGGGAACAGCTTGCCGATCGGGGAATTGCCGTACGGGCCGGCCTGCAGTGCGCACCGCTGGCACACAGAACGGCAGGTACACTGGAAACAGGAACCGTCCGCTTCAGCACGTCGTACTTCAACCGAAAAGCTCAGGTCGACGCCTTTTTTGACAGTGTGCATGAAATAATCCGCGGCAACACAAGATTTTAGGCGCGGTTATTATTGCAATCCGTCAGTATTTTTTATATAATAGTATCAACTATTGCCTGAAAGGATGACGGTATGGAAGGCGTGTGGGGGATACTCGAAACGATTTGGAGTTATTTGCTGCTCATAAAGCTCTCGGATATACTGGACATCGCCATTATGGCGTATCTGGTCTATCGGCTGCTGTCACTGGTGCACAGCACAAGGGCAGAGAGCATTCTCAAAGGGATCGCTGTCTTTCTTTTGGCGCTGTGGATGTCCTCTTTGCTTCAGCTGCATGTGATCAATTTTATTCTCAGTCACATGGTACAGGTGGGCGTTCTGGCCCTGATCATCGTTTTTCAGCCGGAGATCCGTCGTATTTTAGAGGAGCTTGGCAGTAAAAATTTCAAATTTCTGCGCCTTTTTACACCGGAACAACAGCTTTCGGAGATGGAACAGGCCATTGATCAGACCGTCGTTGCCTGCACCGAAATGGCAAAGACCAGGACCGGCGTTCTGATCGTCTTTGAGCGAAAAATGATGCTGGACGACATGGCGCGCAGCGGTACCGCGCTCAACGCCACTGTTTCCAGCGAGTTGCTGAAAAATATCTTTTTTGTCAAAGCACCCATGCACGATGGCGCCGTTATCGTCCGCCAGGGGAAGATCCTCAGCGCCGGCTGCATGCTGCCGTTGTCAAAAAACGTCAATCTCAGCCGAGATTTGGGTATGCGGCACCGGGCGGGCATCGGCATGAGCGAAAACTCTGACGCGGTGGTGGTCATCGTTTCCGAGGAAACGGGCTCCATCTCCGTGGCCATCGGCGGTATGCTCAAACGTCATCTGATGCCGGAAACGCTGACAAAGCTCCTGCGGAATGAATTGATCCCACAGGAGGAGGAAGAGGAGGACAAGCACCGCTTTGCCCTGAGTGATCTGATCCGGTTCAGGAAAAACGGAGGCCACAACAGTGAAAAGTAAAAGCAAAAAAGCCCTGCAGATCATTGGTTCCATTTTGATCGCCATTGCCCTTTGGCTGTATGTGGACAATGTGCAGGCCAGAAAAGTGACAATGAATGTCAACGACGTTCCCGTGGAGTTTTCCGGAGAGAACAGCGCGCTGGCTGACAAGGGGCTGATGCTTCTGTCCGGTTACGATACGACAGTCGATTTGAAGCTCCGCGGGGCCCGCAGCGTTCTCTCCCGCCTCAAAGGGAGCAAGGTCCGCATCGTGGCGGACACCAGTTCCATTACCGCCACCGGCACGCAGACGCTTTCCTATCGCGTCGTCTATCCGGACAATATCTCCTCCGCTGCCGTGTCGGTAGATTCCGCCAGTTCCTACACAGTGACGGTTACGGTCGGTGAACTGTCCACAAAGGACGTGGAGATCCGTTGCGATATGACCGGCAGCCTTGCCAAAGGCTACACGGCTGACCCGCTGATTCTGGACCCTGAAAAGCTGACGCTGCGCGGTCAGCGCGACGATCTGGTCAGCGTCAGTTACGCCAAAATCGCTTTGAATCTGAACGATGCGGACAAGTCTGTTGTAAGCGCCTGTCCCTTTACACTGTATGATTACAATGACATTCCCATTACCAATGACAATATCCGGCCCACGGTAAAGCTGATCCAGGCGACGCTGCCTGTGAGAACGACCAAGGTCGTCCCTCTGAAACTGGATTTCGTGGAGGCTGTCGGTTCCAAACAAAACCATATGTCCTACACCATTCAGCCGCAGACGGTGACGATTTCCGGCAGCAAGGATGCGCTGGCCTCGATCGACAATATTATACTCGGCACCGTTTATCTGCAGGATCTGGGGGATACCCAGACGCTGACCTTCAATATCACGGCGCCGGAAAACACAAGGCTGGAAGGGGACACCTCCATTGCAGTGGTGACTGTTGTGGTGACAGGTGTATCGGAAACCACCCTCAATACCACACAGATCAGCTTTGAAAATGTGCCCGCCGGATTCACCGCTTCCCCGGTCACAGAAAGCCTCAATATCACGCTGCGTGGTCTGACAACGGAGATCGAAACAGTCACAGGCGAGCAGCTGAAGGTGGTGGCCGATCTGTCCGGCATTGCTGCGGCAGCAGGCAATTACACAGTACCCGCCAGTGTCTATGTGGAAGGCCATCAGAATGTGGGTGTGAAAGGCACTTATCAGGTAATTGTCAATATTTCAAAAGCAACCAGTCCCGGATGACCGGGCGAAAGGAGTTATTTATGACACAAATTGCAACCGTTGATGCCCTTTTGGAAAATGGGTATGTGGAGATATCGGTTCCGCGCAAATCCGCCTGCGGACATGACTGTGAAAACTGCGCCGGCTGTGGTATGACGGGCGCGGCTGTAAAGGCTACGGCCAAAGATCCGGTAGGCGTTTCCGTCGGACAGAAGGTCGTTGTGGAGAGTAGTACAAAAAAACTGCTGGGCGTTGTAGCACTGGTCTACGTGCTTCCGATCGTTCTTTTTCTGCTCGGTTATTTTCTGTCCTACTCGCTGAGCAGTGAAGGCGTGCGGTATGCCATCGCCATAGGTGCGGCGGCGGTGGCCTTTGTTCCCTGCGTTCTTTATGACCGCTATGCCAAAAAGCACGGGACGTTGAGCTATACCATTCAGCGCGTCTTTTAAGCCCGATGTTCGGTTACATCAGGCCCGCAGCGGACAAGCTGAGCGAGGAAGATCAAAAGCGGTTTTCCGCTTTGTATTGCGGCCTTTGCCACACGCTGGGACGGCGGTACGGAGCGACGGCCAGGTGGATATTGAACTACGATTTTGCTTTTTTGGCCATGCTGCTGTCGAGAGAAACGGTTTGCACCTGTGATGAATGCCGCTGTGCCGTGCATCCGCTGAAAAAAAGGTCGGTGCTGTGCCGGTCAGAGGCGCTGGATCTGGCGGCGGACGAGAGCGTCATATTGACCTGGTGGCAAATTCAGGACGGTATCCGGGACCGGAACTTCTGGACGGGTATTCCCTACAGGTTGGCCTCGCTCTTTTTGAAGCGGGCCTATCAAAAGGCAAGAAAATGGCGCCCGTCGTTTGACGAGAGTACCCGCCGCCATTTGCAGGACCTGGCACAGTGCGAAGCGGAACGGTGTCACTCGCTGGACAAAACAGCCGATGCGTTTGCCAGCCTGCTTTCCGATGCGGCCGGCAGCGTGACAGATCCTGTCAAAAGCCGCGTTTTGCGGCAGATGCTGTATCATCTGGGGCGCTGGATTTACCTGGTGGACGCGGCCGATGACCTGAAGAGCGACGCCAAAGAGAACCAATACAATCCGGTGGCGCTTCGCTACGGTCTGACAGACGGTCGCTGGACGGAGGAGAGCCGCGCCGCCCTGGCGCAGACGCTGGACTGCTCCATTCGCGTGATGGCGGCTTCTTATGAATTATATGACTTCGGCATATGGTCGGATATCATACAGAGTGTTGTGTATGAAGGAATGTATACGGTGGGGCACAGTGTGCTGGACGGTACGTTTCATCAGCGGGCGAGAAAGAAAAGACCAGTCTGAATTTACCTGAAACGAAAGGCGGATTTTCCCTATGAACGATCCCTATAAAGTCCTGGGCGTACCAAGTACCGCGACTGATGAAGAAGTCAAGAAGGCTTACCGGGACTTAGCCAGAAAATATCATCCGGACAACTACCATGACAACCCACTGGAGGATCTGGCGCAGGAAAAGATGAAGGTTATCAACGAGGCGTACGAAGAAATCCGTACGCAGCGCAAGAACGGTACATCCTCTTATGGCGCTTCCGGCGGCGCCGCATACGGCGGCAATGCCTATGGCAGCCCCTTTGCCGGCGGCTACCAGAGTTACGGCGGCAATCCCGCTTTTCAGCGGATCCGCATGGCCATCAATCAGGGGGACCTGAACATGGCCGAAGAACTTCTCAACGCTATGGCCGATCACAACGCTGAATGGAACTTTCTCAAAGGTGTCATCTGCAACAAGCGCGGATGGATGGATGAGGCCAAACGCTATTTTGCCGCTGCCGTGCAAATGGACCCCGACAATCCCGAATACCAGCATGCGCTCGATATGGCCGAGGGCCGCGGTCAGCCTTTTCAGCCCAACGGTTTCGGGCCCTTTTCCACCGAAAGCTGTGACAATTCCAACTGCCTGAAGTACTGCTGCATCTGGGCCTGCTGCAATGCGCTCGGCGGCGGCGGATACTGGTTCTGCTGTTAACATTCGATTCATAACAGAAGGGAGTCAATCACATTGATCAAAAGTATGACCGGCTACGGAAGAGCCAGAGAAACGGTCAGCAAACGCGACATTACCGTTGAAGTGCGTTCCGTCAACAATCGGTATCTGGATTGCAGCGTCAAAATGCCCCGTGCCTACTCCTTTGCGGAGGATGCGGTCAAAGCAGCTGTGCAGCGGGCAGTATCCCGCGGAAAGGTGGACGTATTCATCACGGTGGATGCGACTGCCGCCGACGAAACGGTGGTACAGGTGAACCGTCCTTTAGCAAAGGGGTATTTTAACGCTCTCAACGAACTGATGGAAACTTTTCATCTGGAGGGCGGCATTACGCCTATGGCACTGGCCAGATTTCCGGACGTGCTGACCGTCACAAAGGCCGAAGAGGATGTGGAAACCGTCAGCGCCGACCTTTGCCAGGTTTTGAATGACGCCCTTTTGGCTTATAATGATATGCGGTCCGCAGAAGGTGACAAGTTGGCACTTGATATTGCCGGCCGTGTGGATACCATTGAAGCCGTTGTGACAAAGGTGGAAGAACGCTCGCCGCAGACGGTGGCCGCTTACCGCGAGCGGCTGGAGGCGAAGATGCGGGAGGTCCTGCAATCCACCACCATTGATGAAGCCCGCATTTTGACAGAAGCGGCTATTTTTGCTGATAAGATTGCCGTGGATGAAGAAACCGTGCGCCTTCGCAGCCATATTGCGCAGCTGCGCGAGATGCTTCGGAGTGAAGAACCGGTGGGGCGCAAGCTGGACTTTCTGATCCAGGAGGTCAATCGCGAATGCAATACCATCGGTTCCAAATGCAATGACCTGTCCATCACAAAGGATGTGGTCAATATGAAGGCGGAAGTGGAGAAAATCCGCGAACAGGTACAAAATATAGAGTGAGGCTGCACAGATGAAACTGATACCCATCGGATTTGGCTCTCTGGTATCCGCTGAACGGCTCGTAGCAATCGTCAGCCCTGAATCTGCCCCTATCAAACGGCTGATCCAGGAATCGCGGGACCGGGGCATGCTGATTGATGCCACATACGGCAGAAAGACAGCCTCTGTTTTGCTGATGGACAGCGACCATGTGATCCTGTCGGCATTGTCCACCGAAAAGATGGCGCCTCGTTTAGGTGTAAAGCTATCTGACATTACAGAGGAGAAAACAGAATGAAAAGAAAAGGGAAAACTTTTATCATATCCGGCCCGTCCGGCGTGGGAAAGAGCACGGTGCTGCGGTCGCTGCTGGATGGGCGCGACGATCTGTACTTCTCCGTTTCCGCGACGACGCGGGTTCCCCGGCCCGGTGAAATCGACGGTATTCACTATCATTTTATTGACGTGAGGCGGTTTCGCGAACTGATCGGTGAAAATGAATTTCTGGAGTATGCCGAATATGTCGGCAATTTTTACGGAACACCCAAGAAATTTGTGGACGCCGCCATGAAAAGCGGAAAGGATGTTATTCTGGATATCGAAGTGCAGGGCGCCATGCAGGTCTGCAGCAAGCGCCCCGATACTGTGAAGATATTTATTGCGCCGCCCTCCTGGAAGGAACTGGAGCGCCGCCTGACGGATCGGGGAACGGATACGCCGGAAAAAATTCAGGAGCGTCTGATCCGGGCCAAAGTGGAGTGCCAGACGGCCAATGCCTATGATTATTTTGTGATCAACGATACCGTTGAAGAAGCGGTAAACGAACTTAACGCCATCATGTGCGCGGAACACTGCCGCCCGGCAGAGCGTATGCGTCAGATTTTAGAAAAAGAGTAAGCCTGGTTTTATTAATTTTTCGCCGATGAGGCAGATTGGAAGGAATTTATTATGATGCTTTATCCTGCTATGAACAAACTCAGCGAGTATATTCCCAACCGCTATCTTATGGTCAATGTGGTGGCGCGCAGAGCCCGTCAGATCGCTCAGGATGCTGAAAACGCAGGCGAACATCTGGAAGAAAAGCCGGTCACCATGGCTATCGACGAGGTGGCGGATGGAAAATTTGACGCTTCTACGATCGACACGGTGATTGAGGACGAGGAATAAATGCGACGGCATGGGAGGGGCGGGATCAAATGACGCAGCTTGCGAAGATTGCGATAGCCGCAGCTACCTATGCCATTGACAAGCCGTACGATTATCTGGTACCGGACGGCCTGGATGTTTCTGTGGGTTCGCGAGTCACCGTTCCCTTCGGACGGGGAAACAGACGCTCGGAAGGTGTGATTCTTTCCCTGTCCCAGAGCATTTCCAATCGCCCGGTCAAGAGTGTTCTGGCTGCGGTGGATGAAAAGCCTGTCATTACACAGCAGGAGATCAAACTGGCTCTTTGGATGCGGGAACGCTATTTCTGCACCTTCTATGAGGCGATCAAGACTATTTTACCTGCCGGTGTCTGGTATCGCTACCGACAGACCTGCCGCCTTGCCTCTTCGGAACCCCCAGAGGATCTTTCTCCACAAGAACAGGCAGTCTGGCAGGTGCTGAGCGAAAACGGCAGCCGAGATGTCAGGCAGCTTTCCGATGCGCTGGGCGAGGATATTTTTCCCGTTTTGAAGAAGCTGCAGCAAGACGGTGTTCTTTTGCTGGAAACAGAGGCCAAGCGGCCCATCAGCGATAAAACGGTAAAACTGATCAGCCTGGCTGTCGATGCCGAAACAGCGCTGAGCGGGAAGAGCAAGACATCGTCCCGCCGGGCGGAGGCGATCCGCTTTTTGCGGGACTGCGGCGAATGTGCTTCCAGCGAGCTTTGTTATTATACTGGTATCACGCCGGCTATGCTTCGAAACATGGAAAAAGCAGGTCTGATTGTCTGCCGTGAATTGGAGGAATACCGTGTTCCGCACTATGAAAAAAAAGAAGATGCGGCGGAGAATTCTCTCAATGACGAGCAGCAGCAGGCGTTTGAACAGCTCTGGCAGAAAATTTGCAGCGGGAAGCCGTCTGTGTCACTGCTGCAGGGCGTGACCGGCAGCGGCAAGACGCAGATCTACATACGCCTTGCGCAGGAAACACTGCAGCTGGGACGCTGTGTGATGATTCTTGTTCCGGAGATCGCGCTGACGCCTCAGATGATGGAACAATTCGCCGCCTGTTTCGGCGATGAAGTGGCCATGCTTCACAGCGGGCTTCGGCTTTCAGAGCGCTATGATCAGTGGAAGCGTATCCAGCGCGGTGAGGCTCATATTGTTCTGGGCACACGCTCTGCAGTGTTTGCCCCGCTCAGCGGACTGGGACTGATCGTTATGGACGAAGAGCAGGAAAGTTCTTATCAGTCCTTCAACGCGCCTTTTTATCACGCCCGCGATATTGCCAAATACCGCTGCGTACAGGACAGCGCCCTGCTTTTGCTGGGTTCCGCCACTCCGACAGTGGAAACGGCCTATTATGCCAGAACAGGCGTCTACGGATTTGCCGAACTGAAGCACCGCTACAACGAGCGGCCGCTGCCGCAGGTGATTCTGGCCGATCTGCGGCAGGAATTGCGCAATGGAAGCAGCGGAGCTATCAGCAGCGTCCTGTACCGCGAAATGAAAAAGAATATAGAAGCCGGGGAGCAGAGCATTCTCTTTCTCAACCGGCGCGGCAGCAGCCGGATGCTTCTATGCGGCGAATGCGGCGCGGTGCCGCAATGCCCCCGGTGCAGTGTACCGCTGACATATCATTCCACCAACGGGCGGCTGATGTGCCATTACTGCGGTTATTCTGAAAAAGCCTCTGATGTCTGCCCCGACTGCGGCGGCCGAATGAAGCATGTGGGGATCGGAACGCAGAAAGTGGAGGAAGAGCTGCATCAGTTGTTTCCCGGGACAAAAATTCTCCGCATGGATGCCGACACGGTCAGCGCCGTCAACAGCCATGAGAAGATACTGCATCGTTTTTCCGAAGAAAAAATTCCTGTTTTGCTGGGTACGCAAATGGTGGCCAAGGGGCTCGATTTTGAAAACGTCACCCTTGTGGGTGTTTTATCCGCCGACCTTTCTTTGTATGTGGATCATTACACCGCTTCGGAGCGTACCTTCAGCCTCCTGACGCAGGTCGTCGGCCGGGCAGGGCGCGGTGAAAAAACAGGACGGGCTGTGATCCAGACATTTACGCCCGGCAACGATGTCATTGAGGCAGCTGCCAGGCAGGATTATGACCGTTTTTATGACGCGGAGATTCGCATGCGGAAGATTCGCGGTGATCCGCCCTTTGCCGACCAGTTTTTCCTCACTGTTGCGGGTCTTGAGGAAGCAAGGGTGCGGCACGCCGCCTTACAGCTGCGGGATGGGCTCTTGGCTGCTGCTAAAAGCGGGCGCTGCGGTACTTTCGATATCCTGGGCCCAGCGCCGGCACCCATTGTCAAGGTGAATAACAGATACCGCTACCGGGTATTATTAACAGGAAAGAATCAAAAGACAATTCGCGGTTTAATCGCCGCTTTTATGCGGGAATTTGCGGCAAAAAGTGAAAACAGAGGCATGAATCTGTACGCCGACTGCAACCTGGCAGAGTAGGCTGAAAAAATGCTGATATGACAGCTATCCCGCATGTACGATCTCATTTGACAGAACGAAAGGAATGGTCCTATAAAATGGCACTGAGAAAAATAGCCGTGCAGGGGGACAGCTGCCTGCAAAAGGTATGCCGGCCTGTAACAGACTTCAACAGCCGCCTGCACACGCTCCTGGATGATTTACAAGATACGCTGATTGATTCCAACGGTGTGGGTTTGGCCGCGCCGCAGGTGGGCGTCCTGCGCCGTGTTTGTGTCGTCATGAACGAAAATGAGGAAATAATTGAATTGGTCAATCCTGTGATCGTGGCGACCGATGGCGAGCAGACAGGCTTTGAGGGATGCCTCAGCGTTCCCGGAAAATATGGCATTGTGACCCGTCCGGAAAAGGTCCGTGTCCGCGCACAGGATCGCAACGGCCGCTTTTTCGAAGTGGAAGACGTTGACATGACGGCCCGGTGTTTCTGCCACGAGATCGAGCATTTGGACGGACACCTCTTTGTTGAGCGAACGGATCATCTTCTGACAGAGGATGAACTGGATGAATATCTCCACAAACAGGAGGAAGGAAACGGAGAAGAGGAAGGCTGATACAATGAGAATTCTCTTTATGGGAACCCCTGAGTTTGCCGTAGCTTCCCTGCGCCGTCTGGTGGCGGACGGCCACGAAATCTGCGGCGTCTTTACCCAGCCGGACAAGCCTCGTAATCGCGGCATGAAACTGACTTTTTCGCCTGTAAAGGAATTTGCCTTAACAAAAGGCCTGCCCGTCTATCAGCCGGTGCGAATGCGTCACGCCATGACAATAGACCTGGTACGGGAGCTGGAACCGGAACTGATCGTCGTTGCCGCCTACGGTAAGATTCTTCCGGAAGAAATGCTGAAGATCCCGCCGCGCGGCTGCATCAATGTACATTCCTCGCTCCTCCCAAAATACCGTGGCGCCGCACCCATTAACTGGGCGATTCTGAACGGCGAAACGGAAACCGGTGTTACCATCATGTTTATGTCGAAGGAACTGGATGCCGGCGACATTCTGCATGTGGAAAAGGCGGAAATCGCCCCCCATGAGGACGCTGCCGTATTGACAGCCCGTCTGGCGGAGCTGGGTGCCAAGGCCCTTTCAGAAACGCTGCGTCTTATGAGGGAGGGTAAACTGTCACCCACAGCTCAGGACCATGCCAACTCCACCTATGCGCCTATGCTAAGCAAGGAACTCTCTCCCATTGACTGGACAAAGTCGGCACATGCGATCGATTGTCAGGTGCGCGGCCTCCTTCCGTGGCCCTGTGCCTCTGCGATCTTGGGCGGAAAAGCAATGAAAATATTTGAAACGGCAGAAGGCCGTGCCACGGATGCCGCGGCCGGTACTGTGATTGCCGCGGGGAAGCACGGCATTGAGGTCGCCTGCGGCGATGGAAAGACGCTGTTCATCACCCAACTGCAGGCCGAGGGAGGGAAGCGGATGGCGGCGGCGGATTATCTCTGCGGCCATCCCATACAGATTGCCCATGAGTGAAAATAAAAATGCGCGGGATACGGCCCTGGAGGTGCTGATGTCTGTTCAAAAGGCCAATGCCTGGTCGGACAGCAGCCTGAAGCAGACCATCGCCCGCAACGGCCTGGACAGCCGCGACGCAGCGCTGGCCACCTGCTTGTGTTATGGCGTGATCCAAAACAGAATGCTCCTTGACTTCTATATTGGCTGCTATTGCACGCAGAAGCCGGAACGTCTGGAACCGGTGATATTGAATATTCTGCGCCTCGGTGGCTACCAAATCCTGTTCATGGATAAGATCCCGCACAGCGCAGCTGTCAACGAAGCTGTGGAAATGACCAAGCGGCACAATAGGAGTAAGGCGTCTGGGCTTGTCAATGCTGTCCTGCACAAATTTGTGACCAACTGGCTGAATATGCCTTCTATTCCCGCCGAAAGCCGGGAACAGTACCTATCCATCCGATACAGCCATCCTCAGTGGCTGGTGGAACGGCTGCTGAAACTGGTGGGTAGTGAGGAAACTGAAGCGCTCTTGCAGCTGAACAACACCCCCGTACCTACAACCGTTCAGACCAATACCCTGAAAGTCACGGCTGAAGAGTTGGAACGGGAGCTTTCTTCCGTATCGGTACAAAAGCATCCCTGGCTTCAGGGCTGTTTTGCCATCAGCAGCACAGGAAACCTGGCAGAATTGCCGGCCTTTGCCAACGGCCACTGCATGGTGCAGGACCCCGCCGCCCACATGGTGGTCATGGCGGCACAACCCCGTCCGCAGGACACTATTCTGGACGTTTGCGCGGCGCCCGGCGGCAAATCGTTGGCTGCCGCCATTGCGCAGGGAAACCAGGGGGATATTCTCGCCTGCGATATACATCCGCACAAACTCCAGCTGATCGAAAAGAACGCCGGCAGGCTTGGCATTACCTGCATTCGCACTGCTTTGGCCGATGGACGCGAACGGCACGCCGCATGGCTGGAGAGTGCGGACATCGTACTGACGGACGTTCCCTGTTCCGGGCTTGGCATTATTCGAAAAAAACCGGACATCCGTTATAAGAATCGAAAGGATCTGGCCGCTCTGCCGGACATGCAAAGTCAGATTCTGGAAAACGCCTCCGCTTATGTCCGGCCCGGAGGCGTACTTGTTTACTCCACCTGTACAGTCCTGCCGGAAGAAAACGAACTGGTAACAGATGCTTTTTTGGATCGACACGGTGAGTTCAGCCGGGAACCGTTTATACTTCCCGGCCCCGTCGGCGGCACTGACGGACAGATCATGCTTTGGCCGCAGCGTTACGGAACAGACGGCTTCTATATTTGCCGGATGCGAAAAAAGGCAGTAAAGGGCAGCATATGAAGATTGATATCAAGTCTTTGTCAGAAGAGGAAATCGCCGGGCTTCTGTGCCAGAAGGGCGAACCCGCTTTTCGCGGCAAACAGATTTTCACATGGCTGCACAAGGGTATCCGCTCTTTTGAAGAAATGAGCAATCTCCCCAAATCACTGCGGGAGTCGCTGGACCGCAGCTTTTACATGACTGCACCCACGGTGGCGCGCCGACAGGAATCACAGATCGACGGTACTGTCAAATACCTTTGGGAGCTTCAAGACGGGAACTGCATCGAAACGGTTCTGATGTCCTACCATCACGGTAATACGGTCTGTATCTCTTCACAGGTGGGATGCCGGATGGGGTGTGCCTTCTGCGCATCTACCGTGGCGGGAAAAGTACGGGATCTGACCCCTTCGGAGATGCTGGATCAGGTCCTTTTCACGCAGCTTGACGCCGGCCGTGAGATCTCCAATATCGTTTTGATGGGCATTGGAGAGCCGATGGACAATCTGGACAACGTTTTGAAATTTCTCGAGTTGGTCAATCACCCGGACGGACTCCATATCGGTATGCGGCATATCAGCCTTTCCACCTGCGGCGTTGTTCCGGGGATCGAAGCTCTGGCAGAAAAGAATCTGCAGCTGACGCTCTCTGTTTCGCTGCATGCGCCTGATTCCGAAACCAGATCCCGGATCATGCCCGTCAATCGTGCATACGATGTGGAACAGGTATTTGACGCCTGTCACCGCTATTTTGAGAAAACCGGCCGCCGCATTTCCTTTGAATATGCCATGATCGACGGTGTCAACGATCACGACTGGCAGGCGGATCTCATCGCAAAGCGCCTCCGGGGCATGCCTGGCCATGTCAATCTGATACCGCTCAACGATGTGGTTGAAAGTGAATTTAAGCCCAGCAAACGCACGGCCGAGTTTCAGAAGCGGCTTATCTCTCACGGAATTACCGCTACTGTGCGCAGGAGCCTTGGCGGCGATATCGATGCTTCCTGCGGCCAGCTGCGGCGCAAAGAAATGGAAATAAGGAAAGGAGGGGAGTCCCTCTGATGAAAGTATGGGGTACGACCGATACGGGACTTGTCAGAAAGGAAAATCAGGATGCGTTTTCCGTGGAAACAGTAGGTCGCTATACGGTGGCTGTCGTCTGTGACGGAATGGGCGGCACCAACGGCGGCCAGGTGGCCAGTACCATCGCGGTCAAAACATTTGTCAACGGGATGAAACAATACTTACGCGAAGAGATGAGCCGTGAACAGTGGGAAGCTACGGCTTCAGCCTGCATCTCTCTCGCCAATACCGCCATCCGCAGCGAGGCAACGCTTCATCGAGAATATGAAAACATGGGCACCACCCTTGTTTCGGTCATTGTGAAAGACGATCAGGCGGTGATCAGCAATATCGGTGACAGCCGGGCCTATTTGGTCAGCGGAGAAGAGCTTCATCAGATCACAAAGGATCACTCCATTGTCGAAAGCATGGTGGAGAGGGGAGATCTGACCAAAGAAGAAGCACGCCGGCATCCCAGCCGGAACCTGATCACACGTGCGCTCGGTCCTGACGCCGTGGCGGAGGCGGATCACTACACGGTGCATCTGGCGGCCGGAGATTTTTTGCTTTTATGTTCAGACGGTCTGGTCAATACTGTTTCCGATCAGGAAATCTTATTTGAGATTATCCACAGCAATGAGGTGGACACCTGTCTGTCACGCCTGATAGCCGTGTCAAAAGACAGGGGCGCACCGGACAATGTAACGGCCGTCCTGCTGTACAATCAATAAAGGAGATGACAAATATGGATCAATACATTGGTAAAATGCTGGATAATCGTTACGAAATATTGGAATTGATCGGCTCTGGCGGTATGGCCAACGTTTACAAAGCAAAATGTCATCGCCTGAATCGACTGGTAGCCATTAAAATTCTGAAAAGCGATCTGGCGGAGGATGCAGATTTCCGCCGCAGGTTCCGGGATGAATCGCAGGCTGTTGCCATGCTGTCGCATCCCAATATTGTGTCAGTCTATGACGTGTCGCGAGATGGCGATGTGGAGTACATCGTCATGGAACTGATCGACGGGATTACGCTCAAGCAGTATATGGAACGGCGGGGACTGATGGACTGGCGTGAATCTCTGCACTTTATTATTCAGATCATGCGCGGGCTGAGCCATGCACACAGCCGCGGCATTATTCATCGGGATATCAAGCCTCAGAACATCATGGTGCTGCGTGACGGCAGCGTAAAGGTGGCCGACTTCGGTATCGCCTGCCTGGCCAACTCGGGCCAGACGCTGACGCAGGAAGCGTTGGGATCCGTACACTATATTTCTCCGGAGCAGGCCAGAGGCGACCGTACAGACGCACGTTCCGATATTTATTCCGCCGGCGTTGTGCTCTATGAAATGCTGACAGGCCGTCTGCCTTTCGAGGGAAATTCCGCTGTATCCGTGGCGATCCAGCACCTCAGTTCAGTGCCGCTGTCGCCCAGGGACATCAATGAAAAGGTTCCTGAGGCCCTGGAACTGATCTGTATGAAGGCCATGAACCCCGATCCGGAGAAACGGTACGCCACTGCCAACGCCATGGTGGAGGATCTGGAAAAATTCCGAAAGGATCCTTCTGTCAACATGGATTATATCAAAACGCAGCTCAAAGCGCCGGAAAACGACGAACCCACACAGTTTATTCCCTCAGGTGCGGTCAATACAGCTGTAAAACGCTCCCAAAAGGAAAAAGAAGATAAGGAACTGGCTTTCGAAGAGGAAACGCCGGAGGAAAAGAAAAAGGCAAAAAAGAAAATGCTGTTCATTATCGGCGGCTTTGCCCTGGCTCTGGCTATCGTTCTTTTGATTTTCAAGGTTATTATGGGCGGATTTTCCAATACGGGAAGCAATTCTTACGAGGTGCCCAATGTGGTGGGCTATACGGTGGAGGATGCCAACCAGCTGGACACCGTAAAGAACATTTTCACCATTACTGTCATTGGGTATCGCACAGATGCCAAATATCAGGCGGGACAGATCGTGGAACAGGATCCCACAGCAGGAAAGATTCGCAAGGATAATCGCGTCATCAACGTTTACGTCTGTTCGGAAAACGTATCCTCGCAAATGCCAAATGTGGTGGGTTATGACAGCCAGGAGGCAAAGGTACTGCTGAAAAATATGCATCTGGATCTGGTCGTCGAAACTTCGGAACAGTTCTCCACGGATGTGGCTTCCGGAAAGGTTATCTCCACAACGCCCGCCGCCAATGCCTCCATTACCAAGGGCGACACCGTCTATATGGTCGTCAGCAAGGGCCCTGAAAAGAAGTCCGTTGCGGTACCTTCCTTCCTGGATATGGAAGCCGATACCGCTGCATCCAAAGCCAAGGGGCTGGGCCTTGAAGTGGGAAGTTACAAGTACGAGTACAGCGACAAGGCCTCCGGCCTTGTGATTGGTCAAAGTTTGTCCGCCACCAGTACGGTGGAAGAGGGAACTGCTATTGTCTTTACCGTCAGCAAGGGGCCTGAAGCGCCCAAGACAGTTTCTGTGACCAAAACCTATACCATTCCCGATAAGTACAAGGGTACTGTAACCGTATCCATCATGCAGGAAAAGACACAGGTCCTTGAAAAGAGCGTCAATCTGGACACCGACGGCAGAACCGTCACCTGCACCTATACCGGGACCAGCGGCACCACCGCTCAGGTCTATGTCATTATCAACGGCAATGATACGGTGCAGAGCGAAACTATTACTTTCAAGTGAGCAGGGGAAGAATACAAAAGGCGCTCAGCGGCTTTTACTATGTCAATACAGGGACCGAACTGTTTTCCTGTCGGGCACGCGGAAAATTCCGCCGGGAGGGTCTTTCGCCATTGGTGGGCGACTGGGTCGAATTTCAAATTCTCGACAGCAAAACCGGTATTATCGACGCTGTTGAACCACGCAAAAACAGTTTCACCAGGCCTGCCGTCGCCAATATCGACCAGCTTGTCATCCTGGCTTCTGCAGCCATACCGGTGACAGACCCTTACCTCATCGACCGTATTGCGGCCATCGCGGCACTCAAAGGCTGTCGTGTATTGGTCTGCCTGAACAAATGCGACCTTGACCGTGCCGACGCACTGTATGATATCTACTCCCGGTCGGCGCTGCCGGTACTGCGGGTCAGCGCCGCCACCGGAGAGGGAATTGACGAATTGCGCGCCTGTATATATGGCAAGTTATCTGCCTTTACAGGAAACTCAGGTGTTGGAAAATCGAGCATATTGAATACGATCGATCCGGATTTTTTGCTTCCTACGGGTGAGATCAGTCAGGCATTGGGGCGCGGCCGCCATACGACGCGCCATGTGGAGATGTATTCACCGCAGCCTGATACCTGGCTCATCGACACACCGGGATTTTCCTCCTTTGACACGGAAGAGCTGAACTTACAGCTGAAGCATTCGCTGCCCGAAACGTTTCCCGAATTTGCTCCGTTTCTGAACGGCTGCCGTTTTATCGGCTGCAGTCACGTCGGGGAAAAAGGCTGTGCCGTGCTGGAAGCTGTGAAACAGGGAAAAATTCCCACAAGCCGGTATGACAGTTATGTGCGCCTATATCGTGAACTGAAAGATCTCAAGGAGTGGGAAAAAAGCGATAAAAACAGATAAGCTCTGTTTTTTTTAAATGACAGCACAAAAGCGGAAGGAAGAAAATACCTTTCGCTTTTGTGCTGTTTCCTTTGTCGGTACAGCGGAATATACTGGGGCAGACAATAGATAGGAGGCTTGCTATGAGGGGAAATTGCGGATCGGTCTTGGGAATCTGCGCATTGGCCCTGGGACTGGGAATTTTGATTGCCGCGATATTCCCGGTGGGAGCGCTGATGTTCCTGATCGCTTTTTTGTTGATTGCCTGCGGTATTATGTGCCTGAAGAGGTGAAGGGAGGAATATAGATGAGGATCGTGGTATGGAAGTCACCCAAATTTCTCAGCGGCCTTTTGCGCCGCATTTTCGGAATTCGTGCATAAACAGGCTGTTGCTCTCATAATTTTTGATAGAGAATTCAAAAACTGAGAGGACTGAAAACATGGAACTTACATTCGACCAAATCATTTGCTATGAAGCGATTGGCAATATGGTGACCACCCACGAGGAGTCCATGGAAACGGCGATTCCGGAATATTGTCCGGATCTGGCGCGGATCATCGACACAACTGGACAGCTGAAAATCCGAAGTAAAAGCATCAGCGAGGAACGGCTGACCATCAGCGGAACAGTGCGTGTCTGCGTGCTTTACAACTCGGAAGAGAGCACGGGCCTGCGGAATCTGACCCTTTCGGTGCCTTTTGAATGTACAATGGACGACAAACGCTTTGCTCACTGCGAAACGGTGCGCGTCGGCGGACGGTTGCTTTTGGCAGAAGCAAAACCAATCAATTCGCGGAAGATTTCTCTGCGTGTCATTCCGGAGTTTACTGTAACAGGCTATGCCAAAGTGAGAGAGCAGCTCTGCAGTGATCTGCCGGATCCATCGCCTGACCTGCAGTTGCAGAAACAACAGATGAATTGCCAGCTTCTAACACAAGTGATTGAAAAGCCGTTTACCTTTACAGATGATGTGATACTTGATAAAAGCAGAGAGCCCATGGAAGATTTGTTGCTGGATCAAGTCATTCTGCACATCTCTTCTACACAGGCGGTAGGAAACAAGGTCGTGGTAAAAGGGGAGGCAGAGCTGTCCGTTCTTTACCGGGCTGAGAGTCAGAATCTCTGCTGGTACACAACAGAACTGCCGTTTTCGCAAATCGTCGAGGGAAGTGAGCTGGACGAGAGCTGCGTATTTGAAGCGGAAACGCAGCTTTCAGAATGCGACGTTCGCATGATGCGCGGGGAGGACGGAATCGGTTTGGGGATTTCCCTGAGCCTGGTGTTGATGGTATATGTATATCGGCCCTGTGCATTTACCTATGTGTCGGATCTGTACAGCACGAAATATCCGACACAGGTACATACGCAGCCCGTCGCATTTCCGGCCTATCTGCCGGCTGTGACAATTCGCACGGAGGATACGCAGCATCTGGAACCGAATACGGACTTTGCGTGCCTTACCGATTGCAGTTGTGGGTCTGTCAGCGTGTCTGCGGACGACAGCAACAGTGTCCTGCGAGCCACAGTGTATTATAAGGTACTTTATCTGGACGAAGAAAACTCTCCCATGTGCATGGAGCGTAGTTTTGAAGTGTCGGGAAAGGGAAATGGAATCTCAGGATATGACGGCATCAGCGCCTGCTGCCGTGAAGCAGTTTTGCAGCAGGCGGGTGGTCAATGGGAACTGCACACCATAGTGGAGTTCACGCTGCCTCAGATGGCGGAAAAAAGCGTGCTGGCCGTCAAAGCCGCGGAAATGGATACGGGAGCCGCATCTGACAGCAGCAAACGTCCGTCGCTGATCCTCCGGCGTTTTCAGCCGGAGGAAACGCTGTGGGATATTGCCAAGCATTATCAGACCACCGCTGCCGCCATCAGAGAGGCCAACGATCTGGAGGACAAAAACCCCTTGCCGGACGATGTCATGCTGATGATACCGCGTGTCAGGTAATTTTCACCCGGAATGGAAGAAAATGCAAAAAAGACTGGAAAGCATTGCATTCCAGTCTTTTTTTTGCTATAATAATAAAAGTTGTCATGAATAGAGGTGGAAAGACACGAAACAGTTTAAAAAGCTGCTGCCGTATCTGCTGGCGATTGTCCTTGGCTTCTATCTGCTGCCGCTGCTGATCCACGATACGGGATCAGGCATGATGGTCCTTCTGGCAGTCTTGCCGCTGCTTTGTTTTTTTTCCGCTTTATTGGCGGGCCGCGCGGAAGGATTTCATTTTATTTTTCCGTTGCTGACGGCCTTGCTCTTTATCCCTTCCATTTTTATTTTTTACAATGAAAGCGCCTGGGTCTACTGTGCTATCTATGGCGCGGTGACGCTTCTCGGGAATGCTGCCGGTTTGCTTTTCTTCGGAAAAAAAAATCGGGAAAAGGAATAGAAGATCTACAAAAGATCCCCGCAAAGAACGAAATCTTTGCGGGGATCTTTTTTCAGGTTTTTTCTTCCGCTATGCGCTTGAAAGCCCATTTTTTGGCCGTATGGGCAATCTTTTCGCTTCCTTCGTGAATGTCTTCCAGTACAAGGAGCATATTGCTTTTGAACATCAGGCTGAAGAAGGAAATCAGCCGATCCCGCGAATCCTTGTCCAGATCCTTCATGGCCCTTACCATGGCGCCTGCAGCCTTAAACTTTTCCGATTTCAGGTCGGTCAGCGTCACGGCACCGGAGGCGGTCAGTACCTTGAAAAGGGCATCGACAAACGCTTCCCTCTGTTCACCGGAAAGCGTCAGCAGCCACTCCTGCAGGGCTAAATCACTGAGATGGCTCTGCCGCGTTACCTGCCGCAGCGTTACAAAATGATCTCCCATGACAGACCAGGAAAACCCGTCGTGCTGCATAAAGCCAAGCTGGCTGCTGTCCACCACGGTATAGTTCTCCTCATGTTCCAGCAGCATGCCCACCACAGAGGATTTGGGGACAATGGAATGAATCCGTTCTTCCATCCGCTTGTGTTCCGGCATGCGCAAAATATCATCGTGAAAGCCGGGGCCGTCATTGCTGTAAACGGCAATCATGCGCCGCTGAACGGCCATCGGGGCAAACACGCCGCCGTAAACGGCCAGATTTCCGCCCTTGGAGTGCCCACCCAGAATCAGCTTTCGGCGGGGAAACTGCTTGGCGACAGTCACCGCATACTGCACCGCTTTTTTTTGGGCCGGCAATTCCGAAACACAGCCCAGCATGAAATCTTCTTTCCATCCGGCAATCGTATCATCCGTCCCACGGAAAGAAAGGTAAACCGTTTTACCGTCTGTTTCAATCGCCAATGCGGCAAATTGCTCTGACTTTGCCACATCCAGCCAGTCAACGAAGCAGTTGAGCTTCATCTGCCCATAACGTTTGCTGGCCGCCATCTTTTGCAGCATGGCGGGAATAGCCGCCGGCACCAGCACACCCATGTCAATGGTGTCGCCGTCCCCTCTGTGCTTGTCAAAAAAGGCTTCTGCCGCCTGCGGCAGAGGGACGCTTTCACCTTCACCCGGCCCCGGTACAATGCCCTTGAAATCGACAAAAGATAACTCGGCCAGGATTAGATTGTCCACTTCGTTAAAAGGGGATGCCTCCAGTGTAAGATCACTGCGCCAGTCCAGATAATCCAAGAGATTTGCCATATAAACGCCCCCTGTCTTAATAGCCGTGTCTGTTATGCTTGTATTATACGGGAATCCATTGCATTTGAAAAGGGGAGAGGAAAAGAAAAAACAGAAGCATAGGGAAATGTTTTATATAAAAGTCGAAAATTCGATAAAGTTGGCGGTTTATTTCAGGCGTACGACAAGAAAGCACCCCGCTGCCTTTTGGCCGTGAGGTGCTTTTCCGGTAATAAGATTCTGCTTCAGCGGCTGGAAAAACGGGACAGGAACTGTCTGGTGCGCTCCTCCTGCGGATGCTCGATCACATCGATGGGATTGCCCTCTTCCACAATAACGCCGCCGTCCATAAAAACGACCCGGTCGGCCACATCCCGTGCAAACGCCATTTCGTGTGTCACGATGACCATGGTCATCTTTGCTTCGGCCAACTGGCGGATCACCTTCAAAATTTCCCCGGTAAGTTCCGGGTCCAGCGCCGATGTGGGTTCATCAAAAAACAGGATCTGGGGATTCATGGCGAGCGCTCTGGCGATCGCCACGCGCTGCTGCTGCCCGCCGGAGAGTTGGCAGGGATAGGCATCCGCCTTGTCGGACAGGCCCATCTTTTCCAACAGCTCCCGCGCAGTCTGCTCGGCGTTTTCCTTATCAACGCCCAGCACATGGATGGGCGCATCGGTCAGATTTTTCATCACGGAATAGTGGGGGAACAGATTGAAGTTCTGAAAAACCAGGCCGAAATAGTTGCGAATCTTTTTGAGCTGCTTCTTATCGGCATAGACAGCCTTTCCCGTTTGCGCGTCGGTCCATACGGCTTTTTCGCCCAGATAGCTCAATTCGCCGCTGCTCATCTCCGTCAAAAGCGTGGCACAGCGCAGGAGCGTGGATTTTCCGGAACCAGAAGGGCCGATAATGGCCACCACTTCACCCTTGTCCACGGAAAGGCTGATGTCTTTGAGGACCTCCAGAGAACCGTCAAAAACCTTCTGCACATTTTTTAGATTCAGAATATTCATTTCGACGTCCTCCTTACTGATAATACCGCATACGATTTTCAATGCGGTTCATGACATAGTCTACCACGGCGTTGAAAATGAAGTAAAACAATCCTGCCACAAACAGCGGCATGAAGGTGGTCTTTGCCGCCGAGATCTGCTTGGCCAGCGTGAACATTTCCGCATAGGCCAGCACAAAGGCCATGGAAGTATCTTTGACAAGTGTGATCACTTCGTTGGTGATGGAAGGGAGGACGCGCTTGAACATCTGCGGCAGGATGATCTTGACATATGTCTGATATCTGGTATATCCCAGCACCTCCGCCGCTTCATATTGCCCCACAGGAGTGGATTCGATGCCGGAGCGGTAGATCTCAGCGAAATAAGCGGCGTAGTTAATGACGAAGCCGAGGATCAACGCGGTAAAAGTCCAGCTGGGGGACAGCTTGCTGTGGAACAGATAATAGGGGCCGTAGCACACCACCAGCAGCTGCAGCATCAGCGGCGTCCCGCGCAGAATGGAGATCAAAAAGCGGAAAACAGCGCTGACAGGGCGAAACGCACAAACGCTCTTCCAGAAGTGCGGCGTATTCAATCGGTTTTTAATAAGTCCCTTGAACGGAGCAAGCCGGGACATCCGCCCGAAACAAACCAGCAGTCCCAAGGGCATAGACAATACCAGCGTCAGCACAAAAATCAGCAGCGTTTTGGAAAAGCCCGTCATCAGCTGCTGCAGCATCACTTGAAACGTCATAAGCGTTTTTCCTTTCCTGTTGAACCGGATAAAGGGCGGCAGGAACAAACCTGCCGTCCTTTATCAGATCTCAAAATGTTACTTGCCGACGCAAACCATATCGGCCAGCTTGTATTTTTCGGCCAGCTGCATGAAAGTGCCGTTGGACACCAGCTGATCAAAAGCTGTCTGTACCTGATCACGCAGCGCCGTATTGCCCAGCTTAAAGCCGATGGCATACTGCTCCGTGGAAAGAGGCTCCGAAAGCATCACGAGGGTATTGTCATTGCGGGACGTCAGCTGATACTTGGCAATACCAATATCTACAGCAATGGCATCCACCATGCCGGAATCCAGATTGGCAAACGCCGTATTGTAATCCGCCACTGTCTGAAGCTGCGCAAAAGTCTTGGCCAATGCCAGATTCTTCTCATTGTCCTCCGTTGCAGTCAGCGCTGTATAGGCGGAAGAACCGGACTGCGTTACCACGTTTTTCCCAGCCAGATCTGCTGCCGTCTGAATGCCGGAGTTGCTCTTGACGACCCAGACAATGCTGTTGTCCACATAAGGTACAGACCAGGTGTAGTCATTTTCCCGGCCCGTCACGGTGAAGCCGTTCCAGATACAGTCAATGTTGCCGGATGACAGCTCCATATCCTTGGAGTTCCAGTCGATGGGCTTTTTGACCAGTTCCCAGCCATTCAGATCACATACAGCCTGTGCCATCTCAAGGTCAAAGCCTGTATACTGACCGTCGGGCCCCATGTAGCCATAAGGTGCATATTCGGCATCAAAGCCCACTGTAAACGTCTGCTTCTTGGCATCTGAAGCCTGTGTCGATGTACTGCTCTTGCTGCCGCAACCGGCTGCTGCCGTGACCAACATCATCGCCGCCAGCACAAAGCTGACCCATTTTCCTGCTTTTTTCATTCTCTTTCCTCCATTGCGGGATGTCTGCACATCCGATTTTCATTACTCTATTATATTAACTCTTTAGCGTGATAATGTAAAGAAGCGTAGTACATAAAAAAGAGAGAAAATAACGGCCATTTCTCCGTGCAATTTGCACAAATCAGCCGTTAAAACGATCGTAGCGAAGAAACAGTCAACGCTATCAACTAAGCCGGAGGCGTGCGTATACCCGAAAAAGGCACGAAGGAGCCCCGAAAGTTTTGCCCATCGCATGACTATTGCGGGTCATCCTTAGAAGAGCCCTTTTCCTGCTTATTCTCGCGACTCGGAAATGGGCAAACTCTCTGAGTCCTGCCTGGCTTGCGATTTTGTCGGAACCTAACTGGTTTCGAATATGCGCTGCCGACTGCTTTTGGCAGCGGCAAAGCGCAGGAACCGCCGGCGTATTGCGCCGGCGGTTCCGTATGAAGATGCGAGCAAGTCTATAAGCCGGGTTCTGTTTCGACAGTCATCTATCTAGCCTCACCGTTGCCGGTGAGATCAAGCCACCCCGGGAGCGGCCGGGCAAGCCATATGCTCCCATAGCGGTGTTGCTCCGGATAGAGTTTACAGCGTCGCATCGTTTCCGACCGGCGGGTGAGCTCTTACCTCGCCTTTCCACCCTTACCGCGCATGGCGCGGCGGTATATCTCTGTTGCACTTTTCCTGAAGTTGCCTTCGGCGGGCGTTACCCGTTATCCTTGCCCTGTGGAGCCCGGACTTTCCTCATGAACAGGCTTTCGCCTTGTTCCCGCGACTGTCCATCTTACTCGCAGGCGTATTATACTCAATCTGACGATAAAAGTCAAATGGCTTTCCGGCTGTTGCCTGTATTTTCAACAAATTTTATTTTAAACCGGCAGCGGCATTTACTTATAAATGAATGGTATGCTATAATGCAGTCATTCATCGGCAGCCACCAGCGGGCACTGCCTTCATCCCTGTGCCGGTGGAGCAATCGAACAAAGAAAGAATGAACCAGCATGAAATTAACCACAATTTTGCAGCAGAAAAAATTCTCTCTCTCTTTTGAAGTATTCCCTCCGAAAACCGATGCGGCATTCGACAGCGTCCGCACCGCAACAGAGGCCATTGCCAAGCTGCACCCTTCTTATATGAGCGTTACGTATGGAGCAGGCGGCGGAAGCAGCGCCTATACCTTGGATATTGCGCGCAACATACAGCAACAATATCAGGTACCTGCCATCGCGCATCTGACCTGTGTTTCTTCTACCCGTGCAACTGTGCGGGAAAAGGCGGAAGCGATCCAAAGGGCGGGTATTGAAAATGTGCTGGCACTGCGGGGGGACATTCCTGAAGACAAACTGAGTGAGGACAGAAGCTTGTGGCAATATCAACACGCATCCGATCTCATTTTGGAACTGAAAAAGCTGAATTCTGCGTTTTGCATCGGCGGCGCCTGCTATCCTGAAGTACACCCGGAGAGCAGGGGACAGAAGGAGGATATCGCCCATCTGAAGGAAAAGGTGGAGGCGGGCTGCGAATTTCTTACCACACAGATGTTTTTTGACAACAATCTGCTGTATAACTTTTTATATAAGATTCGCGAGGCCGGCATTACAATACCCGTGATCCCCGGCATTATGCCCATTACCAACGCCAAACAGGTGGAAAAGGCCATTAAACTGTCCGGCTCTTTCATGCCGCAGCGTTTCAGAAATCTGGTGGATCGTTTTGGCTCTGACCCCGACGCCATGATGCAGGCGGGAATCGCCTACGCCACGGACCAGATCATAGACCTTTACGCCAACGGCATCGGGCACGTCCATGTGTATTCCATGAACAAGCCGGAGGTCGCCGCCCATATCCAGAGCAATCTGTCGGATATTCTGTGCAAGACATGGTGAGCCAGGTGCAGGTCCGGCAGTATGATCCTCTGCCGTTCGACCGTGCGGAAATTCTCCGCTACGCTGCCTGCCGGCAAAATGGCTCCGCAGAGATGACTGCAGTGCTGGAAAACTGCCTTGCAGAGGTGCAGGGAACACTGTCCGGCCGCGTTTGCTTTTGTGAGTTTGCTATCCGGCGCACAGAAGTAGGCCTGGATCTTGGTTTTCTGCAGACCTCCTCGGAAGATCTGAAAAAAAATTTGCAGGGCTGCGACAGGCTCATTGTCTTTGCCGCGACTGTCGGCCTTCCCATTGACCGCCTTATCACACGCTACGGCCGCGTATCTCCTGTAAAGTCATTGTTCTTTCAAGCTATTGGTGCTGAACGCATTGAGAGCCTGTGTGATTCGTTTTGCGCAGATATGCAGCGTATATACGGGCAAAGCGGCTATCAGACGCGCCCCCGGTTCAGTCCGGGGTACGGCGACTTTTCTCTGACAGCGCAAAGGGATATTTTCCGGGTACTGGACTGTCCCCGGCGAATTGGCCTTTCGCTCAATGAAAGCCTGTTGATGTCGCCGTCCAAGTCAGTGACGGCAATCGTCGGGCTTTCACAGAAAAAGGAACCCTGTCAAAAACGGGCATGCGGTGCTTGTCGGCAGAAAAATTGTGAATTCAGGAGAATGTAAATGACGATTTTAGAGTGGATGAAAGACCATCTTGTTTTTTTGGACGGCGGTATGGGTACGCTGCTGCAGGAACAAGGCCTGCTGCCCGGCGAATACCCTGAGCGCTGGAATCTGACGCATCCTGATGTTGTTAAACAGATCCAACGGAATTATTTTGACGCGGGAAGCAATGTGGTCAATACCAACACCTTTGGTGCCAATACACTTCACTTTTCAGCCTCTGAACTGGACACTGTGATCAAGAGCGCCCTTGAGATTGCCCGTGCGGCACGAGAATGCAGTACAGGACAGCAGCCCAAATTCATTGCGCTGGATATTGGTCCCACCGGCCGTCTGTTAAAGCCTTACGGCGACTTTGATTTTGAGGAGGCTGTGGCCGCCTTCGCTGAAACGGTACGTCTGGGCGTAAAATATGGCGCTGATCTCATCATGATTGAAACCATGAACGACAGCTATGAAACAAAGGCGGCGTTGCTGGCAGCCAAGGAAAACAGCAGCTTGCCCGTTTTTGTTTCCAATGCTTACGGTCAGGACGGCAAGTTAATGACGGGTGCTTCTCCCGCCGCCATGGTGGCCATGCTGGAGGGAATGGGAGCAGATGCCATCGGTGTCAACTGCTCGTTAGGGCCCGAGCAGCTTTCAAGTGTAGTTTCCGAGTATTTGCGGTATGCTTCCGTTCCGGTGCTGTTCAAGCCAAACGCCGGTTTGCCTGAAAGCCGGGATGAAAAGGCCGTCTTTGATATGACACCGGAAAAATTTGCCGCGCAAGTGACAAAAGAAATCGGTGCAGGCGTTCGTGCGGTGGGAGGCTGCTGTGGTACCACACCTGCCTACATTAAAAAACTGGTCCAGGCCGCCGGCGATTTGTCGCCTCAGCCGGTGATGCCCAAACACCTGACCTGGGCTTCCTCATATACCCATGCCGTGATTTTCGGCGATGAACCGATTTTGATCGGTGAGCGGATCAATCCCACAGGGAAAAAACGCCTCAAGCAGGCTCTGTTGGAGCAGAACCTGGATTATATTCTGGGAGAGGGTATCCGTCAGCAGGAAAAAGGCGTGCACATTCTGGACGTGAATGTGGGCCTGCCAGGTATTGACGAGGCTCAGATGCTGAAATCGGCGGTCTGTGAGCTGCAGGCCATCATTGATCTGCCGCTGCAGCTCGATACCTCCGATATGGCGGCTATGGAACTGGCTTTGCGGTATTACAACGGCAAGGCGATCATCAACTCTGTCAGCGGAAAGGAAGCCAGTATGCGCGCCGTCTTTCCGCTGGTGAAAAAATATGGCGGCCTGGTGGTGGCATTGACGCTGGATGAAAACGGTATTCCCGCCACGGCGGAAGGCCGGCTGGTCATTGCCCGGAAAATTGAAAAAGCCGCGGCATCCTACGGCATTGCCAGAGAAAACCTGCTCTTCGACACCCTGGCCATGACCGTCAGCGCCGACAGTGCTGCGGCAGCAGTCACACTGGAGGCGCTGGGGCGTATTCGCTCGGAAATGGGCTGCCACACCTCCCTTGGCGTGTCCAACGTGTCCTTCGGACTTCCTGACCGGGATACTGTCAACAGCACCTTTTTCGCTATGGCGCTGAGCCGGGGACTTTCCGCCGCGATTATGAACCCTGACTCTGTCGAAATGATGAGAACCTACCGCGCCTATCGCGCGCTGTGCGGCATGGATGACAACTGTGCCGATTATATTGCTTACGCGAAAGAGCATGCTGCCGCCCCGGCAGCGGTGTCCGCAGAAGAACAGGGTTCCGTTTTGCAAAAAGCCATTGTACAGGGGAGAAAAGAGCAGGCAGGACTTGCCGCTGCTGTTTTGCTGAAAACCATTCCGGCGCTGGACATTGTGCAAAATGAGATCATTCCGGCGCTGGATACGGTAGGGAAGGGATACGAGGCAAAAACCGTCTATCTGCCCCAGCTTTTGATGAGCGCCGAAGCGGCCAAGAGCGCCTTTGAACAGATCAAGTTACACATGACAGCCTACGCCGGGCAGGCGGGAGAAAAGTGCGCAGTGATCGTTGCCACCGTGCAGGGGGATATTCACGATATTGGAAAAAATATCGTGAAATTGCTTTTGGAGAACTACGGCTTTGCCGTGACCGATCTTGGAAAGGACGTGGCCCCGGAGGCAATTGTGGCGGCCGCACAGAAAATCAACGCGCCGCTGGTGGGACTCAGCGCGCTGATGACGACCACCGTTCCTGCCATGGAGAAAACCATCCGTCTTCTGCGAGCGGCGCTGCCGTCGTGCCGGATCGTCGTGGGCGGCGCCGTACTGAACCGGGAATATGCCGGGCGAATCGGCGCGGATCGTTACGCACAAAATGCCATGGAAACGGTACGCTACGCTGAAGAGATCAACGGTGCTTTGTAAAAAAACGTTCCTTACGATTTCATTGCCACCTTTGCAAAATTGTGATAGAATAACGATGAAGGAGGAATGCATGATGCTTTTGGCCATTGATATCGGTAATTCCAATATTTTTATTGGCTTGTTCGATAAAAGCGGGGCACTGCTGTTTTTGTCCTCCATCGACACGGACAGCCGAAAGACAGCCGACCAGATCAGCATCGATCTGATGAACCTTTTCCAGCTTTATCATTATCATCTGGAAGACCTGACCGGCGCTATTTTTTCCAGCGTCGTACCTCCCATCAACTTCATGATGGAAAAAGCGCTGACCAAGCTCCTGGGTAAACCGCCTATGATCGTGGGTCCGGGCGTCAGGACAGGATTGAACATCCGCATGGAGATCCACAATCAGTTGGGCGCTGATATTGTGGCCAACGCCGTGGCCGCTGTGGAAAAGTATCCGGCGCCCATTATTATGATCGATATGGGTACCGCCACGACGATTTCCTATATCTCACAGCAGCGCAGCTATGAAGGCGGTATGATGTTCCCCGGAGTACGGCTGTCGCTGGACGCGCTGTCGGATCACACGGCACAGCTGCCCGATATCGCGCTGCAGCATCCCAAAAATCTGATTGGTAAAAACACCGAAGACTGTATGCGCTCCGGGATTGTCTACGGAACAGCCGGCATGCTGGACGGCCTGATCGATCGTCTGAAAGAAACCATGCCGGATCAGACGCCTACCATTGTGGCAACCGGCAACAACGCCCCCGTCATCGTGCGCTATTGCCGCAACAAGGTGATTTATGACAAGTTTCTCCTTATGGAAGGACTTTACAAAATCTACCAAAAGAACAGATAAGAACGGGGTGCAGTGTCCGGCGGGCACTGCATCCTTTTCGGCTGTCTGATTTTTCCGTCGGCATCTGTGCTTTGCTTTACTTCTTTTGGGCATGATGCTACAATATAAACAATTGATGAAACCATGGGGAAAGGAATCCTTATATATGGGTTTTCCTGCAAAACTGATCCGTTCACAACTGAATTTTTTCAAACCCTTCATGGCCAACGCCTCCCTGGAAACCACCCGGAAGGGGCAGGACAAGCTGGGCGAACTGATGGAGGCCATGTATAAAAAAGAGGTCCTCATCAAAGACCACGCTTTCGGTTGTTTCGACGGTGCCTGGATCCTGCCGAAGGATGAGCGCCGTGAAGGTGTGATCCTCTATCTCCACGGCGGTGGATATACCTGCGGCGATCTGGAATATGCCAAAGGCTTCGGGGCCACGCTGGCCACTGAGTGCGGGGTGCGTGTCTTTTGTGCCGCCTATCGTCTGGCACCGGAGAACCCCTACCCGGCAGCGCTGGAGGACGCGCTGGAATCATATCGGTATCTGCTGGGAAAGGGGTATGCTGCCCGGCAGATCACTCTGTGCGGAGAAAGTGCCGGCGGCGGCCTGATCTATGCGCTCTGCCTGCATTTGAAGGAGTTGGAAATTCCTCTGCCCTGCGGCATCATCGCCATTTCTCCGTGGGTGGATCTGACAGGAGCGGGGGAGTCTTACAAAATCAACAAAGACGCCGATCCATCCCTGACCGAAGAATTGCTGCACTTTTATGCCGACTGTTACACAACGGGCGGCACGGAAAAGACAAATCCGCTGGTTTCCCCTCTGATGGGAGATCTGCATGGAATGCCGCCGTCGCTTTTGTTTGTGGGCGGTGATGAAATTCTTTTGGACGATACCCGGGCCCTGCACAAGAAGCTTCTGAATTCCGGCTGCAAAAGCCGCATGATCCTGGCGCCTGAGCGCTGGCATGCCTATGTTCTCTATCATCTCAACGAGAATGTGTCAGATTTTGAGGACATCGATCACTTCCTCACCGATCATTTGTCCGCCGAACGAAAACTCCGGTGGATGCGGCTGGACAATGCCGCCAAGATTTACCCCGCGGCCCGGCGGCGCAACTGGAGCAATGTCTTTCGCCTTTCCGCCACGCTGACAGAACCGGTGGACACCGCCGTGCTGCAATCGGCACTGGACGTGACGGTGCGCCGGTTTCCCTCCATCGCCGTGCGGCTGAGGCGCGGTGTTTTCTGGTACTATCTGGAGCAGATCTCCGAAGCACCAAAAATACAGGAAGAGAAAAGCTATCCATTGGCACACATGTCTTTTCAGGAAATGCACAAGTGCGCGTTCCGTGTTTTGACCTATGGAAATCGCATCGCGGTGGAACTGTTCCACGCACTGACGGACGGCACCGGCGGTCTGATCTTTCTCAAGACGCTGCTGGCGGAATATCTGACACAGAAGTACAGGTTGACCGTCCCGGCTAAAAACGGTGTGCTGGGCCGCCTTGAGGAACCCAGCGATGAGGAACTCGAGGACAGTTTTCTGAAATACGCCGGAACCGTCAGCGCCAGCCGCCAGGAGAATACCGCCTATCATCTTTCGGGCACGCGGGAAACCGATGGTTTTCAAACGCTGACCACTTTGATGCTGGACGTGCCGCAGGTATTGAAAACCGCTAAAAGCTACGGGGTCAGCCTGACGGAATTTCTCTGCGCAGCCATGATGAAGGCCATTTTGGATCTGCAAAGTGAAAAAGTACCCAATCGCCGCCGTCAAAAACCCGTAAAAGTGCTGCTGCCTGTCAATCTCAGACAGCTTTTCCCCAGTCAGACGCTGCGTAATTTTGCCCTTTTTGTGACGCCTGAGGTGGACCCGCGTCTGGGGGACTATACGCTTGAAGATCTTTGCAGCAATGTGCATCACCGAATGGGAATGGACGTCAACCCCAAGCAGATGCGCACCCACATCTCCACCAATGTAAAGAGCGAAAGCTTCACGCTTCTGAAGGTCATGCCTCTGTTCGTCAAAAACGCCGCCATGAAAGCTGTGTTTGACGCGGTGGGAGAATGCAAATCCTGTCTGTGCCTCTCCAATCTGGGCTTGGTACATCTGCCGGAGGTCATGGAACCTTACGTCCGACGGATGGACTTTATCATCGGCGTGCAAGCCAAAGCGCCGCACAACTGCGGCGTGGTATCGTACAATGACACACTCTATGTCAACCTGATACGCAATATCCGGGAGCCGGAACTGGAAATGCACTTTTACACGGTTCTGCGTGATCTGGGACTGCAGGTCAGCGTTGAGTGCAACCAGCGATATTTGGACTGACCCTGTCTGTGCGGGGTAGGGAAGGAAGTAATACCCACTATGTACTGTGTTAAATGCGGCGTAAAGCTCGCGGACAGCGAGAAAAAATGCCCACTTTGCGGCACACCCGCTTTTCACCCGGAAATGAGCCGCCCGGAAAAGGAGCCTCCTTATCCGCCGGATCACCATCCGACGGAGGAAGTCAATCCGGTAGGCGTGCTGTTTGTCGTCACCTTTCTTTTTGCGCTGCCGCTGGCCATTACGCTTTTATGCGACTGGCGCATCAACGGCGGCATTACATGGTCTGGCTATGTGGCGGGCGCTCTCATTGTCGGTTACCTGATTTTTGTCCTGCCATATTGGTTCAAATCACCGAATCCGGTCGTTTTTGTGCCTGTTTCCTTCGCAGGTGTGGCCCTTTTCCTTCTCTATATCAACTTTGCCACCGGCGGACACTGGTTTTTATCTTTTGCTTTTCCTGTCACCGGCGGCGCCATGCTGATCCTGACGGCGGTGGTGGCGCTGACCCGCTATATTCACCGGGGCCACCTTTATATCTACGGCGGTATGCTGATTGCTTCCGGCGGTTTTATGGTACTGGTGGAGTTTTTGTTGAATTTCACCTTTCACCTGCACGAAACATTTTTCTGGTCGTTTTACCCACTGGCAGCGGGTGTACTGCTGGGGGGAATGCTGATCATCATCGCCACTTGCAGACCGCTGCGGGAGTCCCTGCACCGAAAATTCTTTTTGTGAGTAAAATCAAGATGCCCACGGCAAAAAAAGAAGAGCAGACTTACTTTCTGCTCTTCTTTTTTCTGTTGTTTTTTAGTCGCTTCCAATCAGAAGGAGGGAGGCGAAACGGCAAAAATGACGATGACGGCGTCATCCGATCTGTTGCGCCACCTGTGACGGTTCAAGGGAGGAATACGCACGCTGTCACCGGAATGCAGTTCAAGCAGCTGCTCCTCCATTTCAAGAAGCACCAATTGTCCGGATAATACAAAGGCAACCTCCTCACCGGCATGGCTGCGGCATTCACTGTCCGTATCCGAATGGGGCGGAATCTCCATCAGGCAAAACTCAATATTACCCTTGACATCGGGCGTCAGCAATTCATAGACAACGTCCCCTTTGACTTTGGTACTGATCGTTTTGCGCTTATCCGCATGAACAACCGCATCGCCGCTGTCATCCTCCTTGAAAAAACAGTAGAGCGGGGTGGAAAGTGATGCTGCCAGTGTTCGAAGCGTGTTGATCGAAGGATTTACCTGTTCATGCTCGATCTGGCTGAGCATGGAAGCCGTAATGCCGCTCTTTTCCGAAAGCTCCCGTATCGACAGTCCCTTAAGTCGGCGGCAGTCCTGCAGTTTTTTCCCAAGGTTCAAACTTTCCATACTCACCTCTGAACAGTTATCTGAAAAAATCTTTTTTAACTTTACCACATCCATGCATCTTTTTCAATGCCAAATCCCCAGACCGGAAACAAAGCATTTTTTCAGCGCCGGCCGAGAAACTCGCTGCCGCGCCGGTAGTAGTTCTGCATCTCAGATATCGGTACCATGCTGCCGCCGGTAGCCCAGACCAGCTGAATGCCTGCTTCGGCGGCTTTCTTCAGATCCTTTCGCTGCAGATAATCAGAACAGGCCAGAGGGCCGGCCATACCAGCCAGCGCGCTGGGCTCCAGACGAATATTCTCGCTGTCCGAAAGCTGGGCCATCAGCCGAAACATATTTTCATCTGTCACAGTATAGCACCCGGAGATAAATGGTGCCATCAGACTACCGACAAATCCGGAGGCACGGCCTACCGCCAGTCCGTCGGCCGCTGTGCGGTTATCAATACCGAAATCCTGTACGCTGACCCTATGATTTTCCCCGGTCATCAGACCCAGCAGCATGGAGCAGGAGTGGGTCGGTTCGGCAAAAAAGCAATGAACATTGTCACCATAGATCTGCTTCAGGCCAAAAGCAACACCGCCGGGGCCGCCGCCTACGCCGCAAGGCAAGTAAACAAAAAGCGGATGCGACTGGTCCACCGTAATCTGCTGCTCTTCAAACTGCTTTTTCAACCGCAGCGCCGCCGCCGCATACCCAAGAAACAGCGTTTGGGAATTCTCATCATCGACAAAGTGGCAGAACGGATCGGCACTGGCGGCTTTACGGCCTTCCGCGACGGCAAGAGTATAGTCGGAGGCGTACTCACGTACCTCTACTCCCTTGCTGCGCAGCATGTCTTTTTTCCATTGCCGTGCGTCGGCGGACATGTGGACTGTTGTCCGGAAGCCGAGTTTGGCGCCCATGACGCCGATGGACAACCCAAGGTTTCCCGTGGAGCCTACCGCAATGGAGTAATGAGAAAAGACACGGCGGAAACGCTCGCTGTCAAAGATGCTGTAGTCCTCTCCGGACTGAAGAAGTCCTTCGCGCAGCGCAATCTTTTCGGCAGTATAGAGCACCTCGTAGATACCGCCGCGGGCCTTTATAGATCCGGAGATTGGCAGCATGTGGTCGCATTTGAGCATCAAACGGCCGGGAATGGGATGTTCCTTTTCAAGCAGCTTTTGCATGGCCGGGATAGCACACAGGGGGGACTCGATCACGCCGTTGGCTGCTGCCGTTTCAGGAAAAGCGATTTGAATATAAGGAGCAAAACGCCGGAGCCGCGCATCAGCCTCCTCCATATCCTTCATGGAGAGAGGGCAGCCGGCAGCGGTTTGCGCATAAGGCAGAAGACCGGGATTAAGCCAGCAGACTTCCCTCAATTCCTGTATTGGCGTGAGCAGCGGATATGCGGCGCGCCACTGAGCAATTGTTCTGCCGAGGACTCTATTGCTGAGATCTGTCATAGATGATACGTCCCTTTCTGTATTCTGTGATTGACCGCATGCGGCCGCCGGATTCAATCATGGCCGCGCAGCACACGGCCCGGACAGCAGCCGGTAAACGTTTTGTTGTGATAAACGAGCCTTCCGTTCACATAAACATAGTCGATCCCCTCTGTCAGGCTGTTGGAATGCGTATAGGTGGCAGTATCCCTCAGCCTGTTTTCGTCAAAAATCAGCAGATCGGCGTCATATCCCTGACGAATAAAACCTTTGTTTTTAATGCGCAGGTATTCTGCCGTCTGTCCTGTCATTTTGCGCACAGCTTGCTCAAGGGTCAGAATTCCCTTTTCTCTGACGAAATGAGTAATAACGTGCGGAAAAGTGCCGCAGGCGCGCGGATGCCCCTTTTCTTTCCAGCTGCGCGTCACTCCGTCGCTTCCGACGATACAGAAGGGGTCCTGAATGATCTCACAGACATCCGCTTCACACATACTGCTGAAAATGCCGCCCACGATACAGTGATTGGCGCAAAGCAGATCAAAGTAGGCGTCCCATGGGTCGCGCCCCGTTTCCTTCGCATACTGACTGATAAACTTATTTTCCGCTTCCGGTGTGGCTGAGGCAAAGGAAACAAACACGCCGTCCCAGCCTCCGGCATTGATGTAATAGTTATCATATGGGGTTGCGATGTTCTCCATCTCGGCACGTACCTTGGCGCGGAACCGAGGAGATGTCAATTGCTCTGTCAGCGCATCAAATCCTCTGTCAAAATGCCACGGCGGTATACAGGCGTTGAGCGTTGTCATATTGCAGGTATAAGGATATTGATCGCAGAAGGCAGGTATGCCTTCATCGTTGGCTTTGTGGATCAGCCGCAGCGTTTCTTTTTGCAGGCCCCAGTTCGGTCTGCCCAGTATTTTGTGATGGGAAATGTCAACAAGGACACCCGCCCGGCGGCCAACGTCAATGGTTTCCTTGACCGCCGCCACGACCGAGGCAGATTCATTGCGCATATGGCTTGCGTAGATGCCGTTAAAGGGCGCAATCACTTTTGCCAGTTCAATGATTTCCTCTGGCGGCGCATAGCAGCCCGGCGTATAAATAAGTCCTGTCGAAAGGCCGGCCGCTCCGGCCTCCATCGCATCCCGAAGCAGCCCCTTCATTGCATCCAGTTCTTTTGCCGTCACCGCGCGGTTTGCCATTCCCATGACAGCCAGGCGCAGCGTACTGTGCCCGACGTACATTTTCTCGTTTACTGTTTTGGCCTGCCGGTCTGCATACTGCAAAAAGCGGCCGAAACTGTCCCAATTTTTCATGTCCTCCGGAAAATACGTCGTTCCAACGCTCAGCAAGTGCCGCGCGTCCAAAAGATTTTCCCTGCGGATGGGGGCCATGGACAGGCCGCATTGTCCCGTAACTTCTGTCGTCACTCCCTGCGTTGTTTTGAACAGCCGTGCATCCTCTGTTCCCAGAAGCATATCACCGTGGGAATGGGCATCAATGAATCCCGGGCATACACAGCGCCCGTGCGCGTCGATGGTTTCAGCAGCTTTCTCGGTTCCCGATGTCAAAACGATCTTGCCGCCGAGGATGCCAACACAGCCATCACGTGCAGGCGCTCCGGTCCCATCGACAATCTTTGCATTTCTAATCAGAACATCAAGCATTGTCAAACTCCTTTTGATCAAATAAAAAACTATAGTAAACAGTGTTAATTATTAATTAACACTGTTTACTATAGTTTATCTTTTTTCTGGAGAATGTCAAGATATACCGCTGCGTTTTTTCAATAAATACAGCTCCTGGAAGAGTATCCGAAAGGGAAATTGCGGTCAGCAAACCTTTTGTGATCTCCTGCAGGAGCTGTATCTATACTTTGTCGGTGGATGCACACAGCTTTGATCGCCTGTGTCGAGGCTCAATCACGGCATTGTGATCATTTGGCAATAATTTTTTTAAGATGGGCGAAGCGGGGGAGGGAATCCACCTTGGGCGCATCTGTTTCACCCTGAATGAGCGGCAATGCATAATCAATAAACTTCTGATTGACGCCGTCTTCCGTTGCGTTGATCCAATCTTTGGGAATTTTCTTTTCTGCATTGGCTGCTTCCATCAGAGGAATGAGCTTGGTGCGGCAGGCATAATGGCCGTCTTTCATGACGCGCTCAAAGCCGATCATACGTCCGTTGATGCCGTTGATGGCGTTTTCCACAGCGGCCTTGCCCGCCATATAGGACTCTTCAATGTCTGTCTTGGAGGCCAGGTGCGCGCCGCAGCGCTGGAGCAGGTTCAGCTCAATGCCGCGCACTTTGGCACCGGTTTCTTCCTTCAGAACTTCTGCCAGAATGGTTGCCAACCCGCCCAGCTGGGCATGACCGAAGCCGTCGGTCGTGGATTTCTTGGCCTCGGAAACAAAATCACCGTCTTCATAATGGATGCCCTCCGACACGGCTATCAGGCAGTTGCCTTTTTCCTTATAGATCTTCTTGACGTTGTCGATAAACTTTTGCATGGAGAAATTTGTTTCCGGCAGATAGATCAGATCCGGACCCGCGCCATAGGCGCTGGCAAGTGCCGCAGATGCTGTGAGCCATCCTGCGTGACGACCCATGATCTCCATCACCACGATCATGCCGATATCGTAAACCCGGGCGTCGAGATACACTTCCATCAGGGATGTGGCGATATATTTGGCGGCAGAACCATAGCCGGGGCAGTGATCGGTGCCGAACAGGTCGTTGTCAATGGTCTTGGGGACACCCATGACGCGGCACTCATACCCCACAGACTGCAGATACTGGTTGATCTTATTGCAGGTATCCATGGAATCATTGCCGCCGTTATAGAAGAAATAACGGACGTCGTGCTTTTGAAAAACCTCCAGAATACGCTTGTAATCGGTGTCGTCCACGGAGGGATCCGCAATTTTGTAGCGGCAGGAGCCCAAGGCAGAGGAGGGTGTATATTTCAGGAGTTCCAACTCGTGCGGGTCTTCCAGTCCCATATCGAAAAGGCGATCGTTCAAAACACCCTTAATGCCGTGTTCTGCGCCCAAAACCTGAGTAATAAGATTGGATTTCAATGCGGTGTCGATCACGCCGTAAGCACTGGCGTTGATGACGGCCGTCGGACCGCCGGACTGGCCAATGACGCAGGCGCCTTTTAATTCTTTCATCGGTGAAAACCTCCCAAACAAATTAAAATTATTTTATCACGAACGAACAGGGAAGTAAACCATTTTGTACTTGCAATAATCATCAATTGTGCTACAATTCAGTGTATAAGCTTTGAATGGAGGAATTTAACAATGCCATTGGTAACTTCAAAAGAAATGTTTGAAAAGGCCTATAAAGGTGGTTATGCCATCGGCGCTTTCAACGTTAATAACATGGAGATCATCCAGGGTATCACAGAGGCAGCCGCCGATCTGAAGGCGCCTTTGATCCTGCAGGTGTCCAAGGGTGCGCGTGCTTACGCCAATCGAACCTATCTCATGAAGCTGGTGGAAGCCGCCATAATTGAAACCGGCTTGCCCATCTGCCTGCATCTGGACCACGGCGACAGCTATGAGCTTTGCAAGGCCTGCATCGACGATGGTTTTACTTCTGTCATGATCGACGCTTCTTCCAAGCCGATTGATGAAAATATTGCTCTGACGAAAAAAGTGGTGGCATATGCACATGACCACGGTGTCGTTGTGGAAGCCGAGCTGGGCACTCTGGCCGGCATTGAAGACGAGGTCCATGTCAAAGCGGAGGACTCTTCCTATACCCGCCCCGAAGAAGTCGAAGAATTTGTCACCCGTTCCGGCTGCGATTCTCTGGCAATTGCCATTGGCACTTCTCACGGCGCTTACAAGTTCAAGCCCGGCACCAAACCTCAGCTGCGTTTCGACGTTCTGGAAGAAGTGGAGAAGAAGCTCCCCGGTTTCCCCATCGTACTGCACGGTTCTTCTTCTGTCCCTCAGGAGTTCGTCGCCAAGATCAACCAGTATGGCGGCAATATGCCCGGCGCTATCGGCGTTCCCGAAGATCAGCTGCGCAAAGCCGCTTCCATGGCTGTCTGCAAGATCAACATCGACTCTGATCTGCGTCTTGCCATGACTGCTTCGATCCGTGAGCATTTTGCTCTGTATCCGGCGGATTTCGATCCCCGTCAGTACCTGAAGCCCGGCCGCGAGGCCATCAAGAAGATGGTGGCTCACAAGATCGTGGACGTTCTGGGCTGCGACGGCAAGGCATTTTGATCGTTTGCCGATCCTCACAAATAAAAAAATGAGGCAGGATTTTTCCTGCCTCATTTTTTTATTTATTTTTTATTTGCTGCGATCCGCAGAAAGAAATTACAGAGTTTCCTTGATTCTGGCGGCAATCTGATCTGCTGTCAGTCCGTATTCCCGCAGCACATCGGCCGCTTTGCCGGACTGGCCAAATTGATCGTTGACACCAATCTTGAGGAACTTGCAGCAAACCTCTCCCATCAAAGCAGCCGCAACAGCATCGCCTAAGCCACCGATAACGCTGTGTTCTTCCACTGTCACCACATTTCCGCATTTTCGGGCGTAGGTCGTCACACAGGCGACGTCAAGGGGCTTGATGGTGTGCATATTGATTACGGAGATTTCGATTCCCTCCGCCGCCAGCAGGCTGGCCGCCGCCAGCGTTTCGCTGACCATCAGTCCGCAGGCAAAGACGGCCGCATCTTTACCCTCACGCAGTACATTGGCCTTGCCAATTTCAAACGGATAGTCCTCTTCAAAAACAGGAGTCGCCAGACGCGCCAGGCGCATATAGACGGGGCCCTGGAACTCAGACAGGGCAAAGGTAGCCTTGCGGGCTTCCTTGGCGTCTGCGGGCACGATAACGGTCATTCCGGGGATCATACGCATCAGCCCGATATCCTCAATGGCCTGATGGCTGCCGCCATCTTCGCCGACGGACACGCCGGCGTGCGAGCAGCAGATCTTCACATTGAATTTTGGATAGGCAATGGAGTTTCGAATCTGCTCATAAGAACGCCCTGCGCCAAACATGGCAAAGGTAGAACAGTAGGGGATCAGACCCATGGTGGAAAGGCCTGCGCCGATATCCATCATATTGGCTTCTGCAATACCGCAGTCGAAAAAGCGGTCAGGATAGGCTTCTTTAAAATATTTTGTCATCGTGGCGCTGGCCAGATCGGCATCCAGCACCACGACCTTGTCGTTAACCGAGCCCAATTCTACCAGCGCTCTTCCGTATGCTTCGCGGGTCGCAATTTTATCACTCATCGTCTTAGTCCTCCAATTCCTTCAATGCCTGCTGACGCTGTTCTTCGTTCGGTGCCTTGCCGTGCCATCCCGCCTGATTTTCCATGAAGGACACGCCTTTTCCCTTAACGGTATGCGCCAGTATGCATTTGGGCTTTCCGACGGAAACAGGGGCGTTCAGGGCCGCCAGAACGGATGTCAGATCATTGCCGTCCATCACCTCGAAGACATCAAAGCCAAATGCCTTCATCTTGGCACACAGATCGCCCAGGGACATGACATCGTCATTTCTGCCGTCGATCTGCAAGCCGTTGTTGTCGATCATGACGATCAGGTTGTCCAGTTTATAGTGAGCCGCCGCCATAAAGGCTTCCCAGACCTGTCCCTCCTGACATTCGCCGTCGCCCAGCAAGACGTATACCCTGGTGTCCTTTTTCAAGTGTTTAGCGCCCAGCGCCATACCGACAGCAATGGAACAGCCCTGTCCCAGAGAACCGGTAGAAGCATCAACGCCCGGCACTTTTTTCGCGTCGGGATGCCCTTGGAGAATGCTGTGCAGCTGGCGGAAATGTTGGAACTCCGAGCGGTCAATAAAGCCTTTTTCCGCCAGAACCGCATAGTAGCAGGGGGCCGCGTGTCCCTTGCTCAAAACAAAGCGGTCACGGTCGGGATCCTTGGGATTTTGGGGATCTACACGCATTTGTGTGTAAAAAACGCTGGTCAACAACTCTACCGCAGACAGAGAACCGCCGGGATGTCCACTGCCGGCATTGGCCGTCATATTGATAATATCCCTGCGTACCTGTCTGCACACCTTGGAAAGTTCTGCCGTATTCATTGGAAAACCTCCGTTATTCTATAGATTATAACAAAATAAGATTAAATCATTTTGGCCGTAAAGTCAATCTATAAGAGTTGGCGAGGCAAGCAGGGAATCAAAAAAGCCTATTGACAATGGGCAGCGTATAGTATAATATGAACGCATGAACAATTGCTCATATATTCATATTTTTAAGACGAACAGGAGGGGCTGTATGGATCAGGATAATGAGTTATGGGATTGCTGCAGCGTGATCCACGAAGACGTGCTTGAACGCGTGAGGGCACAAATGCCGGATGAAGATCCCATATATGAGGTTTCAGAGCTGTTCAAAGTGTTTGGTGACTCTACGCGGTCGCGGATCATCTGTGCACTTGGTATTGAAAAAATGTGCGTGTGCGATCTGGCAGCCTTGCTTACCATGACACAGTCGGCTATTTCTCATCAACTGCGCATATTAAAAGCAGCCCGGTTGGTGCGTTCCCGTAAAGAGGGGAGAACGGTCTATTACGCTCTGGACGACGAGCATATCGGGCAGATCTTTGCGCTGGCATTTACCCATGTGACAGAAGATGAAGGGGGAAGTACCAGGTGAAAAAGCATTGTCATTCGGGATCCGCCGGTTCCTGCTGTACCGGGGACAGTTGCTGCGGCGGGGCAGGGGAGAAGAAAGAGGAAAATCGGCTGCCTCAGATTATTATTTCGGCCGCTTTATTTTTGCTGGGTCTGCTGCTGTTTCAGGGAACGCTCCGGCTGATCGTTTTCATCGCTGCTTATCTGGTGGTCGGCATTACCGTTTGGAGAGAGGCCGTGGAGGGCATTTGCCGCGGCAGTTGGTTTGATGAGAATTTTCTGATGTCCATTGCGTCTGTTGGTGCCTTCGCCATCGGAGAATATCCTGAGGGTGTGGCGGTCATGCTGCTGTATGAGATCGGTGAGATGCTTCAGGACAAAGCGGTGGATTCTTCCAGAGAGTCTATTGAAGCGCTCGTCAATATTCGCCCGGATCGTGCCAATCTCATTTCCGGAACGTCTACGCAGGAGGTTGCCGCCGAAAACGTTAAAATCGGCGATCTGATCCTGATCAGGCCTGGCGACCGGATTCCCTTGGACGGAACGGTACAGGACGGATCTTCTTCCATGGACGCATCTGCTCTGACAGGCGAATCCATTCCCCGGGAAATCGTACCGGGAGATACCGTACTGGCCGGCTGCGTCAATCTGAGCGGTACACTAAAGGTATTGGTCAGCAAGTCTTTCGGCGAATCAAGTGCCAGCCGGATTCTTGAACTGGTGGAAAATGCGCGGGAGAATAAGGCCACCCAGGAACAGTTTATCACACGTTTTGCCCGCATCTATACGCCTATCGTATGCGGTATCGCCGTTTTGGTCGCTGTGTTTCCGCCGTTGGTCGGCTGGGGTACGTTCAGCCTTTTTATCCATAAGGCACTGACATTTTTGGTGGTTTCCTGTCCGTGCGCCCTGGTCATTTCCATTCCGCTCTCCTTTTTCTCAGGTATTGGATATGCTTCTCATTGCGGCGTTCTGATGAAGGGCAGCAATTATCTTGAAATGCTGAGTAAGGCCGACGTTGCTGCCTTTGACAAGACCGGAACGCTGACCGAAGGAAAATTCCACGTTAAGGACATTCGGCCGGCACCGGATATGACCGCTGAGAAGTTGCTGGAATTGGCGGCTTACTGTGAAAGTCAGTCAACGCATCCGCTGGCAAAGTCCATACGCGATGCCTATGGAAAAGAAATCGACAGCAGCCGGATTCAAGGGCTGAAGGAAGTATCCGGCTATGGCGTCAGCGCCGGGATTGACGGCAGCGTTGTCCTTGCCGGAAAACGAAAATTCCTGATACAAAACGAAATCAACGCACCGGAAGGGAATGATGACGCTACAGCTGTCTATCTCGCTTGCGGCGGCAGATATGCAGGCTGCATAACGTTGAGCGATGTCATAAAATCTGATGCGCGTGAAGCGATGGACGCCCTTCGGAAATTAGGCTTTCACCATTTGACTATGCTCTCAGGAGATAAGCAGGAAATCGCTGAGCGGATCGGCAGGGAAGCAGGGGTCGATCAGGTGTTCGGAGAGCTTTTGCCTGAGGACAAGGTTGATCATGTGACGGCCTTGAAAAAGGACTGCTCAGGTGCTTTGCTCTATGCCGGTGACGGAATCAATGACGCACCGGTCCTTGCGGCAGCCGACGTTGGCATCGCCATGGGCGGACTTGGCTCTGATGCAGCGATGGAAGCGGCCGATGTCGTCATCATGTCAGATGAACCATCCAAAATTGCACTTGCGGTTCGCATTGCACGGAAAACGATGAAAATTGCAAAAGAAAATATAGTATTTTCAATTGCTGTAAAGTTGATTATCCTTACGGTTAGTCTTTTGTTTAATATGGGACTATGGATCGCCGTATTTGCTGATGTTGGCGTCTGTATGCTTGCCATTCTGAACACACTGCGGGTTCGCAGGATATAACGGCACAAAGCCTCCTCATACAATGGTATGAGGAGGCTTCTCCAGTGTGAAAAGTTACATATGATGCATAGCCCTTTTCCTATTTTGCTTTTTGTTTGACGTGTGACAAGGGATTTGCCTTTGCAGCCACGCGCAGCGCATCATTGTCAATATGCGTATAAATTTCAGTTGTATTCAAGTGTTCATGTCCCAAAACTTCCTGCACGGCTCTGACGTCTACGCCATTTTGCAGCATAAGTGTGGCGGCTGTGTGCCGCAGTTTGTGAGAAGAGTATTGGGTACTGTCCAAGCCAGCAGCTGACAAATACTTTTTCACCAGCGCATGTACGCCGGATTTGCTGATGCGGGTGTTCCGCGAGGATAGGAACAGCGCATTGCGATCCTTACCGATAATCGGCCGTCTGACAGCCAGATAGCGGCTCAGCGCATCTTTGCAGGCGTCATTCAGATATACAATACGTACCTTGTCACCTTTGCCTAACACTCTCAGAGCATCATCCTGTATGTCACCCGTATTTAATCCAATCAGTTCTGAAATTCGCAGACCGCAGTTCAAAAACAGGGTCAGTATGCAGTAATCACGCTCGCGATTGTTTCCATCAACGGCATTGAGCAGTGAAATACTTTCATCCAATGTCAAATACTTTGGAAGCGTTTTTTTCAGCTTTGGAGAATCAAGATCTTTGACGGGATTTACTTCCATTACGTGTGCTTTATTGCATAAATAGTTGTAAAAAGAGCGAATTGTAGCAATTTTTCTGGCTCTTGACGCGGCATTTAAGCCCTTTTCAGAGTCATCAGAGTGATAGTGCAGCACTCTGTCATGGCTCAGATATGTCATATAGCCATAAATATCCGTAAGCGTTACCGTTCTAACAAAATTGAGATCCACATCCATAATGTCAATTTCGTCCAATTGCTTATCATGAAGTTCCGGTTCGCGTATCCATTTTAAATAGCGGAAAAAATTCCGCAAATCCAGGAAGTATTCATCAACTGTTTTTGGCGAGTGGGCCCGAATCGTTTCGTGATAAGATAAAAAATCCCGTAAAATTTCTGGTGCCATAGAATGATAATCATTGGACATAATAAGACCTCCAAAATGGCAAAAAGCAGGATAATCTCCGGTCTTGATTTCCAGCTTTTTACAAAATTGTAACATGCGGAAGAAAATAAGAGGATAAGAATTAATAGTTGCAGATATAATTCAGAGCATACATAAGGTGAACGTAAAGAGTATAATGTAAAAAGCGCGAGTCGCAAGATATGTGTGCTGCATAAATGGTTATCATGTAATACGAAGACTCCTGCAGTATTTATCTTTACAAGCAATGTCGCCCCTTGACATTTGCGGGACAACTTGTCAGAATGGCTTTGCTTGCTGGCTTGCTGTTTTTATCGTCACGGCTGCTGCAAACCCGGATAGACGGCGCTGCCGATGAGTAGCGGCTGTCGTGGGAGCACAGACCCGGAGAATTCCTTTTCTGTTGCGAGTGGTAACAAAACTGCGATTTTGTTCTTTTCCACCTTTTCTGACGCTCCCCGCAGGGGAGCATGATCTTAAATTGGGAATTGAACAAAATAAAAATTTTGTTCAATTCAGGGGAGGGATCAGGAGATTAAATTGGTTTGTATTGGATTAATCGCCTTTTTTATCTATTTTGACGGCATATACACATTTGACACCTTTCGATGCATAAATTCATGCTCAACAGCCAAGCGATCTATCCACTAAATCTGCATATCCTGCACATTTATGAGTACGAGTTTGTATCACAAGTATAATGACATTAACAATACAAACAATACATCCTACCACAATCAAACACTTGCAAAACATTTTGTCATTTCAATGCGACAACCTATTTTTCTGCGAATGCTATTATTAAATGTCAAATTTCCTTATGATCCAGCATCGGTCAGTTGCCTTGACTGATTGATACATCAATTGTCAGATACTCAGATACATTATGATTATATATGATAAATAGATTAAAATGGAAAAGCAATCTTCAGGATGCCAAATAGTATAGCTGCAGCAATTGCAATAATCAGCAATTTTTTTCCTCTTTTTTTGTATGTTTTTCTTTGATTTTCATCTGTTTCTGACTGATATTTCACAAAGTTCCAAGCACATAACAGCAGCAGGACCAGTGGAACGAACAATAGTCCAATCATTGCGACATAAGCCATACTTATTTTTCTCCTCTTCTTGCTTTGCCAAATATACAATCTCATAGCCTCTATGTAGATGTGATCAGTATACTGATTTCCTCTTTTTCTGTCAAGGACCCTCTCTTCCCTGTTCTATATATAATAAATATTAAAACAAGGCTGTCCCATATTGGGACAGCCTTGTTTACAAGTTAAAACAGTGCTTTACTTGGCAGCCTTGGCAGCCTTCACGGAGTCGATCAGCAGCGGGACGATCTTGAACAGGTCGCCGCAGATGCCGTAATCGGCCACTTCAAAGATAGGCGCGGTTTCGTTCTTGTTCACGGCGATGATGCACTCGGAATCCTGCATGCCCGCCTTGTGCTGGATGGCGCCGGAGATGCCCAGCGCAATATACACCTTGGGATGCACCGTCTTGCCGGTCTGTCCCACCTGATGGTCGGCAGAGATCCAGCCGGCGTCCACACACGCACGGGAGGAACCGACCACGCCGCCCAGCACATCCGCCAGCTCCTGCGCCAGCTTGATGCCGCCTTCCACGTCCTTGGAGATGCCGCGGCCCACGGAAACGATATAGTCGGCGCCGATCAGATCCACCATCTTCTTCGCCGCCTTGGCCACTTCCACGACCTCGGTCTGGATATCGTCGGCTGTCAGTTCGAACGCGGGATGGAGAATCTCGACCTTCCCGGCCAGAGCTTCGTCATACACGCGCTTCTTCATGACGCCCGGACGCACCGTCGCCATCGCCGGACGGAACCGGGGGCAGACGATGGTGGCCATCAGGTGGCCGCCGAAGGCGGGACGCGTCATCTTCAGGTTCTTGTTCACGTCGAACAGCTTGCTCTCAAAGCTCATGTTGTCCACGTCCAGAGAAGAACCGGTGCGCAGGAAGTTCACATAGCCGTCCAGATCCACGTCCAGGTGGGTGCAGTCGGCGCAAAGGCCCGTGTGCAGACGCGCCGCGCAGCGGGGCGCCAGGTCGCGGCCGATGTTGGAAGCTCCGAAGAGCAGGATCTCAGGCTTGATCTCCTCCACCAGACTCACGATGACCTTGGTAAAGCCGTCGGTGGTGTAGTTCTTCAGCAGAGGGCTGTTGCAGACGTAAACCTTGTCCGCGCCGTAGCCGCCCAGTTCCCTGGCAATACCGTCCACATTGTCGCCCAGCAGGACGCCGCAGAGCTGCACGCCCAGTTCGTCAGCCAGCTTCCGGCCCTCGGAGATCAGTTCAAAAGTGGTGGGCATCATCTTGCCCTGACGCTGTTCACA
>Ga0183095_10502_pt1 | contig 78797 bp, 61 predicted proteins | sample BioMet4_FD_130346 | JGI IMG/M metagenome (GOLD analysis project Ga0183095, IMG submission 130346) | Microbial communities from bioreactor (seeded with sewage sludge) at LBNL, California, USA - Biofuel metagenome 4 (v2) (version 3) | ecosystem: Engineered > Bioreactor > Anaerobic > Unclassified ... | reverse complement strand
AGTAATAATGGTATGCATATCAGTAATTTGTATAACAATCACCTAAAAAATAGAGGATAAATTTGCATTGTGAATTAAATACTAACAATAAAAAAACAATTAAAATGAAAGATTTCACTTACTACAATCCTACCCGAATAGAATTCGGAATGGGCAAAGAGAAAAATATAGGAAAATACATTGCTGAATATGGTGTATCAAAAGTATTAATCGTTTATGGTTCAGAACGAATAAAGAAGAGTGGTTTATTTGATACAATTGCAAAATCACTAACCGATAATAGAATAAACTTTGAGCAATTAGGCGGCGTGCAAAGTAATCCACTGTTAAGCAAGGTATATGAAGGTATTAAACTAGCTAAAGCTAAAGGATTGGAAGCTGTACTAGCTGTTGGTGGTGGTTCTGTTCTAGACTCATCAAAAGCCATTGCCGCGGGAGCTGCATACGAAGGCGATGTTTGGGATTTCTTTACATATAAAGCTGTACCTAACAAAGCATTAAAGATTTTCGATATTATGACGCTTGCCGCTACTGGTAGCGAAATGAATAACTACGCTGTTGTTACAAATGATGAAACAAAACAAAAACTTAGTCTTGCGGGGGCTGCTACATTTCCAACCGTTTCGGTAATAAACCCTGAACTGCAGACTTCTGTTACTAAAGAATACCTAGTTTATTCGGCAGCAGATATTTTTGCTCATAGCTTAGACATGTATTTATCGGCGACCTATTTACCTGAATTTATTGCCGGACACGTTGAAAATATCCTTAAGACAGTAATGCGCACCACTGAAATTCTGTTGGTTGACGGAAATAATCTTGAAGCAAGAGGCGAATTTGCTTGGGCTGCTACACAAGCGTTGAATTTCACGACTTTCTGCGGAGTAGAAAATAATCGTTTTGATACCCATTTTATAGAACATACATTATCTGCTGAGTATAATATTGCTCACGGTGCTGGTCTGTCTATTATTGTTCCTGCATGGATGAAATGGCAAAAGAACAATCTTCCTGAACGTTTCGAGCAGTTTGCTAAAAACATTTTCAATGTTGAAGGTGCAGATGCAGGAATTGAGGCTTTAAAACAATGGTATTCAAAAATCGGAACTCCTGTAACACTTAAAGAAGGTAATATCCCGGAAGAAGACATACCTGTATTGGTTGAAAAACTATCTGTTGTTGCCAGCATGTGGGGAGCTGAAAGTCTCTATACCAAAGAGATGATTACAACTGTGCTTGAAAATGCAAAGTAGTTGAAATAACAATATACTAAATGAGAACTAGATCTTTTTTAATTGCTATTGTTGCAATGTTACTTTCGGGTATTGGCATGCAGGCTCAGTCTGCATCACCAAGCAAGAAAATTCTGGTGGTTTACTTTTCACATAGTGGAAATACCAAAGAGATTGCTAATCAGATAAAGGAACTTACAGGTGGCGATATTTTTGAGATTCAGCCAGCAAAGGCTTATCCAAGTGATTATCAGGCATGCGTAGATCAGGCAAAGAAGGAGATTAACGCTAATTATAAGCCTGCTTTGAAAACAAAGTTAAAGAGTATCAGCTCGTATGATATAATATTTGTGGGCTCTCCTTGCTGGTGGAGTACAGTAGCACCACCGGTTGCAACATTTTTATCGAGCTATGATTTCACTGGAAAAACCATTGTTCCGTTTATGACACATGAAGGGAGCCGAATGGGGCGTAGTGTTTCGGATATAAAGAAACTATGTCCGAAAGCAAAGGTTTTGGAAGGACTTCCAGTCAGAGGGAGTAATGTAAAAGAGGCTAAAAGTGAAGTTAAGAAGTGGCTGCAAGAAATAAAAGTCATTAAATGATAATTGAAGCATTATTAATTAATGCTCCAATATAGGCCCTCGTTACAGTACCAGGGAAAATAAATTTGTAGATAAAAATAAACACAGCAGAAATAATGCTTATGGAAAAGAAAGTATTAATACTATCGGCTAGTCCTAGAAAAGGCGGAAACTCAGATACATTATGCAATCAGTTTATGGAAGGTGCACAACAAGCAGGGCATCAGGTTGAGAAGATCTTTCTGAAAGAGAAGAAAATAAACTATTGCACCGGTTGCGGAGCATGCTATAACCCGGGAAATGGGTGTTCTCAAAAAGATGATATGGCAAATGTTCTGGACAAGATGATTGCTGCCGATGTCATTGTAATGGCAACACCGGTATATTTCTATACAATGAACGGACAAATGAAAACGCTTATTGACCGCACTTGTGCGCGATATACTGAAATTAATGACAAGGAGTTCTATTTTATTGTATCGGCAGCAGATGACAGCAAACTGTCAATGACAAGAACAATAGAAGAATTCCGTGGATTTTTGTATTGCCTGGAAGGAGCAAATGAAAAGGACATTATTTATGGCACCGGAGCATGGCAAGTGGGTGATATAAAAAATAGGCCTGTTATGGAAGAGGCATTCAGGCTAGGAAAAAACATCTGATAGCGAAAGAGAAATCTTATAAAAATTATTTAGGAATTGTCTTAATCCATTCACCAATACTTTGCGATTTATTGGTGAATGGATTTTATTTATTGGAGAATAAATTGCCATGTTTTGCTTTTTTCAAAATAATATATAAATAATCAGTAAAAATGGTACATAAATCCGTAATTTGTATAATCTTTATCAAATAAAGGGAATTATTTTTGCTACTATAAAAACAGGACTGTTAATGGAACAAATTATTAGTTTATTAGAAAAAGAGAATTGTTCTTGCGTTATTAAGAATCAAGAGATACGTACTTTCCACAGACAAGGAGTTATTGACCTTTATGAATTACTGAAACAGGAACCCGATTTCCTGAAAAATGCATCCATAGCCGATAAAATTGTTGGTAAAGCCGCTGCAACATTAATGGTATTAGGCGGCGTAAAAGAGCTGTATACATACACAATCAGTGATCTGGCATTCAATGTTCTTAAAGATGCCGACGTAGCAATATCTTACGGACAAAAAGTTCCGGTCATATTAAACCGCACACAGCAGGATTTATGCCCGTTAGAGAAGCTTTGTTCCGAACAGGATTCAAAAGAAAGGACCCTGCAGGTTATTGAGCATTTTATAAATGGATTAAATATTAACAAGAAATAAATAAATCTATGGAAGCAGCAGTTAAAATCTATTCTCTGAATTACAGTAATGTAAGAACTTATTTGTTTGCGTCATTTTTTATTCTGGGTAATCTTGCTCTACCACAGTTTTGCCACTTATTTCCGCAAGGTGGAGTGATATGGTTACCAATATATTTCTTTACGCTCATTGCAGCCTATAAATATGGTTGGAAAGTAGGTCTGCTTACAGCAGTATTTTCACCGATAATTAATTCTGTTCTTTTTGGAATGCCTGCGCCGATAGTGCTCCCTCCTATCCTTACCAAATCTGTACTGCTGGCTTTATCGGCCGGAATTGTTTCACATCGCTTTAATCGTATTTCCATTCCTATTCTTTTTGCGATTGTTCTCGCCTATCAAGTTATAGGAACTCTTTTCGAATGGGCATTTATCGGGAAATTATTCTCTGCCGTGCAAGACTTTCGTCTGGGTATTCCCGGTATGCTAACACAAGTTTTCGGGGGGTATTTCTTTATTAAATATCTATTGACTAAATAAGCATTCATGAAAAACAAAATCCATTAAACATGGAAAAAGATAATATAAACGACAAGCACGAAATTAATCGCCGCAAATTTCTAAAAGTTCTGGGTGGCGGTACAGCCGCTGTTACAGCTGCAACAATTTACAGTTGCGGAAAAAAAGATATGGCTTCGGCAGGCAATGCGGCACTAGGTGAAGTGCCTACCGATAAGATGACCTATCGCACTAATCCAAAAACGGGAGATAAGGTGTCACTATTGGGTTACGGATTTATGCGTTTGCCTAAGATTCCTAAAAAGGACGGCAATGGAGATGAAATTGACCAGGAAACAGTCAATAAGTTAACAGATTATGCCTTAGCTCATGGCGTAAATTATTTCGATACATCTCCGGCTTATTGTGAAGGAAGGTCGGAACATTCAATGGGCATTGCGCTGAAAAGGCACCCCCGGAATAAATATTTTATTGCCACAAAGCTATCTAATTTTGATCCCAAAACATGGAGTCGGGAAGCTTCTCTGGCAATGTATCACAATTCATTCAAAGAGCTGCAGGTTGATTATCTGGATTACCTATTACTCCACGGTATAGGAATGGAAGGAATGGACGCGCTGCACGGACGGTATCTCGATAATGGCATACTCGACTTTCTGCTAAAAGAACGTGAAGCCGGGCGCATACGCAATCTCGGCTTTTCATATCATGGGGATGTTAAGGTTTTCGATTATCTTCTCTCAACTGATATAAAATGGGACTTTGTCCAGATTCAGCTAAACTATGTTGACTGGAAACACGCATCGGACTGGAATACCAATGCCGAATATCTTTATGGCGAACTGAAGAAACGGAATATTCCAGCAGTGATTATGGAACCATTGCGTGGCGGAAAACTAGCGCAATTGGATTATAAATCGACAGAAATACTGAAACGCTATGATCAGGAAGCAAATGCAGCGTCATGGGCATTCCGCTTTGCCGGCTCACCACCCGATGTACTTACTGTGCTTAGCGGAATGACATATATGGAGCATCTGCAAGATAATATCCGCACATACTCTCCGCTCAAACCGCTCACAGATAAAGAAAATGAAACATTGGAACAAGTAGCACAATTGTATTTATCACACCCGTTTGTTGCATGTACCGCTTGTCAATATTGTATGCCCTGCCCTTACGGATTAGATATTCCGGGAGTATTCTCTCATTATAATAAATGCCTGACTGAGGGAAATTATTCAGATAATGTAAAAGATGAGAACTATAAAAAAGCACGTCGCGATTTTCTTATCGGTTATGACCGCAATGTGCCACGTCTTCGTCAGGCAAACCACTGTATAGGTTGCGGGCAATGCAGACCTCATTGTCCACAGCACATAAACATTCCTGATGAAATGCAACGCATTGACAAGTATGTTGAACAATTGAAACGTAATGCATAAAAGGAGGACTGACTATGTTACGAAAAATAAGAATAACCTTTGCTTCTATTTTCTTTGTATTGATAACGTTACTTTTCCTTGATTTCACAGGAACTCTGCAAGCATGGTTCGGTTGGCTGGCAAAAATACAATTCTTGCCTTCATTATTAGCTTTAAATGTCCTTGTAGTTATTGCTCTCTTGGCTCTGACTTTGCTTTTCGGACGTGTATATTGCTCGGTAATTTGCCCAATGGGTGTTTTTCAGGACGTTATCTCCTGGATTTCAAACAAAACAAAAAAGAATCGTTTCCGGTATTCACCGGCTCTTAACTGGCTACGCTGGGGAGTATTGGCAATATTTGCAGCTGCTTTCGTAGTAGGAATAAGTTCATTCGTAGCACTTATCTCACCCTACAGCGCATACGGACGTATTGCATCCAATCTTTTTGCCCCGTTCTATCAATGGGGAAATAATCTGCTGGCATATTTTGCAGAACGTATCAATAGTTATACTTTCTATTCCGTTGATGTATGGATGAAAAGTCTTCCTACATTTATCATCGCTATTGCTACCTTTGTGGTAATTATCACATTGGCCTGGCGAAACGGCCGTACTTACTGCAATACGATTTGTCCGGTTGGAACAATCCTGGGATTTCTTTCTAGATATTCATTTTATCGTCTGCAGATAGATCTGACTAAATGTAATAGTTGCGGACTCTGTTCTCGCAACTGCAAGGCTTCATGCATCGATTCCAGATCTCATAAAATTGACTATAGCCGTTGTGTAGCTTGTATGAATTGTATTGAAAAGTGTAATAAAAGAGCCATTCAATATATACCTGTACACAAAGTTCAAAAAATGGAACAATCTTCTGAAGAGATTAATGACTCACGTAGAAAGTTCGTGTCATTGACAACATTATTAACATTGACATCGGTATTGGAAGCTCAGCAGAAAAAAGTAGATGGAGGTCTGGCTGTTATTGAAGATAAGAAAGTGCCCAAAAGAAACACACCTATTACTCCAGCCGGTTCGTTCAGCGGGAATAATATGACAAAACACTGTACCGGTTGCCAGCTATGCGTATCTGTTTGCCCTAACCAGGTGCTACGTCCATCGAGTAGTTTGACAACATTTATGCAACCCGAAATGTCGTACGAACGTGGATATTGCCGTTCTGAATGTACCAGATGTTCGGAAGTTTGTCCCACCGGAGCTATTCACAAGATTTCTCAAGCAGACAAAACAGCTACACAAATAGGTCACGCTGTATGGATAAAAGCAAATTGTGTGGTTAATACAAACGGAGTTAGTTGTGGCAATTGCGCCCGACATTGTCCTAACGGAGCCATACAAATGGTTCCAAAGGATGCCAGCAATCCTGATTCTCTCAAGTTTCCTGCAATTAACAGCGAACGATGTATTGGCTGCGGAGCATGCGAAAATCTCTGTCCCGCCCGTCCGTTCAGTGCCATATATGTAGAAGGACACGAAATGCACAAAACCATTTAAGACTCTATCCTTCAAAATTATTCGACTATAATTCTCATGTCATTGGTGAATGGATTTAATCAATAGTCAAAAGTATCAAAACCTGTAAAGTAATTATTTCAGTATCAATGAACAAAATAATTACTTTACAGGTTTGATATATATGATAAAGATTCATATCTTTATTATATAAATCCTGCAACTATGATAAACACATTTTTTTTAAAAGCAGAAGATTACCGGTCATCGGTTTCTATCGTGAAAAAGCTACTATTAGTAACGACGTTAGCTTTGATCTGCTCTTTTTCTTATGGGAAAAAGAATGAAGTTTATAAGGATGCCAAGGCTTCAATAAAAGATCGGGTGGAAGACTTGCTCCAACGAATGACTCTGGAGGAAAAGGTAGGACAAATGAATCTGTTTGTCGGTTTTGAATATCTTAAAACTACCAAGCACTGGCTTACAGCAGAGCAAATAAAGAATAATATAACCAACGGATTATATCTGGGCACCACAGAAGAGGATATTGTAAAGTGGACGGAAGATGGAAAAGTTGGCTCTTATTTCTTTGTGCTGACATTGAAAGAGGCTAATTATATACAATCACTGGCAATGAAAAGCAGGTTACAGATCCCTGTTATTTTTGCCATTGATGCTATTCACGGAAATGCATATGCGCCCGACAATACGGTTTACCCTACAAACATTGGTCTGGCTTCTTCTTTCGATTTAGACCTGGCATATAAAATTGCACGCGAAACGGCAAAGGAGATGCGCGCCATGAATATGCACTGGACATTTAACCCGAATATGGATATATCACGCGACCCTCGTTGGGGAAGAGTAGGTGAAACTTATGGAGAAGATCCGTATTTGGTTTCACAAATGGGAGCTCAAACGGTTAAAGGATATCAGAGAAATCTAAATAACAATGAGGATGTGCTGGCTTGTATGAAACACTTTGTATCGGGTGGTGAACCTATCAACGGAACCAATGGCGCTCCGACCGATTTATCAGAACGGACACTCCGGGAGGTATTCTTTCCATCCTTTAAGGCAGGCGTTAAGGCTGGGGCCATGTCTCTGATGATAGCACAAAGCGAACTGAATGGCATTCCTTGCCACAGCAATGACTGGCTGATGAAAGATGTGCTTCGTAATGAATGGAAGTTTCCAGGATTTGTAACCAGTGACTGGATGGATATTGAACGTATGAACGATTTACATGCCACTGCAGAAAATATTAAAGAGGCCTTTTATCAAAGTATTATGGCTGGGATTGATATGCACATGCACGGCGATCACTGGAACGAAGATGTGGTTGAATTAGTAAAAGAAGGACGTATTCCCGAATCACGTATTGACGAGTCTGTACGCCGGATTCTGGAAATAAAGTTCCGCCTTGGGCTATTTGAACATCCCTATGCGGATGAAAATCGAAGTATGGAAATTCGTCTGTGCAATGAACACAGAGCTACCGCGCTTGAAGCAGCTCGTAAAAGTATCGTATTATTAAAGAATGACAGTGTACTCCCGTTGTCACAAGACAAGTTCAAACATATATTGGTTACTGGCATTAATGCGAATGATATGAATATTCTGGGCGACTGGAGTAATGTTCAAAAGGAAGAGAATGTAATAACAATCCTTCAGGGGTTAAAAATGACTGCTCCTGAAACCAATTTTGACTTTGTAGATCAGGGATGGGATCCTTGTAAGATGAATCAGGCAAAAGTGGACGAGGCTGCAGAGAAGGCAAAAAATGCCGATCTGAATATTGTGGTAGCCGGTGAATACATGATGCGCTATCGCTGGAATTCCCGTACCAGTGGCGAGGATGTTGACCGCTCGGATATTGATCTGGTAGGATTACAGAATGAGTTAATCAAGAAAGTGGCTGCTTCTGGTAAACCAACGATACTAATTCTTGTGAGCGGACGCCAGCTGGGTGTGGAATGGGCTGCAGAACATCTTCAGGCCATTGTGGAAGCCTGGGAACCAGGGATGTATGGTGGTCAGGCCGTAGCGGAAATACTTTACGGAAAGGTGAATCCTTCTGCAAAACTGTCGGTCACCATTCCTCGCAGTGTAGGACAAATACAAATGATTTATAATCATAAGCCTTCTCAATATTTTCATCCGTATGGAGCCGGGAAACCAAGTACTCCACTTTATCCGTTCGGATTTGGTTTGTCATATACCACTTATAAGTATGATGATTTAAAACTCAATAAGACTGAAATAGATAAAAACGGGAAGGTGAATGTCAGTGTAAGAGTAACCAATACCGGCAACCGGGACGGAGTGGAAATTGTTCAGCTTTACATTCGCGACAAGTTTAGCAGCGTTACCCGCCCGGTAAAAGAATTAAAGGATTTTGCCCGTGTTCCTTTGAAAGCTGGGGAAAGCAAAACTATTCGTTTCATCATCACTCCGGACAAGCTGGCCTTCTACGACAAAAAGATGAACTGGCAAGTTGAACCCGGAGAATTTATTTTAATGGTAGGTGCTTCTTCTGATGATAATGCATTGTTGAAACAAAGTTTCTGGGTAAAATGAGATTACAGGAGAATTATATTAAAATGAAAGAATGTTGCATAATTAGAAATAGCCCGAATAAAGAATATCAATTGCCTGGTGAAACCTTTTTTATAGAAGTTATCCTGAAATGATCAGAATTCTATCATATATGGCTTTATACTTTCTTTCAAACATAAATTAAAGTTGTATCTTTGGGCAAAGAAATTGTATAAACTTTATTTTATGAGAAGCAAATTATTACTCTTTGCAACAGCTACTATGATGGCTGTTTCTGCGCTAAAATTATCAGCCCAGACATCTTCGTTTAAAGAAGGTGAATTTAAACAGTGGGCACAAACTCCTCCCATGGGATGGAACAGCTGGGACTGTTACGGATCTACTGTAACTGAAAGCGAAGTTAAAGCCAATGCGGATTATATGGCCGCTAAACTAAAAAGTTATGGATGGGAATACATTGTTGTAGACATTCGCTGGTTTATTGAAAACGATAAAGCCGGAGGATATAATGAAAAAGATCCTATTTATGTAATGGATCAGTATGGCCGTTATATGCCAGCTCTCAACCGTTTCCCATCAGCTAAAGATGGCAAAGGATTCAAGGCTATAGCCGATTATATACACTCAAAAGGATTAAAATTCGGAATCCACATTATGCGCGGTATTCCCAAAGAAGCTGTTGCTAAAAAGCTACCAATAAAAGGAGCCAAAGGTATTACTGCCGATCAGATTTATACAACCGATCTTCAATGTCAATGGTTACACGATAACTATACTATTGTGGCAGATAAACCGGGAGCTCAGGAATATTATAATTCAATCTTTGAACTCTATGCTTCATGGGGAGTAGACTTTATCAAGATCGACGACCTGTCTCGCCCTTATCATCTGGGCGAAATAAATCTTATCCGCAAAGCGATTGATCATTGTGGACGTCACATTGTGTTAAGCACTTCACCGGGAGAAACTCCAATTGAGAATGCCGAACATGTTCGTACTCATGCAAATATGTGGCGTATGGTTGACGATGTATGGGATACATGGCCTCACATTACTCATTTGTTTGATATCTGTCAGAAGTGGTATCCATATATTGCTCCCGGAACATGGCCGGATTGTGATATGATTCCTTTAGGACGTATTTCTATTCGTGGAGAAAGAGGTGCCGACCGTATGACCCGCTTAACAAAAGATGAACAATATACACTGATGACTCTCTTTAACATCTTCCGCTCTCCACTTATATTTGGTGGTGATCTTCCAAGTAATGACGCATTTACTTTCTCTTTACTCACAAATAAGGAGGTATTGAAAATGCATCGTGAAGGCACGAAAGTTCGTCAGCTTTATCAGAAAGACAAAAAAGTTGCTATTACATCTAGAAATTCTAAAACTGGTGAAGTTTATCTGGCTCTGTTCAACTTGTCGGATGACAAGACTCCTCAGAAAGTAAGTGTAAACCTTGCAGACTTAGGTATTAAGGGCAAATGTTTTGTAACTGATATGTGGGCAAGCAAGCAAGTGGGAAGCTTTTCTAAAGAGTTCTCTAGATTGCTTAATGGTCATGCCTGTGGCTTGTACAAACTGAAAACAAAATAAGAATAGTAAAACATCAGATAAGGCATTAAAATTTTAGTGCCTTATCTGATGAACAAAATGCGGTTCTGTAAGTTACATCTACAGATAACTAATGAACAGAATTATGAAACAAATTCCAAGAGACCGGATCACAAGTCCTCACATTACGGAGCTTATGGAGGATGAAATTTTTGTTTTTGGATCGAACCTTCAAGGAATGCACCTTGGCGGAGCAGCACGTATAGCATGCCGCTGGGGAGCAATCATGGGACAAGGCGTAGGTTTACAAGGACAGACTTATGCCATACCAACAATGAGTGGATCAGTAGCATCTATCGCTCCTTATATTGATGAGTTTATTCGTTTTGCAACGTTGAACCCAGATATGCGTTTTTTAGTTACCGAGATAGGCTGTGGAATAGCAGGCTACACTCCTGCCGACATTGCCCCACTGTTTCGTGAAGCTGTCTCTATTGATAATATATGTCTGCCCGAAAGATTCTGGGAAGTAATTCTGTAACAAATCAAACAATCAAGATGTGCAATTATAAGATACAACTTATATTTGCACATCTTTTTTTAGGATAACAGATCTTAAAATCTATTTAGTGATCTCACACTTAATATGCTATAAATGAAAGGGGTCCTCCTCTACTCTCTTTTTGGGATAATCAGTACAATTACTATCCATAACCTGCAATAGCGTTAATCCTCTCTTCTTAAAATAGAGATCTCCTTTCTCATCATCTTCAAACGGTATCTCTTCCCAAATCTTACCCAGATAATGCTTATTGAGATCCTTATCTACAAAGAACTCAACTTCATCTTCTGATTCGTCGTTCACTCTTTCAACATGAATATCATTGGGTGTCAATTTAACAAAGACGTTTTGATAGATGGTATCGTCAATGCATTCCCAGAATCTATATTTTGCCATAGTAGTAAATATTAGTGGTTAAAAATTATAGAATCATTATATCTCTATTCTATTATTGAAACGCATATTGTGGTATATTGTTCAGATTCCAGCCTCAAATTTACCACGTAATTCTCAACTGATTGATGGTTATAGAACGAAACATCTGTATAATAACGAATTAACTATTAACGTCAAAAATATTACGAACAAAACAGTTTTATGTTTTGTTCACTATTAAGTATTACCAAAACTTAACAAACAATATACCCTAATAAGTCGGACTCAAAAGCTAATGAAATCAAGCAAATCAAAAATATTTAATCTGGAAAAGTTTTATCTTGATTGCATAGATGCAAAAGGGAACTGCTTTATTTTCTACTGGGCAAGCCTTGAAATCTATTATTTAAAATTCTATTATTCCGGTTTGATATTCTCTGATTCAAAGAATGTAACCATTGAAAATTATTCGCTAAAAAAAACGCCCCAACCTCTGGTAAATAAACTTATGTCTATAGATTATCCTTTGTTACAAATAAAAGGAAGTTGGTTACAGAGAGATAAACCTATTTTGTTTTCACTGTATAAAGATAAAAAGAATTGTGAATTGATCTGGAATTGTCATCATCCAAAGGCATTGACCGAGATTGAATATAATAACATAACCTTTAAAGGATACGGTTATGCAGAAACACTCTCACTACCTGTAAAGCCTTGGAATATACCCATCAAAGAGCTTAAATGGGGACGTTTTTTATCTGATCATTATACAATAATCTGGATTCACTGGAAAGGAGAAAATCCTCTGAACAGAATAATATGCAACGGAAAGGAATATAATGACGCCACCTTCTTAGTAGATAGAGTTATTTTCAATCAAGGTTGTTTTGTTTTATTATTTCAGGATATTTCAACGTTAAGAACTGGAAGAATAAGCAATATATTAACCGAGTCATACCTGCTAAAAACAATTGTGTGCAGCCATATCTTGAATGGAAATGAGACTAAATGGAAAGCTAAAACAGTCTTGGCTCTGAATGATAAAATTGTAGAAGATGGTTGGTCTTTATATGAAAAAGTAACATGGAAAAAATGAACACTAAACTCTATAAAGTTCTGTACGGAATTCTTTTTATTATTGTAATTCCTTCATTGCTAATTATTTGGGCCAGATATACAAGCAACCTGATACAGCTGCCAATACCCGTTAATCAGGGTTGGGGATATCTGCTTTTATTTAGTGGAATGTTTTTTGTAGTTACCGGAATGTCTCATTTGTGGATTTTTGGCAAAGGATTACCCATGAATGCATTTCCGCCTAAAAGGTTCGTAAAAAAAGGAATCTACGCTTTTATCAATCATCCTATTTACACAGGTGCAGTTCTTATAAGCTTTGGAGTATCTGTTTTAGCACAATCAGTCTCAGGTTTCTGGTTAGTAAGTCCGCTTTTGATATTAATGACAATAGCTTATACTGTGGGATTCGAGAATGAACGGACATTTAGTATTTTTGGACCTCAGGAATACAAGCCATACATTTCCTTACCAAGAAACTCGGAAGAACCTCCAGGTATAAAAGAGAAAATAGCTTCTTACATGTTAGCATACTTACCCTGGCTTCTGATATATGAAGCATTCATATATGCAGGTGTTCCCAAAGATGCAGTTTATACCAATCTTCCGTTTGAAAAGGAATGGCCGGTTATTGAATTAACAACTATCTTTTATGTTTCTGTCTATGTGTATACATTACTAATCCCCTTCATCATAAAAAGAAAAAAAGATTTGCGTTCACTTGAAATAGATATATGGTTTGCTACAATAGTTACATGCTTTATTTATTTTATAATTCCTTTTGTTGTTGATCAACGTCCTTTTACACCGCACTCCGTTTTAGGAGAACTATTAGCTTTTGATCGTTCACAAGACGAGATAACTGCCTCATTGCCATCTTTTCACGTAATCTGGGCATTTATAGCCGCGCGCTATTTTGCAATCAGCCTTAAAAAACTGAAATGGTTCTGGTACTTACTTGCCATATTGATTTCCATTAGTTGCATAACTACGGGTAATCACTCTTTACTTGATGTAATCGCTGGTGGAATAATGTTTGCAATGGTTGTTTACAGAATTCAGATCTGGAACTATATCCGTATACAGTCTGAACGTATAGCCAACAGCTGGATGGAATGGAGATGGGGAGCGGTAAGGCTAATCAATCATGGTTTTTATGCCGGTGCGGCCGGATTTGCCGGGGCACTGATAGTTGGATCGTTTCTGGGCAGCCACTATGCATTTATCGCTTTCTTATTATGCACCATGGCTATTCTCGGAGCAGGACTCTGGGCTCAGTTCGTGGAAGGATCTCCCAAACTGCAAAGGCCGTATGGTTATTATGGAAGCGTAATTGGAGTATTTGCCGGTTGTATACTAGTTACTATCTTTTTCCCAGTCAATTTCTATGTATTGTTCGCAGCATTTGCCATTGCGGCTCCCTGGGTTCAGATATTAGGTCGTCTGCGTTGTCTGGTTCAGGGTTGCTGTCATGGAAAGCCATCAGAAGATTGGATTGGAATTAGGTTCACACAACCCTATTCACGGGTGAACAAAATTTCAGGATTAAAAGGCGCAGCCTTACATCCTACTCAACTCTATTCAATCGGAACTAATTTAGTAACTGGCCTGGTGTTAATCAGATTATTAAATCTTGAAATGCCGGCTACGTTTATTATTGGGATATATTTCATTTTAAATGGTCTGGGGAGGTTTGTGGAGGAGTCTTTTCGTGGAGAAGCACAAACTCCTTATTGGGCCGGAATGCGTATATATCAGTGGATTGCAATAGCTTGCATTCTCTTTGGAGCCGTCATGACGACCCTTTCAAATACAAAGATGACAGTTTTCCAATTTAATTTGCATGCTCTGTATTGGGCAATAGCATTAGGTATTATTGCCATAATAGCTTACGGGGTTGATTTTCCCTCATCGAACCGACGTTTTGCTCGTTTAACCAGTGCGTAAAGATGGCAGGATAAGTTTCTGCCCATAATTTGCATGTAATTCTCTTAAAAACGAATTTGTTATGAGAACTACTCCCCAGAATGTATTAGACTTATCTGTCTAAAATGCTAAGAAATCTTTTATTGGAGGGAGAATTTGTATTCAATTTGGAAACTTAAGACAATATATAAAGAACAGTTTATATGAAAAGGCCAGAAATATCCAGAATTTTATTCTTTATTATCCTGCTGCCCGCTTTACTCTTTTTTATTAAATCATGTGAGATGCCGGCAACAAGTTTTGATGATCAGGAGAATGCAATATACTTTGAAAAAGCTCAGAAAGTAAACGCATCTCAGCCCGATTCAATAATAAAAGTGATGACCTGGAACATACGTTTCGGCATTGGAAGGGGGCCGTGGTTTGGCGATGCTTGTGGTTACAAAGTTATATATTCGGCAAATGAGATTATGAATAATCTGAAGCTTATTGCCGAAAAGATTAATCTTGTAAAACCTGATATTCTGCTTCTTCAGGAAGTGGATATAAAATCAACCCGTTCGGCTTATATCAATGAACTCAGCTGGTTGCTGGATAATACCTATTTTAATTATGCCGCTTACGGATCACAGTGGAAAGCACAATTTATCCCTAGCGACGGGCTCGGGAGAATGGATGAAGGAAATGCTATTCTTTCGCGGTGGCCTATCAGTGATGCAATAAGGATACAACTTGCTCTGAGAACAGATCAAAGCACTGCAGAGAGATACTTTTATGAACGCTGCTGCATGGTAAAAGCCAGAATTGAAATTCCGGGATTTGAGAATCTATATGTAGTCAACATTCATGCTTCTGCTTTTGCAACTGATGATACAAAACACCAGCATCTGGTTGAATTCAAAGATGAGCTCGACCATCTCTCTGCCAGCGGATCCATGTTTGTTGCCGGTGGAGACCTGAACACTCTTCCTCCGGGAAGTGATTCAACAGATTATTGCATGGAGGATATGTGTCCGGATGAATCATTCCACCAGCCAGGTGATAATCCGATGCACAAAGAGGGAAGCAATTATACTCCCGAGAAAGAATGGATGCAACCTATATATTCCAAGTTCAAAAGTGTTATTCCTTTGAATGAATATCTGCAGAACCAACAGATCTATTTTACTCATACTACTCGTCCGGAACATTTCTGGGACCGAACGCTGGATTACCTGTTTACTAACAACCGATGGCAAAGCGGTACAACTGTTGTTTATCAGGATTTCACAAAGGAATCAGACCACGCTCCTGTTAGCGGAGAACTGATACTCATAAAAAAGTAATAAGTTGACTTAGATATTGAGAATGAATGTTTATTAAAGCAAGAAAGCCTATGAAAACATACAAATTCTATATTTCAATCTTAATTCCGTTTCTGCTTACCAGTCTGATCTCAGCACAGGAAACTACTCTTCGTGAGAGATGGAGTAACAATACAGCCTTTTTAATGCCTGCCGGTAAATGGGAAAGCGGCATATTACAATCCTTCCGATATGGTTTGAATAAAAGATTGGAACTCAGATCAAATGCAATCATATTACCCATATTCCCCAATGCCGGTATAAAGATTGGACTTGGAAAAAGAAAAGGATTTCTTTTTGCAAGTGAACATTCCTTAAGCTACCCTACTCTTTTTTTGAATACGGTTAGCTTTAAAGGTACAGGCGGACTTATCTCTCCTCAATTTCATTTTCCTTTTATATTATCAGTAAGCAATTCACTGATAGTTACCAGACTGATAGGCAGTGCATCCCTCCTATCTGCTGATGCAGGCATAAGCTTTGCCATAAGAAAAAGCAAACCAGATTATCAGTCAACAATTGATTTGCCATTATTATATCCACGAATGGCTCATTTTTATGAAGGCGCATCCGTGAAGACCGGCTTATCGTTTAAGAGTCTTATTTTCCAAAAACTATTTTACGAAGAAAATATGCAGCTGTTTTGTATCACACGTAGCAGAGATAACCTGTTTGCTGAAAACTCAGGAAGTATTATGTGGGCGGTTTGCAAATCAGTACGGTTAAAAGGAGGATATACACTTTCCTGGGGCAGATATCCATTCGGCAATCATATCCAGATGTGGCCTACATTTGATATTGTATTCGGGAGTAAAGTAAAATAGTATTCAATGCTTTTAAAACTATCAATTATATAATCATTAAATTAATTACATTATGGAAAAAACCAAAAACTTCACACACGTTTACGGATACATTATATGTATAATATCTGTTAGTGTATTTCTTAGTTGTGTAACTTCTCTTGTTAATGCAGTAATGAACAAAATAGATCCTATTCATTCAACTTATGATTCGCAAAATCTGGCTTCTTTCGAGGCATACAAGCTCGACCAGATAAAATCATTCAATGTAAGGGAAGGCGAACAAAAAAAAGAGATACCTAATGACCAGGAACTACGGAAAATATATGAAGCTTTAAAGCAGGAAAAAATTGATCGGGCTAATTTTGAATCAAACAAATCAATTACCGTAAGTAGTGTCCTAATTATACTTAGCATCGGCTTCTTCGTAACACATTGGCATATTGCACGTAAAAACATTCATAAAGCCGAAGAATAATATTCATAAAATATTATATAACTTTTTCCCTTAAGGGCTTGCATATTTCCTATTTTTTATCGTATATTGCCTTTCTATAATAAGGATTGAAAGCAATGAACAAATTATCTATACAATATATTCATTCAAAAAAATAAGATTAGTATTTATCAATTAAAAGGAGGATATTATGGAACCTAAAATGGCTAAAAAAGGACCTTATGCAGTAGAACTGGAAGCTGGGAAGAAATATCACTGGTGTACTTGTGGTGAAAGTAAAAATCAACCTTTTTGTGATGGCTCTCATGCAGGAACAGAGTTTAAACCAATAGCTTTTACACCGGAGAAATCAGGAAAGGCCTTTTTGTGTGGATGTAAGAGAACAAAAAATTCTCCGTATTGTGATGGCAAACATTCAGAACTTTAATCAATTAAAAGAATTACTTATATTCTAAATATGGCCTTTGACTTAATTAATCAAAGGCTTTTTTTATTGGTTTATTTATCAACACCCTTATAAATGCCCTGACAGAGACCTCTGATTGCACATTTTATACACCGAATGTAATGAACAAACTCCTAATTATTATTGTTAAATCACGAAATTTGATAGAACGAATTATCTAAAATATAAAAGAAATGAACGAACAGAATTTAAATAAAATAGAAGAATCGTTTGATAACTCAGAGCAAATGCCAGTGCTGTTTGTTGGACACGGAAGTCCGATGAATGCTATTGAAGAAAATGAATTTGTAGCCGGCTGGCGAAACATAAGTAAATCAATACCAAAGCCAAATGCTATTTTATGTATCTCGGCTCATTGGGTAACAAAAGGAACTTATGTTACGGCAATGGAAAAGCCAAAGACAATTCACGACTTTGGAGGTTTTCCTGAAGAGTTGTTTGAGATTCAGTATCCGGCACCCGGAAGTAGCGAGCTTGCAAAGAAAACAAAGAATATAATCACGAAAGCGAACGTTAGCCTGGATTATGAATGGGGCCTCGACCACGGTTGCTGGAGCGTTATAAGGCATCTTTATCCAAATGCTGACATTCCAATTATTCAACTGAGTCTGGATTATCACCAAACTCCTCAATATCATTACGAGTTGGGAAAAGAACTTTCATCGCTTCGCAAAAAGGGAGTATTGATTGTGGGCAGTGGTAATATGGTTCACAATCTCAGGATGGTAAACTGGGACAAGCTAGACGATACGGAATACGGATATGACTGGGCAATTGAGGCTGTTGAAAAGATGAAAAAATATATCCTTGCAAACGACCATCAGTCACTGATAGATTATAAGTTGCAAGGAGATGCGTTTAAACTGGCTATTCCAACAGCTGAACACTATTTGCCGATGCTTTATGGGCTGGCATTAAAAGAAGAAGATGAAAAGGTAAGCTTCTTCAACGACAAAACAGTGGCTGGCGCACTTTCCATGACCTCTTTTATCATTGAGAAAAAGTAAGCCTATATTCAGAAAAAAATTATAGAATTAACATTGAGATGTCAATACAGCCCGACAAATTGACTCAAGAAAGGTTCAATGAGCTGAAGATACATGTATATTAAGCGAATAGAACTAATTACATAAGCCTAAATAAAAGCAATGATCTGCAATATACAGTAGACTTTATTTATTTAAAGTCTACTCCTTACACTATATAGACGTAGACTTATTTAATATAAAAAGTACCTATTATCTCTAATTATTCACCAATCATTTGCTTAACATTGGTTACATATTTACTAAACATCGGTTATAAAACAGGAAAGTAAAGTAACAAAACGGACTAACTGTTGCAAAAAAGAAAATAAACTCTTACATTCGCCCATAAACATTTAAACACACAATGGAATTTGCAATAATCTTGCTTCTCTTAGTTCTTAACGGAGTTTTTGCGATGTATGAGATATCTTTAGTATCTTCCAGCAAAGCACGACTTGAAACATTGGCAGGAAAAGGAAATCCATCGGCCAAAAGTGTGCTCAGACAGCTGGAAAAACCTGAAAAATTTCTTTCTACCATTCAAATCGGAATTACTCTTATCGGAATTATATCCGGTGCTTTTGGCGGAGTAGCCATCGCACATAAAGTAACTCCACTCTTTAAAATGATTCCCGGAGCAGAAGCTTATGCAAACAACCTTGCATTAGTCACTACTGTAGCAGTTATCACCTATTTATCTCTTGTAATAGGCGAGCTTGTTCCAAAATCAATCGGGCTTTCAAATCCGGAGAAAGTTGCAACCAGATTATACCCATTCATGTCTGTAGTCACCAAAGTGACCTTTCCCTTTGTATATCTGCTCAGCGTCTCAACAAGACTGCTGAACAAAATCCTTGGAATAAAAGGACACGAACGTATTATCACACAGGAAGAGCTAAAAGTAATTCTTCATCAAAGTTCTGAACAGGGAATTATTGATAAAGATGAAACAAACATGCTGAGGGATGTATTCCGTTTTTCCGATAAACGTGCCAACGAGCTAATGACGCACCGCACTGACACCGTCTTTCTTCATACAGACCACACTCAAAAAGAAGTACTGGAAATTATTGACCAGAAACATTTCAGTAATTATCTGCTTACAGATAGTTCACAGGAAGAGTTAATCGGAGTGGTATCTGTAAAAAACATCATCACAATGATTGGAAACGAGCGCGAATTTAACCTGATAAATATTGCGCAACCTCCACTCTTTATTCCGGAAAGTCTGTATGCAAAGAAAGTGCTTGAATTGTTCAAGAAGAACAAAAATAAGTTTGGTGTGGTGGTCAATGAATATGGCGGTATTGAAGGTATCATTACGCTGCACGATCTCACCGAAAGTATTTTCGGGGATATTCTCGAAGAGAACGAAGAGGAAGAAGAACCAATTGTAAAACGAAAAGACGGCTCTTATCTGGTGGACGCATCAATGAATATTGGTGACTTTATGGAAGAAATGGGAATCATGTTCTACGATGACCTGGAAGGAGAAGACTTCAATACACTGGGTGGCCTGGCAATGTTCTACATCGGACGTATACCTAAAGCCGGAGATATTTTTATCTATCAGAATCTTCAATTTGAGGTTATGGATATGGATAACGGAAGAGTAGACAAACTGTTAGTTAGTATCAAATAAAAACTTTATTAATTACATTAATCAATTATTATCATGAAAAAATTACTTTTTATCTTAGTCCTGGGGGCTATGGTTTCTTGCCAGCAAAAGGCAAAAGATGCTACAGCCACTGAAGGGGCAGCAAAAGACAGTACAGAAATGAAACTGGATCCTGCGTTGGGTGCATTACAAACTAAAACCTTTGAAGGAGTTCTTCCATCACAAGGTAAAGGACTTCGTTACACACTTACCGTGAAAATACAGGAAAAGAGCGACAACGGACAGTTTGAGCTGCTTAGAACCTATATTGAAGGAAACGAAGAAAAGGATCTTACTTACGTAACTAAAGGTACAGTTAAAACTATCCATGGAACAGAAGCTGACAAAAAAGCTACCGTATGGGAATTAACACCTGAGAAAAACAAGGAAATAAGCTATTACCAGGTTGAGAGTGACAAAGTAATCATGCTTTCTCAGAAGATGAAAAAGACTCCGGACTGGGAAAAATACGTTCTTTCACTGAAAAAATAATATTACCCTCAATCAATGTGCAACTTTATTTCAAAAAGTTGCACATTTTTTCAAAAGCTTTTGTGAACTCTTTATCCACTGCATCGGCAATAGAAGTCAGTTCCGGGAAAGGATCTTCGTGTTTGTAGGTGTATGGAAAGTCCAGAATATCCACTTCAATTGGTATATCCCTTCTTATTCCCTGCAATGTATTGATCACTTCATAAGCCGGCACCACAGAGTCTTTCTCAAGAGTAACCGCAAGAATGCGGTCGTGCATCTGACGAAAACGCTCTTCCCTGAAATCAGTAAAGATCTTATAATTCAGCATACTGCGAAAGTTTACCGCTTCGGGACGCGAATCATTTAAATAAGCGGCAAGCACTTTGTCACGTTTCATATGACTTTCCAGATGTTCCACCACATAAGAGTAAAGACTGACATTCGCTTCACTGTCTAATATAAATTTAGAAACAGGAGAAAGCCGGTTGAATACCGCTCCGCCACAAAACATGCAGATTCGCGAATGGGAAAAGTATCCGTCTTTATTCGTCATCATCAGCACTTGTGCTAAAAGGCTTCCTATTGAATAAGAGAAAAAGTCGATTGAAGCATCAGAAGAAATATCAGAATGCTGACCGGCCTTAATACTTTCCACTAAAGAAATCACATCATAATAGGTTTGTAATCCCGACCAGATGAAACGTTGCGGTTTATTATGAAGCCGTGTACTGATGGCTACGTTGGAAAGTGTAGAGCAAATTACTTCAGGATGTCTTTTTTTTCGCTGCTGACTGATGGCATACATTTGATGTGAGTCGCTCCAGCTCAGCGGAGCACGATCCATATGGAAGGCAATAGGGAAAAGTAAAACAGCCTTGCCGGTTTTATCCACCAGTGTTTTGGCCCAGGTAAGATATTTAGCCCAGTGTTTCTCATTGAATCCATGAAACAATAGAATAACCTTTTTTACCTTTTCATCTCCGGCTGGACGAAACAAATGATAACGGAAATGAATATTCTCAGGAACTTCGGCATCGTTCTTGTTCAACATTGTCTGAATAATATCAGGCTCATAATCAGGATCATCTGATGAACAGTACTCATACGTGTCATGATTATACTTCCCTCCAGGAAGTATATCCTTAAATTTAGAATCAAAATTGAAATTGCGAACAATTACATTTTCGTCAATTCTAATTTCATCATCCTCATAATTAATCAGCTTTTTAAGCTTTGAGTGTAAATCAATATATTTCATATCAGAACTTTTTTATTTGTATATTACACACAATGTCACATACAAATATAAAGATTAAATTTAGGATGGATAGAATCTCTGATAAACAAATTTATAAATAAAATACTCTTTCGGAATCAGTAGCCCAATTTTGTTCAGAAAGAATATCTCAATCCAAAGCGGACTTCAAAAGTGCGGTAAAAGACATTTTTTCTATAATAAGCATAATATGAATTTCGCAAATAATAATATAAGCCTGCAGTCATCAATAGATTGGGGTTCAGGTTAATTCCCATTTTTGGATTAATAACGGTAAGCCAGGCACTTCCTTTATCTCCCTGGACATTAAGATACAGCGAATCAATTCCAGCAATATTCTTATTCTCGTATCCTACCCATGTAAATATACGATAATGCTGCAGATTCAATTCAAAATTTCCATATTTACCAAAGTCTATGGAAGTATAGTTCTTTATGCTATATCCGCTCCCCATATTATAGTTGCGATCAATCCATTTATAATAATCCGTAAGATTTCCTCCCAGCAGAATGCCATTAAAAAAAGAACTTTGTCTGATTTTTACCTTGTTCGTTGTAGGAAACTGATAAATCATTCCCACACCAAAAGCAACAGCCTCAGATATTTTAAACGGAATATTCTTTGAACCGTCAATCAGTAGTCCCGAGTCATAAAAATCAAAATGCTGAAAAAGTCCAATAAGCATCTTATGTTCTGGTATAGGTTCCAGGTATTTTCCATATAGCTTCGCCAAAAGATTTATGGAACCAACAACAGGCTGATTCCCTCCTAAATTAAAAACAGAATTCAGACTAAAGTAATCAAAAGGATAATGAGTATTTTCCTTCAAGGGATCTCCATAGAGTACATTAAATTCTAAATAAGGGCTGTTACTGTCCCTAAAAAAACGATTATCGTCAACCATATAACGGTTGCCTATTGTTGCAGAGAACTTCACCGGATACTTATTATAATCATGATACATATTATATTTATGTCTTACTTTCCAGGCATCTCCTGTAAACAGTCGGTTAATTCCTCTCACCGGAGAGATCAGAGTTCCCACAAACTCACGAAAGAAACGGTTTGCTCCCTGTTTGGAATCATCGAGTACCAAAGACGAAAGACGGTAGCTCACTTCTCCAAGGGCAACACCTGCAATAGAAGTACTAAGCAAATCATTAATGGCAGGAGGTTCAGTTTCCGCACACATTTCCCACATCACACTTCCAGCAATGGAGTAAGGAACCGATTCCCAGAAATTAAATCCATTAGCCCGGGCAGTACTAAAGTAAAGACTGCCGTTATAGGGATGAGCCAGTAGATTCGTGGAGAAACTATCATTATCCCAGACCAAACCATTATTGATGTTCCTACGAATACTGTGGAAACTGATCCTGGCATATTTTTCATTCATCGCATAACAGTCAAAAGCCCAGACACCAACATTTATCCCGACAGACTGAAAGGCTGCTCTCCAGGGACGTTTTATCATTCGTAAAGAGTCATTGTAAGCAAACAAAGAATCTGCCTGCTGAGCATAAATGTTCCCTATCGATAATAAAAGGGAAATCAGATATATTGATAACCTTTTCATCTTTAAAATGGGAATTAGTTTAGTTATGATCAGGTATCCATATCAATAACAAACATGTTCAAATAAGAGTTCCGGATTTATTTAGTTTACTATATGTCTCAAAAAGAATATCCCAATCCCAGACGGACTTCGGAAGTACGTGAAAAGACATCTTCATAGTGAGCATAATGCGTGTTCCGCAGATAATAATACAAACCTGCATTCAATATTATGTTTGAGCTAAGATTTAAACTCATTCTGGAATTAAGAATGGTAAAACTCACATTTCCTTTATCACCTTGTGTATTCAAATACAAATAAGCAGAACTTGTATTTTCAAGATCATTTTCTTGATATCCTTTCCACGTAAAAATTCTGAAATGATGCACATTCAATTCTAAAATTCCATATTTCCCAAAATTGACGGCAGTATTGTTTTTAATGCTATACCCGCTTCCCATGTTATAATCACGTCCCAGACTATAATGATCTGTCAGGCATGCTCCGAGAAGAATACCATTTAAATAAACATGTTGTTGAATATTCACCGATTTCGCAACAGGTAACTGATAGATTATCCCTAATCCCAATGCTGCCGGCTCAGTTATCTTAAAGGGTATCTTCTTTGATCCGTTGATATTTAATCTGGAATTATAATAATCAAAGTGCTGGAAGAATCCAATAAGTACTTTATTTCCGGGAAAAGGTTCCAGATATTTACCCAGCAATTTTGCGGTAAGACTTAAAGAACCCACAAATGGTTGACTACCATCCAGATTCAAGACCGAAATAAACTTAAAGTAGTCAAAAGGCTTGCTCATGCCATCTTGCAGAATATCTCCATAGATTAGATGAAATTCCATATACGGATTGTTGCCTTCTTTAAAAAGACTGTTAGCATATGTCATATAACGATCGCCTACAGTTGCAACAAACTTTACCGGTAGTTTTTTATTCTCATGATGTTCATTATATTTATGGCTTACTTTCCATGCATCACCGGTAATTAAACGGCTGAATCCCCTTGCGGGAGAAATCATCGTTCCCAGAAACTCACAAAAAAAACGACTTGCTCCCCGTTTAGAATCATCAAGTACCAGAGATGAAAGACGATAGGAAACTTCTCCTAAAGCTATACCTCCAAAGGAAGTAGTAAAAAGATCATTGATTGATGGAGGAGTTGTTTCCGCACAGATCTCCCATGCCAGACTTCCAACAAATGGATAAGGGGCCGATTCCCAGAATGTGAGTCCATTGCTACGCGCTATACTATAATTAAGACTCCCGTGGTAAGGATGAAGCAACATATTGGAAGTAAATAAGTCATTATCCCAGAGGAATCCTCTTTTAATATTATCATCTATACTGCGGAAACTGATCTTTGCATATTCAGCTTTATCCACGAAACGGTTATATGCCCAAACACCGGCATTCAATCCAAAAGCATGAAAAGCAGCTCGCCACGGACGCTTTATAATCTGAGAAGAATCATTAAAAGCAGACAAAGAATCTGTCTGCTGAGCATTGATATTACCCATTGTTACTAAAAAAAGGATTATATATATCGATACTCTTTTCATATTAACGAATTATCACCTTCAAATAAGTCTCACCTAAGCTCAGCGAACTTCACTTATTTAAAATATTGTCTCATTGCAAATAACAAATAATTTCAATAAAGAGTTCTGGCTTACTGTAAATTCATGTTTCTCAGAAAGAGTATCTCAGGCCTAAACGGGTTTCGAATGTCTGATAAGAGACATCTTGGTATTTGTAGTAACTATATTTTGAATGACGTAAATAATAATAGAGCCCAAAGTTTATCTTTATTTTGGAATTAAGATTTACATTTATCATTGGATTAATGATAGTAAGCTGTACATTCCCTTTATCTCCCTGAGCATTGAGATACAACGGATCAATATTTTCCAGATCCTTTCCTTCATATCCTTTCCAGGTAAATATACGGTAATGCTGCAAACTTAATTCAAAATTACCATACCTGGCAAAGTCAATATAAGTATTGCTTTTTATGCTATACCCACTTCCCATGTTGTAATTGCGATCAATATTATTATAATAATCCGTGAGGCTACCTCCAAGTAAAATGGCATTCAGATAAGAACTTTGACGAATGTTAACTCTCTTGTTTTTAGCCGGGAACTTATAAATCATCCCCAAACCAAAAGCCGCCGCCTCGGATATTTTATATGGGATGTTTTTTGATCCGGAAATCACTGATTCAGAATCATAGAAATCAAAATGTTGAAAAATACCGATAAGCATTTTATGCCCCGGTACCGGTTCCAGGTACTTACCAAACAGTTTCGCAGCAAGATTTACAGAACCTATCAGCGGTTGAGTACCTATGGTATTAAAAGTTGAACTGAAATTAAAGTAATCAAAAGGCAGGTTTGTAGATTCCTTCAAAGGATCTCCGTAAATCACGTCAAATTCTACATACGGACTGTTACTTCCTTTGAAGAAATTATTATCATCAGCCAAATAACGATCTCCTATAGTTGCAGAAAACTTCACAGGAAGTTTTTCATAATCATGATGTTTATAATACTGATGTCTTACCTTCCAGGCATCACCTGTAATCAAACGGTTCAATCCTCTTGAAGGACAAATTATTGTACCCAGAAGTTCACGAAAGAAACGGCCTGATCCATATTTTGAATCATCGAGCACCAAAGAAGATAATCGATGAGTAACCTCTCCCAAAGCAACGCCTCCAATAGATGTGGCAATAAAATCGTTAATAGCAGGCGGCTCAATCTCTGCACACATTTCCCACATCAGACTTCCGGCAATAGAGTATGGAGCCGACTCCCAAAAGCTTAGACCGTTACTGCGGGCTGTGTTAAAATAGAGGTTTCCGTGATAGGGGTGCGCAAAAAGATTGGTGGAAAACTTATCATTATCCCAAACAAAGCCAGTCCTGATGTTTTTCCAGATACTATGAAGGCTGATCTTTGCAAAATCGGCATTCATGGCATAACGATCAAATGCCCAAACACCAACATTCAGTCCGGCAGTCTGAAAGGCTGATCGCCAAGGACGTTTAATTGTTTGTGAAGAGTCATTAAAAGCGAATAATGAATCTGCTTGCTGAGCCCGGATGTGGCTTACCATTAGTAAGGACAGGATTAAGTATACTGATAATCTTTTCATAACAACTAACTAGAATAGAACAACACCTAACTCCACTATTGGTTTATTTTCATAAATCCGATTAGCCTTATAGTACCGGGTGTGAGCAAATCCACTCGAAGCAAAGATTCCGAATCTGGATAATGGATGGTATTCAAGGTTTAACCGGAACTGCAGTGAGTACATGCGTTCCGGGGTAGTAAGGTCCTCGTTGCTAAAGTTCTCTATGTGAGAAAAACCGGCATCGGAACTAAGAGCCAGCTTCTTCATTAAAGGCAATTCAGCTCCCACCCGATAAAAAAAAGCTCCGGAAAACTTATCATTCAGTCCCAGATAATGGGTGCCAATTCCTAAAATACTATAAGTGTGATGGTTTTTAAACCGGACTCCCAGATTGATCTTGGTTGTATTTCCTCCGTAAGACAAGAACTGAATCCTTGTTTTTGGATTTACATTTACCAAACCAATTTTTACTGCAGAAGTATCTTTACTGTGATTAATAATCCCCACTTGTACCCCCCGCACTTCTCCTCCGCAAAGGTTTAACAATCCCAGTTGTACTCCATTTACTCCACCGGCATAGTTACCCATACTAATCTGAATGCCATTGATTGGTTCGGCACAAACATTGACCAAGCCGCCCAACTGAAGAAGATCAGATGATGATGTCACTATATTTACTCCCGAAGATATCTGCACTCCACTGAAATGAGAACCGGCCATATTGGTTACTCCTGCTAACTGAACACCTCTGGCATTCCCTATGGCAAAATTGGTTATACCGGAAATCATCACTCCTTTGGCATGAAGTACATTGGTATTCTGCACTGTGGCAATTTGCAATCCGTGCATATGACCACTCACCACATTAAACATACCTGAGACCTCTATGCCATTCATATTTCCTTTTACAAACTCTCCCACCCCATTGAGCGTAAAACCGTTAACCCGATGCTCATTGAAATGAGCAAACAAATTTATTCCAACTCCCTTCAGCCGGTAAGTTTTTGAAGAGAGACCTAATGTTACATTGGTAGTACTAAGCGAATCATACGGAGATGTGGCTATAGGATTCCAAAGAGAGATATTAAGAAGATCCTTTGTCTCTCTTTGCGCACAAATCTGACATAAAGGAATAATTAACAATATCCATGCAATCAATCTTCTTTTCATGTTGTCTGTAAATAGAAATTAGTATAACTCTATTCTATTCTTTACGCTCTTCATCACTTGCCGTGATATTTTCCAATGTGAGTTTCAACGGCGCAACAAATGGAGTTCTTCTGTAAGTACAATCCACCATCTGGCAATGGCTGCAATGCTTTTCCAGACACGGATCAGAGTGTATAGTAACCAGTAAACGATCAGAATACCTGGCTGACAAAATATCTTTCAGTTCATCACAAGCCTGATGACCATCCGTAATATTATAAAACCAGGGCAATGTTAAGTCGCAATCCACAAAAAGATAACTTCCGTATTTGATTACTTTCATATTGTGAATATCCACCCATTCAGGCTTTCTTACAGCCGATATCACATCCATCATTTTATGTAGTACTTCTTCATCAGCTTTATCCATCAGATTAGCTATCGTTTTGCGAAGAATAAGAATGCCGGTAACCACAATTATTGAGCCAAAAATCAATGCCAATGCGCTGTCTATCCATTTTAATCCCGTATAATAAAGCAGAAAAAGACCAATTACAAGACCAATCGTGGAATAAGTATCCGATTGCAAATGCTTTCCTCCAGCTACCAATGCAATAGAGTCATATTTCTTTCCCATCCGAACGCTGTACCATCCCATAACGTAGTTGACAAGACCAGCAACAGCAACCACAGCAATACCAATGTCCAGTTTACCAATAGTAGCCGGTTCAAAAAGTCGTATGATTCCTTCGTAGATAATCATGCCACCGGCTATCATAATAAGCAGACCTTCTATAGAAGCTGAGATTAATTCAATCTTTCCGTGCCCAAAGGGATGCCCTTTGTCTTTAGGCTTGGCTGCATACCTCAAACTAATAAAGCTTATCAATCCGGCAATCACATTCACAATACTTTCCATGGCGTCAGTCAGAATTCCAACTGAATTGGTGACATAGAAAGCAATAAACTTTCCAATCAGAATGAGCAGAGAAAAAGAAACAATCCAACCTTGAACCTTTTGCTTAATTAAATCTTGTTCCATTGAATAATTACATCTAAATATTATTAATACGGAAAGACAAATATACTTCTATTTTATTTTTTTATCTAATTTCATGCAAAAAGATTCAGCCATAAAACCAAATTTACAAAAGTATTTTATTGAAACATGGAACAAAATTTGGGATATTATATGTATTTTTGCAAATATTATAAAACAAATTTCTATTATGAATACTAAAAACAGGACAAATATAACTAATATAACAGGTGTTTTTGTTATTCTTATATTTATATCTTTATGTTCATGCAGGAAACAAACTTCTGCTAAAATAGAAAATAGTCAGCAAATAGACTCTTTTATACAAAAAGCCCAAGACTCATCTTACACTAATATTCCATTATCCAGAGACTTACTAAAAAAAGCCATGAAGATGGCACCGGATAGTCTGACATTTTACAGAGCCTACAGTTCCTATACTTTAATCTATTCTATTATTAATCAATACGACTCATCTTATATCTTCTCACATAAAATTTTAAATTATTGCAAACATCAGCCATTATCTCCAGACATACATGAATTATCAGCTTCATCTAACAATACTATAGGCATCTATTATCAGGCAATGAGCCAGCCTGATTCAGCGATTATTTATTTTAAAGAAGCATTAAAACAGTACATTCTCGCAAATAAGAAAGAACGCATTCCGGACATGTATATCAACTTAGGAGACGCATTTGTCAGGAAAGGGAATTATGCTATGGGAGCATACTATTACAGAAAAGCCTTAGCAAAAAGTAATTCCTTGCATCTGACAGAAAAATTGGGATTTCCTATATATTCCGGGTTAGGACAGATATACATGGAATTACGTGATTTTGAACTTTCCGACTATTATTTCCGTCTTGCAGAGAAGTTTTATAATAGCAGAACATTAGTCGAAAAGTTTATCTACTGTAATAACCGGGGGAACCATTACTATTATAAAGAAGAATATGCGAAAGCACTTCCATGGTTCAAAAAAGCTCAGAATCTGGTTACTAAAGGAGATTACCAGTTCTATCTCAATCTATGCTATTTGAACCTTGGAGATATCTTTTTAAACCTGAACAGACCTGATTCAGTTTCATACTATATAGATAAAAGCTATGCTTACTTCACAACACAGCAGAATAAAACTGCACTCTATTATATTGCTACAATCAAAGCCGGCCTTGCTTTAAAGCAAAACAATATCCTCCTTGCCCAGAAACAACTGGAGGCAACCAAAGACTCTACCGGTATTGAATTAAATATACTATCTATCAGAAATAAGTATCTGCAGAAATATTATGCACAAACAAAGAACTTTAAACAGGCGTATTATTACCAGTCAAAAAACATTGCTATCAACGATTCTGTCCGTTCGGACAAGGTCGATAAAAGAATAGCAGAATTAGATCTGCGTTACAAACAAGATACTACGTTAATTAATAATAAGTTGGTTATTCAGCAACAAACTTCCCAGATGAAATATCTGAAATTAATTTCTTTCATCTGGATATTGGTAAGTTTTATTGTTATCATAACATCTGTCTTCATTTATTTCTATATGAAGAGAAAGAAAAATCTGCAATGGGCAAAATACACTGATCAGGTAACAAAATTAAGAATGGAAAATATCCGAAACCGGATATCACCTCATTTCATATTCAACGTGCTTAATACCGAGATGAGCTCTTTAGAAGAAAACAAACGCAAGAATTTATATACGTTAGTGAAACTAATGAGAAAGAATCTTGAAATAACAGAGCACGTTAACATAACCTTATCAGAAGAACTGGATTTTGTAAAATCGTATATAGAACTGGAACAAAGAAATTTGGGAGAAGACTTTCATCTTGATTGGAAAATAGACAACAATATTAATCTGGACAACACCTCTATCATATCCATGATTATACAGATTCCTGTGGAAAATGCCATTAAACACGCCTTACGTCCAAAGCAAGGAAATAAAATTCTGTGCATTCTTGTAAACGAGGCAGAAGATGGAATCAACATTTTTATACGGGATAATGGAACCGGATATTTTCCACAACAAACTAGTCAGACCAAAGGAACGGGAACGGGTCTGAAGGTATTATATCAAACCATTCAACTTTTAAATATCAAGAATAAGTGCAAGATTCTTTTTTCGATACAGAATATTGAAAAGGAAGAAGGCTTAACAGGCACTGAAGTTAAAATATATATTCCTTATGATTACAAATTTGAATAAATATGAATAACATATATAACGTAGCGATAATAGACGACGAAGCCATTGGTATATTTAACTTATGCAATTCTCTCGCTGCATTCAGCAACATTGCCGTTACCGGTACTGCACAAACGCCGCAAGAGGGGAAAAAACTTATTCTGGAGAAACGGCCAGATCTTCTATTTCTGGATGTAGAAATGCCTGAAGTAAGTGGTCTGGAATTACTCCGTGAAATAAAGAATCAGATAAACTGGCAAATGCAAGTAGTGTTTTACACAGCTTATGAGAAATATCTGCTTGAAGCACTAAGAGAATCTGCTTTCGACTATTTGTTAAAGCCATATGAGCCCAGTGAGTTTTCTGTAGTTATGAATCGTTTCTTTGCATCAGTTGCAAAAGAAAATAAGCTCTCCTCTTTCATAGATTCACTGTCGCGCCTGATACCCGAGAATCATACATTTCTGATTGCAACCATTACAGGATACATAACCTTAAGGCAAGAACAAATTGGTTATTTTGAATATAACAAAGATAACAAACATTGGTATGTAACCTTACTGGATTCAAAACGCGTTCAACTAAAAAGGAATACCAATGCTGAAGAGATTCTTAAATATTCCAACTCTTTTGCTCAAATCAATCAGCAACAGATTATTAATATCAATTCCTTGGCGATGATTGAAGGTAAAAAGTGCATTATGCTCCCTCCTCTTGAGGAAGAACAAGACCTGATTATCTCAAGGTCCTATTTCAGATCCATACAAGATAAGTTCAGTTTGATTTAAATTATAGCCAAACCCACAAAATTGAAGGGCAAACATGCACAAAAATTATCCCAATCTCTGTGCATGTTTGCCTCAACATAACCAGTTATAAAAATTAATCAACGAAGTGATTCTACAAGAATCAACCCCAGTTATCATCATTGCCTATAAAGCAACTTTATATATTTTATTCGCTACTTTAACAATATAAATCTGATTAGACGGAACATCTATTTTTATCTTGTTAAAAGAATGTCACTACCATTCAGATTTCCGAAAAGAGTCAGGTCAGTAATTAAGTTTTTGTCTGTAGATGATATTAATGCAGACAAAGTACCGGGTGTTGTTATATTTACAGATCTTTGAATCTGAGCCCAGGTATTGTTCAACAATAAAAGGCCTGCTATTACAAATAACAATCTAAGAGTAAAATTTTGTTTCATAACAAATTAAAAACTAAGATTTTTCAAACTAACGAATATCATTTTACTACAAATTTGCCTTTACCAACAATTTTATTCTGGTCGGTAATCACGCTATATAAATACAAACCTTTGGAAAGAGAAGATATATCCAATGTATTGCTCCCACTAACAAAATTCTTCTCAATGCATTTTTTTCCATTCAAATCGGTCACAATAACAGAAGCTGCCTCTGTGTCCTTTAAATTTGACTCTATTGTTATTTCCTTTTCAGCCGGATTAGGGAAAGCATTCATCTTGGTAAAAACAGGTACATTCAATGATGTTGCATCGCCTGCAGAGACTTGATAAACAGAATAAAATTTATCGCTTTGGCCTGATATTACAAAATATTTTTTATCCTTAACTTTTATCAAATAAATAGAATAATCATCAGTATTCTCTTTTGGTAAACTAAAGAGGGTTCCACCATTCTCATTTTTTACAGCAATATTAGTTCCGTCATCAACAACAAGTTCCAATAAATCATCATCATTAAAAAAGTTTTGTGTTACATATTCTCCGTTTTTATTAATATCAGTAGCACCATTAGGAAGGATACGACCAAACTGAGCTATCAATAATGATTTATATAAATTAAAATCAGATGTATAAATATCGAATGATACATTACTGCTATAATTTTCTACTTTAAAAGAGGTCATAAAAACATTTCCATTATTCATAAAGTTTGAACTCATGGAAAAACCCACTTCTGGAACTTTAGCAACAAGATTAAATTTCTGGGAAAACGCAGATGTATATAAAAACGCAGACAAAAAGAGCAACAAGATTTTCTTATTCATAACATTCTATATAAAAACAAAAACAATAATATTAAGGGGCAAAGGTACAGAAATAGTACTATGGGCACAAACCTGTTTTCCGAAGAATGGATATATAATGCTATATAATGGGATTATCTTGTAAAATAAAGCATTTATCCTGCTATTCTTTTTTTTGATGGCAAGCATAAAAACTGAAAACCATCTTCCGTCTCATATTACAGTCATATTCTTGGCACGACTTTTGTATATACATTTCCTTTTAACCAGATAAAAACATTAAAATCTTAATACTATGAATGCATCCTTATACATTGGTGGGAACAAAGGGCGTCCCACGTTTGTAGAAAACCTCTCTATAGAAACAGTTATCAACTCGTTCAAAACACTGAAGTACGCAACGCTGGTTGACAGTATCCGAAGCCAAAGCAGCGATTCTGCCAAAGCATGGCAGCAACTCCCCTCCTTTACATTTGCCGCTTCCTTTAACGGTGGGCGTACAAAGACTAATATGGAGCAGTACAACGGAGTGATTCAGCTCAACAGTGGCAAACTGGAACCCGAACAAGCCATTCGTTTACGGGATAAAGCCGCACAAGAGCCCAATACCTTGGCAGCATTTGTTACCACAGAAGGTACAGGAGTTGTAATTCTATCTCCCGTTTCCAGTCCGGACGGCTCCATACCCGATAGTAATGAGGAGATTAGCAAATTTCACGCTCACGCTTTTTCCGTTGTCAGCTTATATTATGAATCCTGTTTGTATATCGACTTTAAGAAAAACGAACATTCATTATTACAGTTAACCTCAGCCACTTACGACCCTGAGCTATTTTTCAATCCCGAAGCCGAAACATTTCTGATAGCTACGAAGAAGGATTTCGAGAAGAAAACAACGAAGCTACTCCGAAACATGGAGGGAGAGCCAATTTCCTTTGATCATCTACCTATTGGCGAACAGCGGGATACTGAAATAAGAAGAGCTTTCGACCGCGCTTACTCAAATGCGCTCAATGTGGAGTCATTCCGGAAAGAGAACAGATCGCAGTTTGTGTACGCTTTGGCATACTTTTGCTGCCTGGCAGGAATTCCTGAAGCCGAAACAGCCAAACTGGCACTTCAGCGTTGCACCACCGAACATTTTACAGCCGATGATCTTCGTCTGACTATCCGTATTAAGTACAAGGAGTACGAAGATGCTGCCGGTACTGACAGCGGACTGACAAAAGTGGAGAAAGAGACACAGAAGCTCGAAGAGTTTATCAAGCGCAACTTTATGCTTCGCCGCAATGTAATACTGCAAGGCATTGAATTCCGTTATGCCGATCATTCCAGTCATGAGTGGACCGAACTGCGCGACCATCACCTCAACACTATTTATATCCGGGCACACAAAGAAGGAATAAACTGCACCCTGAATGATGTAAAGGCAATGGTAGATTCTGAGTTTACCCCCTCCTACCACCCTTTCAAGGATTTTATCTTTGTTCCTTTCACCGAATGGGACGGGCACGACTATATTGCCGATGTGGCAGCCACCGTACCCACCAAAGATCCCGAATATTTTGAATGGTGCTTCCGCAAATGGTTCGTGGCATTAGTTGCTTCACTGATAAACGATCGAGTAATTAATCATCAGATTCTGGTATTGATTGGCGGCAAGCACGGTATGGGAAAATCCACCTGGCCGGAACGCCTGTTGCCTCCAGAGTGGCGAAAAAGTCATTTCGATGCCAACGTATTTTCCAACAATGCTAATGCCACACGTATGAAGCTAAGCACCAGTGCCATCCTGAATATCGACGAACTGGATACCATTCAGCGATACGATCAGGAAACTGTGAAAGAGTTGTTCACCACGTTCAACATAAATATACGCACCTCGCCGGACCGTCCACCGCGAAATTTCACGCGGCATGCCTCTTTCTTCGGAACAACCAATCACCTGGATATTCTGAGAGATTATACAGGTAGTCGCCGTAACCTATGCCACGAGGTAACCGGTCCTATCAATTTCGATTTCACCATAGATTACAAGCAGCTCTACGCCCAGGCATGGAAGATGATTCTCAATGGGTTCCGTTACTATTTCAATTCTGAGGAAAACAGCATTGTGGAACAACACAACCAGCACTACATGGAAACTGATGCGGATATGGAACTTTTCTATGAGTATTACCGCAAACCTGAAGGTGAAGAGGAAGGTATATTCCTTTCTGCAGCAAAATTGGCGGAACATATTAAGAGTAAAACGGGGATTGCTATTAGTAAGAAGATGATATGGAAACTAGGCAGAAACCTTAAGTCACTGAATTACAGCTTCAGAAAGTCCAGAGGAATAACCCAATACGAAGTAGTACTCAGATAAAGTGGTGTACATGGTGTACATAAATTGTTGTTTTTTCGTTCTGCAAAATCTTTTTTTGAAAATTCTGCAAATTGCGGAATTTTCAAAATTTAATTTCCAGAAAGCAAAAATAGTCTTTTTAAGTACACCATGTACACCACTGTTCAATCAATAAAGGAAGTCAAAAGTCACATAAGACATTATAATTCAAACATATAGGCATATTAGCAAATATGACTAGATGAATTAGTAAAAACAAAACGAGACATCATATCGATCATGTACACAATCGACTATCGAACATGTACATGTTCGTTTTCAATCTTGTACATGTTCGTAGAAACCATAAACCAATAAAACATTAATGACCATGGGCATACCATATAAATTCAAGGAGATAAACGATAATTTAAGTAGTGACACAAAGAAAAAAGGCGGTGTTCATCCCATAATAAAAAGCAGAGAAAAGTTAAACACTAAAGCATTAGCCGAATACATTGCAGGAAACGATCCGCTAAAACGTACAGAAATGGAACTAGCAATAACCAAAACATTCAGTGCAATAGAAAAAGCTTTAAAAAATGGCTACACCGTTGCCTTAAACGATTATGGTGCTTTCCAACTCTCAGCACAGTTCCGTGAAGATTTTGATCCCGAAGAACCTCATCGTGCCGAGAGTATCGAAGTGAAGAGTGTTAATTTCCGGGCTTCTACCAAGATGAAGAAGAGGATTGGGGCGAGTGGGTTTGAGAAGAGTGAGAGGTAAAAACGCATTAGCATATTTTTTCACATCTTTTCAAAAAAGGTACATATAAATGCTTCTTTTAATTATATTTGTAAGTCGAAAGGTATTAACATTAAATTATTAATGGATAAAGAAATAAAATATAATACAGATATAAATATACTGGGAAGCATTCCCGACTATAATTTAATTACTGAATCATTGATTGCAGAGTTTAAGAAGCAGGATTCAAATTTAGGAAATTTTGTTTTCCGTACGGCCAATACTATGCCACGATTCCAGGCCGCAATAAAAAATAATTTCTTTCAATTTGTTAGTATAGAGCATAAAGGCCTCTTTATAAAAGCTATTACAGATGAAACATTATCATCAGATTCTAAATTATTGGTTCTTTTTTGGCAGTTACTTTATAGTAATGATCTGTTTAATCAAATCACAAAAGAAGTCTTTTTCCGTTTCTTCTATTCAGGGAGAGTAACAATAGCCAGAGAGGATGTGCTTATATATATTAAGTATCTGAAAGAAAATAGTTCTTCCTTGCAGGAATGGAGTATCAAGACAACTGAGGTAGTTGCATCCAAATATCTCACGGTCTTAAAAAAAATTAGTTTGGTAGATGGAAAAGTGAAAAAAGAAATCAATCACCCTTATCTGGAAGATGCACTCTTCGTCTATTTTATCAGGTTAATCATGCTGTTGCACCCCGGTAAAAAGATTCTTCAAAATCCTTATATACAAACTGGCTTTATGGATATTTCCATGATTCTTAATCGTTTGAAGAAAATAGAGAATTTAGCTTATTGGGATATTAACCAGATAGGCAATGATATAAACTTAGAATTAAGAAATATATGACATTTAATCTGAATCAAAATAGAATGTTTTCAGATCTGAAACTAGCCCTTAAATCTGATTACTCATCACTCACTTCACAGGCAAATGGAGGAAGAAGCATTTTGTTTGTCTACCCTCCGCAAGAGGAAGAGCTATTTATAGCCGAGGCCAAACGAAAATATTCCGATCATTTATTTTTTATTGATGCCCGAGAAGTGTTTGTATCCTTTATTGATACTTACGGATGGAATGATTTTAAAGAACTCTATTCGGAACTGAAGGATGAATTATTCAAAAATGACAGTTTTGATAACCCCACTTTCTTTTCTATGTTGATTGATAAGATTAAAGAAGCTTACCAGATGGGGAAAGTTCCGGCACTGATTCATTCAGGAGCACTATATGGAACTAATTTCGGGAACATCAACCTGATGGAACATCCGTTGATTATTAAAAGTAAAATTCCGTTTGTTGCGTTCTATCCGGCTACAACGGAAAATGAGAATATTAAATTTTTAAATGCACAGATAGCATCTAAATACAGATGTATTATCATAAAGTAAGAATGATGAAAGTAGAAGATATATTATCGATAGACCTTAAAGAAGATATCAAAAATGTTATCGACCTCGATGCACATGATGAAGAAGAAGTTAAGAGTGAGATAGATTCTTATATTCTCACTGAAAGTTTATCTGATCATTTGGATGATTTTCTGGATATTTATAATTCAAATATTAAGGAATCCGGAGTATGGATAAGTGGTTTCTATGGCTCAGGTAAATCTTATTTCGCCAAAATGGCAGGCTATCTACTTGATAATCCAATGCTGCTGGGCACACCGGTCAGAGAAAGGTTTATTCATAAATTTGAAGGATTAAAAAATGCGGAATTCAAGGTTATGAAGGTAAGAAGCCTTGATAAGTGCAGCAACCGGGTAGTTTTATTTGATGTGGCAAAACACGATAACAGCAAGGGATTACCTTATATGCTTTTCAGTAATTTTATGCGCTCATTGGGACTTTTGGAAAACAAATATGGGTTTATAGAATATTCTCTTCTGCTTACCGGAGAATATAATGAGTTTTGCAAACGCATAAAAGATGAAACAGGAAAAGAGTGGAAAGAGGTAAGACGTTTGATGACCGACATGATCCGTTGTTTCAGAAAAACACTGATCGGATGGAAATTCTCTGAAGATGAGTATAAGGATACACTGGACATGATTCAGGAACGCATGGATAGTTACGACGCTTATAAGTTGAAAGAGGATCTGGAACAATATTTCAATATAAATCCTTCCGAAAAGATTGTGTTCCTATTTGATGAAGTTAGCGAAGCACTTACACAACAAAAGATAGATATCCTGGAGCTGGAAGGCATCAGTGAAGCTCTTTCGTCATTAGGACAAAGAGTATGGACCATTGCCATTGCTCAGGAAAAACTGGATGATGTAGTAAACAGCGCCACTGTAAGCAAAACGTCACTAAGCAAACTGACTGATCGTTTCAAGACCAAAATACACATTGATTCTCAGGAAGTAGATGTGATTATTCGTCAGCGTCTTCTGGCTAAAACTGATGAAGGCAGTAATATGCTGAAAGGTTATTACGAGAAAAATAGCGGACTGATTAATGATGTTTCAAATTTGTCCGGATCTGGACTAGCCAAGACTCAGAATGCAGAAATGTATGCAACCTACTACCCTTTCTTCTGTCACCAGTTTGATTTGTTACGTTACTTCCTTTTTGGATCTAAATCATTGGTCTCTTCAAAAATTGGTGCACGTGGTATGATTATCTCTACATACGATGTATTGAAAAAAGAATCAGTAAAAGACAAGGAATTATTTGAAGGGGTTACTTCCTATAGCTTATGTAAGCAAGCACAACAACAACCTGGTACAGAGTTGGTTTCCAGATATGATTACGCACAAAAGAAACTGCGTGAAGATGGTTTTAAATTGGTAGATGGCCGTAAACTTCTGGAAACAATCCATTTCCTTACGGGCGCTGAAGTGGTGAAGACTACTGCAGAAAATATTGCAAAGTCTTATGTTAATACTCCCGATCAGTTCCATCAGGTGTCTGAAGAGATACGTCGGGCTTTGAAAGAACTGGTTGATACCAAAACGTTGATAGAAAGCAACAATCAATTTCGCATTACCAGTCAGACCGAACAGCGTATTATTGATGAAATGAATAACTGGGAGGTGCCCAGTTACAAAGTGAAGGGGGAAATTGTAAAACGTCTGAAGGTGTTAGATAAAATCAAATCTCTGGCACATTTTAACGAAGCAAGTGTCAATTATGACTTTTATTGTGCCACAGACAATGACGAACCACTTATAAATACAGGCAATAAAACGTTACGGATTGTATTTCATGATCTCTATAGCCTTGGGCATGACTTATCTGATTATCTTCAGCAAGTAAAAGATAATACACAAGCCAACAAAGATATCATTAGTATAATTCCGGATACTGCTCATTTCAGTGATATTGAAAAACTGATAACGGAAATTGATCAGATAACTCACATTGAGAATACGCACATTAATGCAACCGATGACGAAAGAATGGTTATTAATGATTTTGCATCTCAAAGAGGAGAAAAGGAGATTTTAAGAGATCGCTTGTTGTTTGAAGCTTACACCAATAGCAGGGCTGTATATCTGTATAATGTATACAACCTGAGTGAAACAAACTTCACACAACAGCTTTCTGATTTGCAGCAAAGAATGATAGATAACATCTATACCAAACGTATTAAAGCTACAATTTCCGATTCTGTTGCCAAATCTATTATAAGCAAACAAAAAAATCAGCTATATACTCTGTTCTCATCAGATGAATTCAGGTTCTTCGATTCATCCGGTAATTTTATTGGTGATACATTGAGCATTGTGTCTGAAATAAAGGCATTAATGAAAAATCACATCAGTGGGCGTGAACTGGAAGAAAAACTAAAAGAGGCTCCAACCGGTTATTCGTATGGTTTACTGGTTTGTACTGTTGCCGCTTTATTCAGAGGGAATAAAGTAATAGCCCGATATAACGGAACTGATTTTTATTCGGCAGAAGATACAGGAGCTGCGGAAATCTTTGCACAGGCAAAGAATTTTGGAAAGGCTTCCTTCAAAGCAATAACCAGAAGCCTGAGCTATAATCAGAAACGGGATATTGTTGATTGCCTGAAAGATTTGGATTGCCATAAATCGGATATAAAAGTTGCTTATACATTAAATGACTTTGAATTGGTAAATGCCATTCGTGACTTTTCCCGCTATATGCTGGAACAAATAAAGAAAAACATTTTAGGGGATGATGACAAGGAACGACTATTTAAGCGCTCTCTGCAAGCACGTGAAGTCTTTTCAATATATAGCGCTTCTGTAACAGAAGCTAATTATCTGAATACGGCCGAAGAATTTCTGCAAAATGTTGATGAATTTGAAAAAGCCGTGGAGCGTGTTCGCAAGGATATACACTTTATTGATGTAAATCTGAGACAAATACAACAGTCCAGATCTTTGATAAAGAATATTGCCACTGAATATAAGAAGGCTAATACAGTTCATCCGGAGTTTGACTCTTTACGAGATCTTTTTGACCAGATGTACACTTGTGATATGGTTTCCAACTACAAAGCCATGGGCGAAACCATGCAGAAAATAAAGGATGGATATTATCAGCTTATTCAGCACGAATGCGAAAAGATGAGCAACGCTTATCTGGATTTACAGATTAAAGCAGATGAATTCTTACATTCTTTGGAACAGTACCCGGAAGCATGGAACAGAGGTTTAAAATTGGAAGCTGAATCTTTGATGGAGTTTGCCAAAAGACATCAGTGCGTTAAGGTTGAATTAAAAGGTGATGTAACTTGCCATAAATGCGGACTTTCATTGAGTGAAATGAGCACGGCTATTCTGTTGGTGCCATCTAAACATTCCGACTTGATGTTTTGGGAAAGCTCTGTTATTACAGAAGATCCGTCTCCAAAACAACCGGAAAAGCCATTGTCTGATACAAAGACAGAAACAATTGCAACTTCAGTAACCAATCTGCCTCCAATTTCTGTACCTAAAGTATGTAAAGTTAAGGCAAAACTTCCGCAAGGAGCTATTACAGTGGGCGATTACCGCAAATGGCTGAAGCAACAAATCCAGATGCTGGCACAGTGGGATGAAAACGACAGAATTAACTTAGAAGCATAAAAGGGGAAAAACCATGAAGCTACAACAACATGTACTCAATATAAGAAAAATGATTCATACAGCTTTTCAAAACAGGTTTGAAAAGCTGGGACTATACGAACATTCACAAAAACTTCTTTCTGAAATAGCATTAGATTTTCAGGATAAGCGAAAAGAACTGGATGTTATTTTGGAAAACCACCTGATAGAGCAAAATGGTGATTATGAAAAGGCCCGATTTGAAGCTATTGATGAATGCACTTTTACCTTATTCAACCGCATCGCGGCAATCAAGGTGATGGAATCACGTGAACTTTTTCCTGAAGTTATCAGGCAACGTACAGAGTATGCCAACCGATCGTTTGCTCACAATGCCTGGTTGGAAGAACATCCGGAAGAACGCCATGCTGAGCGCGAAGGTTTAAAGGCTTTCTTGCGGGATGAATTCGATAAACTGGCCGATGATGTTTATATTTTCAGTTCAGAATATCCGTATGCGTTGTTTCCTACAGCCGACGAACTTTATCACATAATTCAGTCTTTTAATGAGGTGGAAGAAGATCCTGATTGTGGCACTGATACATGGGCGAATGAAGATATATTGGGATGGCTTTACGAAAGTTATAATGTTATTGAAAAGGAACAATTAAAAGCAAGTGGAGAAAAGACTGAGTTCGACAAGGTTTCCTTGCAAAGCCAGGTCTACACCCCCAAATGGGTGGTAAAATTCCTGGTGGATAATTCATTAGGTAAGGAGTATCTGGAAATGTACCCCCAGAGTGAGTTGCGTTCTAAATATAAGATTGCCAATGCACCAGCTACACAAATGCGACGACCGATGAAGATGGAGGAAATTAAACTAATTGACCCAGCTTGCGGTTCGGGCAATTTCCTGCTCTATGCGTTCGATCTGTTTTACGATATGTACACTGACCAGCTGGAGAATTATGATGCCGACTATTCCCGCCGGGATATTCCTCGCCTGATTATTGAAAACAACCTGCATGGGGTAGATTTGGATGAACGTGCCGTACAGATAGCTCAGATTGGTCTTTATATTAAAGCTCGTACTCATCGTTCTCACCGTTTCAACCGTTTTAATGTAATTGCTTCTCACTTTGTATTACCGGAATATCAAGAAGTGAGCCACACTTTCGAGGCTGGCAATCATTTTGATGAACAGCAGAAAAAAACCATGGCTTCTATTTGGGAAGATTTGCGCAATGCATATAAGTTCGGCTCTTTGATACGTGTAGAGGAGAAATTGGATGCCATGATGCCACATGATAAGCTTGATCTTTTTTCACTGAGCGACATGCAAAATGCATTCGATTTTCGCAATAGTTTTATTACCAATTTGCGAAACCAAGTTGAGAGTTTAACCGGTGAAAGAAACAATCACTTTACCCGATTTAAGACTAACAATGCCATAACCTTCCTGGATATTATTTCGCAAAAATACGATGTTGCGGTGGCCAACCCACCTTATACAGATAGTGCTGACTTTGGAGCAGATTTAAAGGAATTTATTGAGGCTAATTATAGAAAGCCTTTGAAGTTCAACACCAATCTATATGCCAGCTTTATTAAACGTTGTTGTGAATTAACGGAGACAGATGGTAAAGTGGGGATAGTGCACCCACCAACTTTTATGTATATAAAAACATTCGAAGATGTACGTAAGTTTATAATTGAGAAAACCCATATTGATTTATTTGTAGAATGGGGGTATCTTGGAATGTTCAATCCTTCCGCAAGAGTTGATAGTGCGATGTATATACTAGAGAAGAAATCACAATCTTCTGAAAGCACTTTTATTAAGCTGAATAATTTTTATGAAGGTAGACGTTACGATATTTTACGTGAAGCATATAACAATTTATGTGATGGAGTTAATAATCCTATAATTTATACTCTCCCCCAATCCAAACTAAAAGGCATAAAATCTTATCCATTTATTTATTGGATTTCAGATGAGTTTAGAGAAAAGTTTACTCAGTCTAATTTAGAAAGATATGCAAATGTAATTGAAGGCGTTAAATCAGGTAATAATAATGCGGCTTTAAGATTCCATTGGGAAGTTTTTAAAACCGATAAATGGGTAATGTATACAAAAGGAGGCGAGTATAATAAGTGGTATGGAAATGTATGGACATATATAAATGCAGGTAATGATTTTGAATTTATACGAATGCAAAAAAGTTTCAATATACCTTCTATTATGTACCGTAAAGGAATTACTTATGCCAAAGTTAGTAGTAAGGGAGTCAATTTTCGCCTTTTAGATGAAGACACATTGTATGACAGTGGTTCATGTGCTATCTTCCCATTTGAAGAAACTGATGAATACATCTATTTATTACTCGCAATCTTAAATAGCAAGTTGATATTTTATTCTACAGATTGTTTGAATCCAACAGTCAACAAACAATTACAAGACATAAAAAGATTGCCTTTTACTAATTCTTACTCTGGAGAAAGAAAGTCTTTATTATCTTCTTTATCTTGCCAATGCGTTTCAATCAAACGTCACCTTTGCACCTATTCCTTGATAGAACAAAACTATCAATCATCGCCGATTACTTCACAAAGCGATGTAAGATCTGAGATTCAAAATTATTTCAATTATGAAAATGCTTTGTTAACTCAAGTACTTATAAACGAAGCCATTATCAACGAAGCGATTTTTGAAGTCTATGCCCTTTCCGACCATGATAAACAAATGGTCTTGGATAAAGAAGGCATCCCGGTAGGCTCACTGCCTGTTACTGCCGAAGCCAAGACTGCTTATCAGGAGTGGATGAGCGAGAATAAAGAATTCCCGGCTACGCAAGAATTAATTGATTATATTAATGCACTTCCAACAGAAGATATAGATAACAGAGATATCGTTTCCGGATTTGACACACTCTATCAATCGAACAACGATCTGGAAGAGTTCTGCATCAAAAATAAGATAAATCCTATCAATGTATGGTTCTGGTTCCGTGAAGCAAAAGCTCTGCCGGCACAGCGTGCCCAGACATTGGTTTTTGAATTGATTACGGATGTAATTCGCGATATTCTGGATAAAGACGATGATGGCATAATTCCAATTATAGAACGCAGTGGTGAAGAACAGCTAGCCATTCGCCTTGAACAAGCTGTTATAGAAAGAGGGTTCAGCACTTCTCAGTTTGCACAGATGATGGAATTGCTGGGTAACGACATAAACAGCTATCTGCTAAACAAATTCTTTGCACAACAGTCTGATCACCTCAATCTCTTTATGTATCTTCCTAAAACACCTTTTATCTGGCATATCAGCAGCGGTCCATATCATGCATTGGAGTGTTATGTAAGCATATACAAATGGAGCCGTGATACGTTGAGCAGACTGAAATCAATTTATGCAGCCAACAGAGACGCTGCTCTCCGTGATCGATTGATTAATTTGAGTGAACAGGAAAATGGGGCTGCAAAAATGGAAAAAGAACTGGTAGCAAATCAACTAAGAGAACTGGATAGTTTCCGCAACAAGATTGATGAGCTGCTTGCTGAAGGATACAACCCTATACTTGATGATGGTGTGGGAAAAAACATTGCTCCTTTACAAAAGAAAGGCATGCTGGCTTACGAAGTGCTTAATAAAAAACAGTTGGAGAAGTATCTGAATGCTGATTGGTAAAAGAATAACAGGAATAAAATATGAATCTGCCCATTAACATAGAGGAACTCCTTAGGTGCCACAACGTGGAATCTAACAGAGTAGAATTTAAAAAAGGATGGAATCCCGATAGAATATACAGAACCATCTGTGCTTTTGCCAACGATTTTGACAATACCGGTGGCGGATATATTGTTGTTGGTGTAGAAGAAGAAAATGGTGTAGCCAAACGTCCCGTAATTGGCCTTCCGGACGAACAACTGGATAAAATACAAAGGGAAATACTTCAGTTCAATAACCTGATGCAACCCGTGTTTTACCCCAGAGTATATGTAGAGGAAGTTGACGGTAAAAAGATTCTTGTAATATGGGCCATGGCCGGCCAAGGACGCCCCTACAAAATACCGGAATATATAACCAATAAGAATAAGGTTTATCAGTATTACATCCGATACAACACCTCTTCCATTATTGCCAAAGGCGAACTGGAAAGCGAATTAATCAGCTTATCGAATCAGACGCCTTTTGATGACAGGCCTAATCTGACGGCCAGATATGAAAATATTTCTATTCTTCTTATCCGTGATTATCTGACAAAGGTAAAAAGCAAATTGGTTACTCAACTAGACAGACTATCTGTAGAAGAGCTGCTGGAGCAGATGGATTTACTGTGTGGACCTAAAGAGATGAGGTCTATCAAGAATCTGGCAGTGATGATGTTTTGCGATTATCCCGATAAATTCTTTCCTTATTCGCAGGTAGACATTGTGCATTTCCCTGAAGGAAAAGTTAACAACCCGGATAATATGATTGAAGTATCGCCTATTAAGGGGCCTGTACCATCAATGATAACATCTACTTTAAATTATCTGAGAACAAATGTTGTTAAAGAGAATATTCGTAAAGTAAAGGGACAGGAAGAATCCATCCATACATTCAACTACCCTTATCAGGCTTTGGAAGAAGCTGTTGTCAATGCACTTTTTCACCGGGACTATAAAGTGCAGGAACCTGTTGAGATTGTAATAGAACCTGACAGAATTTCTATTGTAAGCTACAGCGGACCAGACAGATCAATAAACCAAAAAGATATAATGGCCGGCATAAATTTACGTTGCCGAAGATATAGGAACAGAAGACTTGGTGAGTATTTGAAAGAATTGAACCTGACAGAAGGAAGAGGAACAGGCATTCCAACTATTCAACGTGAATTGCGTGAGAATGGTTCTGATAAAGCTACTTTTGAAACAGACGATGAAAGAACTTATTTTATGGTAGATATTCCCTGCCATAAGGATTTTATTTTAAAAGAAGATATTCTTATTGTAAAAAAGGCCCAATCTATTAGTTATTCAATTTTAGAGAAATTAGTTGAAAGAGAGATGTCAAGATCTGAAATTATGGATTTAATACAGGTAAAAGATTATAGCTATAATAGAAAGAAATACATTACACCTCTTTTAGATGATGAGCTAATAGAAAAGACAAAAGAAAAAGAGACTTCACCCGATCAGTCTTATAAGATTACATATAAAGGTCTTACATTTCTCAAAGGGTCAGGCAGTGTTATTGATCAAGCTATTGATCAAGCTATTGATCAAGCTGTTGACCAAGCTGTTGACCAAGCTGTTGACCAAGCTGTTGACCAAGCTGTTGACCAAGCTGTTGATCAAGCTATTGACCAAGATGTTGATCAAGCTGTTGATCAAGATAAAGATTGGCAGAGCTAAGTATAAATACTTAATTATCAGATTATTTGAATAAGCTAAAAATAAAGAGACAATGATAGCTAAATGGTTTAATGAGGATATTACAAACATATTACTTCACCATAACAGAGTAGTAGTAACTGATTCTGCAGGAGAAGGAGCTTTCTTAATGAAGTGCTTACCCGAGGAATATATTGTACTTAATGCAATTGATAAGCTTAGTGAAATTGAAGCTAAATACAAGGCCGAAAAAGAATATCCTCATAAAAAGGTTGTGTTTTACACCTCTATCAAACGCGAAAGGCTATCATTCTTGCTTGAATATGCAGAAACTTGTGGCATTGTAGAGCTAAACAATATGGAGTTCTATTTGAAAGATAAGCTTTACAGCAAGCTGAATAAAAATGTAACCTTATCTCGCAATGAATTGATATTGGCTGCAAAGTGTAGTAATGGCAAAGATGAGAAGTGGTGGCTGAACGTGATTGGTGGAAGCATTACTCCGCTAAGTATAAAAGAGAATATTCTTAAGTTTTTGCAGAATCCTGACCGAACTAAAGATGAGATGGATGCCGAGATATGGGATGTATTCTCTAAAGAAGTCTATAAGTTAATTGGAAAGCCAGCTACTCAACAATCTACAGAAACGTTTGCCAATGAAATTGTCAGCGTTCTACTAAATGGTCTGCTGAATAATAATATAAACGATACACTGCTTGACATCTATTATCAATGGACGGATAGTGTGGAAAATAAGAGTAGTTTGCAGGATTATATAAACTCATTTAATTTGCCTAAGGTAGTGAACTGCTGGAACTGTCATCCGGATCACTGTTTTAAAGAGATTGATGAACTTTGTTTCCGTAGTATTGGAGAATGCCTATCAAACGGAACTTTTTATACTGAATTTGCTCAGTTTATTTCCAAGAGAATGAGCAGTAAGAAAGCAATTAGCTTTAAACCTGAATGGTGGAATGGATTGCTCGATTTATTGAATTATCAGCCAAAAGAAATCAACAAACTATCTTCATTGAAAGGACTAGCAGAGTACTATGCAAAAAACTTCTCTAAACTTGATACAGCGCTTCGCATCTGTTATGTATATTTTTTAAATGATCCTGAAATAATTGCGCCATGGCAACGATACTACGAACAGTTGAATTCTGTTTTACTGGATAAATGGTACAGCATGGTCGATGAATATGCAGACACTCAGCAAGGATATTTAAAGAAGATTTTTGAAGATGCGACCAAAAGAACAGCTATTATTGTATGTGATGGATTAAGACTGGAAATAGCTAATCGGGTTATAGCCAAACTGCCCAAAAGTCTAAAGATTGATAAAAATATTGGTTTTGCAGCTTTGCCTTCTGTAACAGAGAATTGTATGAGTGCAATATACATAGGTGACGGAACTGTTGAAACAGACAAAAGTATGAGGGAAGCTAGTCTTTCAAGTCTATGTAAAAGCATTTCTTTTATATCTTTAGAAAACCTGAACGGTGGTGTTATAGCAGACAAGTTAGTTCTTTCCTATGGTGAAATAGATTATGTATCTGAGAAAGAACAACAAGCTGCACTCAAAGCTTTTGCAACATACGAAACCTATTTGGGAGACAGAATTGTATATCTCTTTAAATTAGGATACGAAGAGGTGTATCTGACAACTGATCATGGTTTTGTACTGACAGGCCACCTTACGGAAGCCGACAAGATTCAAATTCCGGCGGGTTATTCAATAAAGAAAAACGAGCGTTTTCTACTTTCAAATAATGAGATATCTTTATCTAATACCATTTGTAGAAAAGGTAATTATATGGAATGGGAATATCAATATTATGCCAAAAGTGACAAACCTTTTGTCACAACGGGAGCTTATGGATATGCACATGGAGGTTTTACACCGCAGGAAGTTATTATACCACAATTCAGAATATACCAGAGTGGTAAAGAGATAGAGGGATTAAAGGTTGCTATTATAAATAAGGATGATTTAAAAGAAGTAGCCGGAAATATGTTTTCTGTAAAAATTAAAGGTATGGGAAAGGAACAAGATGCTTTTGAATCGGAACGCAAAATTAGTATTCAGCTTTTTGCTAATGGCAAACTAGTCCCAAATACTCTAATTATTACCTTAAAAGCGAAACAAATTATACCATTAGAATTTCCATTTGGAGATAATGATGCTTTCACTATTGTTATTATTGATGCCCTGTCAACTAAACAACTGGATAGTTGTGAAATTAAAAAGGGAAACTTCCGTGACTTAGGAGGACTTTTATAATTATTGAATATGATGACTGATTTAGATATAAAGTTACTAGACCTGTTTAAAGGTTACGTAGTTAGAAAGGATATTGTTCGTTCTGTAAAAGGAGGAGCTAATGTTCCAATGTTTGTTTTAGAATATCTATTAGCAAACTCTTGCAGCACAGACAATGAAGAAAAGATTGCAGAGGGAATAGCCAATGTAAAAAAAATATTAAGAGAACATTATGTTAATCCAGATGAAGCAAATTTGGTTCAAGCTAAGATAAGAGAAAATACGTCTTACAAAATTATAGATAAAATAGCTGTAAGACTGGATCCTACAAAAGATAAATATTGGGCGGAACTTTCTAATTTAAATGTAAGGGAAGCTAATATTAGTGACGAACTAGTTACCCAGCACGAAAAAATGATGATGGGTGGCATATGGGCAGTTATTGATATGGAATATGATCCACAGCAAATGATAGGAAATAAAATTTATCCTTTTGTTGTGAGCAAAGTTCGCCCCATTCAACTATCTAATTTTGATGATTCAAAGGTAAGAGCATTACGGAAAGAATTCTCAAAAGAAGAGTGGCTGAATGTTTTGTTGCGCAGTGGAGGCTATGAACCTGAATCTGAGGGAATGAACTACCGGGTAAAGATGCTCCTACTCTCCCGCTTTTTACCTTTAGTGGAAGCTAATTTCAATTTAGCAGAACTAGGGCCACGCAGTTCAGGCAAGTCTTATGTCTTTAAAGAATTATCGCCATACTCAATGTTAGTATCCGGTGGACAAGGAACATCAGCAAGTTTATTTGTAAATAACTCAAGCGGAGAAATTGGTGCTGTTGGAAAATGGGATGCTGTTTGCTTTGATGAATCTACTGATGAGCTTTTTAAAGATAAAGAGGTAGTTCCTTTGATGAAAGATTACATGGAATCTGGTTCCTTTTCTCGCGCCGGAAAAGCAGGTGAAAAGAGTGCTAATGCTTCAATTATATTGAATGGGAACATCAATCAGCCTGTAGAAACAGTACTACAAACATCTCATCTATTCAGTCCGTTCTCTGATAAAATATCTAATGATACAGCGTTTCTTGATAGACTTAGTTTCTTTTTACCAGGTTGGGAAATCATAAAATTCTCACCTTCAAATTTCACTAACCACTTCGGCTTTAGTACGGATTATTTTAGTGAGATTCTTCATGCAATACGTAAATTTAACTATACTGATGCTATTGATGAATACTTCATCTTAGGCAGTCAGCTGAAACAACGTGATACCAAACCTGTGCGCAAAACTGTTTCTGGCTTTATAAAATTAATGCATCCAGACGGAAAATACACCAAAGAGGATATTGAAGAATATTTGATAATTGCAATTGAAATGCGCCGCCGTGTTAAAGAGCAATTAAAGAGAATTGGTGGAATGGAGTTTTGGGATACAAACTTTTCTTATATTGACAAAGAAAGTCAGGAGGAAACATTCGTTTCATGCCCGGAAGAACGAGGTACTAATTTGATTGAAGATGTGCCTTTAACTCCAGGAACCTGCTATACGGCTACTAGCAATGGTGATAATGTGGCTCTGGTAAAAATTGAAGTAATTACAATGAATGGTAATGGAAAGTTGACTATAACAGGAACTTCTTCTCAAGAAGTAAAAGAGAATATAAAAAATACGTATAACTATATACGTGCTAACGAGAAAACTCTTTTAAGCTCAAAGCATTCACTTGCTCATTTTGATGTTACTGTTCAAATATCCACTATCTTAGGTTCTGCTGTTACCGGAGGAATAGGTTCCGCTGTTTTTGTAGCTATAATATCTTCTATTTTCGGTAAAAATTTAAAATCAGCAGTAGGAGTTATTGGGAATATATCTATTGGTGGAGCTATAGAACGAGCAACAAACTTTTCAGATCGTGTATCCTTACTTTCAGAGAATGGTGCAAAAACCGTAGTGGTTCCAATGGATAATTTAACAGAATTATCTACTTTGCCATCTACAATACTTGGACAAACTGATGTACCATTTTATGGAAACGGACAAATGCTTTTGCAAAAAGTAATTTTAAGCTAATAGGAAAAATAAAATGCTATTGAATATATATCTTGCAAGAAGATTTAAAATAACTAAGTAAAGTAAATAAACAATATTAAGGTATAAGATGGAATATTAATTTAGAAAGTAGCAATAACTAAAATGTAAGAATAAAAAAGTCACTCATGAAAAAAACAATCGCCGCCATCATCTGCTTAATTATTGCATCTGGTTTTGAAGCATGTAATAACACGAAGAAAGTACAAGAAAAATCTATTAACAAAGACACAATAACTCTTTCTAAAGAAGAGAAAGAGTTGTGCATATCTGCTTTTAATCGATATCTTGAATTCGATGAATTAACAGCAGAGAAAGCAGAAAAAACGGCTAATTATATTGACTCGGATATTTTAAATAAAAATAGTGACTTATCCGGTAATAAAGATTCCTACAGAAAAAATATAGACTCAACAACTGTAATAGCCAAACAAGCGATTGATCTTTTAAACAAAAATCGATTAAATGAAACTGTTAAATTACTGGATTCAAATATTAACAAGTTTCATTCGCATCCTGCAAACACATTAGACACAGAAAACGAGCTGCATATTGCTCTATACATTTTGTATCAAGCATGTTACTCAGAGAAAGAAGCCTTCACAAAGGCCATAGAACTTGAAAAATTTACTAAACTTCATTTCCAATTATTAGAAGAACTTAGGGGAGAAATGAACCCTGGATATCCTGCTTTCTTAGCTGATTTTGCCTCATTATACTATCAGGCAAAAGACTATTCTGGTTCAATGAATATTTTGCAAGAGTTACTCTCTCTAATAAAAAAATCGTCTGGAGAAAAGAGTGAAGCATATACCATTGCGATAAAAAAGATTATAGATTGCTCAGAGAAAGCTGGATTTTCTAACCAAACTAAAAAATATAAAGAAGAGTTGAATCGAATAGAAAAGCAGTAATGAATGCCATGAAGGATTTGAACCTATAATTACTGATGGAGGTGGTTCAATTAACCACAGAGGTAGTTCAATAAACTACGGAGGTGGTTCAATAGATAGAGATGAACTAATAAAAGAACTTCTGGATAAGGTAAAAGAAAGTGCAGCTAAAAAACACAATGCTACTTTATTTTCTTTATTTGCACGAAAGTTGTTTTTTTTACATACCTTTGCGTAAAATAAGAAAGAAATATTGCTATGAAAAAGTATTTGGAACAATTTCATCACCTAAAAATATTTCATTTTAAAGATGTTGTTTTTATCATTAACAATGAGGATTCCGCAAAAGCTCTATTGCTTAATTATAAAAAACAAGGCTTAGTAAATCAAATACGCAGGGATTTATATACCGTAACGGATTTAGCTACTAAAGCAAATATAGCTACCAAATTTGAAATTGGAAGTCATATTACTCCGTCTGCCTATATTTCTTATCACTCTGCATTAGAATATCATGGAGTTGCTCATCAGGTTTTCTATAACTTATTTATTTCCAGCGAGCAGCGTTTTAGCGAGTTCGAGTTTGAGGAAATACACTATAATTATTGCAAATCTTCTTTTGAGTGGGGTGTATATACTCCACAAATGAATTCCTTGGTAAAAGTAACTGATTTAGAACGAACAGTTATAGATTGTCTGGATAGAATAGATCGTGCAGGAGGTTTGGAAGAAATTATTCACTGCTTTTCTCTTATCACTTATTTGGATGAAAAAAAATTGCTTTCCTACTTGAACGAATATGATAAGGCGTTTCTTTATAAAAAAGTAGGCTTTGTTTTACAATACTTCAAGGATAATGTTAAACTCAGCGATGACTTTATTTCAGAATGCAAACAAAAGGGAGGTCCGCACGTAAAATACTTAACTAACAAGGAAGAATCGTCCACTTACTTTGGAGAATGGAAATTATGTGCTCCTAAAAATATCTTATCATATTTAGAACAGGGAGAAAATGAGCTTGTATAGTAAAACAGACTTAGATAGAATAGCAAAAGAGAATGGATTTATCAGGGATAATCTGGAAAAAGTGATCCGCTTGTCTGATATATTACGCTATTATTCACCGGAGTTATTATTCGAAAATGAAGAGATAGTTAATCGAATAAAGGAACACCCAATGGCTATATGGAAAACAAGAAAGATCTAGTTCTTATTGGTATTTTTTTGAATAATACAATAAAACGTGAAAACATTGTAGAATGTAATACATCCTATTATCAAAAAGGGCTCCGTTTTAAAACGACTTATTCCAAAGAGGCAACCGTCCATAAATATCATAATGCTTTTGCAATAAGATAGCTTCCACAAATGCCGGTAGATCAGGATTCTTTTTATCAAAAGTTACATACCAGTATATATCAAGAGCGTCTGCACCAAGTTTGGTAATCATACTCTTAAAGAAAGAATCTCTTTTAACCTCTCCTTTCTTATAATTAATACACTGTTTAAGCATTGGGCCGTTAAAAGTTCCATCTTGTTCAAGTGATCCTGACTTGCCAATATACACAAGTTCTATACGACCTCTCACTAAAGCATAAACGCAATAAACGCCTGGTTCATCAGGTACATCCTTTGCCACATCTTCCAGACAAGTTCCTTTCATAAAAAAGAAATGTCCTTTGTTCTGATATTTTTCTAATTGATCAAACATAAATTTACCAAATTATTGTAATTTATATATCCTTTAAAAACTTTCCCGAATGAGTGATACAAGCTCGTTAAACGACAGTTTGGCTGATTTGTCGCTACCTTCGAGTAATGATTCAGCCAGATCTCGTTTAGTATTATGCAATTTAATTATTTTCTCTTCAATCGTATTTTCTGCCACAAGACGATAAACGGTTACCGGCCTATTCTGCCCGATACGGTATGCCCTATCTGATGCCTGATCTTCAATGGCGGGATTCCACCATGGGTCGAGGTGGATAACAAAGTCGGCAGAAGTAAGGTTTAGCCCCAATCCTCCGGCTTTCAGGCTGATCAGAAACAGCTCACCTTCACCGTTTTGGAAATTTTTCACACTTCGTTCACGCTCGGGTATCGGAGTGGAACCATCCAGGTACTGGTAAGTGATGCCTTTCTTATCCAAAGCCTGTCGAACAATATTCAAGTGCGACACAAACTGGCTGAACACAAGAGCGCGATGATTATTTTCAATTAGTTCGTCGGCAATCTCCAGAAAAGTAGTAAGCTTGGATGATTCGATACCAATGTTAGCATCCACCAGCAATGGGTTACAGCAAGCTTGTCGCAGTCGGGTAATTTCGGCCAATGCTTGTATATGTTTACCTCCCTGATTGTCTTCATCCGATTCCAGATTGATAATAGCTTGTCGCCGTAACGCTTCATAAAAGGCTATTTCTGCATCCGACAGTTGCACTTTTTTGATGATTTCAGTTTTTGGAGGAAGCTCATCAAGCACCGCAGTTTTGGTACGGCGTAGAATAAACGGTGTGATAAGTTTTTTCAGCAATTTTCGGGCGTGATCATTGTCGGGTTTAATAAAGGTGTCGGTAAAATGATTCAGATTACCGAGCAACCCGGGAACAATAAAGTTGAAAAGATTCCAGATCTCGCCTTGATGATTCTGCAACGGTGTGCCGGTAAGTGCTAACCGAAAATCAGCTTTAAGCTGCATAGTGGCTTTAGAGGTTTTTGTGGCATAGTTTTTTATCACATGAGCCTCATCAAGCACCACAGTGGCAAATTCCTTTTCGACGAAGAGTTTTACCTCCGACTGTAAAAGTCCATAAGAAGTAACGAGCACATCGCCCGAACCCAAATCATTTAATATTTGTTGGCGATCACTATTCCCTAATACTTTTACATTAAGTGTAGGCGCAAAACGTTGAGCCTCGGAGATCCAGTTGCCAATGACTGAAACCGGACATACAACCATTGCTGCTCCTTTCGATGCACGATGAAGAAGTACAGCCAGTGTTTGTACGGTTTTACCTAAACCCATATCGTCGGCCAGGCAGGCTCCAGCATTCCATTCGGATAAACGACACAACCAGCGAAATCCCTCTTCTTGATAAGGGCGCAATTCAGCCTGCAAATTTGAAGGTATATTGGCCTCTGATGCATATTGTGACTCAATTTGATTCCGGAAAGATTTCCACGCTTTATCGGCCTTGAGGTTATCTACAGTATCAAGTGTATTGCCTAAAGCTATAGAAGCGAATTTATTGATTTGCAGACCATTTTTACCATTAACAGAAAAAGTGTAGAGTTCTTCCAATCGTTTTTTCAGTTCATTAGAAAGAGCAATGAATTCACCGTCTTTCAATTCTATAAAGCGACCGTGACTTTTCAATGTCATCAATTGCTGAATAGAAATAACTGTATCTTCATTAACCTTCAGTTCTCCTTCTAACTCGAACCAGTTATTTTTTGATTTTATCTGCAGATTAAGATTGGAGAAACTTGCTATTGAAGACACCTTAAAGCGTTCACCTTCGGGCCATTCTATTACACAATCATCTTTATGGGCAGCCAATACATCAAGCAGATTAAGAGAGTCCAGCGGTTCATCGAAGACGATAAGTTCTTCGTTCATATTAACGCTTTCGAGCTGCTGAATATCATTCAATAGCAAATTGGAATATTTCTGTTCGGTTTCCAAATCGCGTTTAACCTGTAGTTGTTCTCCATTTTGATTGGTTATAAGAACCTTACCTCCAATTCCTGGCTTACAATAAGGTGGAAATTCGCCGAAAGGTTTGACAAACAATTCGGCTTTTAATCCGTCACCAAACGGTAGCAACTGTACTCGGATACGATTGTCCGGCTGAACCATTTTTACATTCAGGTTAGAAACTGCACTAGATCCCAATAAATCAGAATGTACAGTAGCATACTTGCTCATCTCACCCAGCAATGGTATCAGTTTTTCCTTTCCATGTTCGGGAATGGTAATATTTTGCTGAGTGAGTATTCTCAGCATATTCATTTGACTGGTGCTCAGATTATAAACTTTATAACGGGTATTAGTTTCTTTCTTAACAAAGATTCCGGATGCAAAATCAGTGATATCCGACTTCAGACTGTAGCAGTTCTTCCTTGAGGTGACACTTATTTCAGGCTGCGCCGCAACGAATTCTACTGGTATTTCATTGGTTCCTTCCAGGAAAACATAGGGATGACCAATAAGTTCAACTATCACTTTAGACGAAAACTCATACATGTCCGGATCATAATACCCACCTTTGTAATGTCTGATGGTTTTGGATATTTTCACATCCTGCTCGGTCATCCCCTGTGTCTTGCCTTCATAGAAAGTTTTCATTGCAATATTTCTACCTTTACTCCATTCGCCTTTGGCATTACGGGTTTGCAGTATAGGCTTTATTCCCATATACTGAGGGTTAAAAAGATAGATAACACGAGTGTTGTTTTCGGATGATTTTGCAGTAACATTCGATGATTTTAACCCTCCTATACTGTTAAAGAGGAGGTTCAAGGATTTTTCCCACTCTTCTTGCCTGTTAATTAATGAGCAAACAGGTGGATAACTCATATGAGCAGCTGCCTTTTGGTAAAGTTGAGCAGTTTCGGACGTTCCAAACCATTTATCGGCAACGTAAGCAGCTTCATAGGTAAATAAATAATTTTCAGAATCATATCCTTTTTGTATCAGTTGTATAATATATTCTGTAAAATTTGGCGGTGGAGTCAGTTCGGCCAGATAAAGCATTGGAATTAGAAAAAGCGAAACCATATCTGAGCTATACAGTATATAGGCATATATAGACCCTTTTTCAATCTCTTTTTCCTCCTTTTTATTTAAAATATTGAATAATATTATTTTAAAAAAATTATTGTATTCTGAATAAGATACCTTATTATAGTTATTTAATATCTTCTGCGCTCGTGTTACACACTCATCTGAATTTACACAAAGCAAAGTTGCAAAGTAAAAATAATTATGAACAAACGTTGGAAATATCTGTATTCCTTTATATTCTTTTCGCAGTAGTTTCAGCTGTTGATCGAATAATTTAATTGCGTTATCCGGATTACCTGTTATCAGATTACTTATCGCTTCCACCACTAATAACTGCTCACTGGTTCCTCGTTTTATAATATTCCCAAAATCTCCTTTGTAGAAATCAATGCTATTTTCAAGAGATAATAATCCAAAGTTTTCCCCTAAATAAAATTCAAATGTATTCTTAAGTTCAATCAGCTTATCTACAGGCGATAGTTCAGTAATTAAGTTGTTTGTTTTAAATATATAAATTCTATTAATCAGTTCAGGAGAGAGTTTTTTTATATTTTTCAAATACTCCGGATAAACTGTAATATCTAGTTCACCTAGTATATGAGAATGACTCAACAACTGATTCTGCACATCTACCGACACTTTTTTCTCATAGAGCAATTCATATAGAAAGTTCTTAACCATAACAAGAGCGTCCGATTCATCATAATAAAAGAATCGTTCGAATTTACCTTTGTTCATCAACCATTCACTTTCGTACCCTTCTAATTGGGGGTACACATAAACCATAAAAGGAACGAAAACATTGTATTTGGGAGTAGTGTAATAGTAATTATCTTTCGATATAATTAAAATACCTGCCGACACAGATTTTTCAATCACCTCCTTTACTTTTTTCTGAGTTAGCTTGATGCGTAACATCAGAATATTCGTAATTTCTGAAGGCTGGCTGAAAGCGCCTTTTACAGCGAATGCTTTTACAATAGTTTTTTCGGTATCTAAAAGTTGATTGTAGAATTCTATCTGATTTTCCAATGCTTTCATATTGATTTTTTTTCGCACCACTCTCACTCTTGAATTTTATTCAATAGCAATGCCATTATTCCATTTTATATTTTTATCTCTGTAGATTGCCAGAACCTGGACAAAGATAAACAATTTATCTCTTCATCAAGCATTTTCTTCAGCTGCTGATAACATTCGAAAGTTTCGTTCGGATTTTCAAACCAATAGAATTCAATCCAAGCTTTTAAATAGATAATATTGTAGTGTAGCTGGCTCATGCCATACTTCTCGCTCAAGTGAAGCGCTCTATCAATCTTACTTCTGATTATGAAGGGCTGTCCTCCAATAATGTGCAAAAAGAAGAAAAGAATAATTATGAAAGAAACTTTTCTTAATTATTTTGCAATTATGTACAGTTTTTTATGTACCTTTTGCACTATTATCAAAAAATAAAAAACTATGATTATGAAAAGAATAATAATTTTATTTGCTGTATCATTTTTTATTTTCACATCATCTTCTGCATCCGGTAAGTTTCCTCAGAATGAAAGCATGGCGCAAATTGCAACCGATGCCACAAATATAATGCGCACAAAGCCTTATCTGCAAAACCCTTCTAATGAGGGCATTACTGTTTCCTGGCTGACAAATGTACCGGTTCACAGTTGGGTGGAATACGGAACGGATCCTCAGAAGCTGGATAACAGAGCCGAGACCTGGATTGACGGACAATCTGTATGCAATAACAAACAACATAAAGTGCGGCTGAAAAATCTTAAGCCTGACATAAAATACTACTACCGTGTTTGTTCGCAGGAAATCACTCTGTACGAGGCTTATAAAAAAGAGTTTGGACCTACAGCCTGTTCAGAGATATATTCGTTCTCTGTGCCCGGCAGCAAAACAACTGATTTCACGGCTATCATCATGAACGATTTGCATAAGAGTAAAAAGACGGTAAGCAAACTGGCAGGTCTCATCAAGAACATTAATTACGATATGGTTATATTTAATGGGGACTGTATAGACGATCCAAATGACGAAACTTCCGTGGTAGATTTTCTCTCTTATATGAATGAACAGGTTCATGCAGAGAACGTTCCGGTTTATTACATTCGTGGCAATCACGAAATACGCAATGCCTATTCCATCCGGTTACGCGATCTTATTGATTACGTAGGCGGGAATACCACTTATGGTGCTTTTAACTGGGGCGACTCCCGTTTCGTGTTATTGGATTGCGGAGAAGACAAGCCGGATTCAACTGCTGTGTATTACGGCTTAAACTCATTTGAATCTTTTCGTCAGGAGCAAGCCGATTTCTTAAAAAAGGAATTATCAGGTGATGCATTCAAAAAAGCTTCCGCAAGAATCCTGATTCATCATATTCCTCTCTACGGTATGCCATCCGAAGAATATTTGCCCTGCAAGGAAATGTGGCATCCGCTTTTGAAAAAGGCTCCTTTCAATCTCTCTATCAATGGTCATACTCATAGCTTTGCTTTTCATCCAAAAGGTGAATGCGAAAATAACTTTCCTGTAGTTATTGGTGGCGGACCAGCTCTGGAAACTGCGACTGTGATGATTCTTAAAAAGAAAAATAACCGGTTGACTCTATCTGTTCTTGATTCTGAAGGGAAAGAGTTACTGAAAAAGGAGTTATAACAGATTGTTCTTTAATACAAAAATAAAAAAGTAAAGTAATCATTCTCCTATATTCTCCTTACGAAATTTTAGCGGCGAAAAACCTGTACGCTTCTTAAAAAATTTGGCGAAGAAGGAAGAATTGGGAAAATTCAGTTCTTCCGAAATCTGGGTGATCGTCTTATCGGATGATTTCAGAAGAATTTTAGCTTCCTTGATACTGAATTCTGAAATCCAGTAATACAGAGAATGACCGGTGATATTCTTCATCACATTAGAAAGGTGTCTGGGACTAACACATAGTTTGTCTGCATAAAATTCAGGAGAGCGTTCTTTCTTGTGAAAAGCATGAAGCAACCGAAAGAAATTGTCTACTATTTGCTGTTGTCTGAAAGGTAACTTTGCACGAAATTATAAAAAGAGATAAGTAGTATAATGAAAAAGAACTCGAAAATCTATATTTTAATAGTTATTGGTATTGTTTCGGCAATAGGACCTTTTGTTACTGATTTTTATCTTCCTGCTCTGCCAGAACTGATGACGTTTTTCAAAACGACCTCATCTATGACTCAGCTAAGTCTGACTTTTAGTATGATAGGACTTGCTTTAGGACAAATTTTCATTGGTCCGCTGAGTGATAAATATGGAAGAAAAATCCCCTTGCTTATCTCAATGATTCTGTTTACAATATCTACCATATTCTGCCTGATTTCATGGAATATTGAGTCTTTTATTATCAGCAGATTTATTCAGGGATTTACAGGAGCCGGAGGAATTGTTATTTCAAGATCTATAGCAACCGATTTGTATTCCGGCCGGGAACTAGCTAAATTCTTTTCCATGTTAAGTTGTGTACAAGGATTAGCTCCTATCTGTGCTCCGGTTATGGGTGGAATGTTACTAAAAATTACAGACTGGCGCGGAATCTTTCTGGTATTAATGATTATTGGAGTACTGATGAGTTTGACACTGACTAAGTTCAAAGATTCCTTAGCAAAAGAAGAACGTTTGAATGATAATATTGCTGCAAAGTTTTTATACTATAAGCCTATATTAAAAAATGACGCTTTTATGTATTATGTATTAATACAAGCTTTTTCAATGGGAGTAATGTTTGCTTATATAGCCTCATCTCCATTTATTTATCAGAAAATATTTCATCTTTCACCAGTTTCATATAGTTTGTGCTTCGGATTAAATGCCTTTGCTATTATGATAGGAAATTTATCAATAACTAAATTTTCAGGTACAGAAGAAGGATTACTAACTGGCATAAAAGGATTTATAATAATGAGTATTGTAACTGTAACAGTATTATGCATAACAAACTCGATCATTGCCATTGAATTCGCCTTTTTTCTCCTGCTATTCTTCCTTGGTATCATTTTGCCAACCTCAACGACATTGGCTTTGGAGCTGGAAAAACGAAACTCAGGAAATGCATCGGCAATAATAGGATTCCTGACTTTCGTATCAGGTGGCATAATTTCGCCTTTAACTGGCTTAGGGAATATACTATATTCAACAAGTGTGATTATAATTCTATGTAGTATTTCAATAGTGTTTTGTACGAAGAGAGTCACAGGTAGAAGTTAACTGGACAGAAAATAGCAATGCCATTATTCCATTTTATATTTTTATCTCTGCAAGCGGCATTATCATTACCACAGAGAGATAATTTTTCTGATGGCTAAAGGACGTATCGCATTCCCGATAAGACTATTATCAATATTAGTTCACCTGAGACCTATATTATATTCATTATACGTTATTGTCGTTGTTTTATCCTGCATAATTTGTAGTGCTACTTCTTGGTAATAATGTCCTGCAGAGTTAGGCCTTATTAAATAATTACCCACATTAAGAGGTGCTTCTAAAGTACCGTCCCACTTCGGAGTTAGTTGATAAATTGGCGTGTCTTTATCCTCTAATGAATAGATTGTTACCGTCAGATCTATGGGATGATTATAGAAAGTCATCTTCAGATTTCCTTGTAACGATAGCACATCCTTTTCACAACCAGCATTTATGCAACAAACAAATAGAATAATAAAAATCCTTTTCATTAAGGATATAAGGTTAATTTCTCGCATTCTAATTTTATTTTTTAAGTGTATTAGTTTCTAAACAAAAGTAACTACTTTTCCGAAAAGAAACAATAACAGAGTAATAATTTATTCATTATTTCAGGATAGATTTATAAAGAGTGAAGGATGAAAATCTTTTCATCAAAGTTTCTCTGGTTTTCTAAATAATATAAATATTTGCATCAAAATAGAATAAAATGAATATCTAATATTTATCCTTACAATATTTTTTTACCCTACCAGGTTTTATAAAAAATGAAAAGGAAACTATTATAATAATCTGTATTATAATGGTCATACTCATAGCTTTGCTTTTCATCCAAAAGGTGAATGCGAAAATAACTTTCCTGTAGTTATTGGCGGCGAACCAGCTCTGGAAACTGCGACTGTGATGATTCTTAAAAATAAAAATAACCGATTGACTCTATCTATTCTTGATTCTGAAGGGAAAGAGTTACAAGAAGTTATAACTAATTTATGTCAAATGCCACCTATTCAGCTAAAATCTCAAATTTGCTAATAAGATGCATTATTCTAATACTATGTTGCTGTTTCTTACAACTAGACTGCATATAATCAATGAATAATCAGATAAATAAATATAATTTTAGTTTTGATAATTCATTTTTAAAATATATTTTTGTAATAATTGGTATTAAATATCATTACTATAATTAATTTATCGAAGATTTTATAGTTCGATAATTATTCAACAAAAGATTAAACAGGAACTGTTCCAATTTGATCAATACTGCAACCTTTCAAAACAAGGCATCCGAGAGGACTTCGATTTTTTTTGTATTCGACAAATGCTTTAAAGAAATATATAAATAAGTGATCTGAATTCAATTTGAAATAGAGAATATATAAAAAAGGATCTTAATGAAATAATTTATTTTTTATATACATAAAATAAAGTACAACTTATCGATAATATTAATAATTATGGCAAAGAGCAGATTAAATGAAAGGGGTTGGGAGAAACTTCTTTCAGAGATTGACAAAGGCAATGTTGTTCCAATACTTGGCAATGAGTTGCTCAAAATAAATATTAATGGTCAGAAACAACTGCTAAATAAATTTATTATTCAGAAATTAGCAGAGAAGATTGACGAGGAGTATGTGCCTGAAATGAACTTTGAACAATTAACATGCAAATCATGCATGGTAAAATGGGATGATATTGATTCTGATCCATATTATGAGACATACAAACTTATCAAGAAGTTAGACTTTGAAGTTCCGGAATCAATAACAAAGCTACTAAATATAGACAAATTTCAACTTGTTCTTACTACCACTTTTGATAATATCTTAGCCAGATCGTTTGAAGAAAAATGGGGAGTCGGAAATTTTAAAAGGTTACATTATGAGAAAAGAACAAACGGACAAGATATTGATGAACTAAATCAGCCTGTTTTATATCACATGCTGGGCAAAGCAACCAATGAAGCACATTCATTTGTCTTAACCGAAGATGATCTCCTGGAGTATTTGCATTATTGGCTTAATGAAAATTTCAAGCCTAAAAAATTATCAAATATATTAAAAGAAAGGTATTTACTAATAATTGGCTGCAACTATCCAAACTGGCTATTCAGGTTCTTTTTGCATTCTATGAAATTCTCAACACAGTTTTCCTCTAAGTCAAAAATGGGTATGGTGGCTGATTCAAATCTGGATGAGGACCTGGTTTCATTCTTGTCACGTATTGATGCACAAATGTATGATGATGCAGAAAAGTTCATTGAAGAACTTGTGAACAGATGGAAAGCATATAAAGTAGAAAACCCGGATGATGTAACTGAGAAAACAAACGATATTTTCATATCTTATGCCAGCGAAGACGAAGAGTCTGCTGCTAAAATTGCTGCAACTTTTAAGGATTTCGGGGTATCTGTGTGGTTTGACAAAAAAGCATTGGAACCGGCAGACGAGTACACGGATAAGATTAAGAAGAATATTGAACGATGCAAAGCATTCGTTCCTGTCCTGTCAAAAAATGTATTAACAAACAATAAGCGATTCTTTAAAAGAGAATGGACCTGGGGGATTGAACAATCAGAATGGCGAAATCCGGCACCGTTTATTTTTCCGATCACCATTGACGATGTAGATATTCAGGATGAGCTTATCCCATTTAAATTTTCATCTTTACAAAAGATAGACTTTTGCAGAGATGACTTTGAAGAAAAAACAAAAAAAATAATCCGAACAATCAGAAGGTAATTACACCATAATCTTTAAAGCATATGGAAGATATAAATTTATCACCTTGGCTGGGACTTATGTCTTATGAGGAAAAAGATGCACATCTTTTCTATGGAAGATCAGAAGAACTGAAAGAATTATATGAAGATATTTTTCATAATCCACAAACTGTTATATACGGACCTTCTGGTACAGGTAAAACATCTATCATAAAAGCGGGAATCTTTTCGCTGGCACGAAAAGACAATTTGTTACCTGTATACATAAGATTAAATCACGAATCAAGTGAAAGCTACGCTACACAGATAATCCAGAAAGTAAGAAATGCTTTAACTGAGATTGAAGGTGAGATTGAAAATCTGATTGAACCAATATGCGATAAAGAATGCTCATTGTGGGAGTTTTTCCATAGCAATGAGTTCTGGAACAAGGAAAATTATCCGCTCACTCCGTTAATTATAATTGACCAGTTTGAGGAGATCTTTACATTAACAAAAGATAAAACAGCTATTAACAATTTCTTTGTTCAATTCTCGGACTTGTGCGACAATAAGATGCCGAAATCAATTCAGGAGTATCTGAACACAAACAGTGTACGAAGAGAATATCCCGATAAGATTAATTATCGGATTGTTCTGTCACTACGCGAAGATTTCCTAGCACGTCTGGAAGAATTTTCTGTAAATATTCCATCATTGCGAAGAAACCGTTTCAGTTTGCAGGCTATCAATGAAGAGCAGGCTATGGAAATTATCATGAAACCTTCCAAAGGCATGGTAAAAGAGGATGTAGCCATAAAAATTATACAAAAAGTAACCAATAAGTCAGATATTAAGCTTGACGGTATTCCTAAGATAAAAGTAGAAACAGCCCTGCTCTCCTTATTTTGTAACGAACTGAATAAAAAAAGGATTATTCAGGGATACTCTGCCATAACCTCCGATCTGGTTGAAGCATCAGGCGATAATATAATCAAAGAGTTTTATGAAAAGACCATGGCATTGGTTTCAGAAAAAACAATGCTCTATCTGGAGAATGCTTTGCTTACCAAAAAAGGATTCAGAGATTCCATTGCATTAGCAGACGCTCTTGATTGTGGCGTAACCAGAGATGAAATAGATTGTTTGCAACAAAACCGCTTAATACATGTAGATGAATGGGATGGAACAAAGCGGGTTGAATTTACTCATGATGTATTGTGTAAAGTGGCAACGCAAAAAAGAGATGAACGGGAAGCGCAACTAAAGTTACAAAAGATAACAGAGGAGCAAAAAATTCAAAAAAAGAAATACCGGAGATTAGAGCTAATCACATTTACGATTTTAATATTCCTTGTAGTTGGAGGATATGAGGTTTACGATAAGTTCTTAGCACTTCACGAAGATTATTATGCAATTATTGTAAAACGGAACGGCTTTATGGAAGGACGAAAACCTCTGTCGAAAGATGAAGCATCGCATTTATCCTGCTATTTTAAACTAAGCAGAAAAGGATTATATAATAGCTTTAAGGATTTTATGTTAGGCAACCTTAAGCCATATAACAAAATGTATGCAATGGACGGATATGGTAAGTTAAGTAATAAAAACAATGTCGGGACTTACTTGATAAGTAAATTTGATGATGAAGACTTTAGTGGTGTTGAAAAGAACAAAGACAGATTAAAAGGAGCTTGTCAATGGGAATCGATACCTGACGACAAAGGACAGATTGCATGTGAAAAGGCTTTTGATAAAAACAACAAACTAATTTATAGTTTTATTTATACTGCCCGGACTGACAATGGAAATACCAAACAAGTTGTTTGTCAGTATTCTGATGAATATGGCCTTCCATTTAAACAAAGAAAAAATGGAGGAGATTATATTCGCATAACTTATGATAAAAACGGATATGAGGCTTTATATGAATTTTTTGATTCAGATGGAAATTCAAGACCTAATAAAGATGGAGCATATGCTCAAAGAAGTGGATACAATAAAGATGGACTAACAACTTACTTTGCCTCATTAGATGAAAAAGGGCATTTAATGATTGATAATGCAGGAAATACTGGTATGAGAGCAGAATACGATAAGTTCTGTAATCAAGTAAAAGCGACTTCTTTTGGTTCAGACGGAAAAATTCATAAAGTTAAATATGGCTATGCAATCATTACCTATACATACGATAAATGGGGACATCAGTTAACTGCAAGTTATTTCGATGAGAAAGGGAAACCATGTATTGATAACAAAAACAACTGTCATGGAGTTTTCCAGGAATATAACCAACATGGAGATAGGATTGCAATATCTTTTGTGGGACTAAATAATAAGCCTTGTGTTACAACCGGAGGATATGCAAAGTTTGTTGACACATATGATAAAAACGGAAATGTTACTGAAGAAAGATATTTTGATATTTCCGGTAAACTTTGCATAAATAATAGTGGATATGCAATCTACTCTGCTAAGTATGACGATGATTCAAACCGGATTCAAACAGCATTCTACGATACCAATAATAAGCCACAGACAACGGAATATGGCTATGCCAAATTTATAACCAAGTTTGATGCTCAGGGAAATGTAATGGAAGAATCGTATTTTGGAGCTGATAACAAACCTTGTATAGATAATGAAGGATATGCCAAATTTACAAACAAATTAGATAATCATAGAAATATCATCGAACGAAAATACTTTGATATCTATGGAAGGCCATGTCTATGTAAAGAAGGCTATGCCAGATATACTGCAAACCATAACAAAAGAGGGAATATCATTCAACAAAAATTCTATGGAATAGATGGAAAGCTATGTCTATGCAAAGAAGGCTACGCAAAAGCTATGGTAAGATATGATGAGCATCAGAATGCCATTGAGAATATCTATTTTGATGTAAATGGTTCTCTTACATGTGTAAATGGATATGCAAGATTTACCTCCAAATATGATGACCAAGGTAATAAAGTTGAAGAAGAGTATTTTGATAACAATGGAAAATCCTGTATAATAAAAGATTATGGATATGCTAGACTCATTTCAAAATATAACAGACAAGGACATAAAATAAAAGAGGAAAACTGGGGAATAAATGCAAAGCTCTGCATAAATAAATCCGGTTATGCAAAGAGTGTTATCAAATATGATGATTACGACAATATTATAGAACAAGCATACTTTGGATTAGATGGAAAACCTTGCATACAAAATGAGGGTTATGCAAAATATACAAACAAATTTAATGAGCGAAATGAAATTATTGAAACCAGATATTATGGTTTAGATGGGAAGTTATGTATGTCCAATAGTAATTATTCTATTTATAAAGCAAAATACAATGCTTCTGGCAAAAAAATAGAAGCATCATTTTACGATATTTATGGCAAACCTTGCATAATAAGTGGAGGTTATGCAAAATATACATATAAATATGATCTATTTGGGAATATTATTGAAACCAGATATTATAATATAAATGGAAAACCTTGTCAGGGGGATGAAAAATGGGCAATTTGTAAAACTAAATATGACGCTTTCAGAAACAAAACAGAACAAGCATATTATGGTATTGATAGCAAACCTTGTTTAACAAATGGAGGATATGCAAAATATAAACAAAAATATGATCAACATGGAAATATCATTGAAGAAAAGAACTATGGCATTAATGGGAAATTATGTATGAACAATTATAATTGTGCCATCTATAAAGCTAAATATAACGCCTCCGGGAAACTAGTACAAGCATCATTTTATGGGACTGATGGGAAACCATGTTTAACTGATTTTGCTAATGGAGGTGCAAAGAAAACATTTAAATATGACATATCTGGGAATCTTATTGAAACCAGATACTATGGAATAGATGGAAAGCCTTGTACTAATAATGACGGATATTCTGTTGAAACATCCAAATATGATAAACGAAGAAATCTCATTTCAAACGCATTCTTTGATATCAAGGGAAACCAGCTGTCAAATGCAAAGACTGTTACGGCTGAAGTTCTTGAAGGAGGTATAGCTTCCCAAAATGGAATGAATGGAGTATACTATGTAATAAGTTATGGTGACTATGAATTTGGAGACGACTACAGCAATATTACATCAAGTATAAAAAAATACAAAGAAAAGAAAAAGAAATTAGTAGTTATGGATGGACAGGGAAGAGTAAGCACTTTCAAATTCGATCCAGGATTAATTGGCATAAATTTTAAATCTACTCCGATTGATTTGAAGATATTCAATAGAATAAAACAAATTATCAAAGAATCAGGGAAAGAACTTCTATAATAAATATAATAAATTCAATTACTAATATGGAGAACCTCCTATTTTTAAACAGTCCGGCCTTTTCAATGATTTCTGTATCAGTTTACATTTTAATATTGTTTTTCTGGTATATCCTTTTTTATCAGCAAAAGCGGGATGGATATGTTGATTTTGCAAAAAGAGTATTATTACCAATAACGCTTATAGGTGGAGGGCTGGTTTATTTTATTGGTTATCAGGCAGAAGAAAATCATAGTATAATAGGTAATCTTTTCCAGGCAATATTTTCAACATGTCGTTTGTTTATTCTGGGTAATGACCTGGTAGAAATATCTCCTGAAATCAAAGAAAGCTACTCCTTTCATTTATGGTTTTCAGTATTTGCTGCTTCAGCTGTATTTACTTTTGCTTCTTTAGTCTTACATCTTTTTGCCAAAGACTTTTTAGTGCGAAGAAATATAAAGAAAACAAAGCCAAAGGTAAATCATTTCTTTTTTGGAATGAATCAGGCGTCGTTTTCTCTTTCCAAAGATTTACTTAAGAATAAAAACGGACTTGTTGTTTTCGTAAAAGATGTATATGAAGAAGATTATCACTCTTTTTATCCGAATATTATTGAAAATGGTGCATATGTGATTAAACGAGAATCAATTTGGGAAAGTATCCATTTAGAAAAAGAAGAAGGAATTGCTCATATTTACAGTAAAAAAAAGAATCATCATAAAACAGCTGATGAGGATGAAAAATTATTCTGCCATTTGAAAGTATTGGAAGATAAAATCAAGGAAGCTGAAACCCATCTATATTTTCTTACGGAAGATGAAGACTGGAATATAATAACGGCTCATCAGTTGATTCAGGAATTGCAGGAATTACCTATTAAAAACATGGTTAGAATCCATGTAAGCACTAATACAGAAAGTGCTTTCAGGCAATTCTTTGAATGGTCAAGAATGGATTCAAACGGCATACATATTTCCTTGCACAACCATGCAACTATTATAGCCAGAGAATTAATTTACAATCATAATCCTATAGATTCGATTGACATTAATACAGACAAAGCAATAGCTAATTCTGATTTCAATGCTTTAATTCTAGGTTTTGGGCAGATAGGGAATGAGATTCTGAGAAAACTAATTGAGCATGGACAATTTGTGGGGTCTGAATTTCATGCTACAGTACTGGATAAATGTATGAGTACATTAAAGGGGCGTTTTGAATATCTTTACCCGGGAGCTGTGTCTAACTATGATTTGAACTTTATCCAGGCAGAGGTTGGCCATTCTGATTTCTATACAGTAATAAAAAATAAGATCAACTCTCTCAACTACATTGTTATTGCACTTGGTGATGACAAACTGAATATGCAAACAGCAATGGATATTCTTAAGATGGATAGAAAGAATAATCACAATTTTAAAATATTGGTACAAATCAGCAATAATAATTATTATAAAAATCTGCCGGAACAGAATCTGAACAATATTATTATTTTTGGAAGAGATAACGAAATTTATACAGAAAAGGTGATTGTGCAGGGAGAATTAGAATACAAAGGCAGAAAGATCCATGAAGTATATAGCCGTCAGTTCAACTTAACCAAAACTTTTGACGATCTGGATCTATTTAAACAATTATCTAATATTTCATCAGCAGAGCATCTTAATACAAAATTAAAACTTGTTGGCCTTACAGAAGAAAAGGTTAAATTGTTCCCGAACAAGAAAGCATTTCTGGACTCTCTGACAAATACACAAAAATACAACCTCTCTTATGGAGAACATCTACGTTGGAATGCATTTCATTTTTCCAATGGGTGGAGCACACTTGATGCAAAGAATTTACCAGACAACCCTGATTACAGCGACCGCCAAAATGAGCAGACTTGTCAACATGTTTGTTTGGTTGACTGGAACAGTCTTATTCAACTTAGCAAAATACTGAATGAGGATCTTCAACATTTAGATATGATTACCGTAGAAAATATTTATGATCTTATCACTGCAAATTAATTATTTTGATGAATAAAGAATACAATCCTGCTCCTATCCTTTTAAGCGAAAATGCTTTTTCCAAAGAAATCAGACAACTTATTGAATTGTTAGCTGAAAATGTACATGAACAATGGTCAGCTGGAAAGATTAAAGATGGATGGAAATATGGTAAGCAGCACAATGACAGATTAAAGGAACATCCATCAATTGTACCATATCAGGAACTTCCGGAATCTGAAAAAGAATATGACCGAAAAACAGTTATTGCAACACTAAGTCTTCTTGCTGCAAATGGGTATGATTTATCTGATATATGTATAAAATACACGCTCCAGCGTCCTTAATTATTTTTAAAGAATCTACCTTATTCAGGCCAATTTTGCAATATCCTTTTTAAGTGCTTACGGCAAGAGATAAGAACTTCTTATCCCGAATTCAGGTTAAAATAATATTTTTCTATATACTTCTATTCTCTGAAGAAAAAAGGAGTGATAATGTTATAACTATTTGTGACCCGTAATAGGTTGGAAGCATTAAAAAATATAAAGTACGATAGTCGGCAAATTCACTGAGAGCAATTAGCGTGTCTGAGAAAATCAACAAAGCAATCCCAATTGAAAACAGCCAACAGGTAATCGGAGCGAGTTTTAATCCAGTTGCCGCAGCCAACGAGAAACATGAAATAACGAGGTAAAGCAAAGCAGCCATTAATAACATATTGTCATTGATTGATGGATACAACGCATGATAAAAGAACAGCAAATAGCCTATTAGTAAAAAGAATAAAAACGGATACTTGATCTTTCCATTTCGTACACAAAAAATAAAGTATCCGATATGCCCCATAAAAAACAGTCCAATTCCAATAACAAAACGAAGAAGTAATCCATTACGATGCGACAAGAACCAGTCTCCGGCAATGGAAAACAAAAAAGCTGCAATCACAAACCATATCGTATATCTAATCTTTCTATCCGGAGCAAAAAAAAGAATGGCACAGCAAGAAACCGACACCGCTGATTGGTAAAAGAATCCCCAAGCAAACAACGCCAATAGAGCAAAAATAACAGGAAATACCAATAACAGGAAACGACTGTTTTTCATAGCATTCAAATTACGAGATATTTTGATTAAATCAGTTCCTGTTTCACTGATAACTCCATTCGTATTTTTATAATTTTCTTCATTTTTTTTCTTCTCCTTTATAAGTCAAAGTCAGATTAGGATAAATCACTCCTTCCTTGCAAACAAACTGAGTGGTAAGGATAAAATGGTTGAAGAAATCAACATGCTGGAAAAAGAACTCAGGGATAAATCGTGAACAACTCTCCGGATGATGACTAACTTCTCCAAGATCGGTCATTAACATATAATTGAAATGAGGAGCCATACGGAAAACACACTCATGATAAATGCTATCTTTCTCAATCACATGAGATTTTTCTATCTGAGCAATATAAGAAAAAATGCTAACTGGTTCGGGAGCCAGCAACAATAGATTCTTGTAGAAAACAGCATAAGAGTTAAGATCTGCATCTTTAATTCCCGAAAGCTGTGAAAAAACAGTATTTTGGGGAAGGGAATAAAGCAGATAACTCTTAGCGCCGGCATTCAATAACTGAGCTTTATGAGCGGACGGCATTTTAGTTTGCGGTATTACATTCTGAATTAACATCTGCAAGTCCTTTTCCGCTTTCACCGAGTCTTTCACCGGAATGTAAAGCAAAGAAAGCGGCCTACGGATAGAATCTTCAGGATAAAAAGAGATTCCAGCCAAACGGTTGGCAACATTCCTTTGAAGAAAACGCATCAGGTGAAGATCTGTTCTTTTCACCTCATCAGAGTATAGGGCTAGTGCATATTCCCGTTTTGCAGCATTAGCCGCAATATACTGAAAATGAGAAACAGCCATTTCATTCATGTAATATGTGTAGCGTGGAAACTCTTTACCAGAGATCGGTTCTATAGGAGACTGTTCCTTCAGAGAATTGACAAAGGAAGAACTAGTATCGGCATCCATAGTGGTTCCTGAAAGATAAATCGCATCATGCCCAAATTTAAGGTCCAGTTCGCTCCACCCCATTTGCTTCATCGTCAGATGCAAAGAAGCTATGCTGTTAAAACTCTTATGATCTTTTGAAAGTAGAAAACAAGGATCAGAAAGGAGTGATTTGCCACTAATTTGCGTATCAATAACTTGTTCTATTAACCTTTTGGAATAACTGGCTACCACAAAACCAGCCGACTTGTAGTAACAAAGAAACACATCTCCTCCCATAGGACAGATTTGTATCTCTTTGTCTTTATAAGAGACTGTTTTAATGGGAAAATCAATAGGACGGTTTTTTCTTATTTGTTGTTCAAGCCATTTTTCATCTCCTGGGGTGGTACAAAAATAAATCACCTGATCGAGCTCTGTTCCGGGAGAATGGAAGCTGATCAACATCTTATTCATCCGTGAACTCAATCCATGAGGAGCAGACATTGTCAAAGCATCAAAATGTACCTGCAAATCATTGGCTATCCGGGAAAGTCCGAGGGATGGAAGTTCCTTTCCAATACTTGCATTCTTTATCTCTTTAATTAGTGTGGTCAGATCGTTGGTCTCAAACACCGCACTGCAATCGGAAGGAACAAGTGAATAGAGATCAATCTTAGTGATTCTTTCACGGGAACTAATCCCCATGTAAAAGAATGCTCCCACTCCTACAAAAAAGAGTAGAAAAAACGAAATGATCAATATTCTTATCTTCAATTTCCGGTCCATAGCTATGTACTTTCAATACAATATAAGTATCTTTGTATCGTTATTTATTCAGGCAACACACAAAAGTAATAAAAATTCTGACATATAATGAAATATTTGATTAGAAAAGAGATAGCAGGATTCTTTAGCTCTGCAATAGGATATGTGATACTCTTTGTCTGGTTATTAGCTGTATCTCTTATGCTATGGTTTTTCACCGGTGAATATAATTTACCGGACGGGGGGTATGCCACTTTACATCCGCTCTTTTCACTGGCTCCGGTCCTTTTTCTATTTTTAGTTCCGGCAACAACCATGCGAATGTTTGCAGAAGAAAAAAGAATGGGCACTCTGGAATTACTTTTCTCACGTCCTCTAAAAATAAGTTCCATTGTTATGAGTAAGTTCTGGTCGGCCTGGCTATTGATGATCATAGCTCTGCTCCCTACACTGCTCTATGTGATAAGCATTTATTTGCTAAGTATGGCCGGACTGGATTGGGGGGAAATTATAGGTGGATACTGTGGATTGCTCTGTTTGCTCGGAACCTTTGTAAGTTTCGGATTGTTTACCTCTTCGCTTACCAGCAATCAGCTGATTGCCTTTCTACTAGCAATACTCCTCTCCTTCACTTCATTCTACGGATTTGAGCTTATAGCATCCCTCACCAACAGCGGCAGCCTGCACAATGTTTGGGTTGAACTAGGAATTCAGGCTCATTATCAGTCCATGGCACGGGGAGTAATCGATACACGCGACCTGATCTATTTTGCCTCTATTACTTTCTTCTTTATTTATCTCACAGTACAAGTAAACACGCGCAAACGATGAAAAATAAGACTATCAAAGGAATCGGATTGCTGACATTGCTCCTGGCTATTAACTTACTATCTCACTATGTTTTCGTAAGAATGGATCTCACTGCCGAAAAACGATATACTCTTTCCGGCCAAAGCAGAAAGCTTATTAAAAGTCTCAACAAGCCGTTGGAGGTAATTCTTTATCTGAACGGAGATCTGGATCCGGCTTTTGACCGTTTGCGGACATCCACCACTGATATACTGGACGAGCTTTCTGTTTATGCCTCGCAAGGTATTATTTTGCGGGAGGTTAACCCATCGGCTGCTCCCGATGAAAAGACCCGCCAGGAACATTACCTGAAAATGAATCAACGGGGAATGCGCGGACTTTCAGTCAATGAACACGACCGGGAAGGTAAACTCTCGTCCAAGGTTGTTTACCCCTGGATGGAAATGGTATATAACGGAGATACCATACAAATAAGCTTACTTAAAAAAAGTCTGAATCTTACACCACAAGAAGTGCTGAATACTTCAGCCGGAGAACTGGAATATAATCTTACGGAAGGAATCAGGGCGCTTACGCTCTGTAATCCAGAGAGAATTGCTTTTATTGAAGGGCATGGAGAATGGAGTCAGCCATATGTATACGAAGCTACTAATCTTTTAAGCCGGTTCTATAATGTGGACAGAGGTAAGCTAAGTGGAAATCCCAGTGAGTTATTGCCATATAAAGTTCTGATTATTGCCTCCCCCCAAACAGCATTCAGTGAAAAAGAGAAGTTTGCACTGGATCAGTACTTAATGAACGGTGGAAGTATTTTATGGCTGGTGGATGGAACAAAGATATCTCTGCAGGAATTTGACGCTACAGGTGAATCGTCGACCCTGAAGCAGGATGTGAATCTGGATGATCTGCTTTTTACATACGGTGTGAGAATCAATCCGGTTACAGTACAAGATATGCAATGCACTGCCATCCGCTTGGCCTCATCTGAGTCCGGATCAAAAGAATCCTTTACCACCCTACCGTGGTATTTTGCTCCATTACTTATACCTTCGACTGAAAGTGTGATTACACATAATATTTCGCCACTCAAATCGGAATTTGTGAGCACAATCTCTTTTGTGGGGGGGAACGATCAACTGAAAAAACAGGTTTTACTTGCAACTTCCCCCAATGCACATACCCTACCCGTACCAGAAAAAGTAAGTCTGCGGTATGTGGAAATGCCAGCGGAGACCTCTTACTTCAATGAGCCGAATCTTCCGGTTGCCGGACTTATAGAAGGTCAGTTTTCTTCAGCTTTTGTTAATCGCCTGACTCCGGACAGTTGCATCGAATTACCGGAAGGTAGATTGCAGCAAAGCAAACATACAAAAATGATTATTGCAGCTACCGGGAGTATCATTAAAAATGAATGGAAAGGAGAACGAGAAGAGACACAACCTGTCCCTCTGGGATTTGATGACATAGCCGGCGAACAGCTTGGCAATAATGATTTTATAGCTAATACCGTGAATTATCTGGCAGGAAACGATCAGTGGTTAAACCTTCGTTCCCGTGATTATAAACTTCGGTTGCTCAACAAACAGTCGATAAACAAACAAAGAGGAGTATGGGAAGTCATTAATATAGCTATTCCTCCCATTTTACTTTTGTTTGCCGGCTTTGCATATTCAAGACGGAGAAGACGGAAACAAAAGAGAAATTGAATGTATTAACCAGAACCGGTTAATTTGCTACGCTCTTAATTTAAAACTAGAAAATTAAACTTCAATTAATTATAACATTTATAGACGGAATAGCTAAAATCAAAAAGACAGTTCCTTTCTTTTTGATTATTTTTCAATCAATATTAATCAATTTTACAGATTTGTTTGAATAAATATAAATGAATAAAGAATTATTTCAGATCATAAAGAGAACAAGGGCATTTATTAAAAATTTCTCTTTTTCTTGTTTCCGATATTACTTTTTCTGATTTTTCACTCTTTCCAATATGCAAATCAAAAAATAAAAAGTATCTTTGCGAGTCTAAAGCATTGGAAATTCAAAAGATGGAAGAACTTAGCACTATAAAAGGACTAATCGACAAAGGTGAAGTGGAAGCGGCCATTAAGACATTGGATCAATTTATTGAAAGCAATCCAACGTGTGATGAGGCGTTTTATCTTCGTGGAAATGCTTACCGTAAACAAGGGAACTGGCAAATGGCAATGAACAATTACCTGTCTGCCATTGAACTTAACCCCCAAAGCCCAGCCCTGCAAGCTAATAAAATGATAATGGACATCCTGAATTTCTATAATAAGGATATGTACAACCAATAAATTCTTAAATTATGGCTAAAATAAAAGGAGCAATAGTAGTTGACACCGAGCGTTGCAAAGGATGTAATCTCTGTGTAGTGGCTTGTCCACTTGATGTACTGGCTCTTACAAGTAAAGAGGTAAACATTAAGGGATATCATTTTGCACAACAGATATTAGAAGATACCTGTAACGGGTGTACTTCTTGCGCAACAGTGTGCCCCGACGGATGTATCTCAGTTTATAAAGTAAAACTTTAAAAAATTAAGGTTATTATTAATCATAGTAAAGAACTCAAAAAACATAGATATATGGAAGAAGAAGTTGTTTTAATGAAGGGTAACGAGGCCATTTCTCACGCAGCAATCCGCTACGGAGCAGATGGATACTTCGGTTATCCTATCACTCCTCAATCTGAAGTATTGGAAACGCTGGCAGAACTAAAGCCATGGGAAACCACCGGAATGGTTGTGTTACAGGCCGAAAGTGAAGTAGCAGCAATAAATATGGTTTACGGAGGTGCTGGTTCCGGTAAAATGGTAATGACCTCCTCTTCCAGTCCCGGTGTTAGTTTAAAGCAAGAAGGTATTTCTTACATTGCAGGTGCCGAACTTCCTTGTTTAATTGTAAACGTAATGCGCGGCGGACCTGGTCTCGGTACTATCCAGCCAAGCCAGGCTGACTATTTCCAGACAGTAAAAGGCGGTGGTCACGGTGATTACAGACTGATAGCACTTGCTCCGGCTTCCGTACAGGAAATGGCCGATTTTGTAGGACTAGGTTTTGAACTTGCATTCAAATACAGAAACCCTGCTATTATTCTAGCTGATGGGGTAATAGGTCAGATGATGGAAAAAATTGTGCTTCCCGCTCAACGGAAACGCCGTACAGACGAAGAGGTTATTGCTCAGTGTCCTTGGGCCACTACAGGAAAAGCCAATGGCCGCAAACCAAACATCATCACTTCTTTGGAGCTTGATCCTGCAGTAATGGAACAAAACAATATCCGCTTCCAGGCTAAATATAAAACGATAGAAGAAAATGAGGTTCGGTATGAAGAGATAAACTGTGAAGATGCAGAATATCTGATTGTAGCTTTCGGATCTTGTGCCCGTATCTGTCAGAAGGCAATGGAACTGGCTCGTGCCGAAGGCATTAAAGTCGGACTTCTTCGCCCTATCACTCTATGGCCTTTCCCAACAAAAGTGATTGCTAAATACGCTGAAAAAGTAAAAGGAATGATCTCTGTGGAGCTTAATGCCGGTCAGATGGTAGAAGACATTCGTCTTGCTGTAAACGGTCGTGTAAAAGTGGAACATTTCGGACGTCTTGGAGGTATTGTTCCTGATCCGGATGAGGTGGTTGAAGCAATCAAAGAGAAATTAATTAAATAAGAAAACGTATGCTGAATTTAGATAAAGTCAGAATGATTCTGAACATCATCTTTATGGTTGGAGCACTAAGCACCATCATAATCTACTTTACTGTTGAGAATCCAATGGTGATGTTTATCGTTTGCTGCTTCACCATTTTTGTTAAATTCATAGAATACGCATTGCGATTCACCCAGAATAGCCTGAATAAAAATAAGAGGAGGAATGACGATGACTAAAGAAGATATAATCAAACCTGAGAACTTAGTATACAAGAAACCAAAACTCATGAATGACAATCCGATGCATTATTGCCCGGGATGTAGTCATGGTGTAGTACATAAATTAGTAGCCGAAGTAATTGAGGAGATGGGACTGGAAGACAAAGCCGTAGGTATTTCACCGGTGGGTTGTGCAGTATTTATCTACAATTACATTGACATCGACTGGCAGGAAGCAGCCCATGGACGTGCACCTGCACTGGCTACTGCAATTAAACGTTTGTGGCCTGACAGACTGGTATTCACATATCAGGGAGATGGTGACCTTGCCTGTATCGGTACGGCTGAAACCATTCATGCCTTAAACAGAGGTGAAAATATAACAATTATCTTTATCAATAATGCAATTTACGGTATGACCGGCGGTCAGATGGCTCCTACAACACTTGTAGGGATGAAAACTGCAACCAGCCCTTATGGCCGTGATGTAAAACTGCACGGATATCCACTTAAAATGACTGAAATTGCTGCAACTTTAGAAGGAACAGCTTATGTAACCCGTCAGTCTGTTCAGACAACTGCTGCGATCCGCAAAACAAAAAAGGCTATTCGCAAAGCATTTGAGAATTCTATGAACGGTAAAGGTTCTAATTTGGTGGAAGTTGTTTCAACTTGTAACTCTGGTTGGAAGATGAGTCCGGAAGCATCCAACAAATGGATGGAAGAACACATGTTCCCTTACTATCCGCTAGGCGACTTAAAAGATAAAGAATAATCTAAAAAATCAGAGCAATGAAAGAAGAAATAATCATAGCTGGATTTGGTGGACAAGGAGTCTTGTCTATGGGAAAAATCCTTGCCTATTCAGGCTTAATGGAAAATAAAGAAGTATCATGGATGCCTGCTTACGGACCGGAACAAAGAGGTGGTACTGCTAATGTTACTGTTATTGTAAGTGACGAAAAAATCTCTTCTCCTATCTTAAGTAAATACGATGCCGCAATTATCCTGAATCAGCCTTCTTTAGAGAAATTTGAGAGCAAGGTTAAACCGGGCGGAATTTTAATTTACGATGGATATGGTATTGTCAATCCACCTACACGTAAGGATATTTATGTTTATCGCATAGATGCAATGGATGCAGCTAATGAAATGAATAATGCCAAAGCATTCAACATGATTGTGTTGGGAGGATTACTGAAACTTCGTCCTATTGTAAGCATTGAAAGTGTTATTAAAGGATTGAAAAAGACCCTTCCGGAACGTCATCATCATTTGATTCCGATGAATGAAGCCGCTATTCAAAAAGGAATGGAATTAATTAAGAAAATATGATAGCTAAAATTAAGCAACTACTAGAAGAAGTTGAAGCATTAAAAGCATCTAATGCGGAAGAGTTGGAAGCTCTGCGTATTAAATATTTAAGCAAA
>Ga0183095_10647_pt1 | contig 78892 bp, 67 predicted proteins | sample BioMet4_FD_130346 | JGI IMG/M metagenome (GOLD analysis project Ga0183095, IMG submission 130346) | Microbial communities from bioreactor (seeded with sewage sludge) at LBNL, California, USA - Biofuel metagenome 4 (v2) (version 3) | ecosystem: Engineered > Bioreactor > Anaerobic > Unclassified ... | reverse complement strand
GAAAACGATGCCCCCGCGATCGGCTAGAGCAATGGAATTAAAAAGAGAAATCAGTTTTTTAATGCCCGTGCTTTCATACACTTCGCTGATTGCGTAATCCTGATAAACCAGAAGATTGGTGCAAACAAAATTCTCGGCATCCTCTTTTTGCTGGATCTCAATGGTTTTTAGCGTTGGCTTAAATAGACGGAGAAAGGCGCAAAGGCGAGCGATGTAATCGTGGTAGGAAGGCATTTCTTTCTTGGGGACTTTGGTGACGCAATCGCCATTGGAAGAAAGACAATTACTAATGAATAAGGCTTTAAGATCCTCGGCTTTCATATCGCTGTAGGCCTTGAGGAGTTGGGGTGGCATCGGGAAATCCGAATCATGAAGATCGCTCGTTTGAGCCGCCACCGCTAAGGAATTAGCAAAAAGACAGCAGAGAAATAAGCAACTTTCGAAATTGTTCAAGTTCTCCCCTTCCTTAACGTAACTCTTCAAACAACGGCCTAGCTGGCTCACCAGAGTGTTGTCTTGCAAAAGATTGAGGGTGGATTGCTTTAAAAAAGGAGCAAAAGGATCCGTGTTATCCGAAGCAAAACTCAACTCCCCATTTTCGTTCTTGGCGACGAGCTCTCGTTCGCCATTAATCGATTTGCCTTTGATTTCTTCGATGCATTCTTTGACGATTTGAAAGCGATGATCTTTTAACGTGAGCATCAAGGAATAAGCCATAAGGCCCAGGACTTTGTTCTTTTTCTTTTCGTCATAGACCGCGAAAATAAATTCGATAGAAAAATGCTTCGTTTTCTTATTGATTAATTCATCAAAATAGCCTTGGGGTTTACTGGCGATATAAGAGGACTTACTCATCAAGTTCTTTGCTAAAAGAACCGAAAGGATCAAAGCGGATTTACCACTGCCATTCTTCCCGTAGATGGCCCGAATATTATTGCCAGGAAAAGTAATAGTGTCGATACCGGTCTCGCGATAAAAGGCAAGCGAAACATCCTCCGAAATATTCTTAACCCCATTGGTGGTCAATTTTAACAAGAAAAAGCGCATAAGTTCTCCCTTTCAGTGAAAGTATATCACAAAATATTCATATTGAATATATTTGTAATATTCAAGTAAAGGAAGAAGCGACACCAATCACGCCATACAGGTTTTGCGGATAGTCCAACGTAATAAGAAAATCCCGCAAAGAACGGGATAGAAAACCAATAACTCGCTTTGCTGAAGTGATGACCTCGCCCTAACATTTGAAAGGCAAGACTAACTAAATTTTAGGGAGACTGGTTCCTTTTCGAACCAACAAGTTTGAGAGAAATAACTTACAACACACAGTCTTAGGTTACGACGATTTCTGGAATATCGATCGGTCCGGGCCCCTTATAACGATTATTTCGCCGGTGAACTTTTCGCTCAAGATCCCGGAATAAAGGAACCTGAGGATACTTACCCAACCAAGGCTATGAAAAGGACAATGCCTACCAAAACTAACAGTGGCAGGATACGCCTTAAGTCCTTTTGTTTTTCAATGGGTAAGCCCCAACGACATCCGAAGAGCGATGTCTAACCAATCATTCCTTCTTCAAAGAGTCTTAAACAAAATCGAAAAACGAATGAGGGAGTTGAAAGCAAACGGGGTCTAACAAAATGACGGGCAACCATTTGGGGTAATCGTTAAGAAAGAACCCGTAGATAAAGGAACTTAAAACCAAATTCTACAGAAAAATCAAAAAGCAATCATCAGAGAGGTTTCGCCGTGCTTTTATTTACAATCTGATGAAGAATGTCGTTAGCGCACCTCCCATCTTGAAGGCGCAATAGTGGAGAGAAGAAGATGGAAGAAGCAAAAGGACAAGAGCCAGAGAAGTAAACAATTAAGGAGTCGATAATCAGTAAAAAGGCCGTTGTGTCTTGCGAATAATAGTTAATTTTAGAAAGAAGCAATGGCGCTTGGGGGGAATAAAGTATGACTTTCGCTGTCGTTTCTTGAAGAAAAGAAGTCAAAAGGTTCTCATCGTAAGAAGGGGCGAATACGATAACGGAATAACGAGCACGGCGAAGATCCTCCCGAAATTGATCTTCATAATGAGCACGAGGCAATATTCGATTCAGCAGGCCTTCGGTTGGTTCCAACGGAATGTAGCCTTGACTCTTATAGCCTCTTAACCGCTCAGCAAACATGTGAGAAAACATCGCGGCTTGAATGTCGACGTAGTCGTAAACTTTCACTTCTTTTTTCAAAGGCGAAAGCCGATGTAACCGACCGACGTATTGGGCCAAGGTCCCTCGCCATTTGAAGGGCATAGCAACAAAAAGGGTATCAAGAAGATTGTTGTCAAAACCTTCGCCGACATATTGGCCAGTCGACAAAAGGATAAACCCAGGATCCCTTTGCGCTTGAATCCGAGCTAGTACAGCTTTCTTTTCTGTTGGTTTCATCCCGCCGTGAAGCAGGAAAACATCGGGGCAAAAAGAAAGAATTTTGTCTTTTAATAATTCGAGGTGATCGACTCTCCCACTGAGCACGAGAATACTTTTCTTTTGACGATAAGCCTCTTTGACATCATCCACGAGGAGTTGGTTGCGTTTCTCGTCTTGATAAAGGAGATCGCATTGTTCGACATACGGCAAAAGAGTGTCGCTTTCCTTAAGGTGGAAATCACTAAAACGAGGAACCAATATTTTTGAGAAGGGCAGAATATCCTTTTTCTTCGCTTCCCACAAAATAGGACCGATACTTTTAAAAATGACGCTTTCATTCCCGTCGCTTCTTTTTGGAGTCGCGGTCAAGCCATAGATTCGTTGAGCGGCAGAAGCACGCACGACTTTTTCAAAACTGACCGCCCCAATGTGGTGAACTTCATCGATCAAAACCAAACCATACGAAGAAAGAATGGCTTCTTTTTCTGGGGTTTCATCAAAGGAGGACAAGGAAGCGACATCAATGGAGCCCGTCAATTTCTTTTTGTTGCCATGGAAGGTCCCGAATTTATCCTTTTCTTTTTGGTAAGAATAATGAACTTGGAGAAATTGATTCAATTTTTCTTGCCATTGACTCAATAAATTGCGGTTATGAACCAAAATGAGGGTGTTAACTTTTAACCGAGCGATCAAAGCGATGGCAGTCACCGTTTTCCCAAAAGCAGTCGGAGCGACCAATAGACCATTGTCCTTTTTAAGAAGGACGGAAAGGGCTTCCTCCTGCTCCGGATACAGATTTCCGGTGAAATCGACATCAATGGGCTTACCCTTATACCGCTCATCGCAAATCGATAGAGAAATGCCAGATAAGGCAAAAGAATCCACAATATCATCATAAACCCCGCGCGGGAGCATCAAAAATTGGTCATTTTCCTTTGCTAATTGGAGAACCCGAGGAATATGGTAAGTTGAAACTCGGCATTGTTCTTTCTGATAGAATTCATGGTTGGGGATGTTTGCCAGACGCTTTAAATAAACAAGACCGGACTCGCTAATCGAGGCCTTTGGGACAAAAAGATCGCCTTTTCGGATCAGGGTTAAACCCGCGGGAAAATCCGTTTTCTTTGGTGGGCGGTTAGACCGATAAGACCCTTTCTTTAGCGGATCCGAACCGTTTTCTTTGATCCACGAGAGAAAAAGGGCGACTTCTTCTCTTTTAATTTTTCTAAGCGAAAGAAGAAAAGAGGATTGAGAAGGATAAGGAACACCATTCTCATCGACGAAAACGCTGCATCCTTCTTTGACCCGTTCCCCTTGATCGGGCAACGCAATGAGATTTCCGTATCCTTCTTTGGTTAAATAATCTTGCGAGGGAAAGAAACGGTCGAAAGCTTCAAAAGAAATCCCCTTGGCGGTATCCATAGTCTCTTGGAGAAGCACATCTCCGATTTTCCGAGCGACGGCAGCTTTGGTCAGGCTTTCGAAAAATAACCAGCAATGTGCCCCTTTCCCTGAGCGGGAAATCTCGACTCCACAATCAAAACCGTGTCGAGCGGCAGCCAGGCGATATTGTTGGGCATTCTCGAAAAAATTCCCTTCATCGAAATCCAAAGCAAGAAAGTAACAAAAATCGCCATCGATAAGCGGATAAATGCCAAGGCTTCTCTTCCCGGAAAGATGATCGTGGAAATCCCCATCCGTCAGCCCGCGATAACGCCTGTTCGGGCAAAGCCGGCATGGTGTTTTCTTCAGAAGACCGCAAAGGAAAGGATCAAATTTGTTCAGGCAAAGAGGGGCATATCCGCTTTTGCCATCTTTCGTTTCATAACGTTCGGCAAAAATATCATCTCTTCCGCGAAAATAAGAAAGGAACAATGCGATTTTTTCGTCGGTTGATAATTTGATCTGCGGAACGCTTTTTGGGGCTTGGTAGGCAATTCCGTGCGCATCCAAAAGCGATTTTAAATAAAGGTTCTCTTTTTGAAGAGCAGCCAGCTTCTTTCCTGCTTCATCATCGCCCATGCAAAAAGGATATCACCTGAAGGACGCCATCGAAAGAGACGAAGCATTGGAAAGTCATCAAAGATTCCAATCTTTATTTCATCGATGGGATTGGACATTTATCGCGAGCGCAATGATAGCCGAGAACATCGCACAAAGGAGCGATGCTGGAACAAATTTTGGCCATAATAATCGTGAAATTAAGCGAGGCGATTAATCCTTCCGCTTTTTCCCCTTTGACATAGACACGATTCCCTTTGCGGTAGAGCGTTTCCAAAGCCATAAGGGAATGAAGACCATGGGGCAAAGAATAGTCTTTGGATATGCGCAAAAAGCGTTTGATTCCCTCAATATCGCAAAGAAAGAAATCTTCGATCATCTGATCCGCTTTTATTTCGATTATGGACGAAATCCCCATTGCGTGGATTCGAGTGCGAACGGAATTCCAATCGACTGGAGGGTGCATGGCAAAACGATCAAAAACATCCTGATCATAGCAGAGGCAAACTGTTTTTTCGTAAGTGGCATAATCGCCTGTACAAAATTGTTGTTGGATGCGAGCGACGATTTTATTCTCGAAACGCGAAATTCCAGTGGCGCAAACAAAGTCGATTTTTGAAAAACCAAAAGGGGAACCCCCATTTTGGCGCTTTATTTCGGGGAGTAAGCGTCGATAAAACTCGTCATCAGTAGGCCCCTCAGTAACAATAATGAGAAGAGTCTTCGTCATTTTTCGAGATATTTCTCCAAAGCCGAAAGGCCTTCTTCATCTCCGGAAAGAACATCAAAAAGATATTCTCCCGTTGGCATATCCATGGCTTTTGCATTGTCTTCGATTCGACCGATGGATTGAGACCGGATTTTACGGAAAGAAGCAAAACCGTTGGGATCAGGGAGGCCGAGATAGACATCTTGGAGCGGTAGATAGTTGACCAAGAAAGGCGAATGCGAAGTCACGATAATTTGAGTGGGTTCAGCAAAGTTATGGAGATAAGTAAGAAAACGTCGAAGCAAAGAAGGATTGATCGAGTTTTCAGGTTCTTCAACGCAAAGCAAAGAATAATGGTTATATTTTGCAACCTTCAAGCCCGTTAAAATAAGCAAAATGCGTTTAAAACCATCAGACATCTGTGAAATGTTCACCGGTTTAACCAGATTGGACATGGTGACACTGGCGACATAAACAAAATCGGCAAGATCGTAAAAACGAGCCGTTTTGTGAGCGTTTTCGCCGTCCCTAGAAGCATCGTTTTTTTTCGTTCCGGAAATAATCGGAATTTTGTCAACTTTAAGCGTCTCCACCATGGGAAAAATATCCTTGATGGTGTGCACAATCAAATCAAAATCATCTCGATAGCGCTCATGAATTCCATAAAGCCAGCCTGCATAGCCAAAAGGCGCGCTCATAGAAAGCATGTCGCCCGGGTCGGAAATAAATGGCGAGAATTCAAAAGGCCTCACCACATCAAAATGACGATCGAGATAAATTTTAATCTGAAAGAGCGAAGACAAAAGCTCGTGATAATAAAGATCATCAAAAGCCAAAAGTTTATTCAGAACTAGTTCATTTGGATTGACCTTGATCGGTTTATCACACCGACCAGTTTGAGAAGATCGATAGAAACTCTCCTTGTCTTCGCGGCTGATGAGTAAAGACAATTTTTGACTAACATTAGCATCTTTGCTTCGCAAGTATTCCGTTTTAATCGCACCCAAAGAATCCATCGTTCGCCAAGAGCAGGAAAAACCATACTCGCCTTCCACCACCATTTTGTTACTCAAAATTGTGCGGAAGCCGAATTCAAAAGAAAATGGAGAAGCAGAATTTTCAGCATGTAAAGGAATCAAGGCGGCCGTGGAAAGCATCCGGGCTTTTTGTTCAGAATTGCTACCGATAAAATCAAAAGCAAAATGAATGGCTTCTAAAACATTGGACTTGCCATAGTTGTTATAAGAAATCAAGGCGGTGAAATCGTCAAGTGAAAGAGAAACGTCCTTCAAATTCTTAAAACCTTTGATGTGAAGTGATGTAATTTCCATAAAAATGGCCTTTTTTCGACCTGCATTGGTATTTTAGTTTCATATGCTATAAAACGCAACAAGTTTTATCGTTTTTATACATTAACTTATTTATTTATGTATATTTACGACATAATAAGTAATATGGTATTGCGTTTTATTATACTACGTAGTATAAATAAAGAGCCACAAGAGAGGTGGCTCTGCCATGTAAAGCACCTTCATCTTAGCCCAAGCGCCAGAGGAAGGCAACCCAACCTCTCTTGTCACAGAAAGGAAAATATGGGAAAAAATCAACACGTTACGCCCTCCCCCACCGGGGGATGGCAAGTCATCGGCGCTGGTAATAGCAAGGCTACCGTAAAGACGGAAATCCAAGGCGAAGCCATCAAGATTGGCCGCACCATCGCCCAGAACCAAGAAAGCGAACTCGTGATCCATGGTCAAAACGGCCAAATTCGCGATTCGGATTCCTATGGTCCCGATCCTTGCCCGCCTAAGGACAAGAAACACTGAAAATATCCAGCCCATCGAACGCTTGCTCGGCGGGTTGGATATTTTATCCTAGCAAGCAAAATTAACCATGGAGGTTACATATGAAACAAACTTTCAATCTCGTCTTTGACCACTGCATAGAAGATAAGGAATTCGACAACCTTCCTTCTTATCCTGGAATCTACATTTTCCGGGTAACGACACGAAATTTGGACAAATCGTATAACCCGAAAATCGTTTATATCGGGAAAGCTGACCAAGAGAACGGACTTAAAGGCCGAGTGAACGATCAACACGAGCATCTTGACGATGCACGAAAACTCGTTAAAAAAGCTCAAGAAGCCGGCGAAAAGGCTTTTCTAACCATCGCATACACGGATGAGAACCCCGACCTGGAGAAGAATGATTGGATCGCTCGGGTCGAAGCCGCTCTAATTTACGCAAAGCAACCCGAAATCAACACCGCGGGCAGGGACTCGTTTAATTACGACGAGACCGAATTGAACGTTTCGGGGAAATACCACGGCGGACTCAATTCGTTTTATGACGTCAAGCCTTCTCTCAATCAGTAAGATTCACGCTCTCAATATTCTCATCATCCTTAAACGCCAATTTTGCTCGCCGAAGCAAAAAGGCGTTTTTTTGGAAAACATCCAGAAAACAGAATAGGACCCTCCTAACCCCATCGCTTCTCGGGTGAGATTGCCGTGGGACAAAGCGGCGTAGTTGACACCTTATTTGCCGTTTGAGACCGATTGGGGCCGAGGAAGCGAATCAACAATTGCCAATACCCCGTGGATTTCGTCTGGCGATCCTTTTGAGGTAATGGTGTAAGTCAAGGATTCCGGAATTGTGCTTAGAAAGATGAAGCACGGAAAAAGAACATTGACATGCTGCTTGATTTCCGAAAAATGAAAACGCAGATAAATGCCGTCAGCTTCATTAAAGACCTGATATCCTCCCAAACAATGAATCAAATTCCGATAACGTCTTTTCTGATCGTCATAAATACTGTTGGGATCCGAAGCCACGCCAAGGATTGGCTCGGGGATGGCGGAGACATTGGAAAAAGGCGGGTAATCCGGATAGGATGAAAAATCATGCGTCAGTGTTTGGCTAAAAATCAACGTTGGGAATTTCCGATCCACAACCTCTTCAATAATGGCTTCCTCAGGATAGGCGAAAGAAGAGATATCCAAGAAACTAGCCTGGGGTAATTTTAAAGTGACGTCGATGTCGGAGTCGGAACAAGTCCCATTATTTAGGATGAAAAGGCTTAACAAAGGCCGGTTGGAAAACAAGGCGAAATAAGAGCGAAACTCCTTTAATTGCTCAATTTTCTCCCTCAAATCAAGGATGTCTACGTAACGAGCGCACTCTTCCGAAGTTCCCTGATAGCCCCAACCCAATAGATCGGCGGAATAGGGATTCTTTTTTAAGTTGCCAACATTCCAAAAAACCGCGTCATCGATGACAATCCCGTTAGCTTGAGCGAAAGTCCGAATGAGGGCCTTAACGTCTTCGCCGACATCGAGGTTCTCATAAAGCGAAATGGTACTCTGCATTTGTTGAATGGCTGAAATATCAATACCGTATGGACCAACAGTTTGTTGGGGAACCGGGGTTTCGCGAGGTTTTAGGGGTGAAGCCTGAATCTTGCGAATAATCGCTAAAATCTCGTTTGCTCTGTCGACCAAAAGACGCGAATTATCATAGGACTGTCTTTGGATTAAAACCTTGTTGCCTTTGGAAGCGGGTATTCCGTAAATCCCAAGCTCGGAATGTCTCTTCATAAAGGGACTATTAGTTTCGACTTCCGCTTGTTTCAGCATATAGGCCGTAAGATCGATGAAAAAATAGCGATGAAACTCTTCTTTATTTTTGACGTCACGATACGCTTTGAGATTCTTTTTGAAGGCCAGCACTTTCGCCACTTGCTCCGGATCGCTGGCTTGATCAGGCTGATAGCCATCTCCCACCAAGAAATAAATAAAAACCTGTTTCCCCTGCCCCAAGAGCAAAGAAATTTCTTCTTCGGTTCCTGAGCCATAGCGTTGGGTCGGGGTACCGAAGCGGCTTCCAAAGAGGGCCACGCCGAATGAGCAGTGATCAACCACTTGTTCGTTGATTCCTTCTTGCGTGGATTTCGAAGAGTCAGGATAACTCGCGTTTTTCCAGTGTTTCACCGATACTACAACGTTGCTTGCGGATCCATAGAGGTTGTTGAAACACTCCACACAATCGGAAACTTCCTCCTTGAACTGGCTCAAATCGTTCGGGCAAGAAAGGAGGAGATTAAATTCCGTGACTTTCGTTCCAATCATTCTTTTATTATCGTCTAAGCGGAGAGAAAGGAAAACCAAAAACCATTTCATTAAAAAACGGCCGTGTTAATCAGCAGGATATTTTCAAAGATAATTAAGAAAAAAGAAAGTTTCTATCTTCATACACAACTCACGCTTAAAAATATTCGTCTCAGGCTCAAGCAATAGGTTAGGAATCCGAAAAAGTTGCATCAAACGTCGTTAAGGCATTGTCTTTGCTTTTGACATTAAATGTATTGATACCAGCGATATCATTTGATAAAGAGCAAGAATTGCGTTAAGTTTTGCCAATTATTGCGTCGCCACAATAAACCCCTTATGTCCCAAAAGAGAGGAATCAATTCAGTCACGATGTAACGAGCGCCAAACGCGAACAGCGCGCTGAAACGAAACTAAAATGCTTTATTTAATGCACGCCACAAGGCCTCGGTGATTCAAAAAAACAATATTTCCTACGAGGACAGCATGAGCCAGATCTTTTTTATCCAGCATAGACATTATTTTACCGGAAAAGATCAAGGCATCTCCCTGATAAATATCAATATGTTCTGCTTCGGAAACATTCATTTCTTCGATTCCTTGTTCAATCGTTTTTCCCATAAAAGTTTTCCTTTCATTATTTCGAAAACAAAAGAGACCAACTATTTGAGGTCCTCCTTTAAGCGAACCATCAAAGAGTCAATTTCAGCAAGGGCGGATAGGAACTGGGCCCTCAAGGCTTCAACTTTGTCCTCGTTATCCAGGACGGCCTTAAAATCGATACGATATAGTTTTAAATGCCAAAAATTAGAGCCTTTTGTTTCGAGGTTTAAAGAATACTTGGTAACAAGGCCTTTAAGCTTTTCAATAAAGGGCCGGTCTCCTTTGAAACTCTTGACGGTGATCACTATGGTATGCTTAGCGACCCAATATTCTAAATTAGCTATCATCGGATAGAATTCACCATCCCATTTTGTGGGTTTCCCATCGTACCTAAACGTTTCGTTCAAAGCAGCGGTTTGAAATTTTATCCAATCATCATTCTTCGGCAATTTTTCTGGATCGTAAATAATTTTGCCCTCTTCCTCTAGCTTGCTCAGGGCTTTTCTAATCATTTTAACCCAATCCGATTTGGTAAAAAGATTTTCTTTCTTGATGGAATCTTTTTTGAGATAAACAGTCAATTGTTCCGGCTCGATACCACACTCTTTCATCAAAAAAGCACAAAACTGAATGGAATAGACCGCGTTCATCGTAGTATTAACGCAAATATCCTCGTTGATAAATTGATCAGAATCGTTCGTATCTCTTGAAAGATGCAAATATGCTTTGTCGTCCGAATTCCAAGGATTGTAATTTCGTGAGGCCAATTCTCTAATTTTTTCGGGGAAGCGATTGTTCAAGTATTTCGTGACAAAAACCACAATTTTTGAAAAACTATCGACCGATTGCTCGACCCCAGCCAAAGAAAGAGCTAAAGGTGTGGCACCTCCATAGATCATGTTCGTCTCGATTGAACAGCTATAGGCTTCGCTCTCTTCAAAGCGAATACCTTTTGTATCAACGGGCTCTAAATCGTATTTCCCAAGGACAATCTTGGCCAAGCGTTTTTCTCGGGCAGAAATTTCATTCAGTGCGAATTTATCAGAAATAATAACATCTTTATTCAAGACGATAAATTTCGAACCATCCGTTAGAAGAATCTGTTTTTTTGTCTCGAAGGGCTCGTTTCCCATGATGCTATTCTTCGGGCGCGAGCTCAATGAAAGGTTGCCCAAAGTGCCAAGATAGGTTTGATGAATTTCTTCGTAATCCTCACCGAGCATGCTCTCCCAGTCCGGAGTTAGGGTTTGCGGCATAATATGCTCGACGCTGGGGCTATTCGTGGCCGCAAATTCGGAATAAGGATGCGGGAAGCGTCCATTTTCGATTCTGAAAAGCAAATAAGTAACGAATTTGATGTTGTTATAAAGCGGCGCAGTTTTTAACTTTTCCTCCAAAAGCGTTGTCGTGGGCATGGCATCGTTAGTTTGAAGAGTTTGGAAGAAAGCAAAGACGGATTCGTAGTAACGTTTTTTGTTTGCTTCGATTTTGAAAATTCGGTTGTAAAGGTTGAGCATGAAGCCTCGAAGGGAATGGGTTGCAATCCCACAAATGGTTCTCCGAACCAAATAAGTAATAATTAGATTTACGACTTTGTCCAAAGTCTCTTCGCTGATCAAGCCGCCCTTCTGATCTAAAAACACTCGCATAAGGAAAGGATAGGCCGTGCTTTGATCCATATCTCGGAGTTCCTGCATAAGCATGTTGGTACTGGCCGAATAACCGGATGAATTTCGAAGAAATGGCTGATAGATCTCCGCTACAGAATGGAGATCTTGAATCAGTGCCTCTTTATCGACATCTGCTCCTTTATAAAGCTCATCGGCATAAGAAACGTATTCCTTATAGATGTCAGCGTAATTAATGGGATAGCATTTCCTCATGAGCAAATAGTCATTGACGAAATCTTCCATGTTGTCTTCGCCGATCAGGCTATCTTGCATAGGCTCCCAATGGTTACGATATAAGTTGTCTTGGTTAACGTTTGACATCAGAAGATAATTTCGAATTAGGTCGGCATTCGACAACTTCATGCCCAATGAATTGATGCTTTCGAAAATCTCCTGGGCGTCATCGCCGGTTTCCAAGCTCATTTCGACAATAACCAAACTCAAGAGGCCTTCAAAGAGATCATATCGAATGTTTTTTCCTTTCGAAATTTCATTCAAAAATCGAGCGTTAATAGCTTTGAAATTAGCGAAGAGAAGGTCTTCATTATCCTTGACAATTAAAGGATTATCTTCAAGATCCTTAAGAGTCTGGGCCTGCATAATAAGGCGGAAAACCATTTCATCATTTTTGCTTGGCTTCACTTTCAGTCCCTTATCTGGATCATTTTTATCAGCGTAAATCCAACATGTCGTGCTATTAAAAACGTAGAGATAGTCCTTGTCCACGGTCTTCTTACTGGCACCGATGATTTCTAGTGCTTTAACCATCAGCATCACGGTTGTAATCCGTTGCTGGCCATCGACGAGATCCGCAACACGAGGCGATCCACCCAATCTCTCTTTATAAACAATGGCACCGGTGAAATGCTCAAGTTTCTTTGACGAGGCCCTGAGCATGTCATCAATGAGGCGGCTGCATTGTTCGATCGTCCATTTATACTTTCTTTGATAAATGGGGACAACAAACTGCCTTCGATCGGTTCCGATGAAACCATCGAGTAAATTCATCTTTGTCGCAATCATATGGCCTCCTGCGCAATTGCCGAATAAATGGAAAACGTTATAAAAAGTATAACACAGAGGCTCTTATTGTTCGGCAAAACCTTTCGCGACTTTTGGTTTTCACTTCAAGGCATCAACGGTCATTAAAGGTTCTCTGTGTAAAAATGAGACAACGCCCAAAGAAAAACTCCTTTTAAACCAATAAAGCAGATTCGATGATTTCTTGTCTTCTTAAATATTTTGTTGGAAACCAAAAAGCCAGAAGGAAATTGATTGCTTTTTGAATTTGGCCGCCGCACTGATCTCAAAAAAACAGGCCTCAGATTCGAGTAAGCTTTTTTAAAACATATGTAGGAGAACTAATTTCTTTGCCAGAAGCAAAATGGGTAATTTTCATCATCTCGACTTGGTATTTTTGCTTTCGAACGACAAACTGATCGTCACTTTTAATCAAAGCCGCGTCAATCTTGCCTTTATAGGTTATGCTGTCTTCGTCTAAAAACTCAAAAGTGCCAGAACTTTTCGGGAAAATACCTTCCAAAGTTCCTTTTTTTATTACGGGCTCCGTTTTAGGCATTTGTTTTAAAGTCGTTGAGATCATATTTTTCTTCTTAACAATCACATCGTGGCTAAGAACAAGAATGCGCGGCTTGCTTTCGCTCGGAAGGGCCGCAACAACTTTAATGGGTTGCTTGGTCAAAGAGATACTGTTAAAAAACCTCGCATATTTTTGCAAAATTTCTTTTTTTGCGTTTGTTGCAGAAACAGCCGTATCAGAATCTCCAGCAGTAACTATATCAAAGAAACCATTAACCGCTTTTGACGAGGGGGTTTCTTTTCCTTCAATATAGTTTCCTTTTTCATAATCATCGAAATTAAAGCGAAGAATCAAGGAGTTGCTAACAGGAATGAAAGTTGAATTGTTTAAACACTTTGGAGAGATTGATGTTAAAAATTCCCTAAGATGATTAATGATATTGGAAAAAGAAATAAATTTAATCAAATGATTTACGGGGTCCGAAAAAACATAAACATCTAATTGAGCAGAGCCTGAAGAATTCGCCTCATTTTGAAGGCAAAAAGACTCGCTTATTGACTCGTCCCAAAGTTGAGAAACAAAGAAAGATCCTTCTGGAATCGTTGCCGGATCAAAAGCGGTCAATTCGTTTACGGAGGCGCATTTTCCCTCTTTTGTCATTCGAATCAGATAACAGTGAGGTGCCTCAGGAGAACGGAAGCAATCTTCAAGTGAAATACTGCCATTATGCAACATTGACAATTTTTGATTTGTAATTTTGACGCATTTCCACTGGTAAACATTGTCCTCAGCAAAATCTTCATCCAAAAGATATTGGGTCCCAAAGGAATCTTGACACGTAAAACATCTGGGATATTCATCAAAAACAATGATGTTTTTTAAAACCAGCGTTCCTAGCGTGTCAGTTTTTATAAAATATCTTTCTTCTGGCATACCTGTTACCTCGAAAATGATACCACAGAATCAATAACAAAACTTTTATACGGATTCGCGCCTTTCCAATCAAAAAGATAATAACCAATATGGAAAGAGGAACCAGCAACAGTCCGCCCAAACTTTGTTTCCGTCGGACCTTTTGCTAACGCAACGACATTTTCACGCATATTCCTATAATGCCTGATTTTTTGGAGAAGAATGTCCTTGGACGAGGAAAGTGAGACACAATAATCTTCCTCACCTATACTTCCTAGGTTGCTAGCTTCTCCAATAGGTCTCATAGGACTATTTTTGTGAGTACCAATATGAAGTTTTTCTTCTATAAAGGTTGGGAAGAAATCAGTATCTTCTAAATGATCTACGTGATAAACGCCCCGGTATGAAAGTGCTATAGGTTCGTCTGGATGGCTTAAAACTTTTTGAGCCACTTCATCAGGAACGTCTTTAAAAACAGACATGTAAATATTATATAAGAAAAATTGGGAAAACCTAACAATATAAAAAAGAACCGGCAAAGCAAACGCAATTCATGAACTGACATACTAAACGAAGTCCCATCCCAGCGAAACCGCTTTTAGTCCGACAAAACCCCTTGGGCTTATGGTTTCTCCGTCCTGCCAAGACAGAAATCCACAAGAACAAGGAGGCATTTCAACTATGCAACAAAACAAGGACGGTAGCTTCTTCTTTGATAAAAGGGAAAGGCCTCCAAGGATCTCACTCCTTGGCGAGCGGATTTCTTCTTTTTCTTATCCCAACCCCTATCCGCGGGCCAGGGGGTGTTTTTTGCGTTGGTGAAGTTCATGAACTCGTAAAGAAGAAACCTTTTTGAAAGAATGCTTGGTCATTCCGGAAGCATCCTTCGAAACTTTCTTTTCGTTTAAATCGCAAAAGTTCCAGAGCCCCCTTTTTTAATAGCGCAAAAATCTAAAACCGCAATAATTAGGACGTAGCACAAAAGTATTTCAATAGACTTAGATGAAGGCCTTGTCTCTCGAAAAACACTCTTGGTTGCTCTGAAAAATCGCTTAATCTGTGCTTCGGCAACGACGAAACTAGCAAAATGCAAAAACTAGTATTTTCTAAGAGATTTGTTCAAGCAAAAGCATGGACAATTATCAGAGATAAAATTGGCCAATTGAAAATCTTCTGGAAGTGGGTTTTTCGACTGCCGAACATAAAGGAAAAGGTCTTGGAGTTTTGAAGAAAATATAGAATCCACAAAGTGATGTTTTTCAGAATAATCGGAAGGCTTTAATGGCAAGACAAAGCAAAGATAATTCTTCAAATCCCAAGGATTGAATGTGAAGTTATCATCAATATGTCCCTCTGAACAATTGGAGAAAACGATATAATCAATATTTGGATAATCGGAAGGCTTTATGTAAGGATCCGGTGAAAAAGTTCCAGTTGTTCTATTAGTAAAAAATCGGAAAAAATCAAACATAATGTTCGTGTCCGATCCAACAAAAAGAATATTTATGTCTTTCTCTTGGGATGGTTTCCCGTATTTCTTATTAGCATTTTCCAGAAAAGTTTTGATTTTTAAATCGTCAAGTTTATCGATCTGAACATCATGCCCATTTTCTCGAATATTTTTCTGGAGATCCTCGCACGGTTCAAGCATTGCACGTCTTGATTCTTCCGTGTTGCCTGAACGATAAGCCATTTTGATGTGCAAGTTGCCATCTTCAACCGGCAAGTCTGGAGTTTTGACCTCAACCCTTACGTCATATCCAAAAAGACCAGTAGCAACGACATCAACGTCCTTTTTACTTGGTGGATCCGCTACCACGACATCGTGGTCAACAAAAGCGGCTTGCTTAAAATGACGAAAATAATAAAAAACAATCGCTTCCGTAGCGGCCTGATTGAACGTGTCAAAATCATCGAGCGAGAGCAAACCTTTAGTCTCGTTGTATTCCTGGTCATCACAATACTCGGAAAAACAAGCACAATAATTGGAGTTCGGGTCTCTTCCTTTCAAAACGTGGTTTGCCATAAGACTTCCTCTCTGAATTTTCAGAATTGCTTTTGAAAATTATATAACACGAGAAATCAAAAAGAATATACTTCAAATGTAAATTAAGATAACTCTTTCATCAAAGAAGCGAGATTTATTTTATTCCTGTTTGTCGTAAGAACGTGGGAAAAAGATCCAAAAAATGTACAACATTTATATCGACGACACTTCGATTTCTGGAAATCCTTGTGAAGTCTATTCGGTAAAAACTAACTATAAAAGTTATATCGCGATCATTCTAGAAGAAAACGATTCCGTGGCCGTTAGGAAAATAATGCTCGGACTCGCTGAGTTTCTTAAAAAACAATATGGAACCGACGAATTTCATTTTACTGATATTTATTCCGGACATGGTTCTTACAAAACGATGAAAGCTGATGAAAAAATAGACATTTTTTCAGTTTTTTCGGAATTAATTACCCATTTCAACATTCAATGGACTGTTCAGTCTATGAGTAACGAAAGCAAGGAGAAATTAAAAAACGATTTCCCAAAATTGCAGATCGATAAGGATCCAACTCCACCTGATGAAGCAGAGCTTGCGCTGTTGTTGAAACAACTAAACAAGTTAATAAAGAGCCGGATAATTCCTTCAAACAATATTCACATTGTTTGCGACAATGGAATAAAAAAGCCTGGCGAATCCTTGATTTTCTCCGATACCAAAAAAATCTATGTTTTTTCACCAACCATCCATTTTGAGGATTCCAAAAAAGAACCCCTGCTCCAACTCGCAGATTTTGTTGCTTTTTGTTTTTTAAGAAACCAAATTGGGATTCAAAAATTCTTTGAAAATCAGACATCTGGCCCAGAGTCTTTTTACTCTCAACTTCAAAGCATAACATCAAGCGTAATGTCGACATGCGTTAGCCCATATGTTTATCAAAAAGTAATCAAAGAAACCGATACCTTTGACAGCATAAATTCCGAAGCTAAAAATTGGCTAAAAAAGAAAAAAGAATAAATATAGGGCAAACAAGAGGTTTGTAAACCTGCCACATCGACGCTTTCGAGAATCCATCCCTGAGATTGCGGCTTCTCCCGTTGGGTCCCCCGGAAAGAGATCGTGTTTGCCGGTTTTCTAAACACGGAAACGCGGATGCCAGGCCAATCACGAATGCGGAGCGCCCTTTTTGGACGTCGCCTCTCGTTTGATACAACATCCGCGGTAAATCAAATTCCATTCGCTAAGATGGCAGATCTGACGTCTTGACTTGTATAATCAAATTCATAAGGATTAAGACCAATCAAAAGCGAACTATTGAGGTGAACGAGGCTACTAAGTTCCGCCCGCAATGGACCAGTCTTTTTCACAAATTCTCGCAAATAGATTGCCTTTTCAAAAACCGAATAATTTTGAGTCGAAATATTGGCGAGAAGATTGGTCGCAAAACGGGGGAAACCGCTGATCTCAAAATCAGTTTCAATCGTTGCAATCAAAGCCCCTTCGTCCCAATTGTTTGCAATAATCTGATCATTGACATTGATTGTGGGGTCGTTGACTGAATGAAGTATTCCTGATAAATAGCTATAAACCATCCGTGAAATCGTACCGCGCGATTCGTAGAAAATTCGCATGTTGATAACGGCACGAAAATAATCGCCGTTATTAAAGGCCTGCTGAGCCTTTGCTTTCGCCAAGTTCTCCAAGGAATCAAAGTCTGTTTCACGGACGTCTTTTAAGACCAAAGTTCCAGCTCCGTTAAAACAATAAGCAATTCTACCCCAATCAGCGTGTCGGTCAGAAATGGCAAGTTTTTCAAAAACGCAATCATGGGAAAGAATAAGCGTTGTTACTCCGGGGTTAATCGATCGAATTGAATTCAAAATCATTTGGCGCTTGTACTCGTCGTAATCGGAAGCCGGATCGTCAACGATAATGAGGTCAGGATTTTCTCTCCTAACAGACTCGAGGAAAAAGATCAGGGCTAAGGCATTCTTTTCGCCATTCGAAAGTGCGTCTCTTCGGTTCATGCCTTCTTCTAATTTTTTGGCCCAAGCAGAAGAGTTCGGTGCTATGCCATGAAATTCATCTTTATGGATAAGATGATAAGTGTCAATTCGACCATCTTTATATTGCGCATCAAAAATATAAGGAATCCCAAGTGCATCAATATAGGTATTGATTTCTTTCCGTCGATTCTTTAAATACATTCTCGTTGAAGACTTTACCCCATCGATTGCCTTCGACAAAGCGGCTCCAGATTGGGCCAATGAGGTTAAGACTGAACCAAGTTGAGGAACGAAGCGAACCAAATGATCAGCGTGAACAACGAAGTCGAAAGGTTTTGACATGGTGTTCAACTCTTCTATTTTGCCGATGACGACCTTAAGATTTTGAAGTTCATTTGAGGCTTTTTCAATTTCCAAAAGGTTCTTTTCTACTTGCTGAACCGAGGCTAAGGTGGCGTTAATGGCGGATATTTGATAGGTAGATTGCAGAGTTGGGTCAAGGTGGAAAGCGGAGAGGACTTTATCATCAAAAGAAGAAATATCAGCAATCACACCCAAACGCGCTTGACTTAATTGTTTTTCGCAAAATGGACAAGCGTTATTGACGATAAAACCCTGGCCTTCTTTTATCCACCCAACTTTGGCTGGATTCTGCAAATAAATGCTGTTTTTTGTTTTTCGGCCCAAGGCCTTCTTTAAGGAGGCTTCATATTTTTTCAGAGCAAAAGTCTTCTGAGTGAAGGTCCACTTCCCTTTCTTAACTGACGCCTTGCAGGCAAACTGTTTTTCAATTAAGGCAAAGTCTTCTTCGGCTTTTTGCAACTGAGGAAGCAAAGCTTTAAGAGATTGAACTTGTGTATCGACTGCCATCTGAGCGTTGGAAATTAAATTTTGTCGGTCAATCAAAACGTGATATATCGGACTTTGTCCATCGGGGGATTCAGGGTAAGAATCCGAAAAATATGAATCCGCTAGAGACCGGTCAAACACCATGACTTTCTTTTGGAGCGAATCAACACCATCAATGCTGGCATCGGTTGGCCCAGTGTACCCAACCGTCGTATTAAAATCGGGGTCTTTTTGTAGAAGAGCCTGCCCAATGGCACTTTTCCCCGATCCGGAACGACCACTAATGAAGTTGATTTTGCCGTCTTCAATCGTTTCATCAAAGGCGACAACGTTCTTGTAGCCACGAATTTGAATATGCATATGCATGCCCCCATTCCTTAATAAGCAACGCTGTCCAAAAACTGATTCTAAAAATCAATCTAAAGCGACAACGATTGCCATTACTTATATGTATGATAGATCCATTGACTCGTTAGCACAAATGGTTCCGTCTCATAATAAAAACGCAAAAGTAAACAAGCACGCTAAGCGTGTAGTTCCGTCCGCTGGAACCGCTTTTATCCGACAAACCCCCTGGCGAGCGGATCCCTTCTTTTCTTATCCCCAACCCTTATCCGCGAGGCAGGGGGTGTTTGGGAGAAACCAAACAACATAATAAAGATCCTAAGCGATTCTTACCCGCCATCCGTAAGGATCGCCGAGCCGGCCTTCCTGGATGCCAGTCAACGTGTCAAAGAGCCACCGCGAGATCGGCCCGGTCTCGCCATCGCCGATGACGATCCTCTCGCCTTCGTAGCCATAGGACCCGATCGGGGAGATGACCGCCGCGGTCCCCGTGCCGAAGGATTCGAGTAGCTCGCCTTTCCTGAGCCTGGAGATCATCTCGTCCACCGCCAAGGGGCGGACGCTGACCTTATAGCCCCTGTCTTTGAGAAGGGCGATGCAGGAATCCCTCGTGACGCCGGGGAGCACGGACCCGACACAGGGCGAGGTCACGATCTCGTCCTTGAAGGCGAAGAAGACGTTCATCGTCCCCACCTCTTCGATGTATCTCCGCTGGACCCCATCGAGCCAGAGCACCTGGTCATAGCCTTCCTTCCTGGCCTCGCTCTGCGCCAGGATGCTCCCGGCGTAGTTGCCCCCGCATTTGATCCCGCCCGTCCCGCCGAGAACAGCCCGGACATAGTTCTCCTCGATCTTGATCGAAACCGGAGAAAGGCCTTTTTCGTAATAGTTCCCCGCCGGAGAGAGAATAATCACAAAGGAATATTTCGAAGAAGGATGCACTCCCACCGCCGTTTCCGTGGCATAGCAAAAGGGACGGATGTAAAGCGAGGAGAGCTTCCCCGTCGGGATCCAATCCCGATCCTGCCCGTTTGTTCATAGGCATATCAGAAGTGTTTAGACATTCCTCTTCATCGAAGCGAACTCTTTTCTTGTTTTCTCCTCTCGGCGAGCGGGGCCCCATCCAAACTCCTGGCACCCCTCACCCACCCCCAGCCCGCGAGCCAACATCCCTTTCTTTAAAAAGAAGAAAGACTTGATCACTTTTGTAGAAGCAGCAATCCCCTTAGGGCGATATCATCGTTTGTCTATCCCAAGGAAACACCTAAGATGCTATATATTAGCCAATGATTACCGCCCAGGGCATAACGTACCAAATCGAAGAAGGGAAAACCACCGCCTGTGAGGATTTCTCTTTTAATAAAGGCATCAATTACCTGAACTACCAAAAAAGGACCATCCGGAGATCGATACTCTTCGATGACAAAAGTACTGCTTTCTTCCCGAAAAGTCGTAGCAAGGGCGAGGAGCGGAAAGCCCTTCTGAGCATCCTGTCGCTCAAGGGCGTGTTGGGCGAGACGGAAAAGTCCCAGTTGATTATCTCGCCCGTAAACACGTCCTTGATCGGGCTGAGGCAACATTTTCCCCCGGGAAAGTCGAACTGGGTGACGTCGGTGCTCCGTTTTCCGTCCGGGCGAAGACACGTGAAATCGGTTTTGTGATGGACAACGCCGTTGCCTCCCGCACGTTGGACGAGGAGCCACTGGGGCGGCCCTCCCTCACCACCTTTGCAGGACCAGATTTCTTCCGCGGACAATAGGACATTTAGCACAGGCCGCCCCCCTGGTTCATATCTCACCGGAAGTGACAAAAGACGCGGCCGTCAGAACTTCGGCCTGCGATTATCTCCTTGCTGAACACGCGGCTTATCAATCCGATCCGAATCTCCGGTACTTTCTGGCCCAATCGCGGAACTCGGGCATGAAAGTCGGGCTTTAGATAGGATTTACATCACGTTTTCCTTTGTTCAAAAGTGATTTTTTATTTCTCATTAGCCGTCTATCCCTTTTGATACGGAAATTGGTTCGCGTCAAAGCTAACTATCTTTGCAAAACACCAACAAATCGATTTTGTCGAGAAATCCAAAACGTTTTGAAATTAGCCAATGATCACTAACAAGGGAGTAAACGTATCGAATAAAAAACGTATATTGAATAAAGTCTTTCGTAAAATGAAGAAACTAATAGCCCGCTGATTCACCACTTGACATCTTTTTTAAAAACTCTTGTAAAAAGCTTATAATCAAAAATAAAAATCCTAAATAAACCTAGTTTAAAAAGCCACTTACAACGCCAAACCATGAGGGCCTTAATCCCACCGAAAAATGATGTTTTAAAAGAAAGGAAAGGATTACAAAACCAATTAGGGAAAAACTTTCTAAAAAAAAGTTTATTTTCTTTCAGGGTTACTCTGATTTTTTTAGGATAGGTTAGACAAAGCCTTGTCGTTGCACCGATTCCAAATCGAACAAAAATGGAAGCTTCCAATAAATCGTAAAATTTGGCATAAGCGTCGCCGTGAGATTCATAGTATTTCTTTACTTCTACATAGCCATTTCGTGTTAGCAAAAGCAGTTCACAATTCGTAAAAGAAGATACAGAATTTCCGTGAATGAAATAGCGATATAAAACCCTATTAACAAAAGCAATAACGTTGCACCGGGGTAGAACTTTGAGAAAAAACATTTCATCTTCGCCTCCACCACGATTTATAAATCGGGCATCCTCGATGATGGATGTTTTAAACAATTTGTTCCATGTCGCTGGGTTCAAATAAGGTATAATCCGGCAATTTTCTAAATCAGAAATTGAATTAGGATTATTCACCATTTCGGTTGCAATAAGATGTCCATCAGACCGCAGCCTTCTTTCATAACCGCACATTGTAATATCGGCATTTGTCTCTTCCGCTTTTTCGACAAGCGATTCCAGAAAATCAGGAAGTGGTTCATCGTCCGGATCCAAAAAAAGAACATATTTTGTACGAATAAGCCCAGATTCCAGCGCATAATCTCGCGTTTTACCAGCCCCATCGTTTTTGCTCTTTCTTAGGAGGTCGAAAGGGAGAGCTTCCTTTTCGAGCGCGTTCTTCAAAACAAGAAGGGTGTCATCAGCACTACAATCATCAACAAATAAAACAAAAAAATTACGAAAAGTTTGCCGCCTCAAAAAGCCGATACAACAAAGAAGGTCTTTTGATGAATTATGCAAGGCCACAACGACGGTAACTAAATAATCCATTGGTCATATGCTAACACAACGATGCAACAAATATCTAGATTTCATATCCGAAAGTATGCGAAATTCCAGATGTTTAAATGATTCCAGAAGATGTCTCTTTAAAACGCGCAACCCCCTCGCTTTCGGAACGAATGAAACGACCACTAACGGAAAGCCAACTAATGTTTAAAATCAGATTTCGTTTTGTCCTCGCCACCATGGACACAAATAATCCCATATAGAAATTTCTAGCCGAAAATCAATATGAATACAGCCTTAAAAAACGCTAGGAATATCCGCAACCATTACGTAACCGTTAAAATTAAAGCTTTTTGATCTTTTCCTTTAAAAGAGTGGTTGAAACGCCTTCCGTATGTGGGAGAAACACGACGGAAACCCCAAGTTTTTTCAAAGTTGCCTCCACGTCATTATACATTTTCGATCCTTTCCAATCGTCTCCGTGGAAAAGAACATCAAATTTCAAAACTTTCCAAGCCTTAAGTTTGTCCATGCTTTCTTGAGGAACAACTTTATCGACATATTTAATGGATGCCACAATCGCAGCCCTATCTTTATATGGAACTACAGGCAAATGGCCTTTGTAGGCAAAAACATTTTCATCCGTAGAAACTCCGACAATCAAAAAATCGCATTGTTCTTTCGCTCTTTTAAGAATATTTAGATGCCCAATATGAAACATATCGAAGACGCCGGTTGTGTAACCAATCTTGTACTTTGCCATAAAAACCTCTTTATTATTTTAATCTTTTTTGTTGGCCTTTACTAGGCTGCACTAGAAATAAGCGAGCGAATAAGCCCTTCCCCTCAAATATCAGCATCAATTAACAAATGCGTTTTAACAACAGCTATGAGGTTTAAACCACTTCAAAACAAAAAGAAATAAAAAATGAAACTGCAAAAGTTGTTGGTATAATAAAAAGTTTCAAATAGGATAAAAGAATTTTGGTTAACGGCTCGAGAAACAATCGATGCTTTAGTAATGGTTTCGAACAAGAAGAAATTGCGGTATCATACCATAGGAAGGCTTTCAAAAAGTCACTAAACAAAACCTGATTGAAAAACCGAAAAGATTAACGGACACATACGGACAACGCAATTGCCGCTTATTGAAAATGGAATCGGCCTTTAAATAGAATATTAACCGAGTGGAAGCGAAAGGGGAACTATCAAATATGGAATTCGAAAAACTAAGTCAAGAAGAAATTAATCATTATCATCTTTCTCCGGTCGGGAAATATACCGTTAGGGACGTGCAGAATAAAATTTTTATATTGCTCTCTTTATTCGATAAAATATGCAGAGAAAATCACCTTTCGTATATTCTCGACAGCGGGACAATGCTCGGCGCAATACGAAATCAAGGCTTCATACCATGGGATGACGATGCCGATGTTGCAATGCTTCGAAAGGATTATCAAAAATTCGTAAAACTATGCAAGAAAGGATGTCTTCCAGAAGGGATTGTTTTTGAAGATTACCACAATTGCAAAGAACACCCCTATAATTTTGGGAAAATCATTATGTCTGGAACGACATATGAAGAACCAGTTTTTTCGTCTTTGAACACCAACAAAGGCCTTTGGTTAGACGTTTTCCCGATAGATAATACAACGACTGCAACATACAAAATTCAAGGGAAAATAGCATATTTTTGGAGAGTTGTTCGCTCAGCGAAGACCCACAAAACGAAAATATCTTCGAGGCCCAAATGGATTTTTTCCATTTGCTCTTTTTTCCCATACAGTTTCATTAATTTCCAAGCAGATTTCGCAATGCGTTTTTTCGATTGGTTTAAAACAAAAAATGTTTGTAAACTCTGTCATCCTGGGAAGGGGAAAGTTCCTCATAGTCGACAATTCTATCTAAATCTACGAGAAATACCCTTTGAAAGCTCTCTTTTCTTCATTCCGTCGCATTATGAAGAATGGCTTAGGCAAAGATACAGCAACCCATACAAATTGCCCGATGAACAAAATAGAAAGCCTGAACACGTTGGCGGCAAGGTCGCTTTATGAGTATCAAAAGTATTTCGTATTCGATAGGGATTCGAAAAATCGAAAACAACAAAACCCTCATTGATGACAAAAACTGTCTTGCTAATTTTTCTTTCTTTAAAAATACTGCTTTCCATTGGCTTGCCGATCCTTTTTTGATTTCTCACAATAATCACGTCTACGTTTTAGCAGAAAAATGTAATAGGCTAACGCTAAAAGGACATATTGTTTACAAAGACATCACGACGCCGAACTCAAAATGGCAAAAATGCTTAGCCGACAAATACCATCTTTCTTTTCCTGCAGTCCGCTTTGAAGAAGATCATTTCTTGCTTATGCCCGAATCTCACAAAAGAAAGGCCATACGTTTATATAAATCTAACTCTTTGGACTTTTCTAACGCTTCTTTTGAGACCCTCCTTTCTGGCCATAGTTTCGTTGATAGCGTTTACGTCCGCGTGGAAAATGATGACATGTTAATCACATACATAGATAATTCTTTTGGGGAAAAGCCTGAATTAAAACTTTACAAAGGGCAAGACAATACGTACTCATTAATCGGTTCGATTTTTGACGAAAACTTGAAATACAGGCCTGCAGGATACCCATTTCGATATAAGCAAAAACTCATTCTACCGACTCAAGATTGCGCTAAAAATTATGGCGGCGGAGTTATTTTGAACGATGTATCAACAAAACCATTCGCTGTAAAACCGATTTTTGAGATCACTTCAGACGATTGCAATAAAATACTTTCTAAGACAAACGTTGTCGGCATTCACACCTACAATTCGGCTGGCGGTTATGAAACCATCGACATCCTTTCAGAAGAATTCCATTTTTGGGGTTTACTGGAAAAAATCTTTCGAAAATTCAAAAGCTTGTTTCAAAGAAAGAAGCCCTTAAAATGAAAGTCATTTTTATCACAAACTACGCTATTTTTCACGAAGTTGATTTATGGAATTCTTTTGCTTCGCAGGGCGGGGAGCATTTATCCTTTTTCTTCGTTGCAACTGCAGAACTCAGTGAAGACAGAATCAAAATGGGATACAAAGAAATTGACAAGCCGTTCATTGTACATTCCCAAAAAATGACAGAAACACAATTGCAAGTTTTGTTTTGCGACGTTGATATTATTGTTTTATCGGATTGCGTGGATGAACGGCTTACAAAATTCCTAAATTTTGCAAAGTATATTTTCATCAAAACAGAACACGTTTCAAAAGAAAAGAACTTAAGATGCTTTTTGTCTATCCGAAAATTTTTTTTGAAATTGTACAACGAATTCCCGAGATCAAAACTGTATCTTCTAGCGGCCTCTTATTATGCGGCTTTGGATTTTGGCCATAATTTTTTCCCAAAAGACCATATTTATAAATCAGGGTATTTCCCTCACATACAAATAGCCAGTAATCACGAAACCAGAAATTCTTTCGATTTATTATGGTGCGGAAGGCTTTTGGACTGGAAAAGACCGGATATGGCCGTTTTCTCTCTTAAGACGCTCCTAACAAAAGATGATCGATACCATTTAACAATCGTCGGCGACGGTCCAGAAAAAATGAAGTTAAATAAAATTATTTTTTCTTATGGTTTATCAAACAAAGTAACAATTCGTCCTTTCGAACCGCATGATGAAATTCTAAACGTTATGAGACACTCTTCTATTTATTTAATGACAAGCAACAAAGAAGAGGGTTGGGGCGTCGTTTTAAATGAAGCGCTTGCTAGTGGGTGCGTTTGTTTCGCTTCTTCTTTGGCCGGCGCAACAAATTTTCTCGTGAATGACAAAAAAAATGGTTTCGTTTTTTCAAACAAAAATGAATTAAAAAACGCGTTAATTAGTTTCACGCAAATGGATGATTCAAGGATTAATCAAGTTCGAGCAACAGCCATCACAACAATTCGAGATTTATGGAGCCCAGAAATAATGGCTAAACGATTGCTAGAAGTTTGCTATGGATTGTGTAGCCATTCTTCGCTTCCTCAATACGCCAAAGGGCCGATGTCCCGTTTTTATGAATAACAAAAAATTAATTGAAATTAATAGATGCGATAATGCCTCAACAGGCACAATCGCAAATGATATCCTGACTTTTTCAAGACAACAAGGATATCGTGTAGGATTAGTAGTCTATAAAAATAATCAGCATTATGACTACTCTTATTCCATCCCTATTTCAAACGAATCTTATAGAATTAATAGGTTATTTTCAAAATTTGAAGGAAGCGACGGCTTCAACAACAAAATATCCACAGAAAAAATGGTTCGTTATTTGAACTCGTTCGCTCCGTCGATAATTCACCTACACATTTTGCATGGCCAATACTTAAATCTACCTGTTTTGTTCAATTACTTGTCTGAGTGCCGAGCCCAAATTATTTGGACGTTTCATGATTGCTGGGGCATCACCGGTCGATGCGCGCATTTTGACGCTGCGATGTGCGACAAATGGAAAACGGGATGTGGACATTGCCCACACAAAAATATTTATCCCCAGTCACTGTGCCTCGATCGCTCTCGGTTTTTTTATCACGAGAAGGAACAACTGTTCACTAAGATTCAAGACCGGCTTACCATTGTTGCCCCGTCGCTATGGATGAAAAACCAAGTTAGTGAATCGTTTCTTAATACCATTGACTGTAGAGTCATTAACAACGGCATTTTTCCGGCCAGTCTAGTTTCTGACGCCGAAAAAGAAGAACAAATTTCGAAATATCGTTTAGAGGGGAAAAAAGTATTCTTTTCAGCAGCCTATCCTTTTTCCGAAAATAAAGGGATTACCTTTATTTCGCTATTAGCAGACAATCTAGACCCTAAACGTTATGCATTTTTAATTGCGGGCCTTTCGGAAAATGAAAGGGGACGACTCTCCAAAAATTTAATTTTATTAGGCAAGGTTTCGAGCCGTCATCAAATGGATATTTTGTATTCATTATCAACGGCGTTTGTCAATCCAACTCTAGAAGACACTTTCCCAACAGTTGATATCGAAGCACTATCAAACGGAACTCCCGTGGTCACTTTTGAGACAGGTGGATCTTCCGAGATAGTTGACCGACAAACTGGCATTCTAGTACCGAAACGAGATTTTGCTACCCTTTTGTTAGCTGTTAAAGCGATTGAAAAGAGTCCATCGACACAAGAGCAATGTGTCTCTCGTTCTCGCTCTTTTTCCAAACTCAAAATGGTCAATTCATATTTTGAATTATTCGAAGAAAAAGGAAAGAATAAAGATTCACAATAGTAGACAGAACCCTGTAATTAGAGAAGTTAATTAATGTTAAGTTAATTGACGGCTTCCGACTGTCATAAAACCACAGAAGCTTTCTTTATGGCAAGTAAGTATTCGCCCAAATCAGGTTGCTTCGTTGAGTGTGAGCCCCAACGCCAAGCGTTTCATGGAGAGGCCAATCCACTCACCAAGCAGTCCAAGGCCGGTGCTGGATTCGAAATAGTCGCGCTAAAAAAGATCCACAAGAATTTCCGGAACCGGCTCGTGAAATACAATAGACCAAAAATACATGACTTTCGTAGGGATCTAAACGATGCCGAGACTCTTCGGGGCAAAGATGAGCCCCAAGATAGTGAAAAAGCCCATGAGAAAAACTGGCTCGAATACCCAGCGAGGAGCCCAACCCGTACAAGAGAATCACGAAGGCGATCCAGTCCAGCGCGACATTCTCGAACAAACTCAACCACCTATTCGTCGTTGGAAGGCCAGGAGATTTTCTTTTGGCCGACATCGTTAACCTATTAGGCCGCATATCGAGTAACTGTGCTTCCTCTCCGCCCTGAAGGGCGCATCCATTAACGAGATCGTTACCAAGGACGAGCTTTCGTTCCGCCGATGCCTGCCCTCATAAATGAAAAGGATGGACTCGGATGACGCTACCCCATAACGTAAAAGGTTTCGGTTTTTACTCTTTGAATTTAGTGAATTAAAAAATAGTTTGGGTTTAACAGAATTTTTTAAATTTATTAAGTAGTTCAGTGCCGACGAATGCAAGACCGTTTAAACGAGAAACGCAATCATTAATAAAAAAGAGACTTTGGCCAAAGTCAAAATTTCGAAATGTTGTCGCGAATCCAACTAGCCGTAGTTAAAATACTCTTTCTAAAATCAGTATCTGCAATGAAGCCAAGTTCATCACGTGTTTTGCAAAAATTGATAGTTGAAAAATCAATTTCAACATCCCCGGGATAACGACCAAAATGAAGTGGCACCCTCGGATCAACAATCGATCCTACTTGGGTAAATAACTCTTTGAAAGTCTGGAGTTGGACGTGGCCGATAGGATACGTTTCAATATTTTTGCCTTTAGAAGAAATAGCTAGTAACCCCGAAACGACATCTCCAACGTATATTAGATCATAGAGACGATTGCCTTCGATCAAAGAAGGCGAAACGCCCTTAATCAAAGATGAAATTACAACGTTAGGAACCATCTTCGAATAGTTACCTTCGCCATAGACCATGGACAATTGGGCACAATTAAATAGGGTTCCTGAAGCATTTGCCGCAATCGTCTTACAAATCATCTCTGCTGAGAGTTTTGCGATACCATAGACATTCGTATACCGGGGAGTTGAATGGTTCTCTCCCGTAAGATAGGTAATAGTTTCGGCGGTGTTAACACTGGAAATCAAAATAAACCGCTTCGCCTTAATCTCCTGAGAATAAACAAAGGCATCGCAGGCATATTTAGCGTCATCAAGCTGGGTCCGATAGTCTTTGACATCCCTTCCATAAAGACCCTGCCATGCAAAATGAAAAACAGTATCAATCTCACCAATGGGAATCGAATGGAAAAGTCGATCGTAATCAGCGAAGAAGCCATCCAAAACAGTCAAGTTTGAGCAAGCAAGATCATCCATCACCTTTTTGTCTGTAACAACGGCGAAAACTTTATTGCCTGAGTCCAATAAAGTTTTAGTTAAGCGTTTGCCGATAAAACCATTTGCGCCGGTGACAACATAAGAAGCCATAATTATTTCCTATTCTGATAATAAGTGGCGAAGAAAGCATTCGCGTCTTTACTCGAGACCGAATCAATCCATTGCTTATTCGCTAAGTTCCACTCAATCGTCTTCTTAATGCCCTCTTCGAAAGGCACTTTATTGGTCCAGCCAATCGCATTCATCTTGCTGGGATCGATGGCATACCTCAAATCATGTCCAGGTCTATCTTGAACGTGATGAATGAGAGACTCTGGTTTCCCCATCTGTTTTAAGATAATTTCTACAATCTGCATATTCGTTTTTTCGTTGTGTCCACCCACGTTGTAGACGTTGCCATCAACGCCATGACGGACGATAAGATCGATTGCTTCACAATGATCTGATACATAAAGCCAATCTCGAACGTTTAAGCCGGTGCCATAAACGGGAAGAGGCTCATTCTTTAAGGCTTTCTGAATCATAAAAGGAATCAGTTTTTCCGGATATTGGTACGGTCCGTAGTTATTCGAACAACGAGAAATGGTGACAGGAAGACCAAAGGTCCGATGGTAGGCTAAGCAAAGAAGGTCTGCTGAGGCCTTAGACGCGCTGTACGGCGAAGAGGGTTTAATCATGCTGTCTTCGTGAAAGAATTCATTCTTGGCCACAAGCGGAAGGTCTCCATAGACTTCGTCGGTGCTCACCTGATGATATCGTTTTACCTGATATTTGCGGCAGGCATCCAAAAGGGTTTGAGTCCCCACCACATTCGTCTCGATGAAAAGATCGGGGTAAAGAGACGCCCGATCAACGTGAGTTTCTGCAGCAAAGTTGATAACGTAATCAAAATGTTCTTCTGAAAAAAGCTTTTCGACCAGGGCTTTATCACAAATATTGCCATGCACAAACTTGAAGTTTTTAGCTTCTTTAATGTCTTCTAATGTCGATAAATTGCCAGCATAAGTAAGCGCATCTAAGCAAACATAGTGGTCGTTTGAATACTTTTCGACCATTTCAAGAAGAAAGTTGCCTCCGATGAAGCCGGCTCCGCCAGTGACTAAGAAATTCATGTTATTTTTTGCCCTTATAGATAAAGTCTACACCAGAATCCTCAAATAACGGATTCTTTAAATCTTTCTCGGACAAAATTGGATCCTTTACGCCCCAATCGATGCCAAACATCGGATCGGAATAGAGAACGGCCCGTTCAGAGGCCTTGTTATAGTATTCATCAACCTTGTAGCAGAAAATGACATTATCGGTGACCGTAACAAAGGCGTGAAGAAAGCCTTTCGGTATGAATAGTTGCTTTTGATTCTCACCGGATAAGCGAACACGGATCCACTTTAAATAACTGGGCGATCCTTTGCGGACGTCAACAATAACATCATCCACCACCCCTTTAACAACGCGAACAAGCTTTGTCTGAGAAAACTCTCCGGCTTGACAATGAAGACCACGAATAACGCCCTTCTTCGTCGAAAGGGATTGGTTGTCCTGAATGAACTCACCATCAAAAACCTCTTTCATCTTCGTTTTTGAATAAGACTCAAAGAAATAACCACGGTTATCGCCAAAAACATCAGGAGTAATGATATAGGCATCCTGCAAAACAGTTTTTTCTATCAACATAATTAGTGAACAATCTTCCCTTCCGCAACATTAAAGAGATGCTGACCATAAGGACTATGCCCCATCGCTTTTGCCCTTTCGATGAGCTGTTCTTTTGTAATCCAGCCATTGATATACGAAATCTCTTCGAGACAGGAAAGTTGCATCCCTTGGTGATTTTCAATCATACGAACAAATGCAGTAGCTTCAGCGAGAGAGTCATGTGTGCCTGAGTCAAACCAAGTAAAACCTCGGCCAAGAACGTCAATTTTTAGATTTTTCGAATTGAGATATTGCTGAATTACATCGGTTATTTCAAGCTCGCCACGAAGAGATGGTTTAACCTTCTTCGCAAAATCAACAGCGCGATTATCAAAAAAATAAAGGCCAGTAATAGCGTAATTTGATTTTGGATGAGCGGCTTTCTCTTCAACAGACAGCACATTGTAGTTATCGTCGAACTCGGCAACCCCAAAACGCTCAGGGTCCGAAACGAAATAGCCAAAAATCGTTGCAATCCCCTTTTCTGCGGATCCCCTTGCTTCCAAAAGACGTTTTCTCATGCCACCACCATAAAAAATATTGTCACCCAATACCATGGTAACGGAATCACTACCAATAAAATCGGCACCCAAAATGAACGCCTGTGCCAAGCCATCCGGTGAAGGCTGAATTTTATAGGAAATACTTAAGCCAATCTTTGATCCATCACCAAGCAAGTCCCTAAATCGGGGGGTGTCAAAAGGGGTACTAATGATCAAAATCTCGCGAATCCCCGCCAGCATTAACATACTGATTGGATAATAAATCATCGGTTTGTCATAAACCGGCAACAACTGTTTCGAAATCGAAAGCGTTAAAGGATATAATCTAGTACCGGAACCGCCTGCCAAAACAATGCCTTTCATAATTCCTTTATTAATTGTAAACGAATGTTAAAAAGAATCAAATCCAAAAGAGTATCAATTTCAAAATAGATCAAAAATAATGTGACAGCACTTTAACAATAGGTAGAAAAACAATTAATTATCGGTAAAGAAATGAGCACCAAATAACTTGCCAACTTTCTTAAAAAAACGTCGAATGGGCCTAGGAGTAAAACTCGAAGCGAAGTTGATAATACGTTTTTTAAGTGCAACAATTCGTTTTTCAACGTCTCTACTTGGATAGGGCAATCCGACTCGCTGAATGAGTTTGAGAGCGTCCCTAGTAATTTCGCCCTTATCAACAAAATTGCATATCGAGAGTGTGCCCAAAACAGCTCCGGCTTTCGGCAATGATTGCCTCTCCCCCTCAAAAGAAAAACAATGGTCCAAATATACCTCCATATCCCAAGGGCGAACCAAGTCATTATCGCATATTGATAACAAAAAATCTTTTTTCCATATGGCTGGTTGCAAAGAAATTAGATATTTTTGATTTCTTTTTAGCGTGTTGATTGTGCCATGACCATTGCGTTCTTTTTGCATCTTAGGTTTTGCAATAAAATTGCATAGTTCGCAATAGTCGAAATCACGTTTTTTCATCTCATCAACGATCGAACCAAGAAGCACAACGTTGATTTGTTTTGAAATGATGTAATCATCAAGCAGCACGAGCACATAGTCCGTGTTGACCGAAGAAAGCCCGCATTTCAACCTTGATGTAACCTTCATATCACCATCAGTTTTGATTGAGGAATAGCCTGATGAAGTGACAGGACACCGAGAGCAAGTGATAAAAAAAGATGGTATATGGCATTCGGAAAAATTTTTTTTAAAAAAATAGTCAAAATACGGCCAAATATCAAAATAGGGATCATAACCGATAATAAGAACTGAGAGGTTTTGAATTTGCGGTTCCATGAAAATATTATCGTATTTTTTCGAAGACTTGTATACGAAAGCAGCAAGCCACGAGTTTTTCAAGATGCTTTAATTTGCGACAATTTGAAATTTCTATCAATCCCAAAACTAAGCTCGACAACGAACACAACTTCGTGTTGTGTGAAAAACTGAAATTTGCCTTACAATTCGCAATGAATAGCCCAGTGTTGCCGCCCTTTGAATGAAACCTCCAAAGGCAATTAAAAACTTGGAGATGGTTGCAAAAAGTTTGTTGAGGGCATCAAACTTTCCTATATAATCGAAACGCTGTCTCAATCGCGTTTGCCAGTCAACAGTTGGCGTTGTTCTTTTAGACGGCTGTTTGTGACTTGATATTTTGCCGGTCGAAACCTATCATTTTAATGTGGAAAAAGTATTTTTAAAAATGTGTTTTTTATTCATGGGTGTCCTCTCCAGTTGCTCTTTTTTATCTCTTCAATCACCCGCTGGCTCTTATACATGTCTTTGGAGCGACTCGAAAAAACAAATTTTATCCGTAAAAATGAACAATACGGCGGTGTTGGACACATATGTCGGAAATTCAATTTCGGATGAGATTATCATGAAATGGGAGCATAAAGAAAGCACTCCAATATCATCTTCAGACTATGACAATTTTGGCAATTGCCATTCTTTAATTTTTAAATGGAATAATGGGGATTCTACGAGGGTTTTCCGGATAATCGGTATCGGGGACACGCTAAAAGAAACCGTTTACAATAGCAATTACAAAGGTTATAGAGTTTTTAAAAAATAATAACAATGAGTCCGAAAAAACGTTTTTCGATTTGGCTTCCTCAAGCATTGATAATGCTCCTCTTTTTTCTTTTTGGGTTGGGTGCCATGGGTTATTCGTGGGTTTTCTTTTTTCTTATCGCGCTAATTTCTTTTTTCAGCCTGTTTTGCACCGGGCGCTTTCAATTGAGTCGCCAATTTCTTCTGGTTTTATTTTTTTCTTTTTTTATGTTTTTCTTTTACTGCCTAAATTTTGGATTTGCCTTGCATCAATTTTTGTATTTTCTTCTTTTTCCTGGGGCCGCCTTCCTTATTGGCGAATACATTTCATCCCCCGTTTCCGAAACGAAAACCCAGGATCACATAATCCGTGATTTACTGGCTATTTTTTACGGCTTCGCAACAAGAGGCTTTCTTTCATTAATTAAAACGATCTATTACTATGGTTTTTTCCCAACTGATCGCCAATTTACGGATATATGGTCTCCATATATCACCACGACCGCGGCGACCGCCTATCAATTCACTATTTTCCCATTGATTTCCGTAATACTTCCCATTTTATTCTTAAGCAAAAAACGCATTTCGCTGGCTAATAAAATCGTGTGCTCCATATTTTCTTTGCTAATTTTTTATATCGCCGTATTGCTACAAAGTCGGACTTTTTTCCTTGCCTTTTTTGTTTTAGCTTTTATTTCTCCGCTCCTTTTCACCCAAAAACGTTCAAAAAATTTAAAGATTTTTCTTGTTCTCTTTTACTCTTGTTGTTGCGGTTTAATGATTTTGCTTTTTGCCGTTTCAAAAGACGTAACATCTTTTGGTAATTTGCTCGGGAGAATACCATTTTTGCAACGTCTAATTAGCGGAGGATCAAATTCAGAGCGTGAAAATTTATATGCTTATTTTTTCAATCACTGCCTAAAGTATTTCTTTGGAGGAATGCCAACAAACGTTCCTGTAACTCCAAACTCTACTCAAATTTTTAATTATGTGCATAATTTTTGGCTTGATACATTTAAGCTTTGCGGATTCATTCCCTTTGCATTGCTAATTTGGATCACAATCAGTTGCTTCGCGTTGCTCCTTCGCCTTAGAAACAACGAGGACAAGTTTTTCTTTCTTTTCCTCGCGTATTTTTTATTTGGTTTCTTAATTTTCGCCTGCTTTGAACCGATTTATGACGTTAACCCCTACTTCGTTATGCTCTTTTTTATCCTTTATGGAATCTTAACAAGAGTATCTCCGAAAAAGAAACCTACAATCTCGCTGTCAAAACAGTTGTCTTTACCCAAGAAGTTCACAATAGCCTTCGTTTTTTCGGCTTCTCGAAGCGAAAACGATTCTTTGGCTTCTTCAGCGAGCGCATTTTTCGGGAAGCGATTCGTGGGCGTTTTTTATTGTTCAAAAAATGGCGGAATCAATAAATGGCAAATAAACAAAGGCCGACAAGCTACAAAAGAAGATACTTTATTGTGTTACGAGCAACTCCGCAATACAGATGTAATTATTTCTGATAAATTGCCTGCGTCCACAATCAAAAAAATCCGAAAACAAAATCAATTTTTGATGATGATTTCTGGACGACCTTTTGGACGCACCCTACAATCTATGTGGTTAATTACTCACTGGTACGATATGTTCTTTTACTTTCGTCGGCTTCAAAATCAATACCATTTTTCCGTTCTGGCTCAGGACTCCTTCGTTTCATCGCAATTTGCTTCAGCCGAATTAAACAAAATCACCGTTTTTGAATGTCAAACAGAATCAAAGAAATTTTTTTCCTATCGTGATTGTCTTTTATTAATGTCGTTTCTCTCTCGCTTGCCCGAATCGGCGGAGACAGCCTCCGCCGGATTTGCGATACAAAAACCAACTCCAGCGTATTTTGATTTTTCGTAAATCGAAAATCGCATTCGTTACCAATTCGGTTTACCACAATTCACGGAATCCGTTAAAATAGAAGGAAAAACATGGAAAACGATCAAGAGAAATTGTTTGCAAAAACCTTAATTATTTGCGCACAAGGTGACTCAAAACTCCTTGATGCTTATTTCTTTTCAATCGATCCACGTTTTTTTTCATTGTTTTTCGCCTCGTCATACAACAAGCCTTGGCCAAAATGTTCTACGGCATACCAAATATCTGATTTTGATGTATTCCAGCGCTTAGTCCACCCCAACAAAACCGATTGCGGTTCGATAATTAACCCTGCAAGCGATCGTTTTGTCCCTGCCTTTAAGAAAAACAAGAGTTCTTTTTTTAAAATAAAGAACAAACACACACCTCTTTCTTTCTTTGCTCGGAAGTTTCTTTGGAAATATAAAAGATGGTACACCAAAGAATTGGATCAATGGATTGAAGCCTTTAAGCCTCAATGCATCTTCCTCTATTTTTTCAATGACACCAACATGCTTGATATCGCCGATTTTTTCTCTAAAAAATACGACCTTCCAATCATCGTGTCAATCAACGACGATTTTCTTTATAATCATTCTTTTTCTTTTGACCCCCTCGAACTAATAAAACGGTCAGTCTACAGTCGGAGTGCAAAGCGAATCCTGTTAAATCCGAGAAACTCTTTCGTTTTTATTAACGATGAAATTGCCGATGTTTACAAGCATCGACTTGGAATTGAGGGGAGCGTTATTCATCTTAGTTCGGAGGCCTCCTTCAAGAAACTCCCAAAGCCGAAAGCAATTCGAGACATTATTTATGCAGGTAGTTTAGATTACCATCGATGGTCCACGATTCAAACTTTTGCCAAAGCGTGTCTTAAAGAAAAAGCCAACATTATCATCAATGTCTATACCTTTGAGAAATATAAAAAAGAATTAAAATCACTTAGAAGATTTCCCAACATTTGTATTCGGCCTGCAATCCGCAGTGATGAAGTGCCAAACACCATTTCAAAGTATGATGCCGTCCTTTTGGTCGAAGCGTTAACAAATCGCAGTGCAATCAGGGATGTTCGTTATTCGCTTTCTACAAAAACAGCTGACTCGTTAGCATCGGGAAAATTATGTATCGGCCTCGGGAACAAAGCGTGTGGCGAAATGAAATACCTCTCGAAAAACAATTGCTCATTGGTTGCTACCAGCAAAAAAGAAATCATCGAAATTATCCGAAAATGCCTGTTAAACAATGATTATGATTGGACTTTGATATCTCAAAATGCAGAAAATTGTATAAAACGAGATTTCTCCATTCAGAAGAATTCAAAAATAATAAAAGAGATTTTCAAAAAGACAGAAAAAAATTGTCCAAAGTAAACTTCAACTGATTTTTTGGCCTTGACGTTATGAAAGGCTTATAATATGTTTTTTCCCAAGTATCGTGAAATCTTGACCCCTTCATTTTCTCTTTCCAGAAAGCAATCATTAAGATAGCCGTTTTTGAACATTTTCGAATAGGCTTCTCAAAACGTTTATCAGGAGAGGAGCGCAAAATTTGTTCCCACAATTTTTCATAAATAGCCCATTTCAGCTTCCTCGGTGATGGAATTATTATTTGCAGATTAAATGAGTGAGAACGTTTGTTCCGATTCGTGAACCAAAAGTCTGTATCTTCTAAAATCGATTGTTTTTTATTTTTTTGTGATTGCACTAAGTTTATACTTTTGATGAATGGAAGAGGAACTCGATAAAAAACAAGGCGATCCCGGTAAAAACGCCGATGAACAAAAAAGTAAGAAAAATATTATTTTCGGAACGGTGTTAGGATATGTTAGTTTGGTGTTGGGTGTATTATCTGGACTTTTTTTCACCCCTTGGATAATTGAAAAAATCGGCAACTCAGGTTATGGAATATACACCCTCTCAAATTCGGTAATCAATTTTTTCTTATTTGACTTCGGCCTAAGCGCCGCAACAAACACAGTTCTTTCAAAACTCAAAGCAGAAAAACACTACGATGAACTCGATTCCGTTTTGGGCATGATTTATAAGCTTTATTTTTTCATCGATTTCCTTTTGGGACTTGGCTTTATCATTATTTATTTTTGCTCTGGCTACATCTATGCGGGTCTTAGTCAGGAAGAGCTCGACACATTTAAATCCGTTTTTCTCCTGTCAGCCGCCTTCAGTCTTGTTTCATTTCCTTCCACTACTTTTAGTGGAGTCCTAACTGCTTACGAGGAGTTTGTCTCAATTAAAACGATTGAGATCCTTAACAAAATTCTTTATGTTTCTTTTACAATAATCGCAATATTAACAAACGCCAGCGTCTTTTCTCTTGTCCTGGCAAACTGCTCAGCTGGAATCATTTGTACTTTAATCAAATATCTTCTAATCAGATTTCGCCTTCACGTTAATGCAAATCTAAAGAATCATTTCTCTTTCCAAGAAGCCAAGCCCTTTCTTTCTTTTTCTGTATGGGCGGCCGTTCTTTCTTTGTGTTCTAGGCTAGTGCTTAATGTGATGCCTTCAATATTGGGCATTACTTCTGATTCAACCAATATTGCAGTATTCGGAATTGTTTCCACGATCGAAGGGTATGTATATACGTTCGGCTCAGTTGTGGGCTCCTTTTTTCTTACAAAAATTTCCCGAGTCATGTCAAACCCAAAAACAGCCTCACAGGACTTATTTTTATTGTCTTGTCGAGTAGGAAAAATCCAATTTGTCTTTATCGGTCTTATTGAGGCCGGGTTTCTTTCGCTGGGAATAGATTTTATTATGCTATGGATGCATGGAGACACAACCTATTTAACTGCTTATTGGGGCATTTCAATGATCATTCTTTATCAGTTAATCCATGTTCCGGAAGTTGTCTTGAATTCATCAATGTATATAACGAATAACGTAAAAAGTTTGGCTATCGTCGCTTGTATTAAAGCTACTATTAACGTGATACTGGCTTTCATTTTTACAAAGATGTGGGGTTGCCTTGGGGCTTGCATTTCGATTGCCATTTCAAGATTTATTCAATTGTTTTTGGACAATTATTGTTATAAAAAATATCTCAACATTAGTATTTTGAGTTTTTTTAAAAAAACGTTCCTCAAAGCAACGCCTTGCTTTTTACTCTCATTAGCAACAGGCGTTCTTTGCTATTTGTATTTGCCCATAGAAAGATTGTTGATAAAATTCATTGTAGAAGTTGTTGTTGTTACGGTGGTGTATGTAATAGGCACGACTTTCCTTTCTTTTTCGAAAGAAGAACGTTCGCGTTTTTGGCAGTCTATTGGCAAACATTTGACACGAAAAACCGTTGTTGCGAACACTTCCAACCGTAATTCAAAAAAGTAAAATTGGGCCCAAAGCGTCCTGTTATAACTTCATTTATTCCATACCTCGTGCAATACTTGTTCAGCCTTTCGTTCAATTAGGTTAAAAACAAGTTCGGAAACGGCAAGAGCGGCATAATCAGGCACAATCGCCATTCCATTTCCAGGTTTGTGAATCTCTCTCGCTTTTTCTAGAGCAGGCTTAATCGTCTTGTAATCCACTCCGCCGATGACGATTGATCCGTGAATAACCCCTTCTTGCCTTTCCGTGCTAGTCCGGATCAGAACCGCAGGGAAATCGAAGATGGAGGATTCTTCGGTAAGAGTGCCGCTGTCGCTTAAAACACAGAATGCGTTTTCTTGAAGTTTGCAATATTCAAAGAATCCGAAAGGCTTGTCGTCCTGGATGTATTTCGACAGTTTGAAGCCTTTGGCATCGAATTGTTTCTGAGTGCGAGGGTGAACGCTGAAGATAACTGGCATCTTATATTCGTCGGCGATCTTATTTAACGCAGGATAAAGACGATTAAACTTCTCCGGGATGTCGACGTTTTCTTCTCTGTGGGCGGACATCACCATGTACTTGCCCTTTTCGAGATGAAGTTTCTCGAGGATGTCAGAATCCTCAATTTGCTGTCTATGAGCGTTTATAACCTCAAGCATTGGGGATCCGGTAATAAATGTCCTATCCTTACGTAATCCTTCATGCATGAGGTTGTTATACGCAAAATGGCTATAAGGCATATTGATATCACTGATATGATCAACAATCGTTCTGTTGGTCATCTCCGCAACGTTCCAATCCCAACAACGGTTGCCTGCTTCCATATGGAAGATCGGGGTCTTTAAGCGTTTCGCCGAAATTGCAGACAAAGCACTATTGGTATCACCCAGAATCAAAATCGCGTCGGGTTTTACTTCTTGGATAAGATCGTAGGACTTCGAAATCACGTTGCCCATGGTCTCACCAAGGTTCTTGCCGACGCAGTTGAGATAGTAATCAGGCTTCCGTAAGCCTAATTCCTCAAAGAAAATCTGATTAAGTTCATAGGCGTAGTTTTGACCCGTATGAACTAGAATGTGGTCAAATTCTTGATCGCATCTTTTAATGACTTCTGATAAACGAATAATCTCAGGCCGTGTGCCCAAGATGGTCATGACTTTTAGTTTACTCATTTCTTTTCCTCAATTTCGACTGGACAAGCAAAAGTATCCGGATGATCCGGATCAAAGAGTTCTGATGCCCACATGATCGTAATCGAATCTTCTTTACCGACGTTCGTGATGTTGTGGGTATACCCGGCTGGAATATCCACCACTTTTAGATCTTTCCCATCACAAACGTATTCGATGACTTTATCGGATTGGATTTGGCGAAGCTTAATCGAGCACGTTCCGCTGACGACAAGATACTTTTCATTCTTGGTCATGTGGTAATGATTGCCCTTCGTGATACCGGGCTTGCTGATATTCACAGAGACCTGACCATATTGGGCGGTTTTAAAGCATTCCGTGAATGAACCACGGGCATCGGCATGAGAATTCAGTTTATAGGCAAAATTATCTGGTTCTAAATAAGAAATGTAGGTTGCATAAAGCTTCTTAGCGAAACCATCTTGCAAAGGAATCATCAGATCTTCTCGAGATTTCTTGAATGAATAAAGAAGATCGGCGATTTCCTGAAGGGTAACATGATAAGAGGGTTCGACATAATGGATTTTGAAATTCGGTTGTGGACGTTCTTCCACAAAACGAATGAATTCATTTACAACGTCATCGACATACACGAAATCAATCGCTGGCGCTTTGTTGATCTGGATAGGCAAATCGTGAGAAATATTGTAACACCAAGTGGCAATCACGCTGTTGTAATTAGGCTTGCACCATTTACCAAAGACGTTATAGAGACGGAAAACATAGACAGGATGACCGTTAAAACCAAAATTATTGAACAAGGATTCTGCCATGGCTTTGGATCGACCATAAATATTGTCCAAAGCAGCTTGGGTTGATGAGCTAAACAAAATCGGTGCGTCTGACTGCTCCTCGGTTACGATATCGATTAGTTTCTTCGAAAGGTTGACATTGCCGTCTTGAAACTCTTCGGGATTCAACGGCCGATTAATTCCGGCTAAATGGATAATAAAATCACAGTCTTTGACATAACGCCGAAAATCTTCATCGGTCGACCCTAAATCGTATTCAAAAACTTCATATCCCTTGCTTTTTAAAGTTAAACAAAGATTTTTACCGATAAACCCTTTAGCACCGGTAACGAGGATCTTCATTATTCGTGCCATCCTGCGGGACGCTTGTCCGCAAATAAGTCAAGACGAAGAAGCTGATGCTCCATGCCTTTTAAATCAAGACGAGAGGTGTTGTGAGAAGTATATGGCTCGACTTCATCAAGAGCGTGATTTCCTTTTTCGACGTATTTATCATAATTTAAATCGCGATTGTCAGCCGGAACTCTAAAGAAATTGCCTTCATCGACTGCGCGCTGCATTTCTTCTGAGGTAACCAAGGTTTCATAGAGTTTTTCGCCATGGCGAGTACCGATGTATTCTTTGCCAACGTTGGATTTGGTTAAATCAAGAACGGCATCCGCAAGACAATCGATGGTTGCTGCTGGAGCCTTTTGAACAAACAAATCACCTTGGTGGCCATGCTCAAACGCAAATAACACAAGATTAACAGCGTCCTCAAGAGTCATCATGAATCTAGTCATGTCAGGGTTGGTAATAGTGATTGGCTTCCCAGCAGCGATTTGATCTAAAAATAAGGGAATAACAGAACCCCTGCTTGCCATTACATTGCCATAACGCGTTAAGCAAAGTGTGGTGTCGCCAGGCAAAAGTTGCCTGCTTCGGGCGATAACGTTCTTTTCCATCAATGCTTTGGTGATTCCCATGGCATTGATCGGATATGCTGCCTTATCGGTAGAAAGAAAAATTGCATTCTTAACACGATGGTTAACGCAGGCAGTAATAACGTTGTTAGAACCTATAACGTTAGTCTTCATTGCCTCAAGCGGGTAGAATTCGCAAGAAGGAACTTGCTTTAAAGCGGCTGCGCTAAACACATAATCAACACCCCTAAAAGCGTCCTCGATGCTTGCATAATCTCTAACATCACCAATGTAAAATTTTAATTTATCGTTTGCGTACTGTTTCCGCATATCATCTTGTTTTTTCTCATCGCGGGATACAATACGAATTTCCTTAATGCCAGTCTGCAAAAAGCGGTTTACTACAGCGTGGCCAAAAGAGCCAGTGCCGCCAGTAACAAGAAGAACTTTGTCGTCAAAAATATCATTCATAACTTTGCCTCATGGGTTATTATCTCACTAGATAATAAAGAAAATGAGTTTTTTTGTAATCCAACCAGAGAAAACATCAAAATTTGACATTCATTGACCAAAAAGACAAAATAACGATGTATTTTGACTTTTCACGTGATATGCTTGCAAATCGTAAGCCGTTTTCTTCCTTTTGATCCCCTTATGTTAAAACCAAATCAAAAAATTTATCTGGTCTTCAAGAGAATCATCGACATTTTTGGTTCGCTGCTTGGAATATTTGTCCTTTCGCCAATTATTTTACTTACGTTAATCATTACATCTTGCACCTCTAAAGGTGGGCCGTTTTTTATCCAAGAACGGCTTGGACGTCAAAAGAAACTCTTTCACATGATCAAATTCCGTTCAATGAAAGTGGGCGTAAAACAGGTTGGTCAGGAAGAATTAACAATCGAAGAACAACGGGCTATGACCACTCCCTGGGGTCATTTTATGAGAATCACCTCGATCGATGAAATCCCACAGCTTTTCAATATTCTGGCCGGAAGCATGTCTTTCATTGGGCCCCGGCCCGGAATGATCACTAATGGCGATGGACTAGTTCGCGCTCGCGAGAGTTTCGTCCCTAATGCTTATGAAGTTAAACCTGGACTCAGTGGCTACGCTCAAATCCATATGAAACGTGACCCCGATGTCATTGAGAAGGCCAGAGAGGACTCGTATTACGTCCAACATATGAATTTCTGGTTCGACGCTTCAATCTTCATTTATAGTTTCTTATTTGCGTTTGGCGTCGTAAAAGGTCGGTAAACTTCTCTCCTGTAGATGTGTCAATGGCCACATGTTTGTGGCCATTTTCTTTTGGAATGGGTTATCATTTCTACATTCTTATGACACAGTCACCTAAAATAAGCATTCTTATCCCTTCGTTCAACCGGACTGAGCTTTTGGATAAAGCCCTTAATAGTGTTTTACGTCAATCCTACGAGAATCTCGAGTTAATCGTCATCGATAGCAATTCCCAAGACAATTCCCGTGCCATCATGGCCAAATATAAAAACGATCCTAGATTCGTCGAAATCGATCGGGATGATAACTTGGGTCCTAATATTTCACGTCAACAAGCGTTTGAAATCTGCCATGGGGATTATGTCCTCAACATGGATTCTGATGATGAACTCTCTGAGCACTACCTCGAAAAAATGGCAGTGTTCGCTCAAGAAAATGATTTAGACATCGTTTCTTCTTCCGTGAAAATCATGGACGAGGATGATCAAATTCACGACGACAAAGGAAGTTTTGTGTTCAAACAAAACACAGTCCTTACCAATCGTTCAGATTACCGAAATGTGTTAAAGATGCGCTATGGCAGCTGGATGCATATGTGCAAACGGAGTTATCTGCTAAAGCACCACTACGACTACAGCAAAGGCAAAGAAATGGATATCTTCGCCTTCCAGTTCTTTGATGATTGCAAGGCGGGTTATGTTGCGGATGCTTTCTATTATTACCGGCTTCACTCTGGCAATAGTTCATCCATCATCGGCAACGCCAAGTTTAACCAAAAGAATGACAACTGTTTTGATTATCGTTTGCCCTTAACCCAAGAAATCAAAGATCCCAAAAGACGGATGTGGTTAGAGATGTACCATGTTAAAACCTGGGTGCCCAGTTATCTTTTTAAATACATCGGAAGCGGCACTTTCGACTATAAAAATGCAATCAAGGACTGCAAAAAGTATTACCACTACTCCTTTTTACGTATGCTCTCTTGCACCTTCAAATTCCGAAAACGGACCTGGAAAGTTTGCTTCATGATCTTATTTCATCTCGAATCTTTTGCAGCAAAGCATTATAGAAAGTATTATCTTAAAGCGACGAGTCAATAATTCCGTCACTTTATATGCTCCCCAAAGTATTGGTGGTCTCCAATGACCCGATCTCGAAAGAATGCGCCAATGGTCGTACCATGGGCGAACTTTTGTTACATTACCCTGCGGATCGATTGGCAGAGCTCTATACCAACGATAGACCTTTAGACATGATCGATTGTTCTTATTTTCTTTTAAGTGATGCGATGCTCCTTGAACACGCTAAACACCAAAAGAAACCTGGCAAAGAACGTCGTTATGTCGGAGAAGCCACCACCGGCTTTGATAGTCGATCTTCAGTCCGAAAGAACCCGTTTACTTGTTTACTCCGTGATTCGCTATGGCGTTCGGGGCACTGGAAATCCGAAAAACTTTGGAGTTGGCTTGATGCCTTTCATCCCGATGTCGTTTTACTTCAACCTGTGGACATGCCTTATCTTTTTGATTTAGCCCGAAAGATTGCGAAACGTGAACATGCCAAACTCGTTCTTTATAACTGCGAAGAGTTTTATTTTAAGAAAAAGAATTACCTCAAAGGTAGTGGTTGGGGATGGCTTTATCCCTCTTGGCATCATCGCATCAAAAAATCCCTGCAAAAAGCCATCGAATTTTCCACTCTTGATATCCATTTTACTGAAACCCTTAAGGAACGATACGACCAAGCCTTTCCTAAGAAGTGGAGCGATGTCATTTATAGTTCAAGCGATTGGACCCCGGTCGAGTATCGTCCCAATAACGAAAAAGTCCATGTTGTTTTCTTTGGTGGTTTCAGCAGCGGCCGTTATCAAAGCCTCGAAGAACTTGCTCGCACTCTTAAAGGCCTCGGACAAGACTACGTTTTTGATGTTTATGGTCCTAATGAACCCGATGAAGGATTCCAAGCATTCATTCATGATCCCAACCTCGTTTTTCATGGGCAAGTCCCTTATGATGAGGTCAAATCAACCGCCTATAAAGCGGACCTGCTGATCCATGTCACAGGATTTGATCCCGCTTTAGTCAAAGAAAGTCCCTCTCAGTTCTCCACCAAGATTGCGGATTGCATCTCCAGCGGCATTCCTTTCTTGGTTTACGCTCCGAAAGGCTATGGCTTTATTCAATACCTCCAGCAAAACAACGCTGCTTTTGTTGCAACATCCCCAGACGAACTAAAAGCAATCCTTCAACGCTTCTTTGCTGATAAAGACTATCGTTCGTCCTATCTAAGCGGGGCAAAAGTTCTTTCTTCGAAAAATCATCAAAGTGCTTTGAACGAAAAAAAGCTACAATACTTACTGGAAGAAGTCGTCAAGAAGTCATGAAATTCAAAAAACTTCGTCTACCAACACTCCTCCTCATCGGGCTTCTTTCTTCATGTGCTCTCCCCTACCGCGATGTCTCGCCATTAACCTCGGCGAATGCCTATTACAACTTCGCCGATAATCGCGACTATCGTCAAATCAAAGCGTCGACCATTGTGATTGACCGTAACGTTTATTCTTTATCCAATTACAACCCTGCATACGCAAGGCGCGGCTACCTTGAGGTTTTAGATAGCGCCACGGGACTCCGTGGCATCTTATCTTTGCTCACGGATCGTCTCATTGTTCCAGCGACCTACAGTAAATTCAGCTACTATTCCAGCGCGAGTAACGGAACATATATCCGCGCTTATTCTTCGGAGACTAGTTACGATTTATATGATTATCGTGGATTTCTCTTAAAAAAGAATCTAGACCCTAACAAAAAGCTAACCATCAAAGCCACTACCGAAACGCTTCGTTACGAAAGAAAACACCTTATCGAAGTCATCACCTATGATGGCGTCAGCGAAGCTAATGAAGTCTATAAAGACGGATCCCGTAAAAGCTTTGTTGCTCCCTGTGATCTTCTGTGGGTGGATGATACAGGCTTTATTCCTGGTACTTCAGAACTCTCTGATCTTGCTATGGAAGGCTGTATCGGCACGATTGAACATGATCGGACTTTTACAGTAAAAAAAGAGGATGCCACACTGTGTTCTTTTAAGATCCCGGACTCTAATGTTTCGCTTTTTATGTGGAAGTGTTTCTTCTATCAATATGGTGAGGAAGTTGGCGAGGACGATTATGATTTCGTCTATCAAAACAAATACATCAAAATGCATACCTGCCGAATCGAACTGGCGACTGGAAAGGTTCAAGAGATACAAACGAACCTTCTAATTAACAAAATCAACCCTATCTATTCAAGCTCGGGTCAAGTCCGTTACGCTGTAGCACGAGGCATTCATTACGCCAACCACGAATTCGATAGTAAGACGGGTCTTTTCGTCATCGACAATAACGCTCACGAATATTGGAACGCCACCGAAGACCCTTGCTACGATCCTGAAGGCTATCTGGTCGATTGGAATACCGCTTACTCGCCTTACTTTGGTACCTTTATTAATCAAAGCTTAGAACCTTATTTTCCTTTGCACGCTTGGGAGTTAGGCAAAATCAATTACACCACTAGGTCGATCATCACCATCAAAGATAGTGGTTATGGCATTTCTTCTTTTGCGGGCAAGGTCTTAATCAATCCAGAATACTCCCAAGTCTCTTTTGCTAAAGATGGTTCCTCGTTAGCCTTAGGCAAAAAAGATGGTGTTTATTACACGCTGGATTATAAAAATAACCTGCAAACCCCCCACGCTTTTGAAGCAAACGAATGGGGTAGTGATTTAGGAAATGGCTTTTTGCGTTGCCATAGTTTAACCACCATCGATGACCACTCTTTCCAGTCAACCTACTATCGTGATTACTCTTGGAATAAGATCGATTATTTTTCTTGGGCAGTTTACGTCCAGACCTATAACCTTTCGACCTTCTTTGATTCCGTTCAAATCGACGTTTTCTCACCCGAGCATGAATATGACTACTACACCTATAAAGTCTTCCGTTTAACGGAGGTCAGCGCATGAAAATCGCTTTCCTCAACGGTCAAATGGGTGGTTCGACAGGATCCATCATCAAAAACCTCATGGCTGAACTCAAAGAGAATGGCGATAGCGCCATCCTCGTCAGCGGTCATAGTGTTCCTCCTTTTGATTACCCATATTATCAAACCAATCGTTCTGTTATCGTCCGCGCTTATAGCCGCTTTCGCTCCGAAGTGGATGGTTCTGATGGCTTTGTTGACCAAAGCCAAACCAAAAAGGCCCTTCGCTTCCTCGAAAAAGAAAAGCCAGACTTAATTCACCTTCATGTCACCCATGATCATTATCTTGATACCGAAATGGTTCTTCGTTATGCCCACGAAAAGGGAATTCCTGTTCTTTGGACCAATCACGATGCCTGGCTTGCGACAGGACGCTGTTGCTATTTTGATGCGGTGAATTGCCCAAAATGGAAAGAGGGTTGTGGACATTGTCCTCATCGAGGGCTTTATCGAAAAGCCGTCTTTTGCGATAAATCCGCTTTCTTTTGGACTAAAAAGAGATCTCTCATCAAAGAAGTTAAACCTGTTTTAGTTACACCCTCGAAATGGCTAGCCAACATCTTAATCGAGGCGGGTTACCCTGATGTTCAAGTTATGGCTAACCCCATTGATTTATCGCTTTTTAAACCCGGGCCAAAGAATCCGGAAATCCTGGCGGCAGCCAAAGGACGGAAAGTCATCTTGGCAACGGGAAATCCTCTAGGCGAGAAAAAAGGTCTCAATGAAGTCATCGCTTTATCTCAAAAGTTGGATCCGAATAAATATCTTGTTGTGGCAGGTGGTGTCGTCGAGCATGTCGACGCTCCAAACCTCAAACTTTACCCCCAAGTTCATTCTCGAGAAGAGATGGCCAGTTTCTATAACTCTGGCGATGTCTTCGTGAACTTCACCAAAGAAGATAACCTTCCCACGGTAAACATCGAATCCCTCGCCTGCGGAATTCCAGTTGTAACTCATATCGTTGGTGGCGCTTCGGAGATGGTTCAAGAAGGGATCGGGGGCTATGCCTTTAAAAACAATAACCCCGATGAAGCCATTCCTTTGCTTCTTAAGGCCTTCTCTTTAACCAATCGTTCTTCCATCGCCCAAAGTGTTTCTTCTTACGATAAAAAAACTGCAGGAAGGGCGTATCTTGACCTCTACCATCATCTTATCGAAGAAAAGAAGTAGTCGACCCACCTTTAACGAAAAAACTATGCTATCCTTTTCTTATGGCAATTCAGCTTCGGGTTTCTCTCGTGGTGCCGCTTAGAAACGCAGCCGGGGATATCGATTCTTTTTTTACTGCCTTAAATCAACAAACCTTCCAGGATTTCCAAGTTCTTTTTTCTTATGGCACAAGCGATGATGGAACTTTAGAAAAACTCAAAGAGGCGATGGCAAGCCACCCCAACATTACATCCGACTATCATGATTGCGGTTCTCTTTCTTTAGGCGAAGCCAAAAACTATTGGCTCGATCAAAAAGAAAAAGAGACCGAATACTATTGCTTCCTTGATATCGATGATCGCCCCCACCCCGATTTCCTTGCAAAACTCATGTCTTTTGTTGCTCAAGCGGATTTAGTCCAATGCGGTTTTTCGCGGATCGAAGAAGGAACGGGAAAACTCATATCCCAAGATCAAATTCATAATGCGTCTTATGCCAAAGACCTTTTTTCGGATCCTTCTCTCATCTATATTCACACCGCGACATGGAATAAGCTTTTTCGGCGAGACCTCATTGGTGAAGACATCCGCTTCCCTAGTGGGAAAAAATTTGAGGATTTAGTCTTCGTCATCAGTTACTTAGCCCGCTGCCACAACGTGGTTTCCATTAATGAATCCCTCTATGACTATCTCGTTGCCAAAGAAAGCCGTTCGAGCATGAAAGATCCTGCGGCATTAGAGAAATCCAACGCCGATGTGCAAACATCGCTACTTCTCTTAAAAGACTTTTACAAAAAGAACAAACCTGAGGCTATTGATAACGGATTTTTGGATGCTTTGGTCTTTATGCGCTACGGGATCGGTTTTACCACTCGGATGTGCTTATCCAAGCAAAAGAAATCCCATCTGATCATTCGAGAAAGCAAACAGTTTTTAGATTCGGAGTTCCCCAACTGGAGAAAAACTTCTTTCTTAAGTTGGAAGAAATCCCATCGTTTTGGCAGAAAAACATGGTTTGTTCGTTGGTGCCGCCGTCTCTACAAGGTGAATTGCTTTTCGTTATTTGTTCTTTGCTATAAAATCTACACAGGCGTACTCCACAAAGACATTAAGCCTTAAAGGTGTTTTCACTCCCAGGCGAAATGGCGTATAGTGTCAAATTGGCTCAGGCCAAAATCATGAACAACAAAAAAATCTCCCCCATCTATCGCTTCTTCAAAAGGGTTTTCGATTTTCTCGGTGCGTTATTGGCTTTTGTCATTCTTTTTCCCCTCATGATTCTCATTGGACTCGGGGTCTTGATTGCTAGTCGTGGCCCCGTACTTTACCGCGATTGCCGGATGGGCAAAGGTGGTAAACCCATCAAAATCCTTAAATTCCGTACGATGTACGCCGACGCGAATGATCATCCTGAAAAATACTTCAACGCTACTCAAATGCAACAATGGAGCAAAGAACGCAAGGTTGATAATGATCCTCGGATCGTCCCCTTTGGCAACTTCCTCCGCAAGACTTCGTTTGATGAACTTCCTCAGTTAGTCAACATCATCGCTGGCTCGATGGCGATTGTCGGCCCCCGCGCCATTACCGAAGACGAATTAAAAACCTACTACAAACCCGAAGAGCAAAGCATCATCCTCAGCGTTCGTCCTGGTTTAACCGGCTACTGGCAAGTCCATGGCCGCAACAAAGTGACTTACGAATCTGGCGAACGCGCCAAAATGGAAATGAAGTACTTTGAAAAAATGGGTTTATTCCATGATTTCGTAATCATCCTCAAAACCATTCCCGCTCTTTTCCGCAAAGACGAGGCAATGTGATAATTCTTTAACGGATTAATGTCCCCGGACCTTTGGCAATCAAGGAGGCCGGGATTTCTTTTTTGGTTTGAATAAACGGAATGATAGACAGCAAATGGTCCACCGCCACCTGAGCATTCCAAGTGTCCGTTATTGTCTTTTTAGCTTCATGAGCAAGACGATTTAAGAGATCGGGATCACGAGCAAGTCGCAACAACTGTTTTTCAAAAGAAACATGGTCATTATAGGCAAGACCATTCTTTTCATCTTGTACCAAGAAACCCGTCGCTCCAGCCAAAGAAGAAGCCAAAACAGCGCACGAAGATGACATCGCTTCGTTGAGCACGGCACCCCAGCCTTCACCCCGATCGCTGGTAAAAAGGAAAATATCGCTATCTTTCATTTCCTTTAGTACAACGTCGTTAGACTGATACCCCAAAAGTTTTACGTCATTTTGATAAGGTTTATCTTTTAACGCCGCTTTTAAAGGCTCCATCATTTCGCCTTCGCCGATGATACGAACTTCAAATGGGGTTTTCGCCTCAAAAAGCGTTTCAGCGGCGCTTAAGGCCATCTCTGGATGCTTCCAACGTAAGAGTCGCCCGGAGTAGAGAATCTTCAAGGGCGCGCCCTTCTGGACGTTTTTAGCGGATAAATCGAGGGACCGATTCCCTTCAGGGAAGTAACCCCAATAGAGGGCGCGTCCTTGATAGAGCTTGGCTTTGGCGAAATCTTCCGGAGCAAAAGAAGAGGTCGCTAAAAGATAAGCACCGTGATCACTCAAGGTATGAAAAAGCATGTGATTGTGCCAATAGCGGAGCGGCATCAGCGACTTATTTTTTGAAAAATGCTCGGAGTAATGGAAGAGGGTTTTGCCCGAAAGAGCGGCTTTCTGCAGTAATTTTGGATCCGCCATGCCAAGAATCAAGACATCGGAATGGTCGATAATCTCTTGAGCCTTTTGAGGATTTTGAGAATAGGAAAGGCAATGTCCTTTTTCTTCTGAGGTTAAAACAACTTTTTTCTCGTCTTCAGCGGCGGAATCTGCGCAGCTGATGAAGGTAAAAACGACCTCGGGATGACTTAAAAAGGCTTTAAGCAACGGAAGAACATGGGTATTGACCTTATCGGAGACAAAAGTAAGGCTAAGCATGCTCTTCGCCTTCTTTCGAAGATTTGTGGGCTTTAACGAAAGATTTTATCTGTTGATGATAAACCGCGAAGACCAAAGGCAAATAAATCACGACAAATAAGGCGCCCTTAATTAAGACCACTAACCATTTGTTGAGACTATCGGGCAAATGAACGCCAAAGCGGAACAAGCAGTAGACCACCGCCCAGCCAACTACCGCGAGAGCAGCCACAATCAAAAAGTGTTTAAAGAAACGAAGGATGGGCAGATGGAATTCTTTTTGGTAGTAGATGTTGCTAACGATGATCATGCCCACGACGACCACTAAAGCGGTACCGATGAATGGACCATAGACCTTGCTATCCCCGGGCATAAAATGCACACAAAGGGCCGTCACCCCAATACTCAAAAGAGCCAAGACGAGATTTACGATGGCCAAGAATTTATGCTTGTTATAAGACTTTTGGACTTCGATGCCCAAGGATTCTGCCATTGGGATGATCCAAAGAGCAAGTAGGGCCAAAGTCAGATAAAAGATTTCATTGAGATTGTCCACGCTTAAGCCATTGTTCTTGCCTCCAAGCCAGGCAAAGATGAAATCTTGCCCACAGGCGGCGAAACCCCCAACCATCAAGAAAAGGATAATGAGTTGAATCTCCGATATTTTGATAAATAACTCTGCAATCTCCTCGTTCTTTCCTTCAATCGCCAATCGATTGACCTTGGGGCCGAAGTTACTGCCGATCGTTGTCGAAATCTGATTCTCATAGGTATAAAACTGCAACCCATAGCTATAAACAGTCACTAACGTAAACGCCCCAACATAGCCTAAGACCGTCTTGCCCAAATTGGCGTTAATCTGGGTCACGACAATCGCCATAAATAAGAAGATGGTGAAAACCACAACTTCTTTAAACAAGGACTTAAACTCTATCTTCGTCGGCTTGGTAAAACGCATATGAAGATGTTTCCAGTCGTAAATAAAGCGAACCCCATCGAAGAGGAGTTGAATTACTGCCGTGATAATCGCGACGGTGATGATATCTTTGCCCAAATAAAGGAATAAAGCACAGAGCCCTGTGGTGATTAAATGAATGGCTAGATAGACCGATTGTTCCCAGATGAATTTGCTCTTATAGAAGGCAAACGTCGAAAAAAGCGACATGAAGAAATCCAAGGACGACATCAAAGAGATAATTAAGAAAAGCCAACCTAAGGTTTGATTCGTCGCGGGATCATTACCATTAGCAATTGCCCCGAAGCCATAAAGTCCTGCAACCGTAAGACCTACAACAAGTTCTAAGCAAGCGATAAAACCATAGCAAATAAGATAAAACCCATTAATCTTCCGTAAACCTTCTTCGCCGTCTTTTTTCTCGTAGACCGTCGCAAAACGAATATAAGAATTTTCGATGCCTAACGAAAGAAGTAAGGTGTATTGGATGATCGAGCCCGCAAACTGATAAAGTCCGTTATTGGTCGACTGGACCATCTCCAACAAATAAGGGGGATAAAGAATTCCAACGATTAAAAGAATAACGAAGCGGATATAGGCGAGGATAACGCCTCCTCGGATATTTTTCCGTTCGCCTTGTTCTTCTTTTTTGGCTTCGTTTGCTTCCATAAAGGACTTTCTAAATCGCTGAAGATTCTTTTGGCTTTGGTAGGGCTGTTGGCCATGCAGTAATCAAATACGAAATGGCTGCCGTGTTGATAAAGCGGGCCGTGAATGGGGTAAATGTTTCAGCAAAGCCATACAAGAAGAACGAACCATAGATTGCAAGAAGAGCGGCGAAGATTAAGGGATTAGTCTTAAATTGCTTGTTGATAATGATGGCTGACTTCACAGATAAGAAAGCCAAGAAGACTACATAAACGACACCACCAGCGTTAAAGTAATCGATGAAACCATTATGCAATGAGAGCTCTTCGATTAGATTTCTTTCGATGATGTTATCGATAAAGTAACCGATATGGCCAATTCCGAACAGATATTGATAACCAGAAAGATTGGTAAAATAGTTTCCCCAAATGAGGAACCGACCAGATGCTCCGTTAATCTGCATCAAGAAATCGTGAGCTTTCGTAAGGAGCGAAACACTGGTATAGACACTTGGTACATAGACACAGTACAAAGCTCCGACAACAATGGCCATATAGAGAAGAGAAAAGATTGAGCAAGTAATCCAATGCTTTTTGAAGTTGGCGATAATCATTCCTAAGAAAAGAAGCATCCAGCCAAAGACGCAAGATAAGAAGGCATCGTCGCAACGGATAATTAAACAAGACGCAGTGAAATAGATGCCCAGGATATAGCCCAAAGGCCGCAAACCTTTAGGCGAAGAAACGCAAAGGATTAAAGAAGCGACAAAGCCCGCAAAAATGACCGAGCCAAACCGGTTTTTATTCGCATAGACAGAGCGAATATCCAAAACCCACTTATTCTTGGCTAAGCCAGCAAACAAGGTTTTATATTTATCCAACTCAGCCACGTAACTGTAAGCGCAAGAAAGCAAAGCGATAATAATTAGTACCCAAATGACTACGCTCTTGGTCTTACCATGCTCACCGGTAATCGGCGCAATGTAGAACAAGCAGAAAGCGTACATGATACCAAAGAGATAAGGCCCGTAGAACTTAAACTGATCAGCTAAAGTCACCGTAACTTCGTGGGGAGTAATAACCCCTTTGCTATTGATATACTCATAGGTCAAATCCCGCGGGGCAAAATACATCACCACGAGGGTATAAATACCTAAAAGAAGAAAAGACACAATCGCTTGCCACTTCGGCATCTTTTTATTCGCAATGAGAACCAGGATGAAATAGAGAATAAAGGGCACGCCTTTGTATTGGACAAGCTTTGACATGAGCGGCGTGGATAAGAAATTATTCAAGAACTCCGGGTGGACAATATTCGGCAAAAGGACCATTAAAAAATACAGGACAAAAACCCAGGTGAAAAGGCTATTGACCACTTTGGCAAATTTAGATGGTTTTTGATCCATTGGGTTTTCCTTTCCGGGCGAAGAAAATAAAAGCAAGCGGAACGAAGAAGACGATCAACGCTAGCGCGAGTTCTGTCCAAAAATAAGTCATGCCTGAGAAAGTGTAGTGGCCCAAATAGGCGTATAAGGTTGAGGCACCAACCTCAAGAAATAAAGCAGCAAAAGACACCAAGACAGCATAGGGTAGCATTCGCTCACGTTCGAAATCTTGATGGATGGCCAAAACGAGAAAAATCAAAAGACAAATGAAGAAAATCGCTGCAAAACCCACCCAAAAATAAAACGGCCAAAACTTTTTATTGTTGTTGAGCCATTCCATTAAGGTCGCTGACAATGAGCCGAGAGAAATCGCAAAAAGGATGTCAAAAAGACAGGCAAAATAAAAGAAGAAGGTGAAGCGAGGATAAGTTGGATGATCCTTAAGCCGACGTGGTTTCATAACCCACCCTCTTTTCTTGGAGCGACGTTGCCGTCCTCTTTGAGCCTACCCTTAAAGGCATAAAAAGTAAATTTATCTTCGATGTAATCCCAAAAGGGTTCGAAAGCGTGTTGCATCGGGAAGACGTTAAAGAATAGCAAACTCCACCAAATAAAGAGATCAGCCATCATTAACGCTAAACAAAGATAACGAGAGGTGCCGCTACCTAAGCCATACGTCAAGCCTAAATCAAGGACAAGCACCACTGGGAGATAGGCTAAGGAAGGCCAATACGCTTTAAGAAGAATCGAATACGGAGGTAGGAGTTTATAAACAGCGAGGAGAACGACATGAACAAGCAAAAGTCCCAGTGAAACCCCCTCCAATATCATCGCGATGCCTGTCCAGGGCGCGACAAGAGCAAGAAGAGTCGCTAGAGCAAAACTCCCTAGGAATAACCCATAGCGAAGCCAAGATTTATTTTTTCTCAAAGATGACAGCGTTGTCCAAACCATCGGTAGCAAAAGGAAGACTATGGCCGCACAGATTTCATTAAGAAGTCCACCATAAGCAAAATGGAAGCGCGCGGGGAGATTCATTTGGAGCATCGGACTAACCCCGATAAAGATGGCCACAAGAGGCGTAAACCACTTTAAGACAATGCTGATCTTTTCGCGAACCATGAGTTCAGGCTTAACGAAAGAGGCGGCTGTTTTATTCCGATAACGTTCAGTTAAAGAGGTCTGTTCTTTTTGATAAAGCGGCTCATAGGCTTCGCTTGTTAACGGAACCACCGCGGTAAAGATCGCCACCACGTTCGTGCTCATAAAGCCCATGAAGGTGGTCTCTTCGGTTAAGCTATGACCCAAGAGGGCGATAAGGATAAAGAGCGAGACGTGAGCGGTTCGGGAATGTTTTTGGAAAGCTTTGACTAAGCGGTAGACCAAATAACCTAAGAAAACGGCATAGAGAATTAGTCCCAAAATACCAAAATTGGCCCAGAGCATCACGTAGGCATTATCCACCGGAGTGAAGTCTTTGGCGGCTTCGCTATAGACCGCGATATTGAGGGATTCTCGGGATAGGCCCATCCCAAAGCCAAAGATTGTCGTAATCGGGCTTTCGAGCAATTTCCGGATAATGTCACCCCAGTTATAAATGCGCGTCGAGAACGATTCGCCGATGGAAGTCATGACCGTATCAAGAAAGTTTTTTAAGGGCAGAAGATAAGGCGTGTCGCTAGAAAGCGAGATTCCAACGACTAAGGCAAAGAGCACCACAAACAAACCTAAAGCGATCGAATTTCGAACTTTGAATTTTTTAAACGTGGCAACCGAGCGATAAAGACCGAAAATTGCCAAGAACAAAGAGCAAAGCAAGATGCAGGTCTTGGAATAGATGAAGAACTGATTAACGTAGAAAAAGAGCATGATTGCCCAGCGCCACCAATGCGGATGTTTGCACTGAAGGAACGCTTGGGCCATAAGCCCATAGAAGAGCAAAGCCGCATAAACGTTACGCTGCGTGGTGAAACTCTGGGGAACGGAGTAGGAATCCGAAGGACCGCCATTTTTGAGAATGAAGAGATAGAGACTGCCTTCGGTGAAATAAGAATAAATCACCGCCACAAAGGCGTTGATGGTGATGTAAAGGAAGAACGAATAGAACGTTCTTTTATCTGAAACAATTTGGGGAGCCACCACCAAGGTCACATAGAGCGAGAAGACCATGAAAAAACAAGAAAAAATCGAGCGAATCCGCTCGGAGAAAGTCGGGGAATAAACTAAATCGCCGGTGTCGTAGATGCCCGGAAAGAAAGCGACTGCCGTGGCGTTAATGAAGAAGAGCGCCATCAGGCCGATAAATAAAGCCCAATTAACCTTGGGACGAAAATAACGGACAGCCAAGATATAGAACGTCCCATCAAAAAGCGTGAGGGCCAGAATGGAGATAAGATACTCGACGCTATTCATGGCCACCCGATTGCCTTCGTCAAAATAAGCGTGGCCTTCAACGAAAAAGCAATTGACCATGACAAAAATAACAAACAAGAGAAACATCACAAGATGCCTTGGTGGTTGTTTCTGTGTTTGTTCATTCATGTCCCATGAATCTCTTTCTTCCGAGTCTTCTTAGCAATATGCTAAGAAACTCATTTAAAGGCTCTTGAGCAGATTATACAAGGCTTTTTAAAGGATTTTTTAAAATGATGGGGGATTTGTCTGGGATATTTCATTCCCCATCTTCGGGATTTCGGTGGTGGGCGTAACCCATAAAGAGATAACTCACAAGCAAAGAAAGATAACTCGAAGAGAACAATAAGCGTTCATTGGTGAGAAGCGTATAGAACAAGAAGGCTCCGCTAAAAGAGAGAATGATCCCGTAGAAAATCGGATGGAAGAATTCTTCTTTCTTGAGCTTGGCTAAGCCAATCACCACAACGAGGAAATAGAAAAGGAGGTAAACAACGCCACCGCTATTATAGACTTCAAAGACACCATTCTCTATCGGGGTATAAAACGGGCTCGATCCTTGAAGAAGCGAAGAGCGATAAAAGCCAAGGAGACCATCCCCAACAAAGACCCGCCAAGAGGATAACGTATCGAGGTAACTTCTCCAAATTTTAAAGCGCGAAGAAATCACCGCCACCACTTCATCCCCAAAGTAGGAACGGAGAGAAGTAGCTAAAGGAGAAGGTATCGCAATAAGAAGAACCAAAGCGAGAACCAATAAGGCATAGAAGAAAGATCCAATCTTCAATGCTTTGCTTACACCATGTTCGTAACGATCGAAATAGAGGTTGAAGGACAGGACTAACGAAGCCCCCGTCAAACACCAGAAGGTAATCGATAGTCCTAAGAAACCCGTTGCCACCAAAAGGGCAAAAGCCAAACTAATCCAAAGATAGCGAAGATACGATTGCGAGTCATACGCTAAAAAGGCAAGCGAAAAGCCTCCAGCAAAAAGTACCTTGCCAAGATCGTCACTATTCTTAAAGAAACTGCTGTAATAAACATAAGAATAACTGGGATCAGGTCCTTTGATAAAGCCATAGATAACCGAGATGGTTGCTAAAAGAACAATGAGAATCGGTAGGACGTTTTTATAGCGAGAATCTTCTTTGGCAAAACGCCACAAAAAGAGAACCGCAAAAGAGACTAAGATATCGAAGAAGATTTCCGTTTCATAAGTGCTGACATCATAAAGAGAAAGATGAAAGGATTGACCATTGCCGTAAGCAAGCGTTCTTTCATGAATGAACATCACGATAACCGAGAAAAGAATCATCCCGCAAAACATCAAGATATAGCGAAGAGGGGGATCCGCTTTGTTCTTTTTCCAAACGAGGGCAAAGAATACGAGAAAAAGGATTCCTTCTCCAAGCTGATAATAGCCATAAACCGGCTCACTATGAATCCAGTTATAAAAGCTGGGATTCGGATAATAGAAACTCGGCAGCAAAGCCAAGAGCACAATTGCGGTCAAAAAGAGCGGAATAAAACGATTAAGCCGGTTTGTCGTCTCGTTCATAACCGGGTGATCCCCTGCCCTTGGAACAAATAATAGACGTAAATGAATTCCAAAATCCCGCCAAGAAAGATCGTCCCAGCAGCCAAAGCCCCATAAGATAATGGGGTCGGAGTCGGATAGATGACTTCGTCAATAAGGTAGGTCAAAGCGACTGAGAACAAAGTCGCAATAATCACGGTAAAAAAGGCGCTCGGAAAACGGGATGTTCTTAAGGGCTGCATAAAAGAGCCTAAAGAACCAACCGACATCTTGTTATTGAGGACGTGTAAGACGATAAAAGCGAAGATGTTGACCAAAGCAATAATCCCAAAAGCAATCCAACGATTGCCATCGCGAACGCTTTCGGATAAAAAATATAAAGCAAGAAGAAAGCTCGTGGCTTGAATGAGTAAAACTGAAAGATAAAGGGCGAGCCACCACCGGAAATAGTTTTTCGCTGAAGACCTTTCCATAAAGCTCTTTCGATAATTATCTTCTAAATTGTCAAAAAAAGATACTGTGCTAGACCCGTAAAACCAGCCAATAGGCTGGGGCCGTCCTTCGAAAACAACGAAAAGAGGGTGCCGTAGCACCCCCCCTAGGAATTCGTCATCGAAACGACTATTTCGCGTTAAGGAAATCCGAAATCTGCTCGTAGACTTGCATGTGATCTTTTTCGTTATGAATCTCGTGACGCATATGCGGATAAATCTTTAAGAGCACACCCGTCATTCCAAGTTTCTTATAAAGATCCGCCATATAGGTCGGCCCTTTGCCATTGTTGCCAACCGGATCTTCAGCACCGGCAATGATGAGAACCTTCTCTTTGGGCGAAATCTTCTTCAACCACTTCGCCTTGTACAGTTCTTTCATGCCTCGTAAGAACTCCTTCCAGAAACCATGCGTATCCATATGTCCGCAATAAGGATCAGCGATGTATTTGGTGACGTTGTCATCGTTATAAGAGAGCCAATCTAAGTCGGTTTTTCTATTCTTTACCGCTTTGCTATAAGGTCCTAAACCAGCGTTGGTCATAAACTTATCCGGTTTATCCCAGTTATGAGAATTCGTTCTTAATGACGCCAAGCAATACGCCGCCTTCATCTGAGCGCCGTTACCGCCGTTTGTGCCGCAAAGAATTGTCCGATCCACTGTATTCGGATAAAGTTCCAAATAACGCTGAACCATAAAGGAACCCATTGAGTGACCCATAATTGAGGTCGGACGCCCTTCTTTTTTCAGCTCTTCAATCTTGATGTTGGCCGCTTTGACGTTATCGTCAAACGCGCCTTTATACCACTTCTGCTGATCTTCAACTTTCGGGGCATTTAGACCCTGACCAACCGCATCAAGAACGTAGACATCGTAGCCAACGCCATTCAGGTATTCCGCTAAATCCTGGTAGCGGTGTGAATGCTCATTCATCCCTGTAAGAATAACGAGATTTTTTTGCGTTCCGGCATCCTTAAATGCCAAACCTTTTTGCTGGTGTCCATTAGGCAACTTTACAAGAAATTCTTCCATTAAAACAATCCTCCTTAATTGGTTTAATTGAGCCCTGTAACTTGTATTATAGCAAAGTTAATGTAAGGGGTTTCAAAAAAGTTGAGCTTTGTACGCCCAACACAACGAAAAAAGTTATCCAAAGGTATTCGGTAAGAAACACTTACTCAATCATTTGAAAAAATTGCCTTTCCCAAAACAATCCAGAAATCGAAGGGCTAAAAAACTTTTCCTCGCTTTCACTCTTTTGTTGTATAGTGGAGATGGAAAAGCAATTATCAATTAAACATCATTCGTATGTATAGCAAATTACTATACAAATAATGTATGATTGCTTCAATCGGAGGAAAAATGAGCAAAGAAACCATCACCGTAAGGCTAGATTCGGATACCAAAGAGCAAGCGGAAGAACTTTTTGATGATTTAGGCATGTCCATGTCCTCCGCTATTACCATCTTTCTTAAACAATGCGTCCGAAAAGGAGGCATTCCTTTCGAAATACAGCGTGAAAAGACCACCGGACGCAAGATCAAACCCCTCCATAAACTGAAGTAGACCACATTGCCGAACGCTAAAAAGAGCCCTCTTGAGGATTTATTCCATTAAAAAAGAGGGCTTTTTATTCGGCCCTCTCTCAGTTTTTCGGCGATTTTATTTTATACCGTTTGGATTCTTCTTTTGAAAGTTATAGGCATCACGGCAGGCATCGACGATCGTTAAACGGCTCTTCCAACCCATTTCTTTAAAGGCTTTATCGCAATTCGCAAAGTTCGCATCAACATCGCCAGCCCGTCGAGCTTCGATCTTATAAGGGATCTTCACTCCGTTGGCTTGTTCAAAGGCATGGACGAGTTCAAGAACAGAAGTTCCTTTTCCGGTTCCAAGATTATAAATCACTAAGCCAGGTTTCTGATCAAGACGCTTTAACGCAGCGACATGGCCTTCGGCCAAATCGACAACGTGAATATAGTCCCGAACACCCGTTCCATCGACTGTCTTATAGTCATCACCATAGACTTTCAAGAACGGAAGTTTGCCAATCGCCACCTGGGTAATATACGGCATAAGGTTGTTCGGAATACCATTCGGATCTTCACCTAGTAAGCCAGAAGGATGACCGCCAATCGGATTGAAATAGCGGAGTAAAGCAACGTTGAGTTCCGGATTCGCTTTGGTCACATCTTCTAAGATTCTTTCGATCATAATCTTCGTCTCGCCATAAGGGTTCGTCGCCGAACCGACCGGATCCGTTTCAACGAGCGGAACCCGCTTCGGAACGCCATAAACTGTGGCAGAAGAAGAGAAGATGAAATTGTTGACGTGATATTGTCTCATCACATCCAAAACATTGAGGGCGCTGCCAAGGTTATTTTGATAATATTCAATCGGCTTATAGACCGATTCGCCAACCGCTTTATAGCCGGCGAAATGAATGACGGCATCAATCTTATTTTCCTTGAAGATGACTTCGGTTTCTTTCCGTTTAGTCACATCAACCTCATAAAATTTCGGCCGCACATGAGTGATCGTTTCAATCCGATCCAACACAGCTTTCTTCGCGTTATAAAGATCATCGACAATGATGGGTTCATAACCCGCAGCAATGAGAGCGATAACCGTTTCACTTCCGATGAAACCTAAACCGCCCGTGACTAAGATGGTATGCATAAATCCTTCCTCCTATTGATCCTTTTTATGATCCGTCGAAGGTTTTGCCGCCTTCGATTTGTCCTTTTTAACCGCCGCAAGACGCTTCGACTCCGCTAACGAAATCTTATTTTCACGCCGGACTTCATGATGACCTGGCGTCGATTCGAACTCGTACGCTTTTTCGCCATGCACGCTCTTGGCGACTTCATCGAGAATCATCTGGGCAATCATCGAATCGACCCCAGCTTGAACGGCAAGACGGAGGGCAATTAAGCCTAAACGATCCCGGAGATTTTGCTCGGCGTTGGGGTTACCTGCTTTAACTTCGTTATTATAGGTATCGACAAAACTCTGAGTTTTCAAAGCGACCTTTTTTGAACTTTCTTGAAGGATGTCCCGGGCCATGACTTTGAAGAAGCCATAGAGGACAGACTTATCTGCAGCAACGTCTTTATCCATCTCGATAAGCATCGAAATTTCAGACATTGAGAGGACCCGTTTGAGGGATGAAATTGCAAAAAGATAACCCAAATGTTCGTTGTTATATTTCTTCTTCGTCGGCTCTTTGAGGATGTCCGCTTTGACATAGTTATTTACCATGAACGAAGTGAGGATGTCCTTGTTGGAAGGATTGATCGGTTTCGAGGCAGAGTTAATGTACTCGACCACCTGTTCCATATAGAGAGGAACATTAGGAAGTTCACGGTAAGAAGGCAGCTCAAAAGAGGATGCCGCCGCCAACCAACTTTGAATGTCTTGAAGCTCTTTATCCATTAGCGTTTATCCAATTCTTCTTTTAATAGACGCGACACTTCAGCCGGATTGACTTTGCCATGACTGGCTTTCATCACTTGACCCACTAAGAAGCCAAACGCCCGGTCTTTGCCACCCTTGAAATCGACAATCGATTGGGGATTTGCAGCCAATACTTGATTAATAAAGCCCATAATGGCCCCACTATCGGAGACCTGAGCCACAATATGGAGCTCTTCCTTCGCCTTTTCAGGGGACATTTGCGGATTCGAGAGGACTTTTGCAAGGATATCGGCACATTGCTTATGGGACAAACCACCAGTTTCCTGCAATAAGACAATCTCCGCCAAAGTCGCAGGCTTAAGCGGCAGCGCATCAATCGTCTTGGCTTCTTTATTCAAATAGCCATTAATCTCGACGATCAAGAAGTTCGCTAAGTCTTTCGCGTTCTTCACCAAAGGCATGCCCTCTTCAAAATAGGCCGCCATCTTCGGGTCAGAAAGCAAGATATCAGCGTCACTTTGAGCTAAACCCGCGGCAAGATAACGCTTCTCTTTCGCCTCATAAAGTTCCGGGCAAGTCTTAATCGCTTCATCGACAAACTCATTCGATAACTTAATCGGGGTAATATTCGGTTCGCAGAAATATTTGTAATCGACCGCATCGCTCTTTAGGCGCATCCGAACGGTCTTACCCGAAGCTTCATCATAGCGGCGAGTTTCCTGAACCACAGGTTCCCCTGATAAAATCAGGCGGGATTGGCGGGCGATTTCATAGTCAATTGCCGCTTCGATGTTCTTAAAGGAGTTGATGTTTTTAATCTCGACTTTGGTGCCAAATTCTTCTTGTCCGCACGGACGGATCGAGACGTTGGTATCGCAGCGTAGTGATCCTTCTTCCATCTTGCCATCCGAGGTGCCGGAATAGACAACGATGTTGCGGATCGCTTCGGCATATTCCATGGCCTCAGTGCCATTACGAATATCAGGCAAAGAAACAATTTCGACGAGAGGGACGCCCGCCCGGTTATAGTCGAGAAGGGTATAGTCCATGAAGTGCTCTTGTTTGCAGGTATCCTCTTCCATATGGATCCGTTCAATCCGGATCTTTTTCTCGCCAGAAGGAACCTTAATCATCACATAGCCATCTTTGCCAATCGGTCGGGCTTGTTGGGTAATCTGGAAGCCCTTCGGTAAGTCGCTATAGAAATAGTTCTTGCGGTCAAAATAAAGGGTATGGTCAATCGTCATGTGGAGGGCGTTAGCAACCCGAACCGCATTAATAACGGCTTGTTTATTCACCACCGGCATCGTGCCAGGGAAGGCCATATCAAGCGGGGCGACTTCCGTATTCGGATCGTGCGAGAAACCATCCGGGGCGCTCGAAAACATCTTCGACTTCGTCCGCATCTCAACGTGGATTTCAAGTCCAATTACCGCTTCAAAATTCATAACTTGGCCTCCTTAGGAGCAATGGCGCTTGTTTCGGCAAGCCCCGTAAGAGATTCAAACGCTTCCGAAATCTGGAAGAGCTTCTTTTCTTCAAAAGCCCGACCCATGAAATTAACGCCATAAGGCATACCCGACTCATAGCCTAAGGGCAACGTGATCGAAGGTAGACCCGCAAAATTGCCTAGGCAAAGGTGGTTATCGGCGATCAAGTATTCATCGGAAAGTTTATCGCTAGCATTGGTAAATAACGGAGCCACGCTCGGGGCGGATAAGGCTAAGATGAAGTCGTAATCTTTCAAGATTTCATTGGTCCGTTCAACAATCTTGGCGCGATTTCTTTGCGCCCGTAAGAACAGTTCTTCTTGGTTTTCTCTCATCAAACAATAAGAGCCAATCACGAAGCGGCGTTTAATGAGTTCGCTAAAGCCAGCAGTTCTCGCATTGTACATAACTTCCTGATAGGTCTTGCCGCCTTTATAAGGACCAAACTTAATCCCATCAAGATTGGCGTCATTCGACGTTGCTTCAGCGCAGCTAATAACGATATAAGTGGCATAGAGCGATTCGAGGAGATCTTTGCCAAATTCAACAAAGTCCACTTCGACGCCTTGCTTTTTTAACGCTTCTAAGGAAGCGTAGAAATGTTTTTTGATTTCTTCGTCTTTGATCGAATCGGTGACCATTTTCAAGACGGCGACCTTAAGACCTTTGACGGGCTTTTTCATATCGGCTTCGTAATGGTCAACTTCTTTCGTCGAAGAGGTCGAATCATGAGGATCTCTTCCGGCGAGAACATCGAGAAGAACAGCCGAGGTATAAACATCGCGGCTGAAATAGCCCACATGGTCAAGCGAGGGGGCAAACGGGAATAAGCCATAACGGCTGATTCTTCCCCACGTTGGCTTCATGCCAACAAGACCAGCATAAGAAGCGGGTTTCCGAACCGAGTCACCGGTATCGCTTCCTAAAGCGAAGGGGACAATGCTCGCGGAAACCGCGGCAGCCGACCCACACGAAGAACCGCCAATCATCCGTTCATGTTTCGGATCATAAGGGTTAAAAGTCTTGCCAAGGTGACCAGTTGTGCCGGTGCCACCCATCGCAAGTTCATCTAGAGTAGTCTTGCCAATCATCACGGCTTTAGCGGCTTTGAGTTTGCTAATGACAGTCGCGTCATAAACCGGAACATAGCCAACCAAAATATTGCTACTGGCCGTCGTTGGAATGCCCTTCGTCGAGAAGTTATCTTTGGCGAAATAAGGAATGCCCCATAATGGATTGTCTTTTTCGGGTTCGGTCAAAGTTTTAGCAAAAGCAATCGCCCCTTCGTCATCCAAAAATTCAAAGGCGTTGTTCTTATCCGCGTGAGCCCGTTTCAAGGCTTCTTCGGTTAACTCTAACGGCGTGACTTTCTTCGCCACGAGGGCTTCGTGAAGCTCTTCTAAAGGTAAATCGATGTAATTCATAAAACCACCTTCGGGAGTTTGATCTGCCCATCTTGCTTGTTGCCCGCATTCTTTAAGGCGACATCGCGCGGAAGCGGCTCTTCCGCAACGTCTTCGCGTAAATAAGTCGTGGAGCAATCAAACGGGAATGTCATCGGGGCATAATTCTCTAATCCCTTGATCTCGCCGATTTTCTCCATTTGCTTCGTCAAAATTCCGAATTCTTCGTAGAGCGTTTTGTATTGCTCATCCGACATGTCAAAGAGCAAGCGGTTCGCTGCATCCTTGAGAACATCCATTGTTATCGTTTTCATGTTGTGTTATCTCGTTCCGCTAACTAGGTTACCACTAATAAGTGGTAAACAAAAGCAGTGCGGTTTAAGCCGGTGGATTTTTGATGAAAAATTCATGAATTATAAAGTTAACTAACAAAATAGACGATTGATAAGGAATAACAAAGTTAACTCATTCCCCGTCTTATTGATTTACAAAAAGTGCCTTATCTTTCAAAAGACAAAAAGGTTCAATTCTGAATGACATCCGTTAAGATAGCGAAAAGATTTCACCTGTGGTTTTTACGAGAATGATTTATGCGATCTTTTCACGATGTTTCTCGTGAAAGAACTTTAAGTAAACTTTACCCTTGTGTAAGCCCGACCCTAATAAGAGATAAAGCGGGAAGAAGAATTCCAAGATATAGCGGCAATGCGAGGTGCAAGCGTAAGGGTAACGATAGTTGAAATAGATAAAAGAAATCGCCTCCGTCAAAGCGATAGCCCAAAGAAAGGCGTGACGGGTGGTAAAGACACCCCGATGATGGCCGCGTAAGAAATTGATGACGTGCCAGAAGAAATAAACCAAGCCATAAAGCGCCAAAAGGAAGAAGACAATATAAAGGAAATAAGCCCCGATCATTAATGGAATCGTTTGGACTTGAGGATAGGAATCCAAATTGGCTTGGTTAAAAAGAGCGCTCTTAAAGAAGCCGGTCCAAATGTTGAAATCTTGAGTTCCCCACACATCGCTATAAGCGCCACTGACTCCGGTGCGATAAGGCAAAGGGAAAATCGAGAAGAACATATCCGGCGAAGGGAAAATGAAGAAGCGGATGAAATAGTTATAAGCGGAAGAGATATAGTTCGGGGCATCGGAGCCATTATCCCAAACGTAGCCAAAGGGAATTCCATATTCCTTGTATTGGTATATGGCAAAGAAGAGCCCTAACGGGAAGACAATAACGGCAAAGCTAAGAATCTGAAGCCAGAAATTCCGATAAGGATGTTCTTTAAAAACCCCAGCAAAACCTGCTTCTTTTTTCTGATACAAACGAACAAGCTCGTAAACGAAGAGCCCGGCAATCGGTAAGGCCATAACCCCAGCATTGAACTTTGTCGCCATCCCTAAACCAAGGTTCAAAGCGATGAGAATAATCGCGTGCCAAGAGAAATGTTCGTGCCAATCAATCGCCCAATAAAGGGCGAGGATGGTGAAAAGGAAGGATAAGGAGTCGTTGTTATAAATCGAAGGAAGCATGATAAAGAATGGGGTAAAGGCGAAGAGTCCCATCGCGATGGATTCTTGTTCATGATGGGCGCCTAATTTCTCTAAGAGTTTGAGGATAGCAACTGCCGTCCAAATACCAATCGACCCCACAAGGATTCGGGTGCTTTCAAAAAGAACATCCTCGTTTTCCGTAAAGATGTAATTGTGAGCGGCGGCATCCGCGGTAATCGCGCTGCCAGCATGGATAAAGAGACCATTGAACCTCATGAAATAAGCGAGAAGATAATGCCAGAACTTATTTTGATAATACTGATTCTCCAGCCAGTAATTTCCATTGGCGTCTTTGGGAAAGTTTTCCACGGTTCCATTCCGGAAGATGTCGAGGATAACGCCCCAATGTCCAGGCCGATAATCGGGGTTGGTCGAATCGTAGAAGTCCCACAAGCTCCAATCGACGTGGCCAACTTGGGCGTTAACCTTTAACGTAAAAACAACGCAAAGCGAAAGACTCGAGAGAAGAAACGCAAAAAAGACCGCCCGCTTATGAGCGTTAAGCCGCCCGATCTTCTTAAGGCCCACCATATAGACAATCCCGACGATAATCGCAAGCAAGACCAAAACAAAAAAGGCAATGGCTTGCCCTAAAGAAGCAAAGCCACAATAATCGCGAAGATAACTGGCTTCGGTTTGATAGACTTCATAATAGGAAATGGTGCGAAAACAAAAGGCATAATACAAAATACTAACCAGCAAAAAGATGACTGGAACCAAAACAAAATACCGCCATTTCCAATGCGAAAAACGAGAAAGACGGTCGTCAATTTTTCCGATCAAACTTTGAAAAGCCATCATCCCGCCTTGCCTAAGCCTGTGGATATTCTAATCCTAAAGAGAAGGTGAGAGGATGGTATTTTGCGCACAAAAGAGAGTTAATTGTTTCCTTTAGCGCTTTTTAGGATAAAGAAAAGGCCCTTTTATCAAAAGGAAAAATCTCCGCAAAATCCTATCAAAAACATCAAAGCGAACTTCTTATTGTCCAGTCTTATTCAAGTGATTAAGCGCGGTCGCTTCATCCATGATTTCGATGCCTAGTTGCTGAGCTTTATCGAGTTTGCTGCCCGCGCCAGGACCGGCGATGACGATATCGGTGTTCTTGCTGACTGAGCCAGCGCAATGAGCGCCAATACCCTCGAGAATATCGGTCATTTGTTCACGGGAATACTTCACTAAGGTTCCGGTGAGAACGATGGTCTTGTTGTAGAAATAAGAGTTCACATCGACCGTGTCGGTTCCCAAATAAGCAAAGTTCAGTCCATCCGCTTTTAAGGCGGCAATTTCAGCCAATGCTTTCGGATCATGGAAATAATCGTAGATGCATTTCGCCGCGACTGGTCCCACATCCGTTATCGACTGCAAATCCGCCTCGGATAAGTTATAAAAGGCTTCTAGATTCTTATACTTACGAGCTAAGATCTTCGCCATCTTTTCGCCAACCTCTTTAATCCCAAGGCCAAAGAGCAGTCGTTCCAAAGATTGTTTCTTGCTCGCTTCAATCGCATCGAGAAGCGCGTTGATCGACTTATCGCTCCAGCCATCAAGCTCTTTGATTTGCGAAGCGTGGTTCTGAAGCTGATAGATATCCGGAATATCCTTCCAGAAGCCTTCAGCGAAGAATTCTTCAACGACACTTTCGCCCATCCCATCGATGTCCATCGCGTTACGTGAAGCGAAATGAATCATTCCTTCGATCTTGCGCGATCCACATTCGGGGTTGAGACAATAATGAAGGCCCTTCACTTTAGTTAAAGGCTCGCCGCAAACCGGGCAGGTTGTCGGCATAATCCAGTCGACTTCATTCCCTTTCCGTTCGTTGACGATCGGCCCGGTGACTTCCGGGATAACATCCGCGGCTTTATGTAAGCCGATGATATCGCCAATCTTCAAACCTTTTTCTTTGATGAAATCCTCGTTATTCAAAGTCGCACGTTGAACAAGAGACCCTTGAACCCGAACAGGCTCAAGAATCGCGTTGGGGGTAACCCGGCCAGTCCGACCAATCGTTAAAACAATATCCAAAAGTTTCGTGGTCACTTCGGTCGGCGGGAACTTATAGGCAATCGCCCACTTCGGTTCCTTTGCCGTATAGCCTAAGCGATCATAATCATCGATGTTATCCACCTTGATGACCAAACCATCGATATCGTAATCGAGGGTCGGACGCTTTTCGGTGTATTCCCGCATATAAGCAATGACTTCTTCAATGCCATGGAGCACCCGACGCTCTTTGTTGGTGCGGAAGCCTAATTTATCGAGATAATTCAAAGACTCCGAATGGATATGAAGATCGAGTTCGCGAGCATTGACGAGGTAATACCAAAACGCTTCGAGATGGCGAGAAGCCGCCACCGAAGAATCCAAGTTACGAATGGATCCCGCCGCCGCGTTGCGGCAGTTGGCGAAAACCGGTTCGCCTTCAAGCTGACGTTGAACGTTAACATCGTCGAGCGATTTCTTCGGCATGTAGACTTCGCCCCGAACTTCGAACGGACGTTTTTCGCTCACGTGCATCGGAATCGAGCGAATCGTCATCACATTCGCGGTCACATCTTCTCCCGTAACGCCATCACCGCGCGTCACCGCGTATTGGAATTCACCATTATCGTAAATGAGGGACATGCCTAAGCCATCGATTTTCACCTCACCCATGTAGGTGACTTTATCAGCATGAAGGGCTTCTCTAACCTTGCGGTCAAAGTCGCGCATTTCTTCTTCGTTATAGACGTTACCCAGCGAAAGCATGAGCCTTTTGTGGAGGATTTTTTTAAATTCGCTTTGAACCGTACCTCCGACACGCTGAGTCGGAGAGTTCTTGTTTTTCAGTCCTGGAAATTCTTCTTCAAGAAGCTTAAGCTCGCCCATAAGACGATCGAATTCGGCATCGCTTACCGACGATTGATTGAGGATGTAATACTCGTAGTTATATCGCTCCAAAAGAGCGGTTAATTCTTTGACGCGATTACGCGCTTCTTCAACGGTCATGCTTCTCCTCCTTTCGAGGCTACCCTCGAGAGCATCGGATGGGTTGCAAGCAAGGTCTTCTTGCCTGCATTATCGAAATTCACAATGATGATGTTCTTATCAATAATCTCAACGACACTGCCATCACCAAACTTCTCGTGATGGGCTCGGTCTCCGACCTTCCAGTCGGTGATGCCATTGTTAGCGGGTTTCTCCGCGACCGGCTCCGCTTTCGGGGCCTCGTGGAGGGCATCATTATCAGCGAAGTAATCGCTGGTTCCCTTATTTTGATTATACGTGTTATTCCACGAATTGGGACTATCGCTAAAGGCAGGAGAGAAGGCGTAAGACTTCGGCAAACTCAATCCCGCTTCCTTAAAGAAACGCGAAGGAATCGAATGCGAATCCGTCACATAAGAATAAGCGGTATTGCATGAGCAGAAGAGTTGCTTCTTCGCCCGGGTCATTGCCACATAGGCTAAACGCCGTTCTTCTTCGGTTGCATCGCGGCCCGATTCCATTTCGGCCCGCATCGAAGGGAAGGCCCCTTCATTCATCGAAATCACGAAGACATAATCAAATTCAAGACCCTTGGCGATATGAATGGTCATCAAAGAAACATAGTTGCCGGCATTCATGTCGTCTTGGGAGGTTAATAAAGAAACGTTCTGGAGGTATTCCTGGAAAGTGGATTCCGGGTGGGTGTTGACGAAATGCGAAATATCATCGAAGAGGGCATTAACGTTACCGATGCGGTCTTCATCCGGATTCTCATCATCCTTCAAGAATTCAAAATAGCCGATGTCGGTGGCAAAATCCTTCAAAACCGAAGAATAGACTTCCAAATTATCTTGGAGTTTGGCTTTGGTGGCTTCCATCTTGCCCACCATCGTGCTTAAGGACGTGATGACCCGCGTTGGGATTTCCGAAGTATCGGCATAATGCTCAATATCTTTGATGTAGTTATAATCCGAAAGATTGAGCGCAGCGGCTTCTTGGCGAACCCGCTCCAAGGAAGTATCACCGACGTTCCGTTTGGGCTTATTGGCAATCCGCTCAAAGGCGACGTTATCGAGAGGATTGACCATCAAGTTGAAATAGGCCAAAAGATCTTTAACTTCCATCCGCTCATAGAAACGGAGACCGCCGAAGATTCGATAAGGGATTCCCCGATCTTTTAATTCCGCTTCAAAAGGACGGGTCATATAAGACGAGCGATAAAGAACCGCGATATTGCGATAATTGGGTTCGCCATCAACTTTGTCGGTTTGAGCAATCGATTGAATTTTGCCTCCAACCCAATGGGCTTCATCTTCAGCCTTTGGCAGCATGTTGGTTTCGATCTTATCGCCGATCGCGTGATTGGTATAAAGATCCTTCGGAACCCGTTTTTTGTTATTGGCAATGAGCTTATTCGCCGCATCAAGAATCGTCTTGGTCGAGCGATAGTTTTCGTTCAAAATAATCGTTTCGACCGAGGGATATTCATGTTCGAAGTTCAAAATGATGTTTTGGTTCGCGCCACGCCAGGTGTAAATCGTCTGGTCCGGATCGCCCACAACATAAATCGAGGTGTCGCTTCTTAAAAGAAGTTTCATCAACTTATATTGGACATCGTTGGTATCCTGAAACTCATCGACCAAGACGTGATCGAAGCGCGAGGCCCATTTTTCCCGGATCGGTGCGTTATTGGAGAGAATCTCAATGGTCTTGCAAAGAAGGTCATCGAAATCCAAAGCAAAAGCTCCGCCCTTTTTCTGTTCATAAAGAAGGTAGAATTTCAGGCATTCCTTTTCGTCCTTGAAGGCCTCAAATTTGATTTTGATGTCCTCGGGGTAAATTCCCTTCATTTTCTTTTCACGAATGTATTTGGTCGCGTTTTTAACGATTTCATCGCCTTTTTTATAGCCCAAATCGACCGCGATGTTTTTAATGAGTTTTTGCTGATCATCTTCATCGTAAATCGTGAAGCCTGTCGGATAGTTGATCGCCTTGCATTCCACCCGCAAAAACCGGGCGCAGAAAGAGTGGAAAGTCGAGATATGAAGATTAGGAGTGTAACCCAAAAGATCATTGACGAGCTTCGAAGCACGATCGTGCATTTCGGTAGCAACTTTGTTGGTGAAAGCGATCGCTAAAATCCGCGAAGGATCCACATGTTCATCGGAAATGAGATAGGAAATTCGATAGGTCAAAACCCGGGTTTTTCCACTACCAGCCCCGGCAATGATTCGCACATACTGGGCTCTCGTTTTTACCGCGGCTAACTGTTTGTCATTCAACAAAGAAGCATAATCCATAATGGGGTCTCTATTAACGTATGTTAAGCATACCCTCTATCGGGAAGTACTTCTAGACTTGACAATACAGATTTTTCTTCTTGAAAAACGAAGGGGCGAAGAAGCTTCAAGTTAAGGGGACTTGCGCTGAGTTATGGGAGTGCGCTTCTTCGCCTCTCCACTTAACCATAGACAAGAAAGTGCTGTTTTTGCCCTTCGAGTTTTCTTTTTCTTCCAAATATGTCGATAATATCTTTATGAATTTCTTTCGCGAAAGAAAAACGCCAAGCGAGAACATTGCTTTCATGGCCTTTGCCACCGCCTTGAATGCCGTTTTTTCTCTTCTCTTGGCTTTCGTCCCTTTCAGCGATCTTTTCGTCGTGCTTCTTTTGCCCTTAATTAGCGCGATGGTGGGACTACTTTGTGCGAAACGTTATTTGCCCGTTTATCTCGTGGCAGCCATCGGGGTTTCTTTGGCTTCCACCGCTTACGATATGCAAGCAACCTTCTTCTATGTTATTCCCGCCATTTTCGCAGGCACCCTTTATGGCTTCCTTTATCACAAAGATTGGCCTTTGCCTTACGTCATTCTCGGGACCGCCTTGTTAGAGATGGGCCTAAACTATCTCTCGCTTCCGATAATTCAGGCTCTCTACAACAACGATATCATCGCCTTCTTCCTCCGCGTCCTCGCCCTAGACCAGCATCCTTATATCCACGACATCATTCCCGCTTTCTTTTTAGCCTACGCCCTAGCCCAAGTGGCAATAAGCCATTTGATGATTCAACTCTTCTTCAGCCGGTTTCATCTCATCAAAGATGATCAAGAAAAACTCGCTTTATCTTTCCCTTTAGGCGGGATTTGCGGAGTTATTCTTACGATTAGTTTCGCTTTCTTTTATCCAGCCGTCGCTTATTTCTTCTTCGTTCTTTCGCTTTATCTCAGCGCCTTTAGTGCCCCGTTATACCGCCAGCGTTTCCCTTGGTGGGTTTATCTCGTAACTGGACTATTAGGTCTCCTTTCTCTCTATGGCTTTGCTTTCCTTTTCCGTTACGTCCCCAAGGATGGCGGACTCGCTCTATCCTCATTCTTTATCTTTGCCCTTGATAGCGGGGCCCTTTTAGGAAGACTATTATTGTTGAGGAAAGGAAAAGAAGAGTAGAGTAATCCCATGGGAAAGTTCCTGAAAAACTTCGGCTTAGGACTCGTCTACATCGTTCTTTTGCCTTTTCTTTTAATCGCCCTTGTCCTTTTTGCCATCTATGGTTTAGACGTTTGCATCTACCTTTTCTTTGCCAGCACGATTCGTTTCTTCCAAGGCAAAGAAATGTTCCCGACGCTTCCCGAGGATGTTAAAGTCGCTGAAATCAAAAAAGCCCAAATGGATGCTCAATTCGGCACCCCGGCGCCGAGTGCTCCCCAAGCGAGTGCCCCGGCTGGTCCTTCGACCGTCTACGTTCAACAAAATTATTATCAAGGCCAAAAAGAAAATGGCGCCTCCTCAGCTAACCCTCAACAACCGGCCATCCCTCATAACGAACCAATCGATACGACCGGCTATTTCAAGCACGCTCCTCAGCCTCCCGTTCTTGACGTGACAACTCCAAAAGCGCCTCAACTCAGTAACGAAATCACCCCAACCGCCATCCCTCAAAATAGTGCCCCCGAGCCAACCGCTTATATCGACATCTCCCATGATGAAGATCCGAAAGGAGACAAATGATGGATTTTATTACCTACATCGAAATCTCCATGAGCGACAACGATCGCAAGCTTTTGATTGTGATGCTGATTATTTTAGTTTTGCTCTTCATCCTTTTGGGTCTCATTGGCATGCTGATTCGTTACACGATGCAACAGCAAGCCAAACGCATTGATTATTTCATGCATGACCCCGTCGTTTATCGCGTGATCGATAATCCTGAGCATTTCCGCCGTTATGGTTATGTCGTCAATAATCGGCTTCTCTATCATCAAGCCTTAGTGCCTTTTATCATTGCGATCGCCTCGCTCATCCTTTATATCTCCTATGCCGCCAGCACCCATAACTGGAATGAAGATTATTTTGGACACTTCTCCAGTTTGTTTATCGTTTTGGATTGGGGAAACCCCAAATACTATTCCGACTTCTGGGGTATGCACCTCTTATCCTCGTGGCCCGGTGTCTATTCTTATCCGAATCCTCAAGCTGCCTATTGGGCCTCCTATGTCTTAGTTCCCCTTTGGCTAACCTCGATCGTTTATTACTTGGTCGTGATTCAAGCGTTCTTCGCTCGGCTCATCTTGATTAATCGTCGGAGCCGGACCGTCTATGAAAAGAGCCTTGAAGGCTATAACTACTATGCAAGCATGACGAATACCCAAACGGGATATCCTCAGCAAAACCCCGTTAATCAGCCTATCAATAATCAACAGCAGAATCCGTCATTCCCGCCGAATTTCCCCCGCCACTAAAGCGGTTATTCAAAATCCGTTTGAAGACCCTTTTTCGCTAGCCGGGATAAATAATCCAGAACTTCCGCCCGACTCTTATTGGGTGAATCGTGGGCGTTAATCGCACTCATAAAAGGAATGCTTTCGTATTTCTTCATCATCTCATAAGCAATTTGAGCGTTGTAATAATAGCTCGCGCCACTTTGCCGATAATATAAGGAATCACCGACGAAAAGATAGCCTTCGGCTAAAACATCAAGGCAGCCTTTCGCGTGGAGAGAGGGCACGAGGATCAGCCGAATCACGTATTCACCTAAATCGAAATCTTGGTCATCGGTAATAATCTGAGCTTCTCTTGAAAGATAACGAGCGGTGTTCTTGCTGGCCAGAAGTTTAATCCCTTGATCCACGAACATCAGATTTACGATGTGGTCATCATGAAAATGAGTTAAGGCGATGTATTTTACAGCAGAAAGGCCTTCGTTTTTGCAAAAGTCCATCACTTCTTTGAGCTGTTTGGGGTCATTAGAGACATCAACAAGGAGCGAGGCTTCCTTTCCCGTCAACAAAACGATTTTGGGGTTAGGGCCTTCCGCATCGTTGCCCGGAAAGATAAAAATGTGATCGGTAAGTTTTTCCATAAAAAAGGGCTTCGCGAAGGAAGCCCCGAAGTTCTAGCGAAGGAAGAGATCGACAATCTCGTAGAAGAAGAGACCTAAGACGAGAATGTCCAGAACGACAATCGCCCAGTAAATCCGTTTGTGCGAGAGATTCTTTCTCTCGTCTTCGCTCAAAGGCTTTTTTGCTTCTGAGGGAACCGGTTGTTGTTGCGGCTGTTGAATATCACCCATATCAGTACTTTAACCCACTCGAAGTTCTCGGGTAGGGCTCCGTATCACGAATGTTGGCCACACCGGTGATGTACATCAGTAAGCGATCGAAGCCGATGCCGAATCCCGCGTGTTTGCAGCCACCGTACTTTCTTAAGTTCAGATACCATTCCAAACCTTTGGTGTTGCCAATCTTATCCATCTTGGCTTTCAAAACGTCATAGCGTTCTTCGCGTTGAGAACCACCGACAATTTCGCCTTCGCCCGGAACGAGTAAGTCACAAGCGGCGACGGTCTTGCCATCTTCATTTTCACGCATATAGAAGGCTTTGATTTCTTTCGGATAGTTGATGAGGAACATCGGTCCTTTGACAATTTCTTCGGTCAAGTAACGTTCATGTTCGCTCTGCAAATCCATGCCCCAGAAGATGTCGTTGTTCTCAAACTTATGACCTTCTTTAACGGCTTTTTGTAAGAGGGCGATACCATCGGTGTATTCCATCTTGGTAAACGGCGCAGCTAAGACTTTGTGAAGCTTATCCAAAACCGTCTTATCGATGAAGGCATTGAAGAATTGCATTTCATCGGGGCAATGATCGAGGACGTATTGGATGCAGAACTTAATGCTCCGCTCAATCAAATCCATATCATCATCCAAATCGGCAAAAGCAATTTCCGGTTCGATCATCCAGAATTCGCTGGCGTGACGCGGGGTGTTGCTCTTCTCGGCCCGGAATGTCGGTCCGAAGGTATAAACGTTCTTAAACGCCATCGCGAAGGCTTCGACGTGAAGCTGACCCGAGACCGTCAAAGACGCCCTCCGACCATAGAAATCATTGATCGGATCTTTCGCGTCCGTCGTCACGGTAAAGACTTGCCCAGCGCCTTCGGCATCGTTCGCGGTGATTTCCGGCGTGTGAACATAAACAAAGCCATTCTCCTGGAAGAAAGTATGAACGGCCATCGCCAAAACCGAACGAACCCGGTAAAGGGCATCGAAGGTGTTGGTTCTCGGACGGAGATAAGCTTCGTCACGAAGATACTCGAAGGTCGAACGCTTTTTTTGCAAAGGATAATCATCGGCGACTCCGCCTAAAAGCGTGATGGCGGTTTCGTGAATTTCGAAGGGCTGTTGCATCCCCGGCGTCATAACGATGTTGCCTTTGACTTCGATAGCGGCGCTTAACGGATAATGAGAAATCGCCTCGAAATCCGGGGTGTTCTCATAAACGACCTGAACATTCTTAAAGCAGGTGCCATCGTGTAACGCGATGAAACCGATTTTGCCATTATTGCGATTGGTTCTGACCCAGCCTTCGACGATGACTTCGCCGAGAGCAGTGAGATCTTCTTTAGCTTCAAACTTTTCGAATAGTTTGCGAACGGAGATGGACTTGTCTTGCATAAACTTACCTCTATGGTGTGCTGTTAGTATAAACCAACCCGTTTCTTAATGAATTAAGAAATTGCCAAAAGACGAGAAAAAGCAAAAGAGTCATTTCCCCTGTTCGAGTCAGGAAAAGGGAACTTTTTGCGAAAAAGACCAAAAGAAATGGAGCAAAATAAATGTGTGAAAGACGAATTTTTAAGTTCTTTAGCAAAATCTCAGAGCACAATCGTCTTAACCTGTGGGAGGCAAAATTGAAACTCTCCATCACGGTTGCAACCCGTTTTATCGAAGGCGACAAGACGGCGATTGAAGAAGTCTATCTTCTTTCGCAAGACCTCCTTTATTTCCTCATCGCCACCTACGTCAAACGACGGGAAGATGTCGAAGACGTTTACCAAGAGACCTACGTCAAAATTCTAGAGAACCGTCAGGAAGTCCACGATCCTTCCCATCTTCAAAACTATCTTTGTTCCACCGCCAGAAATTGTGCGATCGACTTTGCCAGGAAGTCCAGCCAAAAGGGCCAAGGCGAAGATGATGAAACCTTGTTAGAAAACGTTGGTGCCAACGATGAGGAGAACACGGTGATCGACGAGTTAGAAGCTAACCTCAGCCATCAGGAGACCGCAGTGGTCTATTACCGCATTGTCTTTGCCCTCCAATGGGATGAGATCTCTACCCTGACGGGCATCCCCAACTCAAGCGCCCGACTTCTCTATCGTCAGGCAGTTAAGAAATTACGAAAAAAAGAAAGAATGAGCATGTTCAATAAAGCGATATATCGTCAAAAATCCCTTGCAAAACTCCACTCTTTTGTGCCAGAAGCCACAATTATGGCCTCTTATCAAACCGGAGAAAGACCCCAGCACAAAACCAACCACCGCATTGGGCTTATTTGGGGATTAGGCCTTGGCTCGGTCACCCTCTTAACGGTGATTGGTTTTGGAGTGGGCTATGGGGTTAAGGTTGCGGACGATCATCGCTTTACCAACGCCTCAAAAACTCAGGCTTTAATGATCACGGTTTCAGTCTATGGCATCATCTAAGGATTACGAAGGGGCCAAAATGTTCTATACCGATGAATCCTATGGCTACGTGATCAATCCCTTGAAACAGCAAGGTTTTGCCTATACGGGTTATCATGACATCAGTCTTGCTGAGCTCCGGAATAGTCCCTATTCCACCACGAAAGAAATTCCGCTCGACACACTATGTGAAGGGGACATCGTCACCGACACGGTGAACTATTCTTTCCCCATCGGCGCCATCTACGCCCTTGTCTTTTAACAAAGGAAATCTTATGAAAAAACAAATGCTTGTCCTTCTTTTATCGACTCTTCTTTTATCTGGATGCGGAGAAAGCCTATCTTCCCCCGTTAGCGAGAGTAATTCTTCTTTTAGCCAAGAAGTTCTTCCCAATATCTCCCGCGAATGTCTCTGGCTTAATGGGAGCATCAGCAAAAAAGCGAATGGCTATTTCTACTTTGACTATACCTATGAAGAGCAAAACCTCGAAGCGGCGTTAAGCCATTGTGAAGTCATCGTTAAAAGCAAAGCCTATGAAACTGACGATCCTTACCATGATCAGGCGTTAGGCCAACTTGTGGGCAAAAAGGCTTTAGGTTATTGGATCAAGCTTTTTCTTCAAGACACCAATTGCCTCTATTTCTCCAGCCCAACTTCCTACGCGGCGATTGCGACCGTCAAAGCGGAATAAAAATCTTTTTTCTATAAAAATCCAATACATTTCTCGTAAAAGGGTTGACGAATAGGAGCCCCCACTAGTAAGGTTGTCGGGAGGTCATTATGAATAATAAACATTTACTTTGGATCCTACCCGTCGCGATTCTCTTAGCTAGCTGTGGCGTGACCACTCCTGCTTCTTCTTCAGCCGCTTCCTCGTCGACTCCAACGACTTCAAGCGCCGCTTCATCCAGTGCCACCACGTCAAGTGCAACCGTTTCGAGTTCATCAACTTCGAGCTCTTCTAGCACGGTCGCTTCATCGAGTGAATCGAGTTCGAGCTCTTCGAGCACCGCTACTTCCTCGAGCGAAACTTCATCAAGCGAGAGCTCTATTTCTTCGAGTTCGTCCGCCACGAGTTCTTCTTCAAGTTCCTCAATAGCGGTTGATCCTTTATTAACGATCACGTCCGCCCAAGCTCCCGCACGGGTCGCTAGTGGATATCCGGCGGCAGGGACGTTCACGCTTGCTGAAACGACCTTTGCCTATGACAGCATTCAAGTCGGCGGTGGCAGTTATGCTGGTACCATCCAAATGAAAAAAGAATCAGGGACTATCTATAACACGACGATTCTTTCGGTGTCGAAAATCGTCGTTGAACAAATGGATAAACAGGAATATACAGGTTACCTTGCCGCCACAGCTGGGGATGCGGCAGACCCAACGGGCAACGGTGTTGTTTATCAAAAAGAATCGATTACGGTCAACGGCGCTGCGGCTTTCCGTTGCACCTATGTTTTCGATCAGCCTTATGACTATGTGGCTCTTTTAGCGGAAGCCAGTTATGCCGTTTATGTTTACTCGATTGCTTTCTACGCTTAAAAATCCCTTGCAAATCCTACTTCGAATAAATTCTTCTTGCCTTTTCTTGCCCCTCCGTTAAAATACGTGCCATAAGCTTTGAAAAGGAAGAGTAAGCTTACTTCCGTGCTAAGAGAATCTCCTGACGTGGTGCAAAGGAGAAGACGGAAAAGAGCTGAACATGGCCTTGGAGCTTGACGGGTGAT
>Ga0183095_10046_pt2 | contig 79535 bp, 68 predicted proteins | sample BioMet4_FD_130346 | JGI IMG/M metagenome (GOLD analysis project Ga0183095, IMG submission 130346) | Microbial communities from bioreactor (seeded with sewage sludge) at LBNL, California, USA - Biofuel metagenome 4 (v2) (version 3) | ecosystem: Engineered > Bioreactor > Anaerobic > Unclassified ... | reverse complement strand
GATATGTGGGCTCGGTCACAGCCGCATGTTTTGCAGAAGTCGGGCATGAAGTAGTCTGTGTAGATATCGACAAGAAAAAGATGGATCAGATAAATGCAGGCATTCCCCCGATCTATGAAGAAGGACTTGGAGAACTTTTGCAAAAATATGCCGGAAAAAGTCTCACTGCAACCACTGACTATGAATCTGCGATCAAGAATACGAACATTTCTTTTCTCTGTGTAGGAACTCCTTCCGCAGAAGATGGAAGCATAGATCTTTCAATTGTTCGTGCGGCAACAGCAAGTATAGGAGCAGTACTGGCAAAGAAAGAAGGGTACCATGTAGTGGTTGTTAAAAGCACAGTTGTGCCCGAGACAACTGAAAAATTTGTCCTTCCAATCCTTGAAGAAACTTCAGGAAAGGTAGCAGGAAAAGACTTTGGAGTCGCAATGAACCCCGAATTCCTCAGAGAAGGGAAAGCCGTCTACGACTTCATGCATCCTGATAAAATAGTTGTTGGAGCAATTGACCAGAAATCAGGAGATCTTGTCTCAGAACTTTACCGAACCTTTAAATGTGAGGTCACCCGCACGAGTGTATCAACAGCGGAAATGATCAAATATGCAAATAACTCCCTTCTGGCAACCAAAATATCCTTTGCTAATGAGATTGGCAATATTTGCAAAAGGTTAAACGTTGATACCTACGAGGTTATGAAAGCGGTAGGTAAGGATTCCAGAATATCCCCAAAGTTTTTGAATTCAGGAGCAGGATTTGGAGGGTCCTGTTTCCCAAAAGATGTAAAAGCACTTATAGGAAAGGCAAAAGAAATAGGATATTCGCCAGTGCTTCTGGAATCCGTAATTGGAGTAAACGAAAAACAGCCAATTCTTATGACCGAAATACTCCAGAAAAAAATAGGAAACCTTGCAGGCAAAAAGGTTGCAGTCCTTGGGCTTGCTTTTAAGAACGACACGGATGATATAAGGGAATCCAGAGCTATCCCTGTCATTGCTGAACTTCTAAGATTAGGAGCAAAGGTTTCGGCTTACGACCCAATGGCAACTGAGAATATGAAGCGAATCTTTCCAACAATTGAATACTCTGGGAAAGCTAAAGATGCTCTTGAAGGTGCTAACGCCTGCCTTGTAATGACAGAATGGGATGAGTTCAAGCAACTTGACTCTGAATTTAAAGTCATGAAAGAAAAGATAGTAATTGATGGAAGGCGGGTAATTAAAGCGAAAAATATAGATTGTGAGGGGCTCTGCTGGTAAAAACCGGCAGAGATTATTTTCTCTTTTTTATACAAATTAAGATAGTTTAACTTTGCTGGCTTCTTATATAGTCTACCCTTGCTGGCCTCTAACGGTCTTATTATGGAATCTTATTTGTCTGAAGGTTCCTTTACCTCTGCTAGAATTTCTCTTAAGTACTCAAGTACGTCTTCTCTAAGATTTTCGTTCTCAAGGGCAAAATCTACTATTGATTTCACATACCCTAACCTATCGCCAGTATCGAATCTTTTTCCTTTGAACCTGCATGCGTAGATCATCTGCGACCTGTTAAGGACCCGAATCCCGTCAGTCAGCTGGATTTCGTTTCCTACCCCTGTCCCGGCTTCTTTTATACAATCAAATATTTCTGGAGTGAAAACATAGCGGCCTATTGCTCCCAGATTTGAGGGAGCATTTTCAGGTGACGGCTTTTCGACAATATCCTCCAGTACATAGAGAGAATTACTAAGAGGTTTGCCCTTTATAATTCCGTAACTACTTAATTTTTCACGAGGAACTTCTTCCACTGCGAGCGTGGACCTCCCATATTTCTCAAAATTATCTATGAGCTGGGCAGTACAGGGCTTGTTATTCACAATAATATCGTCTCCGAGAAGCACGGCGAAAGGTTCATCTCCAATATGGTTTTCTGCCCTGAGAACCGCATCCCCGAGCCCATTAGGTTCTTTCTGGCGGATATAGTGAATATCCACAAGAGAGGAGACGTCCCTAACAAGCTTAAGAAGTTCAGTATTGTGCTTTTTCGCAAGATGCATCTCGAGTTCAGGAGAATCATCGAAATAATCTTCAATTGCCCGTTTACCTCTGCCTGTGATAATGATTATATCCTCAATTCCCGAGGCAATGGCTTCCTCTACAACATACTGAATCACAGGTGTGTCAATAATTGGAAGCATCTCTTTTGGCATCGACTTGGTGGCAGGCAGGAAACGGGTCCCAAGACCAGCCGCCGGAATAAGTGCTTTTTTAACGGTCAACATAAACTCTCCGGTGAAGGAATTCAGTGAAAAGTTATTCATACAGTTAGGTAAATAATACTCTTTAACCAGAACATGTTTAATTTCCTCTGGTTATATACTCACCCCACATTATAGGGAATGAGATAAAAGTATTTTCTGATTACTTTAAGACATTATAAAGTATTAATTGAAAGAACGATTATTGGGAACGATTATTGGGAGAATTTTCCATGGCTGCAAAGAATAAAATACTTGTGACAGGAGGAGCCGGTTTTATAGGGAGCCACCTCGTAGATCACCTTATAGAAAAGGGGAACATGGTTACTGTTTTTGATAACCTGAGCTCAGGAAAAATGGAATTCATAGAAAATCATCTTGAAAACCCGGACTTCACCCTGATAAAAGGAGATCTTCTTGACCAAGAGGCGATAGAGAAGGTCTGTGAAGATATTGACTTTGTTTGTCATGTGGCCGCAAATCCTGATGTCAGGCTCGGAGCTTCGGATACCAGAGTTCATCTAGATCAGAATATTCTGGCGACCTATAACCTTCTGGAAGCAATGAGGAAAAACAATACTAAAAAAATTGCATTTACTTCCACCTCGACAGTTTATGGGGAAGCTAGCATTATTCCTACTCCGGAAGACTACGGTCCTCTTATTCCTATATCTCTTTACGGTGCCTCTAAACTAGCTTGTGAAGCCTTTATTACTTCATATTCTCATACCTTTGATATTCAGGCCTGGATATTTCGCTTCGCAAACATCGTTGGCCCACGCAGCACACATGGAATCACGGTCGATTTCATAAAAAAACTGTGGAAAAACGCTAATCTGCTGGAAATCCTGGGAAATGGCAAGCAGGAAAAATCCTACCTTCATGTTTCGGAGTGCGTTGACGCGATATTGTTTTTAATTGAGAACAGCGAAGAAAAGGTAAATATCTTTAATATCGGCTCCGAGGATACCATCAGTGCCACAGAGATAGGAAAGACTGTTATAGAAGAGATGAGACTTTCTAATGTTGAATTTACCTATACCGGAGGGAACAGGGGCTGGAAAGGCGATGTGCCAAGAATGAGATTAGGGATTGAAAAAATGAAAAGTTTGGGCTGGAAACCGGTCTATACATCAGAGAGAAGCATTAGGGAAACGGCAAGGGCATTACTTGAGGAAAAGTTAGTAGACTAACTTTTATTCCTTTTCCTAACAATTTTTTTGTTGGCCAGTATGAAAATAAAGGTAAAATTACTGCTTGACTTCGCTTTTGACTTTGAATAAGTACCTCCGTATTAAAGAAAGTTCCTGGTCGGTGAATCCGCCTACCAAGAACATCATAACCAGATAGATAAGTACACCCATACCTGCAATCTCAAAAAGCTCAATGATGCTTGAGATAGCGAAGTAGGAAACAAAAAGATACATAGTTATTGAGGACAGAACGCTCTTTGCAATATCATGAAGATAAAAATCAAGTTTAAAGTGTTTTAAGGAAATATGCATACAAAGCACAGCCATTAAAAAGTAAGAAAATAAGGTTGACAGTGAGGCTCCAACAATTCCAATGGATGGTATCAGCAGAAGGTTGATCAATACATTCGAAACTGCTGCAACAATATTGATGTAGGTCGTAGTTTTTGTTTCCTTGATAAGGAGCATTGTGTTGACAAATATCTGGAAGATTCCTGCCAGAAGACCGGAGAAGGCAATAATGGGAATTACAAACCAACCCGAAAGAAAATCGTCAGTGGTAAGGATCCCAAGCAAAGGTTTTGCAAGAGCTGAGAGCCCGAAGACTGCAGGAATTGAGATAAGAAGAAAATACCTTAGAGAATGAGACATATAAATTTTTACTTCATCCATTTTATTTTCATCGAACAGCTTTGATAACTCGGGAAGAAGAATGAGCTGAAGAGAACTTACAAAAAGTTGTATAAGACTGCCAATTGAACAGGCTGCCGAATATACGCCCACACTTCTAAGGCCGAGAAAGTAAGTAACCATATATCTATCACTTGATTCTGTAATCCACCTTACAAGTGAATTGGGAGTTAGCGGTAGAGAAAATTGCAAATACTCTTTTATGTAAGTAAATCGAGGGATAACGAATCCTATCTGTGATATGATCATCAGAAGAGAAATTAAAAAAATGGAGCCCTGTACAAGTAGAGTGGCCTCTATTACACCAAGAAGCCCGTATCCCATTTTGAGAAGAAAGAGAATAAAAAACAATTTTCCAAACGTTTCAAAAAGGGTTAAGTAAGAAAATGTCTGAATCTGCCTGAAAATTCTGAAATAAAAAAGAGATATAGACTCAATCACGCTCAGAAAAATTAAAAGGGAACCTGCCTGGATAAAATAAGTTGCATGAGGGTCTTTAAAACCGAAGGTGGCAAGAGGCTCTGCAAATGTATAGAGTAAAAACGAGGCCAACAGACCAGATATAGTTACAAAAAAGAGAATTGAATATACTGCTTCCCTTATTATTTTGGTTTCCGTTTCAGAAGATAAAAACCTGACAAAACCCATAGAGAGGCCCATCAGTGCAATGGGAGAGATGAGAGATACAGTGATATTGATCTGAGCCCAGAGTCCATAGTCGTATGTTCCAAGGGTTTTTGTGATTATCGGAAGCAGGAAAAAAGTTCCCAGGCTTGTAAGTACCTGAACTGCCCCGATAAAACCAACATCCTTTGCAAACTTTTGATATGACACCATATCACCTTAAAAAGAATTCCGTTTTTAAGAATTTCCATTGAAATAAGTTGTGAAAATAGCCTTACATGAAAGTTTTTCTTACGACTTGACCCGACTCATTATCCAGAGCCTGATATTTAAATCCTTTTGAACACTGATCATCTTGCTCAAGTTTTAACCTCTCAGTAGAGGTTCTATTTATAACCATATTATAATAAGTTTCATTCATATAAAATACCTTTAATTTTGAATTCAAAAGTTTCGATATATCATACATAGATTCAGTGTTAACTTCAAATTTTTTTAGATACATTTTTATTCAACAACGACAGATTTCAGCTACCCCCAGTAAGAGATTTCTACAAAAGATAAAAGCCTTTGTGTTGAGATAAATTTTGGTAGAAAATCAGTGTAATTTTGGAAGAAGTTCAGTGTATGTCTTGACATTACTTTTTAAAAAGCATATGGGTAAGACAAAAAGAATTAAAAATGCAAACATCGTAAATTCTGGCTTATTAGAGGAAATGAGTAGAAATATTATACAGTTTGGGTATAAATTCAAAAGATATCCTGACCTTAGAATAAGACTTTTACAAAAAGAATAAGTTTTGGAGGAAAAACAAATAAATTAATCCTGATTAGTAGGTCTAGAAACCATACTAGCTCGCTTAAAAAGATTCCTTCTGGAGAATTTAAAAATTCATGTTTTTCGTACATTAAAAGAAAAAAGTTCCAAAACATCCGACAGCAGAAGTTTATTTTCGGGTCGGAAGTGATGGAAAATCTTTTTTGAGAATGCAAATGTTACCTGTACACCAGATTCAGTTTTGGTACCTGACTCATGTTTCCGCAGTCAGCACTGTAGAAGGCAATATAGTTATCACTTTCACTGCGTGCTTTTATAAGGAAACCTGTATTTTCGTACCTGCCACTGACATATTCTTTTACAAGATCGGTTACATCGAGCTCATAGTACCTGTTATCTGGCAAGCTACTGGCTCTCAGGGTTAACGTAGCATATGGAGTACTTCCCTGGAGGACACCATTTCGGTCATACCAATCTCCTCCTGTGTTATTCCAGGCAATGCCTTTACTCTTTTTATTCCAGCTTACATATTCAGGGTCCCAGGAAGCAGGCCTGTAAATTTCGATAACAGTATCATTTGATCGTGTGCTGGAAGGATAATACCAGAAAAGGGAAAGAGTTGCACTGTCTACCTCTGTGGCACTGGTATATTCACTTAAATTAAACGATATAACATCCCTATACCTTCCAACATTGCTCAATTCTCCTACATCGATAAATGATGTGTCAGAAAAGACGCCCCCAGGTGAGGTTTCACGCAGACGGTTGTCTTTCGCGCCAGTAATAGTTGCATTTGCAGTCACCCTTTTCTTAATATCAAGCTTTGGTGCCTGGCTTGTGTTTCCACAGTCAGCACTGTAGAAGGCGATATAGTTATCACTTTCACTGCGAGCCTTTATAAGGAAACCTGTGTTTTCGTACCTACCACTGACATATTCTTTTACAAGATCGGTTACATTGAGCTCATAGTACCTGTTATCTGGCAAGCTACTGGCTCTCAGGGTTAATGTAGTATATGGAGTACTTCCCTGGAGGACACCATTTCGGTCATACCAATCTCCTCCTGTGTTATTCCAGGCAATGTCTTTATTCTTTTTATTCCAGCTCACATAGTCAGGATTCCAAGAAACAGGCCTGTAAATCTCGATAACAGTGTCATTTGGTCGTGTGCTGGAAGGATAATACCAGAAAAGGGAAAGAGTTGCACTACTGATTTCAGTAGCATTGGTGTATTCGCTTACGTTAAACCATATAAGGTCTCTGTATCTACCAACGCTACTTATTCCTCCGACATCGAGAAATGATTTATCCGAAAAGACATCTTCAGGAGAAGCTTCACGCATACGGTTGTCGTACATCTCGCCAGAGAGATTCAAAGAGGTTCCTGAAAGAGAAGCGTAGATTGTGTTTCCATATCTTCCGATATTGATCCTGTTTCCATTATCTTCAGGCTCGTTAGAGTAATCCGAGAAAGAACATCCAGCATCAATACAGGGAGAGCTCACTGTATCTTTAACCCAGGTTTCTCCGTTCCAGCGACCTGAGACCGACTGAAGATGGTAGTCATGGTTTTCCAGGTCTGCAAAAAGAGGGTTTACATAGATATCAGTTGTCGATGCACAGTTTTTATAGTTACCTGCTGAGTTATTGTAAAGGCAGTTATTTTCCAGCACAAAGGAATGTGTTGCAGGCAGATAATTCATAATTCCATACCCTGTTCCACTCGGGGACATTGTACGCGGCCTGGTATTTACAATTATGTTGTTGCGGACAATTGTTGTGAATCCGTCGCCTTCTGGCACGTAAGTTGGAGAATAACTGTTGATATACATATTGGCGATTGCAGTGTGGTAGATTCCATCAAAGACATTGTTTTCAATGACAGTGTCTTCGAATCCGCCTGTTATAATGCCGCCTACCCATGTAATGCTAGGGTTAGTGCCCGTGTCATAGAAAGTATTGTGATGGATGTAGACATTTTTCGCCTGGTCTCTGGTAGCAGAAGAGCTATCATAGTTAAAAAGCCAGATGCCAGGACAATAGGTATTATGGATAGTATTATTGTAAATCTCTACATCATCCATAATACCTGCAGACTTTTCTACCTGAATCCCTGGCCCGCCTGCACTCCAGTGGTAGAAAGAATCGATTAAATTATCATGGAACTTTACATGGTTCGAATTCCAGATTCTAAGACCGCTATTAGTCCTGCAGGTTATTGTATTATTCCAGGCCTCTACATTCTGACACTGAATTGCAAACAGACCGTCATGCCCGAGCTTGTATATCCTGTTGTTGTAAAACTTGACGTTCTCACCATATTTTATCCTCAGTCCGTCTCCGTGACCATCGTGCATATACATATCGCATACGGTTACGTTCTTGCAGTAAAGGAAGTAAATCACATTATAATACCCTTTACCCTTAGCGAACTCGGTGTTACCGTCATGGTTCACATTAACCTCGAACCCTCTTATTACAATATTATTATTTCCGGAATTGCTCATCTGCTTGATCAAAGGTTTCATTGTAACCCAGCCTGCGTGATCAACCAGCTTGACCACAGCAGTCGAATCTCCTTCAAGAATAGTATTGCTGCCGATGAGAAGAGTATCGTTAATAACATACGTAAAAGGACCTTTAAGGTGGACAGTGGTATATTCAGAATTATCGGCCACAAACTTAAGGGCCTGATTTATCTGTACATGATCATCTTTTCCATCGCAGTTAAAATCTCCACTACCGTCCCCTGAAACGTAAACAGTTGGTGCAGGACTTCGGCATAAAGCAGTAGGAACAATTGCAAGAATAAGGCAACCTACCAATAAAAAGACTCCTAATTCTCGTTTTAATATCGAGATTACCTGGGATTGATCACAACAGCGCATATTGTTAATTTTCGTAGGTAGATTTTCATGTGGTGACGTATCGATATCCCCGTAAAATTTGTTATTATTTGTCAAAAATTTAATTAAACTTAATATTCGGATTCTCGCAAATTGGATATGATTTTTTAGACAGTATTCACTCTCAGACATTCAAGGCTATAGAAAAGTTCTGGAGAATTTATTCATGGCAAAAGCTGCCGAATCCGATAAAATGCAATAAATAAGGGACTCAGAATAAATCTCCCTAATTTTCAGGCCAATTCCTCGAATTCACCTAATCCCCCCATGAAACATAGTGAATAAGCTGAGTATTAGCCCTTCAATTAAATTTCTATAGTCAACACTGTAAACTATATCATGATGTTATAAAAATATTTGTTCAAACTTAATAAATATTTAAAGAGTTTCATAGTGTTTGAGGGAACAAATAAGTATTTGGAACGAGAAAAGCCAAAGTCAAAACATAGTTTTATTGAGCCTACATAGTAACTAAATTTATTGTGTGAATTTTAGATCTTCATTTTTGAGAGGAGGTCTTCTTTTGATAATACATCACATAGTTTTGGCAAAGTCAACTTTTTGCTTTTACCTTAAAAGAGGGAATTAGACACTTTAAAAACAGTTTTGTAAATTATAAAAAGTCAAACGATATGGATTAAGATTCCACAAAGGATAGAAAATTACCAGGAAAACCTGCCAAAAAATAGAAAAGAATACGGAAGTTAGAGAGGAGTGGAAGGTAGGCGTAACTATCTGACATATCATAAAAGTACTGTCAGAGTATATTGCTCCAATGCCATTCTTGCAACTCCATTCTAGCTACGTTCTTAAGATATTAAGACCATTTTTCCTAAAAAAGCTTTTTTTATCTAATGCATCGATTCCACATATCCTCAATAAATCACGGATAAACACAGATGAACACAGACAGTTTCAATTCGTGTTTATCCTTGTCCATCACTAGTTTTTTGTGGGAAACTCATTGATCAGCGTTGATTTTAAAACTCATTGATCAGTGTTGATTTTAAAGTTCAGTTTTATCCATAATTTGGAATCGATGCACTAGAGCTAGTTTTACCACAAGCTGCGAGTTTTTTAGGTTTATTAGAACTTACTAATCATCGATTATTCCTCCAATCCGAGAGATAAATTGTTCAAACAAAGACCTTCAGGAGATACATCGTAAAGATAGCTGTCGTACACGTTAGAAAGGTTCAAAGAGGCTTCTTCAACCACACTTATTATTGCAACTTCAGAATCGTTGAAAATACCATCACTTACCTCAAAAGATATCGTGTATAGTCCTTCCTGTCCGTCTGAAGGCGTCCAGCTAAAAATCCCTGTTTCGTCAAAACTGGCGCCTGCAGGAAGATCAGATGCTGAAAAGGTAAGGTTGCCTCCATTAACATCAGAAGCTTTCAATGTAAAGTTCAAAGTTTCTCCAATCTTAACTGTAGTTTCGGGAATTGATTCGATAACCGGACCCTGTGTGTCGACAGAAAGATCTTCGGAGTATGTGAAGTTATCTTCGTCCACGTCAAAAACTTCTGCCGTAAAGTTAAGATCCTCATCAGTATCATTTGTAGCTTCGGAGATTGAGTCTGTTAACGAAGACTGCACAGTCTTTACTTGTGAACTCGATGACAGCGAAGCATAGATCGTGTTTCCATATCTTCCTATGTTGATCCTGTTTCCATTATTTTCAGGTTCTTTAGAATAGTCCGAAGAGGCATATCCGGCATCAATACAGGGAGAACTAACTTTGTCCTTAACCCATTTTTTTCCATTCCAGTGACCTGAAACTGACTGAAGGTGGTAATCATGGTTTTTCTGGTTTACAAATAATGGGTTTAAGTAGATATCAGATTTCGAGGTGCAACCTTTATAATTGCCTGCTGAGTTCTTGTAAAGGCAATTATTCTCCAGCACAAAGTTATGGTTTTTAGTGAGGTAATTAATCACTGCATACCCTGTTCCACTAGGGGACTTTGTACGTTTCTGAGTGTTTACAATTATATTGTTACGGACAGTTGTTGTGTATTTTGACGAATACTTTGGAGAATAAACTTCTGGATACATGTGAATAACGGCAGCATGGTATACGCCGTCAAAAACATTATTTTCAATTAGAGTATCATGGAACCCACTAAGGACAATACCTCCAACCCAGGTAATGCTAGGATTGGTGCCTGAGCCGTAGAAGACATTATGATAAATATGGACATTTTTCCCTTGGTCTTTGGTAGCAGAGGTATCATAGTTGAAAATCCAGATGCCTGGGCCATAGGTGTTAGATATAGTATTATCATAGATCTCTATATCATCCATAACACCTGCAGACTTTTCGATCTGAATGGCCGACCCGCCTGCACTCCAGTGATAGAAAGAATCAATAACATTATCATGGAATTTTACATGGTTTGAGTTCCAGATTCGAAGGCCACTGTTAGTTCTGCAGGTTATCCTGTTTTTCCAGGCCTCTACATTCTGGCACTGAATTGCAAACAGACCGTCGTGACCAAGTTTGTATATCCTGTTGTTATAAAACTGAATATTTTTTCCGTATTTTATCCTCAGCCCATCTCCAAGACCATCGTGCATATACATGTTGTATACTTTTATGTTATTACAGTTAGTAAAGTAAATTACATTATAGTACCCTTTACCCTTAGAAATTTTTGGATTACCATCATGGTTTCCATTAACCTCGAACCCTCTTATTACAATATTGCTATTTCCGGAACTGCTCATCTGCTGGATCATGGGTTTCATTGTAACCCAACCTGCGTTGTTAGCCAGTTTAATAACAGCATTTGAATCCCCTTCAAGAATAGTATTGCTGCCGATGAGAAGAGTATCATCAATAACATACGTAAAAGGACCTTTGAGGTGGACAGTGGTATATTTAGAGTTACCTGCTACAAACTTAAGGGCCTGATTTATCTGTACATGGTCATCTTTTCCATCGCAGTTAAAATCCCCACTCCCATCTCCTGCAACATAAACCGTTGGTGCAGGACTTCGGCATAAAGCGGTAGGGACGCTTGCAAGAATAAGGCAACTTACCAAGAAAAAGATCCCTAATTCTCTTTTTAGCATCTATATCACCCAAGATTACTATAAAAATTTATTAATGAATTGGTAGAGTAAGAACTGGGTAAAAAGTATCCATATGTCTACAAAAAATTAAAATTGCCTGTCAAATAATTAGACAAATTTCTTACTCAGTTCACTGAATGTTGGATAAGATTTTTCAAATAGTATTCACTCTCCAACATTCAAGGCTATAGAAATTATAAGAGAAATTGCCATCGTGAAAGCTACTGAATCCTATCAAAGGAACAAATAAAGGATTCAGAAGAAATCTCCCTTTCTTTCAGGACAATCCCTCGAATTCACCTAAGTCCCCCATGAAACATCGTGAATAAATTGAGTGCTAGTCTTTGATTAAATTTCTATAGTCCACATTATAAACAATATTGCAATGTTATAAAAATATTTGGACAGCTTTTTTAAATTTTTAGCCAGTTTTTGAAAATTGTAAGAAGACCCTATGAAGATTCTGGACAAAAACGGAAGTCAAAAACAGCTTTATTTAAATTTATAAGAGGTCTCAAAACGATATTCAATTCTATAATTGGGAGAGACATTTTTAACTTAATTCAGACGGAAATCGTTCTAAAATTTATGCAAGTGTTTACCCTTATTGCCAATAAATTATCCCAATTATAGAATTGAATATCGTTTTGAGACACTATGTACCACTATTATTTAAGAATACTATCAAATGATATCGTCAAAGTTACACAAAATCTTTTTCAATTTCCTCCCAGCTATAATTTTCAACTATCTAGTTTTTCCATAACGACTAAGGCACTTCAGCAATGTTAATTTATTAACGCAATCTCGAGTATCTGGATTCGCGGTCAAAGAAACAATAGATATATCGATGTATCAGTGCTTTGATTTCGATGCATAGATTGTGTTCCCATACCTTCCGATGTTGATCCTGTTTCCATTATCTTCAGGTTCTGTGGAATAGTCAGAGGATGGATAGCCGGAATCAATACATGGAGAACTCACTTTGTATTTAACCCAGGTTTTCCCGTTCCAACTTCCACCTCTTGATTGAAGGTGGTAATCATGGTTTTCCTGGTCTACAAATAATGGCCTTATATGGATATCGGCTTTCGAGGCGCAGTTTTCATAGTTACCCGCTGAGTTATTGTAAAGGCAATTATATGCAATCTCAAAGGAATGTGTTTCAGGGAGGTAATTGGCAATTCCATATCCTGTTCCGCTCGGGCTTTTTGTACGCTTCTGAGTATTTACAATTATATTGTTGCGGACAATTGTTGTGTATTTTGACGTATAATCTGAGAAAAAACCATCGGGACTCATGCTGACAATGGCAACATTATATGCACTGTCAAAGACATTATTTTCTATAAGTGTATCATGGAATCCACTACCCAAGATACCCCCAACCCATGTAATGCTAGGATTAGTGCCTGTGCTGTAGAAGACATTGTGATGAATATGGATATTTTTCCCTTCGTCTTTGGTAGTAGAGGTATCATAGTTAAAAAGCCAGATTCCAGGACCATAGGTGTTATTGATTCTATTATTGTAGATATCAATATCATCCATAGTACCTGCAGACTTTTCAACCTGAATGCCCGGGCCACCTGCGCTCCAGTGATAGAAAGAATCGATCACATTATCATGAAATTTTACATGGTTTGAATTCCAGATTCTAAGACCGCTGTTAGTCCTGCAGGTTATTGTATTATTCCAGGCCTCAACGTTTTGGCACTGAATTGCAAATAAACCGTCGTGTCCGAGCTTGTATATCCTGTTGTCGTAAAACTGAATGTTCTCTCCATATTTTATCCTTAGCCCGTCTCCGTGACCATCGTGCATATACATATCGCATACAGTTACGTTCTTACAATAAAGGAAATACATCACATTATAGTACCCTCTGCCCTTAGCAAGCGGGGTTTTACCATCTGCAAGGTAGGGGTTACCGTCATGATTCACATTAACTTCAAACCCTCTTATTACAATGTTGCTATTTCCGGAACTGCTCATCTGCTGGATCAGAGGTTTCATTGAAACCCAGCCTGCGTTGTTAGCCAGTTTGATCACGGCAGTCGAATCCCCTTCAAGAATAGTATTGCTGCCGATAAGAAGAGTATCGTTAATAACATACGTAAAAGGACCTTTAAGGTGGACAGTGGTATATTCAGAGTTAGCGGCCACAAACTTAAGGGCCTGATTTATCTGTACATGATCGTCTTTTCCATCGCAGTTAAAATCTCCACTACCGTCCCCTGCAACATAAACCGTTGGTGCAGGACTTTGGCATAAAGCGGTAGGAACACTTGCAAGAATAAGGCAACCTAACAATAAAAGGATTCCAAATTCTCGTTTTAACATCGATATCATCTGAAGGTGATCAGAATGAAATTTATTAATATTTTTGATAATTAAATATTTGTGCAGTGACGTATCCACACCTCTGTAAAACTTATAATAAGTTGTTAAGAATTTGAAGTAGTTCACATATATTTTCAGATATATTGGGCAAGATATTGTAAACATTAGAGCCTTTCAGAATTCAAAGGCTTTATATGCACAAATTAATTTCTGAAAGCGTAAAGAGTAAATATATAATAACGTCTTCAAGGATAAGGCAACCCATCAATAAAAAGATTCCTAATCTCGTTCTAACATCGAAATCATTTAGTATTAATCAAAACAAAATTTATAATTATTTCTGTTAGATAAATATTTGTGTAGTAACGTAATACACAGTCACAAAATTTGATGTTGTTTGATAAAAATCTTTATAAATTTAGTAGTTTTTTAACACATTTTGACAAAATTTTGCAAAAAAATGGTTATATGAGTTTAGGGATTGTAGAATAAAGTGCTGAAAGAATTATTCATAGCGAAAACTACTGAATCAAACAAGATGCTATAGTAGAGAATTCAGAATAAATCACCTGTTTCTCAGGCCAATTTTTCAACTCACACAAATTCCTCTTGAGAAAAAGAGTAAATTTAGTGTCAGTTTCTAAAATTCCTTGCAGTAAAAAAAGTGTGATTAAGATAAATATCATATAATTTCCGGACTCTGTTACAGCAGAGCTGTAATATATTAAATAATGAAGAATTGCAGGATTGGAGATTGGTAGTCTACTCAAGCCGGAAAATGCCGAAAGTTATAAAAAATACTCCCTCAGCCTGCGTTTGTTTTATGAAATGCAGCCATGAATAAAGCTGCAGACATTCATAGATACAAATTATAAAGAGTTAATCAAATGATATCTTTGCATATGTCCAGAATCTTTCTTGCAACTCCATCCCAGCTGTGATTCTCAACTACATATCTTCGGCCTTTCTCTCCCATAAGGGCTCGGGTATTTTCATCAAGAAGTAATCTGACTACAGCAGTCGCAAGTTGTTCAGGATCTTCAGGAGTTACTGAAATTCCGCCATCTGAAGCTTCAATTAAATCTTTGACTCCTGAAATCCCGCTTGCCACAATCGGCTTCCCACAGGCAAGGTACTCATAAGTTTTCAACGCCGAAAGTCCTATTTTTGAGTTCCTTTCCTTGATGAAAGGAGCAACGCAAACATCGGCCGCGTTAATGTAGAGAGGAACTTGTTCGTAGGGGATTCTTCCGGTGAAAGTAAATTTATCCGAAAGCCCTAACCTGGAAGTCATTTCCATCAATTTATCCTTCATAACTCCGTCCCCGACAATAAGGAAATGAGTATCAGGACATTTCTCCAGAATTAAAGGAGAAGCATGGATGAGAAATTCAACTCCCTGCCAGGCTGCAAGATTCCCTACAAAGCATACGTACTTTTTTGAGTTTTCAAGCTGCAGTTTTTTTCTTGTCTGTTCTAAACCAAGAGGCTTGAATACATCGGTATTTGCCCCATTGTTAATAACATAGATTTTACTCTCAGGAACAGAGTATAGTCTCACGAGTTCGTCCCTGAGCTTATCCGTGACAGAAACAATTCTGTCGCAGTGCCTGTAATTAAAGTTCTCAGACCGGAGTGCAAGATGAGAGAAAACTCTATACGCAAAAGACTGTGAATTTGGATCGACCTTTAACTCATCCAGAACTATCCCATTGACTTCTACTATTGAAGGAATTTTTAGAATTTTACATAGAAGAATGGGAAAGAACGGAAAAGAATTCTGGCGAAGATAGAGCACGTCAGGCCTATTTCTTATGCAAGAATAAAGAAGGTAAAAAGAAAGCATGAATTCGTAAGAGGGCTGTACAAGATATTTATTGTCTATTACAGGCACGCATTTGATCCCTGGAAGAGTACGGTCTACACTCTTCTGTCCGGGTGCAAACAGGACTATATCAGTATATTTTTTTAAATTTCTTAGAAGCTCAATAATGTGGACATTTGAACCTGATTTAGTATTAAAAGAGCCGTAATAAACCAGGAAAATATTATTTACTTTTTTAAACATAGTAGCCGGTTACCAGAATAGCAAAAGTAGTTAATTAGTTTATCCCATAGCTTTAGTTATTATTTTTTTCAGTTCAAGGACGAGTGTTTAGCATAAAACCTATGGACAAGAATTTAATGCATTTTGCAGAGAAGTATTTATAGGATTAATTCTCTCCTCTGTCTGCTTTTGATGCATCCGAAGCGAAAACGAGCAAAAGATTATGAAAGTACTGGAAGCATGTCAGGAATTTCCTAACAGGTATTATCCTCAACTGGGGACATTCATAAAACAGAGTATAGACTCAATTGCAAACCAGGGCGTAGATATTACTGTTATCTCTCCAAAACCCTTCGTCCTTCCTTTTTCCGTATTTCCATATCATAACTTTTATAAACTGCCTCGGATTGAGCATACCGAAAAATATGACCTTCATTATCCACGTTATATATATGCTGTCCCCAAAAAATATTTTTATCCCATAACAGGGTTTTCGTACTCTCACTTCATTTTCGAATACGCAATCAAAAATATAAAGCCAGAGCCAGACCTGATCCACGCACACTTCTCATATCCTGACGGATATGGAATGATGAAACTTGCAAAGAAATGGAGAGTTCCTCTTGTAATAAGTGCACTCGGGACAATAGAAAGAAAAGTCGCTTATGAAGGCTCTTATACATCAAAGCAGATTATAGAAGCAATGAATTTTGCAGATAAAATTCTTTCTGTCAGCGAGGATCTCAAGCTCCACATCGTAAATCTGGGAATAAACGAAGAGAAGGTCCATGTGGTTCCAAACGGTGTTGATACCGTAAAGTTCAAACCTGCAGGAAAAGCACATGCAAGGAATCTGTTAAACCTGCCTCAAGATAAGAATATCGTCCTATTTGTTGGAGCCCTTAGAAAAATAAAAGGTGTGGACTACCTGATTGAAGCTGCAAGGGATTTTGTGAACACGAATACCGATCTTTTTATGGTAGGCAGGGACGACGGCCTGAGAAAAGGTCTGGAAAAAAGAGCACAAGAGCTCAAAATTGCAGATCACATTAGATTCACTGGACCTGTAAACCATGAGGACATCCCGCTCTGGATCTCAGCTTCGGATATCCTCGTATTGCCTTCCCTTTCTGAGGGTAGACCAAATGTAGTACTCGAAGCCCTTGCCTGTGAGGTCCCAGTTGTAGCAACCGATGTCGGCGGGGTACCTGAACTTATGGTCGATGGGGAAACAGGGTATCTAGTACCAGCAAAAAATCCTGGAGAATTATCCAGAAAAATTAATAAACTGCTTGAAAATAAAAGCCAGAGAGAAAACATGGGGAAGCTAGGGCGTGAAAGCATAATTCAGAGAGGACTGACCTGGGAAGCCCATGCAAAAAAGACTGTGGATATATACTCAGAGCTTTTAGAGAAGGCTTCGAAATAAGTCCCGAGTCCCTCAAAGCTTACTTTTTTATTCCTTAGTCTGCTGTAAATCACAGAGACCTTCAAATCCACAGAATAGAGATAAAAACTCGTAAAAGCTTTTACTCACGTACAAATGCCTGCTGCACCATTTCATCTGGGACAAAAGGCATCTTTAAAAGATAAATTTCAGGGGCTATTTAATCCCTGATGTGGAATATAAATATCTGTCGATGGATTTGAATAGATTTTGTCAAGGCCTTTGAGGTTATTTTCCAGCTCAAGCTCGTTTTTGGGCAATCCCTGATAGAAATAGTTGGCAGTATCTTTCAGGGTGCTTTCCTCACTGCCAAAGTATAATCCACTCCTGAGAAACTCCCTGGTTCTGAGAACTATATAACCTTTGTATTCCGGGAGTTTATTTACATCACCGATTCTGTAATTATCATAAGATGAGATATTCAATTCCATAGATTTTGAAGGAATCAGCGGGACATAAAAGAACCTTGAAGCGTAATAATCGGTGTAAACCGACTTAGTTGAGGAATTGACAGGAACATACTTGAAAATATGATTAAAACCGCTTAACTCTTCGGAAGTAAAGTATTCGTGTTTTGCTTCTTGACCAAGACAACCCGAATCTGAAATACTGTAGATCGAGGAGACTAAAACAAAAATAGAGAACAATAAGATCACTAAGAGAGCAGAATTCGATTTTTTAGATGAATACTTAACCATATAATTCCAGAATATATACAATCCGTATCCCATTACAAAAGCCATAAAGGGACTGACGAAAAGCATAAACCGATCAACTCTAAAAAGGACTTTGAACTGCCAGATCGTATTGAGAGGATTGGGAATATAAAATATAAGAGTTAACAGAGCAAATAACCCTAGCACGGCAGCATAATTTTTCTTGTAATTTTTAAGGAGAAAACCTATTCCTATCAATGCAAAAAATAAAAATACCGATTTATCCATAAGCCCTAATAAATCAGTCACGCTTTCCTGAAGAACTTCTGAACCTCCGGTAGTTAGAACTATAGAATCCAAAAACTGGCTCTGCAAACGGGGAGCCAGGCTCCTCTGTACAAACACGTATGCTACGAAGAACCAGTAAGCGGAAAAAATGACATTAAGCAGTATAAAGAAGGGTTTGCTGATATAGCTGTTATTCCCTATCGTATATTCCGATGCAAGAAGAACGATCAGCAATAGAACGAGCTGTGGAAGGGAGACATTGTGAACTAGAGTTAAAAAAACTGCAACAATTACTGAGAGGGTTTTTAAGGAAAGTTTGTCCCTTTTGAAATTGACACTATAAATCAGGTACAATAATACAATAAACATTATGAATGCCATTGTACGGGTGATTACATTTGCACCATAATAGAGTACGGTCGAACTTACGGAGAAAAGTACACATGAGAGGAGTGAGATCTGCCTGTTGTTTGTTATGTAATTAAAAAGGTAATAAAGGAAAATTATGGTTATTATGTAGACAGGCGCAGTTACCAAAAAAAGTGAGTTCTTTATGCTTATATTCAAGATTTCAGAAGCTTCTGCAATAAACACATGATAAAGAGGAAAATAAGCATAATCACTTAAGGAAGTCGGAATTATTTTTCCGGTCAGTGCGGTAACTTCCGAAATAAAGATATGGGGCAGGATGTCTGTAGTACCGACATAGAAATCATAATTTAAAGTCACACTGAAAATTAAATTACCCGCGATTAAGATAGATTCCGCCAGAATAAGGGAAGGGTTTACGTCTTTAGAGAAAATTTGGAAGAATACAGACAGATAAAGTCCTAAAATAAAGAGGAAATAGTACAGAGGCCTGCTTCCCGGAGACAGCAAAAGTACAACTAGGGACCCAATATAAAATATCCCGAAAAGGTACGTAAGGGATTTTGTACTCAATGATGGAAAAATATCAATATCGTGCAAACTTACATTTTTTTTGTAAATGAACAGTATGAAAAGACAGGAAAGTATTGCAGGTATTCCTGTAAATAGTCCCCGAAGTGCATAACCGAACTTTCCGGTTGCAAACATCCATAAGAAAGCGAATATTACTGCGAAGATTATAGCTAACGGAAACAGAAAAGAAATTAACCTCATTAGACGGTCATTATCTAATCCGTGTCCTGCTTCTTTACTTAATCCGAACATACTATCTCCATGACCTTAAATAATCATATAATAAATTTGACAAACCTGGCATCCAAACTTCTGTGTTTGAAAATCAGTGGGAGTTCATCAGGGCTTTATTGATTAAGAAGATTTTGCCCTGAAAAGCTTCCCATATATTCAAGTGTTTCGGTTTCTTTTTAAACAAATGACATAGTTCGTGATTATTAAATATCTGAACAGGAACTGACTTTTGAGATCAAAGGAGAATTTGTAAAGCTGTACAAAAACCCCAGCCCATAAGCAACGTGTTGCACAGGAATAATAAAAAGGGCAAAAAGACCATATTTTGATTTCATTTTATAGGCAACCTGGATTGAGGTAATAAAGACAAGAATAAAGTACACGGCCACGAGCGCAAGAAGGAGCAGGCTTGGAGTGGAATATTTGATAGACGCGATAAGCAAAATGACTGCAAACAAGATGGCAATCGAAGGCAAAAAAGCATACCAACGAACAAATTCTCCATGCTTCTTGAAAAGTTCTGCCATCCACATACCATACTTAAACATCCTTACGGAAAAAGACTTGAGAGTTCCTCTTCTATGGTGCAGGACCTGTGCGTTCGGGATATACAAAAACTTGTTACCCTTCTTACCGATTCTGTAGTTCAGGTCTCCGTCCTGACCTACCACAAACCGCTCATCAAAACCTCCAACTTCCTTAACTGCAGCTTTTTTGTACATTGCATTGCAGTTAGGAAGAGAGACGACATAATGCTTTTTTGTGGAGTTTTTGGACTGAGCCGAACCTCCAGACCCCAAGAAAGATTCCTGGGCATATCCCACCACCCTGCCAAATACAGGGTCAGTGTCAAAGATCAGGTTAGGGCCTCCAAAACACACAACATCATCTGGAGAAGCTTGCATTTCATGGACAAGAGTTTTCAACCACTGATGATCGACCTTACAGTCTCCGTCAGTAAACGCGACAAGTTCTCCCCTAGCATTCTCCACACCAAGGTTTCTTGCCGCAGCAACATTCTTTTGTTCATTCAAAAGAAGTTTGACAGGATATTTTTGGACTATATCTCGTGTTTTGTCGGTGGACATGCCATCAACGATAATAATCTCGTAAGAATCTCTCGGGTAATCTAGATTAAGAAGTGACTCAATACATTCTTCAATAAATTTTTCTTCATTACGAATACCTACTACGACTGAAACGAAAGGGTATTTCATACAAATTGGCCCCGTTTTAAAATTACTGTTTTCGAATATGCTCGTTTAAAAATATCATTCTTGAGATGGCATGCAGTATTATTCCGGTAAACACCATGAAGGCCCCTATAACTGTTAGCATAACCATAAGGAGTGTTGGCCCAAAGCGCAGGGACCCTCCCTGAAGAAAATCCTGTAAAAATATCAATCCCATAAGAAAACCTGTAGACGTCATAATCAGGCCAGGAACGGAGAAATAATACAAAGGCCTTCTGTACTCCATATCTTTAAGGATGCGGAACAGGACTCTAGGACCATGTATGAAAGGATTCTCACTTGAGCAGTCCTCAAGATCATATCTGCAATGGATTTCCACTTCAGTAAACTTCAATTTATAATCTTTGGCCTGAATAAGAATTTCAGAGCCTGCAGACATATCTGTGCCATTCAAATTTATGTTTTCAATAGCTTTTTTTCCATAAGCTCGAAAGCCGCTTTGTGAATCCGTTACATTCAGACCGCCTGCAATATAGGTTGCGATATCAAGGACTTTCATCCCGAATTTACGATAAATAGGGACATTTTTACCGTTGCCGTTGACAAATCTTGAGCCGATTACCAGATCAAATCCATTTTTCAAGGGTTCAAGGAGCTTGGGAATTTCAGAGGGGTCATGTTGACCATCAGAGTCAATTATGACCATAGCATTTGCATCGAGCTTACGGGCGGTTTCAAAGCAGTTCCTTAGGGCTGCTCCATATCCCTTATTTGTTTCATGACGAACTACATAGGCGCCAAGAGATTCGGCGATATCGACAGTATTATCGGTGCTTCCGTCATCTACAACTACTACTCTGTCAACGTATTTTTTGCAACCCTTGATAACATCTGCAATGGCATGGGCTTCGTTATAAGCAGGCATGGCTGCAATCGTAATGGCCATATGCAATCATCTACCTCTTTGAAGATAAAGGTAAGAAGTCTCCGTGATAACGTAGTTTATTAGAGAAAAATCAGTAAAAATTCCAAATTCTGCAAATATATTTTTCAGAGTCATCGCTCCATAATTTTTAGAGGGTTTCAAAAGGTCTTTTACGGCTACATTTACAGAGAATCAGTTGGGGGAATTGTTCTCCTCTTTTTACCCAAAAGAAGGAACATAAATACTCCGTAAGTGAGTCACAGCATTTAATACAAGACCTGTATCTGTTTTAATATACGAGCTATATAAGCATTTAGACACGAAAAATAATTAACCAGTAATTATAATAACAAAAAATAATCAAACCCATTTAAAATGCCTGTTAACCTGAATAATAGCTTAGAAGACATCAATTATTTACTAGAATAAGAGGATAATAAAAGAAAAAATTATACAGATATAAGAACTCGAAGACTTCCTTGTTATATGTCAACGTTTACAACCCTTCGGACTCAAATCCTGCAGACCCAACTTTGAAAATGTATTTAAAAAATTGTAGAGATGGATACTTAAAAGGCTAAAACTTCTTTAAAAGAGGTCGAAAAAAAGGGAAAAGTATTTTAAATACAATTCAGGAAAAGGGAAAGATATTTTATACAACTAGGTAATTGAGTAGATCGGGTTAAAACATTCTTGAAAACGAATATAATTCAGGAAATATATTCTGCTAAATTAGAAGAAAACCGGGATTAAAGCTCGGATAGCTTTCACCTTTCTGGCGTAAATCTTCGCGATTGAAGACTAAAGCAGCCGATAAGAGGAAATCGGAAGGTTTCCGAAAAACCTCATAAGGGAACAGAGAAATTGGCAGATTAGCCCGAATAACGAAAAGGCTGGGAAGCCAAAAAACATACGTTTTATGAGGAGTTATATGGCCGGAAACCAGAAGTTCCCATCTGACCTGTTGTTAGTAGCAGGCCTTGTAATTCTGACGGATATTTTCGTACTAATTCCTGTACTTAGCGGAAGTCTTATTCGCACAGCTCTCGGTCTACCCCTGATACTCTTCCTTCCAGGATACGCACTCATAGCCATGCTTTTTCCGGAAAAAAGCGGACTTGAAGGGATGGAAAGGATAGCTCTTTCTGTTGCAATGAGCGTAGCAGTTGTTTCTTTGATAGGGCTTGCACTCAGTTATACCCCCTGGGAAATCAAGGAGATGCCTCTCATTACAAGTGTCTCCATATTTACCCTGATCATGTTGGCAACAGCATACGTTAGAAGAAACTCTCTACCTGCAGACAGGAAATTTGAGGTGCCTTTCAGGGCTCTTGCCTTCACCCTGCTATCAGGAATAATGGGAGAGCCGGAATCTAAAACAGAGAAAAACCTCAGGATAATTCTAGCTCTTTCTTTCCTTATCTTGCTAGTAACTGGAGTTTATGTAATTCTTGTACCTCAGGACAAAGAGCCATATACGGAGTTCTATGTTCTTGGGGCCAATGGGACGGCTAACAACTATAAAACAGATTATATACAGGGAGAAAGTGGGACCTACTTTATAGGAATAACAAATAATGAGCACAGAACAATGGACTATACAATGGAAGTAAGGCTTAAAAATCAATCGCTGCCTCTTCCGGAAAATCTGCAGCATATCAAACTTGCCCATAATAAAACCCTGGTAGAGCCTCTTGAGATTACACCTTCTGTTGAAGGAGAGAATATGAAGCTTGAGTTCCTGCTTTTCAATGAAACTGAAAAGAACATACCCTACAAAGATCTGCGCCTCTGGATAAATGTTGGAGAGGAGGTGTGAAGATGGGAGCATTTGAGAGTCCTAACGTGGAGACTCCGGAAGGCATAAAAACGAAGATGTCTGAGAATCTGAAGGAAAAAACACCTGAGATAGAAAACAAATGGGTTTATCTAGCAATCCCGATTGTAGCTATTGCTCTTGCGGAACTGATGATATATTCAGGAAGGAAACTCGAAGCCATGGGAATATATGCATTAGTTCTGCTTGGGCTTTCCTTTTCCATAATATATATAAAAAACAAGGATATTCAGAAAACCTATCAGAGTTTTCTCCTTTTACCGATCCTGCGTCTGGTAGATTTTTCAATGCCTCTTTTTTATGAAGAAAAACTTTACAACCTAATTTTCATATACTGTCTTCTGGCAATTCCTGTAAGCATTGCAGCCATTAATCAGGAGTTTACTCCCGCGCAGCTTGGGATAACCTTCAAAAAAATAGGGATATATATTCCATTATCAATATTCATGGGCCTTTTATTAGGAGCAGGAGAATATATCATAGTCGGAAAAAATCCTCTTATTCCGGATCTTTCAATCCTTAACCTCATAAATCTCACCATAATTATGGTCTTTCTCGTAAGCCCTATAGAGGAGATGATCTTCCGTTCAGTCCTGCAGACCCGGTTAGAAATAGTATTAGGCAGCCGAGAAGCACTGATAGTTACAAGTATTTTATTCGGGTTAATGCATTCAGGATATGGGAGCATTTACGAAATATTTTACATAACCTTAGTAGGTGCTGTTATAGGCTACCTATTTTACGGGACCCGAAGCCTGCCACTGGTTGCGTTAATTCATGGATTTATGAATGTATTCTTTTTTGGGATTCTCCCCCTTCTCCTTTAAATTTTTATGTCCACTAACGTATTCCAAAAAAGAAAAAGGAGCTAGATCAAAGAAATTAAGCCAAAGGCAAAAGTTTCGATATAGTTGGGAACTTCTTTCCGGACTTACTCTCGATCATAATCAGGAAAAACTCACTCAGTTTCTATAATAATGGAAATCCAGAATAGAGTAAATATTAGCAGCTAATATTAGCAGTTCCCTATGCTTTTCGCGTTTTTTACATTTTTTAGAATTAACCAGAGAGTTTGGACATAAACTGTATTCTGCCAGAACAAAAAAAGTAAATGAAACTCATCAACTGCCTGGTATAATCGAAATTGTCCACGGCAGCCGAACTGAGTTAATTACGACAGTTTTTCTTAAAAAAAGTGTTATTTTATCCAGAAGTTACTTCTTGAGACAAGATTACTGTTACTTGCCCATAATTTAGCCCTCATGAGCGAAGCAGAATGGAGCAAAAAGAGGGCAGTGCACTGCAGAGCCACAACTCTGCCAAGATGGGAATAGGAGCAAACACCTGGACGGCAGCCCTCTGAAAAGCCATTAAAATAGTGCGACAACCTTAAAGAGAATGATTGCACCAAAGGAAAACAGCAGTGGAATAATTCCCATATTCAAAGAAACCTTTACCGTACTTTCCCAGTGTTTCGATGCAGGGAGAAAGTCCCTGAGCAAAAGCAATAAAAGTAAAACTGCCGCAGCCACAGATGCGCCTTCAGGAATTCCCGGTGTTACGGTAGTTACTGAGAGCGCACCCGAAGAAACGGAGTTAGACGTGATTAAACTTGTAAGCGTAGTCAGTACTCCTCGAGTTGATTAGCATATTACAGGAACAAATACGCGATAAGATATAAAAATCCTCCTCATACCATTGATAAACATCAAGAGAAGAAGCATTAAACTCGAATTTTGGAAAAAGGTAGGAAGTTCCCTTAATAGATAATGAAAATACTATGAATTTGAGTTCGCAACCAAAAGAATAAAATTAAAAATTACATTGTAAAGCTATAAACGCAAAATATAAATTGAGGAATTCTTGGAAAAAATTGAAGAATTTTTGGAAAAGATAGAAAAGTAAAGTAAAAAAATAAACCAAATCATTAAATAATCAAAGAACCCTTTAAAATAAAAATTTAGGAGTAGTTAGGAAAATCAAAGAAATGAATATGAAAATTAATAACAATATCTTGGGTTTTGTCCTGAGAGTTTGAATTAGCCCGATTATCGGGAACATAAAAAATGAAAAACTATGAAATGAAAATCTATGTAAAACTGTAAAAAGTAAGCAGATGTTTTTATGCTCCAACAGAAAGTTTATCTGGCTAAGAAAAACCAGAAAAACGGAGGGAACAATGAACTCGACTGAATTTAAAATTCACAATTCTTCTAAGATATACGGAACCTCTGTAATTGGGAAAGACACAGTAATAATGGAAAATGTGATTCTAGGATACCCTGAACACAGGATCCTGATGGAAATCCTGAAGCAAAACATCGAAATTGAAAACTTTGAGTTTCCAGGGTGTACCATAGGCCCGGATTCAATTGTAAGGGCTGGATCAACTATATTTTCCAACGTAAAAACCGGAAAAAACTTCAAAACCGGGCATAACGTAATGATTAGAGAAAATACAGAAATTGGAAACAATGTCCTTATTGGAACCAATGTCATTATAGATGGACATGTGAAAATAGGAAATAATGTAAGCATCCAGGGAAATGTCTACATTCCAACCAATGTTATTATCGAGGATAATGTATTTATTGGGCCCTGTGCTGTTCTGGCCAACGATAAATATCCTATTCGAAAGAAATACGAATTGAAGGGTCCGTTCTTAAGAAAAGGTGCGTCTATAGGTGCAAACGCCACCCTACTTCCCGATGTTGAAATAGGGGAGGGAGCAATGGTTGCAGGGGGAGCACTTGTGACAAAAAATGTGCCCGCCTGGAAACTTGCAATTGGAGTGCCTGCCAGAATACAAGAACTCCCAAAAGATTTAAAGGAATTAAATCGGATATAAACTCATAAAAAATCAAGGTTAAGTAAGATTAGTTTTATCAAGATTATTAAAAGAGGTTCCAAAATGATCCCAATTGCCAAGCCCCTGATGGGTAAGGAAGAGATTGATGCAGTAACAGAGGTCCTGAGGTCAGGCATGATTGCACAGGGCCCGAAAGTCGAAGAATTTGAACTTGCTTTTTCTGAATACACTGGTTGTGAGTATGGAGTTGCTGTGAGCTCTGGCACTGCAGCTTTGCACGTTTCGCTTCTTGCCCATGGCATAGGAAAAGGAGATGAAGTGATTACAAGTCCCTTCAGTTTCATTGCAACAGCAAACAGTGTCCTTTATACCGGGGCAAGACCTGTTTTTGCAGATATCGAATCAGATACATATAATATAGATCCTGAAAGAGTTCAGGAGAAAATAACTCCAAAAACCAGAGCAATTTTGCCTGTTCACCTCTATGGGCACCCTGCAGACATGAAAGCGATAATGGAAATTGCAGATGATAATAAGCTTATTGTAATTGAGGATGCCTGCCAGTCCCATGGCGCAGAATGCCTTGGAAAAAAGGTGGGCAGCTTCGGAACAGGAGCATTCAGCTTTTACCCTACTAAAAATATGACAACAAGCGAAGGTGGAATGCTCACTACAGACGATAAGGAAATTGCAGAGAAGGCAAAAATGATCCGTGCTCATGGCTCAAAAGTCCGATATCTGCATGAAATGCTGGGTTTTAACCTGCGCATGACTGACATTGCAGCTGCAATCGGACTTGTACAGCTTGGAAAACTGGATGGGTTTACAGCAACCAGACAAAAGAATGCAGAGATTCTTTCAGCAGGGTTAAAAGGTATATCCGGAATTATGCCACCAGTAATAAGAGCCGACTGCACCCATGTATTCCACCAGTATACAGTCAAAGCAGAAAAGAGAGATCAACTGGCAACTTTCCTGAAAGAAAAAGAAATAGGAACAGGAGTCCACTATCCTATATCCATTCACAAGCAACCTTTTTATAAAGACCTTGGATACAGGGACTCCCTACCGATCGCAGAAAAAGCAGCAGAAGAGGTTCTTTCTCTCCCTGTGCACCCTGCATTATCCAGAACAGATTTGCAGGGAATAATTGAAGCGACCAAAGAATTTTATGCAAAGGATTGATTAGTTTTCCAGCCACCGCATTCTCAGAACCAGGAAGTGAGACTTTTGATTAGAGTAGGAGTAATAGGTACAGGTGCTATGGGGCAGAACCATGTAAGGATTTACAGTGAAATGAATGACGTGGAACTTGCCGGAATCTCGGATGTAGACCAGAAGCGTGTTGAAGCAATGGCTACACAATTCAAAACAAAAGCCTTTACAGATTATAAGAAAATGTTAGCCGAAGGGCTTGATGCAGTAAGTGTGGTTGTGCCCACCAAACTGCACAAGCAGGTCGTACTTGATGCTCTTGAGGCAGGCGTACATGTCCTTGTAGAAAAGCCGATTGCAGATACGACTGAAAACGCGGACCTGATGATAGCAGCTTCACAAAAAGCGGGAAAAATCCTTATGGTTGGGCACATCGAGCGCTTTAACCCCGCAGTTATAAAACTCAAAGAGATTATAGATTCAGGCATTTTGGGAAAGATAGTCTCAATCTCAACCAAACGAGTAGGACCCTATAACCCGAGAATAAGAGACGTGGGAGTGATCCTGGATATTGGTGTCCATGACATAGATGTGATCTCATACCTTTACGGCAAGAAAATAAATAGTGTTTATGCAATTGCAGGTGCCGACATTCACTCATTTGAAGATCACGCCTCAATTATCCTGCGTATGGACCATAATTTTGCAGGGGTTGTGGAAACAAACTGGCTGACTCCGCACAAGATAAGGCAGCTAACAGCGATTGGAGTTAAGGGAGTTGCCTATCTGGACTATATTAACCAGACAGTACAGCTACACGATAACGAATGGATAAGAAAAGCCAAAGTAGAACATAGCGAACCCCTGAAAAATGAACTCACCTATTTCATAGATTGTGCTACAAAGGGTAAAAAACCTAACCCCTGCGGAGAAGATGGAAAACATGCCCTTGAAGTGGCAATGGCAGCTATAAAATCCTACGAGGAAGAAAGATTAATTGAAGTAGGAAAATAAGCCGGAAAAGACTCTGAAAAAGTAAAATCTCGAAAACTTTTGAAAATGATAAAGGTTTGAAAAGATCTGAAAAAACAATTTAGTAAGTGATAAACATGAGTAAATTAGAAAAACTTTTCAAGGAAAGAGGCCCGATCAAAAAAATTGGAGTACTTGGAATGGGATATGTAGGTATTCCTTCAGCGGTTCTTTTCGCAGATGCCCCATGTTTCAATAAAGTTCTTGGCTTCCAGCGCAATTCAAAAAGTTCAAGTTACAAAATTGGTATGCTCAACCGTGGAGAGAGCCCTCTCAAAGGAGAAGAGCCCGGCCTAGAAGACCTTATTAACAAAGTTGTAAAAGCCGGCAAGTTTGAGTGCACTCCCGACTTCTCAAGGATATCAGAACTTGATGCCGTCACGCTTGCAATCCAAACTCCTTTTGCAAATCCTAAAGATTTGGAACCTGACTTTTCCGCGCTCATTGAAGGTATAAGAAACGTAGGAAAATATCTGAGACCAGGAATGCTCGTAGTTCTTGAGTCCACAATTACTCCTGGCACAACCGAAGGTATGGCAAAACAGATTCTTGAGGAAGAATCAGGCCTGAAAGCCGGAGAAGACTTTGCCCTTGCCCATGCCCCTGAAAGAGTAATGGTAGGCAGGCTTTTAAAGAATATCAGAGAACATGATAGAATCGTGGGCGGTATAAATGAAGCAAGTACCAGGCGGGCTATAGAGCTCTATTCTCCTGTATTGACTGTGGGGAAAGTAATTCCTATGAGTGCAACTGCAGCCGAGGTAACGAAAACTGCAGAGAATACTTTCCGCGACCTTCAGATTGCAGCAATCAACCAGCTTGCCCTTTACTGTGAAGCTATGGGCATAAACGTGTATGATGTAAGGACTGGAGTAGACAGTCTAAAAGGAGAAGGTATTACAAGAGCCATACTCTGGCCAGGGGCAGGCGTTGGAGGTCACTGCCTTACAAAGGATACATACCACCTGGAGAGAGGAGTTAAGATAGGGAACGGGCAGCTTGACTATCCGGAAGGTGCAGACTCAATCTACGTGCTCGCAAGAAAAGTCAACGATTTCATGCCTGTTCACATGTACAACCTGACTGTTGCAGCTCTTAAAAGGATTGGAAAGGAAATGAAAGGCTCAAAGATTGCAATGCTCGGCTGGGCTTTCATCCGGGACTCGGATGATGCACGGAACACGCCTTCAGAACCTTACAGGGAACTCTGCCTGAAGGCAGGTGCAGCAGTTACTGTGCACGATCCTTATGTTGTGAACTATCCAGGAATTGAGATTTCAGATAATCTTGAAAATGTTATCAGAGACGCGGATGCTGTAGTTATTTTTGCAGGGCACAGTGCATACTCTGATATAAAGGCTGATTGGGTAAAGAAAATTACAGGCAAAGAAAAACCGGTTATTGTAGATGGAAGAAATGTAATTGAACCGGACAAATTTATTAGTAAGGGGTTTGTCTATAAGGGAATAGGGAGAGGCGATAAAAACGAACATTTATTAATGTAAACTAAAATTTATTTAAAAAACTAGTTCGAGCTTTAAAATCTGGAAAAAGGAAGAAAGATGATCGAGAAACTGAAACAAAATGAGGAACTCTGGGATCTATTTAGCAAAAAAGAAGAATACAATTTGACCTTTTCTGACCAGTACAATAGGTTTCCGTACTATTTAAGCAGCCAGAGGAATATTTTTGATCCCAGTGTTTCCAGGTTTCTGGTAGAAAACGGGTTACACCCTGAGTATCCAGACGGAAAAAAATTCGCAGTCTGCCTTACTCATGATATTGATGTGATATATCCGGAAAAGATCTACACGATCATTGGAACTGCCAAAGCCTTTGCTAAAGGAAATTTAACAGATGCTATAAAGACACCTTTTTGTAGAATTTGCAAAAAGTTTAACCCTTGCTGGAACTTTAGAGAAATAATGGAGCTGGAGGCAAAATATAATGCAAAATCCAGCTTTTATTTTCTGGCCTTGAGGCCTGGAGAGAAAGATTTCAATTATGAAATTGAGGATCTCGAAGCCGAATTGAAGTTTATATCCACTCATGGTTGGGAAGTAGGGTTGCATGGAGGGCATGAGTCTTACAGCAGCTTGGAAGATATAAAGGAAAAAAAGCAGAGACTTGAAAAAGTATTAGGTAAGGAAATTATAGGGTACAGGAATCATTATTTAAGGTTTAAAGTACCGGATACATGGGAATTGTTAAGCAAAGCAAACTTTAAGTATGACACAACATTTGGGTATTCGGATTGTGCAGGCTTTAGAAATGGCATGTGCCATCCTTTCAGGCCATATAATATAAACACTGGAAAACAAATAGATATCATTGAGCTTCCTCTCATAGTTATGGACCGGACTTTATTAAAAAGTTACATGCGACTTGATGTTAAAAAGGCCTGGGAACTCACAAAAAGTCTTGTTGATAAAGTTGAACAGTACAATGGTGTAATCACAATTCTATGGCACAACAATACATCCATTGATGGAGAAGGCCTTAAATACTACGAAAAATTCCTCAAATATGTTTCCGGCAAAAAAGCCTGGCTTGCAAGTGGGGAGGAAATATATAACTGGTGGTCTACCAATATTGAACCACGATATTGAAAAAACCCAGGTACGGGATCGGAATCAGTTGAGAATCACAGAGGCGCTAAGATATATTAATTTCTCTACATAAGTAAGATAACACTAATCAAAATTAACACTAAACAAATTAACACTAAACAAATTAACACTAAATATTTTGACAAATCAAAATAATATTAATCGACGCCGAAGACAGGTATGATTAATAACTTTTTTCACTTTTGAAGGGGTTTGAGATAGATAAAGTGGCTACTATCGTTTTTGAAACCTAAATTCTTTAAAAATTAACACTGAAGTTGCGTTAAAAATTTTCATTATTACTGGAATCCCATCAGAATTCATAAAAAATAGGATAGAGTGGTTTTAAGGACAACGGAGGAGAAAAAGAGGAGTCAAGAGAAATTATATGATTCCAATTGTTAACGTTTATATAGACTAAGGAAACCGACAGATTTATTTCAAGGTGTTTATTTATAGGGGGCTTAGAGGGAAAAAAAGTCTAATATTCAGCATCAGCTTGAGAATATCATACCCTAGAATTTCATTTTCAAAGGTAAAAACAGCTTGAAAATGCAGGACTAAATTGAGTTCAACTCTAATGGAAACTTCTTTTAAGGTACCGGAAATGGATGAAATAACAGCAGATGCAGCAGAGAAACGATCTGATAACAGCAAGAAAGAAAGCTTTGTTTCTGATGTGCTAACACTTGCAGGCGGAACAACCTTTGCTCAAATCCTTACAATTTTAGCTGCTCCTGTATTGACTCGCCTCTATGGGCCTGATGATTTTGGAGTTTGGGCTCTGTACCTTTCTATCACCAGCATTATCAGTGTCATTGCCTGCATGAGATACGAATATTCTATAATGCTACCCGAATCGAGTGAAGAGGCTGTAAACCTGTTGGGGCTGAGTTTTCTAGCAGTGCTGTCCGTAACCGGTTTAACCTTTCCAGCCATATGGTACTTTAAAGAGCCAATAGTTAATATTCTAAATTCTCAGCAGATAGGAGACCATCTCTGGCTTGTACCTCCTTTTATTTTTGTAAACGGGTTATTTCTTGCACTGAATAGCTGGAATTCAAGAACAAAACTTTTTAAAAGGCTTTCACTTTCAAGAGTTTTCAGTTCGTTCTCGAGTACTGCAACACAGATAGGCCTGGGGTTTACAGAAAAGATTGGAGCAGGCGGGTTGATAGTTGGAAGCCTTGCCGGTCAGTCTATTGCAACATTTGTGCTTGGAGGACAGATCTGGAGAGATGATAGGAAATTAATTGTGAAAAGCCTGAGCTGGGAAAAAATCTATGAGGGGTTTAAGAAGTACCGCAAGTTTTCGTTTGTAGATACATGGGGTGCTCTCATGAACTCAGTCTCCTGGCAGCTTCCTGCTTTCCTTCTTTCGGCTTTCTTCACGCCTGCAGTGGTAGGTTTTTATTCTCTCGGCTTTCGCCTTCTGCAGCTGCCGATGAGTTTCATTGGAGGTTCGATTTCACAGGTATTCTTCCAGAGAGCCTCAAGAGCCTTCACCGAGGGCACTCTTCCGTCCCTTGTTGAGAATGTGTTCAGAATGCTTGTGGTTATAGGTATGTTCCCGATACTTATCCTGACAATTGTCGGCAGCGACGTCTTTACGGTTATTTTCGGAAAAGCCTGGGCAGAAGCAGGCATCTACGCCCAGATTCTTAGTCTCTGGGCTTTTGTATGGTTTATCTCCTCTCCATTAACTGCTATATACGTAGTAGTCGAAAAATATCACTTCGGTTTTCATTATAATTTTTTCAACCTGATAACACGCCTCCTTTCCCTTACAATCGGCGGCTTGCTCGGAAGTGCACGTACGGCACTTATTCTTTTTTCACTGTCAGGTATTGCGGTATACGGTTACCTTTGTCTAAAGATGATGTCCTATGCAGGAGTAAAGGCTTCGAGAGTCCTGAAAATAGTATTTTCGAATTTTATTCTCTTCGTTCCTGCAGGAACTATCATTATTGCCCTTAAAATCATAGAAATAAACCAGATATTGCTTGTTATCTTTTCCGGTATAATTGTCTGTTTTTACTATCTGTATATCTTGAAAAGCGATGCACAGATGAAAAAGATAATTAGAGAATTCAGAAATTGAGGAATTCGTTCAAACAATAAAACCTGAAAACTTAAAGTCAGGCTCCAACTGAGGAAGCCCTAAGAAAGCCTGTTTAAGCGGACTAAAAGAGAACTAACCCTTTTACTTCGCAAACCATAAAAGCGACTCCCTTATCTCATTTTTTTATTTCAACATGTTCTATTTGATGATTTTCCCAGATGGCACTCCTGAATAATTGTGTGTATGTATTATGTAGCCTCAGTTTGGACCACCTCTACCAGGGAATGCATTACAATTCCTTTCACTGTCATATATACCCCGGAGACAGATAGAAATATCATAAGAAGTACATGCCAGAAATGAAGACTTTCTATTCCAAGGACAGAGGCTTCAAGAAATTTCAAGCCCATGCAAAAACCGCATGTTGCAAGGGCAAAACCTGGTACTGCATAGAAGTATAGCGGCTTATTGACCTCTATATCCCTGACTACAGTCCTCAGGACTCCAAGAACATACTTGCCTGGAGCTTGTACCGGGTCTTCAAAGTTATAATGGGTACCTATTTCGACTTCTTTTATGCGAAGGCCAGATTTGCCTGCATTTGCAAGCATCTCGCTTTCTATTGCCAGATCCTGGACGTCGAAGTGGATAATATCTTTTTTAGAGGCTGTAAAGGCGCGAAAAGTGACCTGAGAACCTCTAGTTTTGTCAGATTTTTTATTGGCGAATCTGCCCAGAATCGTTTGCCTAACACGGCGGTAAACAGGAGTGTTCCTGCTCACACTGTTTAAATACCGAGTCCCATTGACCACATCTGCACCTCCTGTTATTATCGGGTCAATGAGCCTGAGAATGTCTTCAGGATTATGGCGACCTCTTGAGTCCATTGTCACAATTATATCAGCGCCGAGATGGACTGCAGCTTTAAAACCTGTTTCTAGAGACGCACCTTTGCCCATATTAGTCCTGTTTATAATTACTTCAGCCCCAGCTTTTTTTGCTATCTCTGCTGTTTGATCTGAACTGGCATCATCTATCACAATCACCCTATCAGCATAGAGCCTGGTGAGAAGTATAATGCTTCCTATAGATGTTTCTTCATTATAGGCAGAAAGGACAACTGTGACATTTTTAGAGGCTCTGCTTACAGTACATTTATTTCTTTTATTTATTATAGGCCCTATGCCATTTTCCATAAGTAGCTGATCACTCATTCTTGATAACCCCCTTTGTATAGCTATATATACGTTTAGAGTAAATTTATTTATAAAGATCCTAAAAGTTGTTAAATCTGGGAAGAGATTAGATCTTTTAAACATTACAACAAGATTAGTTTTTTAAATTAAAATCTGCAAAAATACATATATAAATTTATTGACAGATTGACTTTAGAAAAATAATGAGCAGTGGGCATCAGTATTCTGCGACCCTATGTCAGTACAGATATAAAATTGGACAATTGAAATATCGACTATTGAAAATCGGTATTAACTGATAAAGTCTAAAAATATAGATAAATATATGAAAAAATAAGCTTGAGAATCAATAGTAAGGAAGCTCAGACCTTTAAGATTTCAGTCCCGCAAACTTATGGATCTTCTTAAGAATTTATTTAGAAATGTTTCAAGTTTCAAAACTATATTATTCCTGCTCACTACTTGCCGCAATTTTTAATATTGAGAAATAAGAAATAAAGAAAATCATAAGAGATAAAATAAATTACAGAGTTTTTTTAGCTGGAGGAAAAGAGAGCCATTAAAAAGTGAAGCAGCATCAAAAATATTCTATTAGAACTTACGCAGTTGAGGAACAAAATAAATTATGGCAAAGACTGTGGATTCAATTCATGGTTTAGACAGTTAAAGATCTGATGCTGTTGATTTTTCAGGTCAACTGCGTAAGTCCTAATTCTATGTGAAGTAATTAAGTTGCCCTATTAGAAAAGTATCAGCCAGAGAGGTTGAGAAAAAAAGTTTAGGAAAAGAAATAAAAGAGAAGATGCAAATAAAGACGAAAGCACTTTGTAGGATAATGGCAGAGAATTGGCATGGATCGGAAAAGATGGGCACAAAAATCGGAAAAAAAATCTGAGTATTTTAAATCTGAATATTTTAAATCTTGGAAAATTAGATCGAAAGAATAAAATGGATTAGAAAAATATTTACTCGCCTTAATGAAACTGAAAAGAGTGTAATTTTTATTATAAGCTGGATGATCTGCATGACTGTAAAAAAAATTCCCTCAGATCTGTTTATTATTATGGGACTCGTGCTCCTAACAGATATCTTCGTGCTCACTCCTGGAATAAATGAAACAATGTTCCGGAATATACTTGGATTGCCTCTTGTGCTATTTCTGCCAGGGTATGCTCTGATTGCAGCTCTTTTTCCTGCAAAATCTGATCTTGACGGAATCGAACGGGTCGCTCTTTCTTTCGGACTGAGCATTGCAGTTGTGCCATTAATAGGCCTTGGTCTTAATTATACTCCATGGGGAATCAGGACTCTACCAATTCTCACAAGCCTGTCCGTTTTTACCTTTATTATGTGTGGGCTTGCATATCTTAGACGGGCAAGTCTCCCAGAAAGCGAGACTTTTGAGATCTCTTTCAAAGCAGCAGCACTCTCGCTCAAATCCGAGATCATGGAAACCTCAGAGTCAAGGCTAGATAGAGCTCTCACGGTTTTCCTGATAATTTCCATTCTCCTGTCCATAGTAACCCTAGCTTATGTGGTTGTGAGCCCAAAAGAAGGAGAACATTTCACAGAGTTCTATCTTCTTGGACCTGAAGGAAAAGCAGATAATTATACTACAAATTACACGCTCGGGCAAAGTGGAACCGTAATAGTTGGAGTTGTAAACCATGAATACAGGCCTGTAAATTACACAATGGAAGTAACACTTGAAAATAAATCACTGTTCCTTCCAGAAAATGTGAAGCATATCAATCTTGCCCATAACGAGACCTGGGAAGAACCAGTTACTATCATGCCTCCTCTTGAGGGAAAGAATATGAAGCTTCAGTTCCTGCTCTTTAATGACACTGAGAAAAGTGTGCCTTATAGAGACCTTCATCTATGGGTAAATGTGAGTGCACCAAAACAACTGAAAACTTAAATGTCAGGCAGGAAAGACAGTTTAGGAAGCTCTTAAATTACCAGGCTAATAGCTTCTAGTACAGTCTTTAAGCTGCATCCCTGCAGTTTAAGAGCTCTCCAGTTAAAGAGTTTGAGATTAGAACTCAGTCATCCAGACTAAACCATTTTCAAGAAGGTTTAGCTTCGATTATATAGAAATCTTATATAGTACGCTGAAAACCCAGCTTGGATCTTTACTCCGGGCAAGAAAATGCCTTGAGCCAATGAGAAAGCTGCTGTTTAACTGATAGCAGCTTTCTTTTTTATATTAGAGAGTAAAACGCTCTTACAATCTATTAACGCTCTTACAATCTATTAACGCTCTTACAATCTATTAACGCTCTTACAATCTATTAAATCAGGGTCTTTAATCCCTCCTGTAGCTCGATCTCTCCTTTCCACCAGCCTGAGATTTTTGAGACATCGGCTTTTGAGTCCCGAACATCACCTGCCCTTGAAGCGGCATGTACAATCCTGCTAGAAGAGCCAGTTAACTTAATAATATTTTCGGCAAGTTCCAGAACTGTCACGCTTTTTCCCATAGCCACGTTAAAGACCTGACCATCTCCATGCTCAAGAGCTGAGGCGTTTGCCCTGACTACATCTTTAACATGAACAAAATCTCGGCTCTGAAGTCCATCTCCATAAATAACAAGGTCCTTTCCCAGTCTCGCCCTCTCAAGGAAAATCGGAATAACGGCTGCATATGGGGATTTTGGGTCCTGGCGAGGGCCGAAGACATTGAAATAACGCAGGCAAGTAGTACGAAGCCCGTGATCCTCATAAAACATCCTTGCCAGATATTCTCCATCAAGTTTAGAAATAGCATAAGGAGAAGCCGGTTCAGGACACATATCCTCTCGTTTTGGAAGGATAGGGTTATTTCCATAGATCGCAGCTGAAGACGCTGTCACAAATTTATCGACTTCGGCTTTAACGCAGGCCTGCAGTACATTAAGGGTTCCAAGCGTGTTAATCTGGAAAGCTTCAGAAGGTTTTTCACAGCTTAAAGGTACGGATACAAGGGCAGCTTCGTGAAAGACATAATCCATGCCCGAAACCGCTTTTTCGACTGAGGGAAAATCACAGATATCTCCCTTAATGAACTCAATGTTTTTATACTGCGGAATATTTCTGAGAAGACCCGTGGCAAGATTATCCAAAATCCTGACAGTGTGTCCTGCTTCTGCAAAATATTCAGCTATGTGGGAGCCTATGAAACCTGCTCCTCCAGTAACCAGCACTTTCATGCTTGCAGAAAGGGAAAAGTACAAAATAAAATTTTCTGTGCACGCCCAGATGTTTATAAGATAAAGTTAAAACGTTCCTGAAGTGTGCAAAATATGGCACAGACTGGAAAAGGTCTCTTTCAAAAGAGGAAAAAAGTTATTCAAAAGAGGGAAAATATTTCATACAAAGAGCCCTTATCAACAAAGGGGAGTCTAAAAAATTTGGGAATTGAGGTATTTTTCAGAAAATTGAGCCTGAGAAAGAAGTAAAATTATCCTCGAAACTAGATTTTGAAAATAGAGAACAGTACCAGCAAAAATTAAATTCAAAAGGAAAGGCATGTTCTCCCTTATTCTCCTTCAAGAACCACCAGAAAGGACCATCTGAAAGAACAAGTAATACTTAAAAATAAAATACAAAGAGTATGGAGGTAGAATGCTTGCATAGATATAAATTCAAAGAGGACACAATATGAAATAATTTTATCAGTGGTAAAATGGCCGGAAATAGACAACTTTCCATGGACCTGTTGCTTGTTGCAGGTTTTGTGCTTATTACTAACATCTTCATACTCGTACCTGTACTTAGCGACAGTTTCCTGCGCACGTACCTGGGAATTATTCTGGTACTTTTCTTGCCGGGCTATGCCCTCACTGGAGCTCTCTTCCCAGCAAAAAAAGATCTCGACGGAATTGAGAGATCTGCAATTTCCTTCGGACTAAGCATTTCAATCGCCCCGTTACTGGGACTTGGCCTGAACTATTCCAGCTGGGGGATCAGGGAGACTCCTCTACTTACAGAATTTTCAATTTTTACTCTCCTGATGTGTGCAGTTGCTTATTACAGAAGAGGACTGCTGCCTGAAACCGAAGTCTTTGGAGTTTCATTCAAAAGATGTTACCTTAGCATGAAGGCCAGAATTCTTGAAAAGCATGAATCGAAAACTGATAAGGTTATTACGTTTATCCTTGTCCTTTCTATTCTAGCCTCTATGGGGAGCCTCGCCTACATTATAGGAAACCCTAAAGAGGGAGAGCACTTTACCGAATTTTATATTCTTGGAAACAACAGTACAATTGGAGACTATCCTACGGAGTTTATACAGGGAGAAAAAGGAACAGTCACTGTAGGGATCATAAACCACGAGTACAGGCCAATGGATTATACAATAGATGTAAGGCTCGAAAACAGGTCGCTCCCGGAAAGTAAGAAACAGATAAGCCTTGGGAATAATATGTCCTGGGAACAACCAGTTACTTTTACGCCGCCTCTTGAAGGAAAGAATATGAAACTAGAGTTTCTGCTTTTTAATGAAACTGAGAAAACCACACCTTACCGGAACCTGCATATCTGGATTAATGTTACTGAGGAGGCCTGAAGATGGCAATTTCGGATCTTACATCTTCAGAGCTGGAAGCGGGAAAGGTCTCTCTGCCGGAGCTCGGGAAAATGCTTAAAATGCAAACTGAAGAAAAAAACGGGTTCCTGAAAAAGATAATTTATGCAGGAGTCCCTGTAGCTGCAATTACTCTTATCGAATTGTTGATTTTCGGAGGAAGGTTAAGAGAGGCTTCAATAGCTTATACTTTGCTTCTGCTCTCGCTTTCATATTCAATAGCAGTTCTGAAAAAGACTGAGATAAGGAAAATCTACCAAGCCCTCTTACTTCTGACAATTTTCAGATTGGTAAATTTTTCAATGCCAGTTTTTTTTGAGAGAAATCTTTATTCTTTCATATTTATTTACGCACCTATGGCGATTCCAATAACTCTTGCTACCGTGCATCAAAAGGTGAGATATGAGAGAAAAAGAGACACACTGAGGAAGATATGGATCTACCTTCCTCTGTCTATCCTTACAGGCCTGGCTTTTGGACAGGTAGAATATATAATGATAGGGGCCAGAGAACTTATACCAGATCTCTCATTGACAAACCTGCTGATACTCATAATTATAATGGTTTTTATTGTAGGGCTTATAGAAGAACTCATTTTCAGGTCAATTCTCCAGACAAGGCTAGAAGAATTCCTGGGACCATCCGGGGGAATTTTTCTTTCAAGCCTCCTTTTCGGGATAATGCATTCTACTTACGGCACTCCTTACGAGATGGTATATACCTTCCTTTTAGGAGGTATTTTAGGATACTTATTTTATAGAACCCGAAGTCTTCCCTTTGTAGTAATGATTCATGGCTCAATAAATGTGTTCTTGTTTGGGATAATCCCACATGCAGGGTCCATCCCTGGATTGATATAAAACACTGTAAAAGTTGATTTGAAGAAGTCCATGAAAGTTAGCATATTCGATCTTAATAGAAGCAATCTTAATAGAAGCAATCTTAATAGGAGCAATCTTAATAGAAGCAATCTTAATTCTTAATAGAAATGAAGTAGACCCTCCGTCCTGATCATCTACCCAGCCTTTTGCTTACAAAGATTACCTTTTTCCTGTTGCAAGAGAAGTTATCTGACACAACAGACATGCTGATCGGAACTTTTGAAGAGATCAAGCCTCTATTGCCACTGTGCAAAAAGAGTGAGAGACTAAAGAGTAAGAAACCTCCTGCCTTCTCCTGAAAGAACCAGAAATTATAAATATACGTCTTTAAAAGAAGACGGCCATTCTTTAGGAATGGAATTTGATGCGCTCCGGAGAAAAATTTATGGCCAGATATGCAGACCGCTTCTGGGAGATTGATTGTCTGCGAGGACTTGCGGTTCTCTTGATGCTTTTTTATCATTTTCTTTATGACCTGGATTTTTTCAAGCTTGTGGATATTCAGCTCAGGTCCGGTTTTATTCTATATGCAGGCAGATTCTCAGCTTTACTATTCATCCTGATCTCAGGAGCTGCCCTTTCTATAAGCCATTCAAGAGCCATTAACAAAGAATTTGCTGGAAATGGAGCAGAAAATTTTTATAAGTACCTGAAAAGAGGAATAAAACTCTATTTAATGGGGCTTTTGCTCACAGGTATAACCTGGATCTTTTTGCCTGAAGAGTATATTGTCTTTGGAATCCTGCATTTTTTTGGGGTTTCGGCAGTACTCGTCTATCCCTTCCTGAGGTATGGTAAAGAAAATCTCCTTTTTAGCCTGTTTTTTGGCCTTATAGGGCTTTACCTAAGGAATATGACTTTTGGGTTTTCCAGCTTGCTCTGGCTAGGCTTTACTCCCGAAAATTTCAGTACCCTTGACTACTTTCCTGTATTTCCCTGGTTTGGGGTATTGCTAGCAGGAGTTTTCCTGGGTGATTTTCTGTACTCAGGCGGAAAAAGGCAGTTTGAAATCCCCTATACTGGAAAAGATCCCCTTATAGAGCTGTTTTCAAGAACGGGGAAACATTCTCTGCTCATATACTTCATTCATCAACCGCTTTTTCTCGGACTTTTGTTCCTAAGCGGGCTGCTTAATCTGAATATGCTGTAAAATTTAGTGAAAAAATAAGTCTAAAAAACACCTATATGGCTCTTCGTCGTTTCAGATGGGTAGTTTGAAATCTAACTTTCCTAATTTTAGATAGATCATCGTAATAAAATAGTGAGTGTTTCGATACCCTCTAGCATTTCTTTTTATCAACTGTACAATACTATTAATACCTTCCAAAGTTCCGTTCGTGACTCTGGAATCAAAGTAGTTTAGAATTCCATCCCAATGACTTTTAATGGTTTTAGCAACCTCAATTATTGCCTCTAATCTACTATGAGTTGCCCGAAAATACCACTTTTTAAGATATTGTTCAGCTTCCTCTCGGCTTTTGCATTCCCATAACTTTCTAAGGCTTTCTTTTAGATTATATGCTCTGAATGTATCTAGTTTTTGATTTTGGAATTCTAGAAGCCTTTCTCTCTGTTTATCAGTTAGATTTTCCTCGTTTGTAACCCATATGAATTTGGTATTTTTGAGTTCCTTTGTTTTTTTTGTTCTTGTATCCTTACTTCATTTAATCCTTCATTAATTGCTTTCATCACATGGAATCTATCGAATGTAATTTTTGCATCTGGAAATTCCTTTGAAATCCCACTGATATACGAAGGAGACATATCGCAACATACTGATCTAATGTTGCTTTTGTTTCCATTATGATCTTGCAAATCTTTGCTAAAACTGGTAATAGTTGAAGAGTCTTTTCCTTCACAAGCAAATATTACTTTCGAATCTTTTAGATCAACAACAAGCGTTATGTATTCATGTCCTTTCTTGCATGAAGTTTCATCTATACCAACAACATATACATCCGATAAATCCTCTTTAGATCTTGCATCGTCAGTGTAATGGTTTATGACTCTCCAAAGCTTTTTGTCATATTCTCCAAGCAACTTTCCGATTTGTAACACTGGCATTCTTTTTGATAGTTCCAGGATCAGAGCTTCCATTCGAAAAGTAAAACTGCTTTTTTCGCGAGCCCATGGAACTTTTATTTGAAGAACTCCACAATTTTCACATTCTAGTCTTGGAATTCTACAGTGCAAATATGTAGAATATTGAAAGTAGTTAATATGCCGTAACACTTTTTCCTTAGTATCATAAGCTGAACAGTTTGGTTTGCCACACTTAGGACAGGGAAATTTGGAACCACGTTTAAAATCAATCCAAATATTAAGTTTTTCAGATGTTAAATCAAATTCAGTATTGGTTATTTGCCAAGGTTCTTTGACATTCAAAGGTATTTCAAATGTTTTTTCACAAATGGGATATCAAACTCCTGCAGTTATTTTTATCAAATAATATAATACTTATTTATATTATATTTTTAATATAATAACTTACCCATATTATCTGACGAAGAGCCAATTAAATATATTCTCCTAGTTTTCTTTACGACTCAAAATTACCAGTAGATCCAAAACCTGCTGGTTTTATATTATGTAACAGACTTAATTTGTGTATCTGTCTGCTTACACTGATATACTGATCAATCTTCGCCTGCTCGCTGAAAAATAATGAGGATATAAGGTATAAACCGGGATAAAAAGTAAAAAAGAAATCAGATTCAGATTTTCAATCCGGTGAAAGAGCAGGAAGGCAAAATTAAAAACAGAAGATGGAGAAAAGAATGTATATAGAAATTGCAATGTTTGCTTATTTTGTAGTTCTTTTCCTGACCCTTCGGGATGTCCGGATTTTTAAAAGAACAGGTTACCGTTCTTACAGGAAAGGAGCCATGAAGGGACTTGCAGCTTCTTCCGTGGTTTTGATAGGAGCAGTTGCTGTCGAAGCAAAACCGGATCTTGGACTGCTTTTCGTATTAATAGGACTCTTTATTAACCGGAAAGGAATAAGAGAGCGTGTTTTTACTAATGCAGGAACTCTTGACCGCTTTCTCGGTAAAACAGATTATGTGAAGAGGAAATAAGAGAGATAATACATAAAGATACAGGATATATTTAAGTGCAGGATATATCTAAATACCACATAAAGGTACAGAACATATTTTAATGTAGGATATAGCCAAATGTTGTCACATAACGAAACTGTACCCAGAATATAACTATAGCTGCTGCACCGATGCTGCAAAAAGTATATATTTAAAGGAGAATTGTCAGCATCTAATTACACACTCAATTAATTGAGAAAAGGAATGATAAGCCTCACAGGTTTTACCAGAATGTCGACCCCAAAACTTATAAATCTCAAGTGACCTAATTAGTCGACAAAATCATGATCAATCAAATTATTGTATCCAGTTTTCGCTAAACCTATCAATTCCAGAGAAGAAAAATAGATATCAAACAACTATTTTCTACCTCGGGCTTCACGTTAACCAGAATTCACAGGAAAACATGTGAGATAAACTAGAAGTAGAATTGAATAACTGGACTAAAAGCACCAAAAAATAAGAGGAGATACGATGGGAAATATAAGACAGACAAACATAAAAAGAATAGCATTCCAACTGATCGAGGACTACGGGGATGTCTTTACAAAAGACTTTGAAACTAACAAAGCTCTTGTGACAAAGTATACGACCATTGAAAGCAAAGTTATAAGGAACAGGGTTGCAGGTTACGTCACAAGAAAAGTTGCACGCATGAAAGTATACTGAGCAGAAGATTTACTTCTGGACACAGGTGGGGATATCTAAAATGTTTGAAGGAACAATGCCTGCCCTGATAACTCCTTTTACGAAGGATGACAGGATTGACAGGGAAGGCTTACAAAGAAATATTGAATTTGTTGAAGAGGGAGGAGTTGCAGGGATTGTGCCCTGCGGCACTACCGGAGAATCAGCAACTCTTTCTGCACTTGAGCACGAAGAAGTAATAGATATTGCAGTAGAGTGTTCAAAGGTTCCTGTGATTGCAGGAACAGGTTCAAATAATACAGGAGAAGCTCTCCAGTTTACAAAACACGCTGCAGATGCGGGTGTTGACGGTGTACTTCTGATTTCTCCCTATTATAACAAGCCAAATCCTGCAGGCCTGCTTGCGCATTTTAAGAAAATTGCAGAAGCAGTCGATGTTCCTATGGTTATGTATAATATCCCTTCCCGTACAGGACAGGACATGCCACTAGAAGTTATTGTCGAACTTGCAAAAGTTGAAAATATCGTGGGAATTAAAGAAGCCAGTGGGAATGTCGGCAAAGTTTCCCAGATTCTGGAAAATACCGTAGATGAAGACTTCGTGGTTATTTCAGGTGAGGATAATTTGACTCTTCCGATTCTCTCTGTAGGAGGTCGAGGAGTCATTTCTGTTGCCGCAAATATAGTGCCTGATAGAATGTCCAGAATGGTAAATGCAGCTCTTGCCGGAGACTACGAAACTGCAAGGAAGATTCATTTTGAAATTGCCCCTCTGATTCGCTCACTTTTCTTGGAAACGAACCCGATTCCGGTTAAAAAAGCTGCAGAACTCGCAGGCCTGGCAAGCGGGAACCTGAGGCTTCCACTCGCCCCTCTTAGTGAGACAAATATTCAGAAGGTTGCAGATGAACTCAGGAAATTGGGGGTTATAGAATGATTAACGTAGCAGTACTCGGAGCCTGCGGCAGGATGGGCTCTTTAATTGTGGAGAATGTCGCCAACTCTACGGATACACAGCTTGTTGCTGCTTTTGATATCAACTATTTCGGAAGGGACGCAGGAGAATTTGCCCGCGTAGGGAAACTTGGAGTCCAGATCTCGGACGTAAAAGACCTTGAAACTGTTCTGAAAGAAAGCAAGGCTGATGTCCTTATCGACTTCACCGTAGCCGGCGCAACCGTAGTTAACGCTCCAATAGCAGCCAGAGCCGGGGTAAATCTCATAATAGGAACTACAGGACTGACTCCGGAGCAGCGAGCAGTAATTGACGAGGCTATTCAGGAAGGCCAGGTAAGTGCCGTCATTTCCCCCAACTATTCGGTAGGCGTTAACGTCTTTTTCAAGATTATCAGGGAAGCTGCAAAATATCTCGCAGATTATGATATAGAGATTATTGAAGCTCACCACAACCAGAAAAAAGATGCCCCAAGTGGAACCGCCCTTAGAGCAGCCGACATTATCAGTGAGGCTCTCGGCGGAAAGGAATATGTCTATGGAAGGGAAGGTATTGCCCCACGCGGAAAAGAAATTGGAATTCATGGAGTCCGCGCCGGAGATATCACAGGCGACCATATTGTTCTTTTCGCGGGGAATTCTGAAAGAATTGAGATCAAGCACATAGCTCACTCCCGCCAGATCTTTGCCAAAGGTGCAGTCCGTGCAGCCGAATGGGTCTGCAGGCAAAAACCAGGAATTTATTCCATGGACGATGTGCTTGGTTTATAAGAGCGTCTTTAATCAGCAATTTAAAAGAAATTTTGAACAACTAGTTGGGTCCTGAGTTTCCTTATCAGGCCTACTCTCTTTTAACTTAGAAAAGAGCTATTTGCTCTCTTTTTTTGAATCTTTTTTAACTTAAGCCAAGCAGGTTTACTTTTTAGGAGATTAATAGTAACCAGTCAAATGAAAAGTTATATATAGTATTATCTAGGAAATAGGATACTGCTTGCTTGCAAGTATATAGCCCTGAAATCTCAAAATATCATCCCACAACAATAGGGATACTTGCTTGCAAGCAATATTCCATTAAAACTATTCTAAGAAAAACTGCAAGCATGGATAAAAAGATCGAAATCGAAAGCAAATCCATGCGGATTCAGATAGATGTGAATTTTTGATAGATATGAGTCCTGACAGATATAAGTCCTGACAGATATAAGTCCTGACAGAACAGTTACCATGCAAAGTCATTCACGACTGAAGACAAGCCCAGAACTCAAATTTTCAACCCTGTCCGCAACAACGACATTTCCCTGTATTCCGAGCCTTTTTCCCCTGTACCATTTACCCCTAATGCTAAGTTTGTCGTCTTTCGAAACAAAACAAACTCCACGATACAGAACCAATGTTGTTCCATTCTCATATGCTATGGAAAATATACTCTCGTATTTAGAAAATATACCTCCGAGAGCAAGTATAATGAAAGGCACACCGATGAAGAAAAATGGTCTTTCATAAACTATGGAATCGCCTAGACATGTAGATTCAACGCCAAAAGATTCGGAGTTCTCATTTCCCCTGTAACCGGATGAGTTCAAAGGATCTGTGATAAGCGGCAAAAAAAGTAGCATGCCTGCAATCAGAATAATCATTCCCGCAGCTATAATGCCCCAGAGGAGCTGGCCTACGGAATATGAATAAAAAAGTATGGCTCCCACAATAAGTACTACAACTATCCCGATAACGAGAGAACCTGATATTCTAGTCAACATTCATCCCTCTTTAAACTTAGTTCTTTGCTTTTATTCCATTTACTAGCAATATAAAAGTGAATCAACCCTAAAAACTCAGATCTCATCAGTCCTACATATTTTGAACAGATTGAGCAACGCCGCATTCAGTCACTTCTGGAAGCTGCAGGATTTATAGAGAGTTTAACATTGGAGAGAGTCTGCACCAGTTTTCGGGAATTTTCCGAAAGAAACAGGATCTCTAAATTTTTTCTGAATAATCTCTTCGGCATATCAAGACCTAAATACATCCTCAGCTTCTAACTTATATTATCATAAAATCTAATTCAAATTTTATACTATTTAATAAATAGTTATATTTGTAAATAAGTTTTAATGTTATTCCATATATGTTTTATTACCAGATCTTCAAACTATTCTTAACAAAACTTCAGGATTTCTCCATCTGGCAAAAATTTTCATCAAAGAGACTCAAAAAAGTTAATGAGAGAGAAAGTTATATATAGTCAACGTTCAGATGTTTACATATGTTTCTTCCAGCAGGTGAAAAACAGTTTGAATTCTGGGTTCTGCGCCGAAACGGGCTCCCAAATATCAATATCGCAAAGCGTTTCAGGTCTCCAGGCAGGCGGTCTCGCAAGTTTTTTAGTATGGATAGCGCATCGAAGAAATCCTGCTTGAAATGGCCAGGGCAAACAAGATCGAAGTCGAAAGCAAATCCACGCAAATTCTAATTAAAGTGAATCCTGATAGAACAGTTTCCAGGCAGGGTCATTAATGACTGTCATGACTGAAGGCAAGCCCAGAACTCAAATTTTCAATCCTGTCCGCAATAACAACATTTCCCTGTATTCCCAGCTTTTTTCCCTTGTCCCATTTTCCGTGAATAAAAAGTCTGTCCGCTGCTGAGACGAGGCAGATACCATTGTATAGTACAACTACGTTTTTTTCTTCATATTCAATGGAGAAGACACTTTCATAACTGCTTCTTATACCCCCAAGAATAATAATCAAAGGTATCCCGATAAAAAAAGAAGAGTGTTCATAGGTTCTGGAATCAATAGATGCTGCAGCTTGGGCTTCAAATTCTTCAGTTTCTTTCTTCTTTTTTTCGTTTTCATTTTCGGCTATTGAGTCTTCAGAAATATATATAACTTCAGGATTTATTTCAAAACCACTATTTTTTTGCATAAAACATCCCTATTGATTTTACATTCTCATTTTATAATTTTAGAAAAGTTATTTAATATTCATATTTATGAAAATATATTAAGCTCTGATTAAACTTTAACCATTTTCTATATATTTTTTATGGTTAGATCATTTAGCTGCTCGTGAAAAACTTTAGGACCCGTCCCAGAGAGATAAAATTCTTAGAATAAGAGTTTCAAAAAGTTCTGGAACAGAAAGTTATATATAGTCAACGTTCAGATGTTTACATATGTTCCTACCGGCAGGTGAAAAACAGTTTGAATTCTGGGTTCTGCGCCGAAACGGGCTCCCGAATATCAATATCGCAAAGCGTTTCGGGGTCTCCAGACAGGCGGTCTCGCGAGCCCTTCTCAGTATGGATAAACGCATTGAGGAAACCCTGCTTGAAATGGCCAGTGCAAACAGGATCGAAGTTGAAAAACTTGACTCAAAGAAAGGGATACTCTTCGGGAAATCGATACCTTTCAAAGCCAATGCAATAATCTTTGTCTCGGCAAAACACGGAATGCAAGTCTGGTATGAACACGAAGGTGAATGCGGGTCTTGTGAGAGGTACAGAGAATGCATCGAACTCCTTTGGGACTTTGCAGAAGAGATGCAGCTCAAACTACAGAGTACGGAAGATCCCACAAAGATAGCTGATGAATTATTTAAAAAATTAAAAGAATCGATAGAATAGGCCTGACTAAAGCCAGGTAAAATTAAGTGAAGGGATAAAGATGGACGTATTCACAAAAAGTATAAGGAAGCTGATAGGGTGGTGTCCAAACGCAAAAACGATTGAAACTCAACATGCCATCCACCCTGAATATTTTGAAGCGAACAACCAGTCCAGAGGAAAAGATGCCGCAAATTCGCCGTTACCCTCCGGGTGGTGGAACATACGCCATAACAGGATGTTAATGATGTCCTCAGGGCTGACTCTTGTATCTTTGTTGGGAATTGGATTTTTTGGAGTGCATCCCAGAGATGAAAGTTTCATATTTGGGCTAATTATCGGAACTATCTTTAACCTGCCTATTTGCATCTGGAACTGGCATTTATTGAATAAAATAAAAAACTCCAGCAAAAGAGTTCAGACAAAAAATAAATTGATAGTCATATCTGGGTTATTAGGCCTTACAACACTGTTTACACAGTCTTCAATGGTTGGCTGGAGAGTTGTTTTGACATTTATTTCCGGTTTTTGTTTGACAACTTTTCTGTATTACCTTACAGATGTATACTGGGAAAAGAAAAACGAAAAAATCGTGCTTCTGGAAGGAAATTACATGCCAGAGATCTACATTGTAAATGCATAAATGGAATGGACACTATGACTCTGGAATACATCAAGAAACTGATGGGATGGTGCCCGAATGCAAAAATGCTTGAAACTCAACATTCCATCCATTCAAAATATTTTGAAGCAAGTGACCAAGCTAAAGGGAGAGATGCTGGAAGTCTTCCGGTTTTACCCACTGGTTGGTGGAACAAACGCCATAATAGAGCATTAGTAATATCCTCTGGGTTGACTCTTTTTTCTGTACTGGGAATTGGCTTTCTGGGCATTCATCCTATGGATAAAGGTTTCATATTTGGGTTAACTATCGGAACCATTTTTAACCTGATACTCTGTATTTCGGACTGGCATAACCTAGACTACTTGGATAAAACGAAAAATCTCAGTAGGAAAATCCAGATGAAAAGTAGATCGCCAAAGTGGAGAGTCATAATTTCAGTACCCTCCCTTATATTATTATATCTTTTAATTTCACAGTTTGGCTGGGGACTAATTTTGACTTCTGTGTCTGCCTTTTGTTTAGTATTCCTAGCGTACTACTTCAAGCTTGACTCAATGAACTCCTTGATATTACTTCTTAGCGTAGGTTCATTGTCTGGATGGAGAGTCTTATTGACGTTTATCTCCGGTTTTTGTTTGACAGCTTTTCTGTACTATCTTACATCTATATACTGGGAAAAGAAAAATAAAAAAATTGTACTTATATATGGTCGTAACATGCCAGAGCTCTACATTGTAAGTAAGGGAATGGAGTAACAACTATGACTCTGGAATACATCAAAAAACTGATGGGATGGTGCCCCAATGCAAAAATGCTTGAAACCGGATCTCGAATTAGCCCTACTAATTTTGAATTATATGGTCAATCTGGAGGAGAAAAAGCCAGGAATCCAGAGATTGCAAGTCGTTTTTCCAGGCTTTTTTCCAGATTTGATATCCGAATTCTCTTACCAACACTATTCCTAACTCTTGTTTACATAAATTTGCTATTTCAAAAAGGTATAAATGCAGAAGCTCTCTTTTTAGGTTTTTCACTTTCTCTGCTGATTAATCTGCTTGGCTGGAAAAAGCAGATGCATCATTACGATTCCCTGGCAAAAAAAATCATTGTTCGCTCTTCCTCAAAGAAAACGCCCTTATTGGTTTTCTTAGTCCTAATTTTGTTCTTAATTTTGCCTATGGTCTTCTTATCTCAGATACCCTCTTTTCTTAACGCTCGGTCAATGTATTCCTTAACTGGAGGGGCTTTGATTCTGTTATGGGGAAGTTATCTTCAATTAATTTATTGGGAAAGAAAAAACAATATGAAAATTTATGTAAAACGTGAAAGGGGATTCCAAAAGATGTATGCTGTTGGGGAAAAGGAGGGAAAGCTATGAACCGAGAATCCAAACTCATAAAAAAGCTGATGGGATGGTGCCCCAATGCAAAAGCATCTGAATCCAGACGAAACGTTAGCTTTGAGAATTTTGATTTTGATATCCCGGACAGAGCAAGAGGAGAAGGCGAAGATTTAAAAAGTATGGGATGGCTCCGGAAAGCAAGTACACGAACCCTCTTAGTTGACATTTTTCTTTTGCTTATGTATTTCCCGGTATTTTATCTGATGGACGTAAATCTGATCTTTTTACTTGCCGGAGTTTTCATCTCACTGCTTCTCGTAATATTTACTTGGAATTCTCAAATGAAAACATATGATGCCCTGGTAAAGCAACCAGTAATTGATAACTCAAAAATGGAAAAAATCACCATCATACTTCCATTTGTTCTTTATTTTGGTATTTTTTCTATTTATTTCCTTGGTCGTGAACCTGCCCTTCAAGCACTGCTTTCATTCGTTGGAGGTTTTCTCGCTTACTTTTGGTTTAGCTATCTCAAGATACTCTGCTGGGAAAAGAAGAATCATAAAACGATTTATTTCGACAAAAGTTATGGAAAGTGGAAAAAGTCATACATAATTCGGGAGAGAAAATAAATGTCCAATAAGACTTTTGTTTTTGATCAGATCAAAAAGCTGATGGGGTGGTGTCCCAATGCAAAAGCACTTGAAGCTGAAACCCGAATTAGCTCTGCTAATTTTGAAGCAAATAACCGATCAAGAGGAGAAAAAGCAAAAAATCCAATGGTTCCGAGCCATCATTCCAATCTTGATACCCAACTCCTCCTACTACCAATTTTCTTTACTCCTGTTTACATAAAACTATTTCAAAAAGGTGTAAATACAGAGGCTTTCCTTCTTGGCCTTTCACTTTCTTTACCGATCTATTTGCTCGGCTGGAAAAAACAGATGCATCAATATGATGCCGTGAAAAGAAATCCTGTCGTTTCTCCTTCCTTTAGAAAAACATTTGCCTGTGTGCTCTTATTCCTATTTTTGGGTTTCACTTTGCTCATGGCTTTCTTGCCCTATATCTCGTCTCATGCAGCTTATCTTTTTAACGATCAGGCACTGTACTCTTTCGCTTCAGGAACTCTGGTTCTGATGTGGAGCTTCTATTTACAGCTAATTTACTGGGAGAGGAAAAACCATATGAAAATGTATATGAAAAGAGAAAAGGGACAGCAAAAGCTGTATGTCCTTGGAGAAAAGGGGGAAGAACTATGAGCCGGGAGTCCAGATATATAAATAAGCTGATGGGATGGTGCCCGGTTTGCAAGAATATGGTACCGAAAATAGAATCACCATTTATCTCTGAAAATTTGATACCAGCTTCCAGAAAAACAAGAAATCTCCCGGAACCCCGAACTTCAAATGTAGTTTTTCCTGCGAACATATCTCTAATCATGATATTTCTTATGACAAGTTTCAACCTGCTCCTATTATTGAAATATCTGTGGGGCATGCCCCTCTTTCTGGCAGTTCTTTTCCTGCTCAGCTGTTCTTGTTATTTGTTAGCTCTCAAAACCTACGACTCGGCAGTTCTGGTAGACGAAGTGGGGGTCCAAATGCAGGCTTTCATATTTAAAAAGCTAATACTTTATAATAATATAGAAAGTATAACAGTTACCAGGATTAATAAAAAATCAAAGAAAATATACTTTCCTCTGATTATTTTAGGATTTGCCACTTGCGGATTCTTGAGCTACATGGCTGTAGTAAAAGGAGAATGGAATATATTTCTACTATTCGTTTCCCTGCTTCCCTTTGTATTTATCACGGAATGGAAGCAAAAAACCCGATTTTGGAATGGAAATACACGGCTTCATATAAAAACCAGACACAAAAAGTGGTATGAGTGGACCTGGGCCTCTTACAATTCCATGATCACGGATGAAGCCTCGGCTGCAGAGATAAAGTCATCTATTGAAAGGCATCTGTGAGGGTTTAACGAAATGGCTTTTGCTGAAACTGTCCGGAAGTTGATGGGCTGGGCACCAGCCTGCAAGAAAATGACACAGCAGACAAAACGATTCTGCGACTTTGCAAACACAGCCACAATTCCCGGAAAAACAGTAAACATCGCGGAATTCCGAACCACAAACGTGATCTTCCCTGCAAATACAACTCTGTTTATTTTTCTTTTTGTAATATTCTTCAACCTGCTCATGACGCATACAAAAGATATTTCTATCTTCTTGGTCGGTCTCCTCCTGCTTAACATTCCTTTTTACTTATTAGTTCTCAAAACCTTCGAGGCGGCAGTTCTGGTAGATGGATCAGGAGTACACCTTCAGGCCTTTAGATTAAAGAAATTTAATATTCCTTATGAAGAGATCGAAAGCATAACGTCATACAGGCTTGAAAAGCGTTCAAAGGAAATGTCCCTTCTCCTGATAATTGGAGGAATTGCTTTCTGCGGATTCGTGGTCTACATGGCTGTAGTAAAAGGAGAATGGAAAATACTTCTACTATTAATCTCACTGCTCCCCCTCATTCTATTTGCAGCGAGAAAGCAAAAAACCCAATTAGAGAATTTGAATACGCAGCTGTATATCAAGACCAAACACAAAAAATGGTACGAACTGGATTCTTATTATTCCTTAGTCACGGACGAAAACTCGGCTGCAGAGATTAAGTCATCTATTGAAAGGCATTTGTGAGATCGTTAGATGATTTTTGTGAAAGATGTTAAAAAACTGAGGAAGAACATCCAGGAAAAATTTCAATAAATATGTCCTGGAAAACAAGTAAACTCATTACTTTAAACTTTTAATAAGATTCTGAAAGTGCTTTTCGTCCACTACCTTTTGGGTATTGAGCATACGCTTAAACTCATCGACGCTTTTTTCCCCACCTTTCCCCTCAAGTTTGTCTTTTAATTCCATTGAAGCACGCAGAAGCCCCGTTGCTTCTTCATAGAGGGCTTCAGCCTCTGCTCTTGTAAGCTCTTCGGTCTCCAGCAGTTCTTCGTCTGCTTTTGCTTTTTCATTCAATTTTGGGATAAGAGCCCTGATTTCGGCAGCTTTATCTGTATCCAGTGATTCTTTTTCGCTCAGCTCTCGGATCATGTCCCTGAGCTTGTACTCGCGTCCATCAATCTCCACGCTTTCAGGGATTTTCTTTCCTGCCCAGGCAAAATCACTCCTGAGACTCCAGAGTAGCTTATTGCGCTCTTCGTACCCAATATATTCTTCATCTGCCTTTTCCGTATCATTATCTCTTTTTATCATGAGCAATTTCCCCTGAAGATAATAGCAGTTAAAACTGCAAAATTATATTCGGATGGATAATATTCGAACTACACTAAACTAATATCCTGTGAATTAATTCCCGATTACTTCAGTCCTGTAAGAGAACCTCAAGATAAAAACAAAAATTGATTTTTAGCTCACAGAAAGTCATATATTTACAGCAGACTTTCATTTACAGCAAATTTTCGGCTATATTTTCCGAAATTACATGTTCGCAGTAAAGACAGCGTAGAGTTACCCCTTCTTCTTCGGACTGGACCACGGAAAATTTGGATTTTATGGGTTCACTGCTATTAGAAATACAGTTTGGATTGATACAGCGTACAACACCTTCAACATAAGAAGGAAGTACAACCTTATTTTTCTGAACTACTTCAAAATCCCTAATAATATTGATAGTGGCCTTCGGAGATATAAGAGCAATCCTGTTAAGCTCTTCGACGCTGAGTTCCTTACCTTCAATCTTCACAACGTCTTTTATGCCTGCTGCACCGGGTGCATTCATAACGAAGCTGATAGTAGCTCGAAAAGCACTGGAAATCCCAAGTATACGCAGAACATTCAAGGCCTGCCCAGCCTTTATATGGTCGATCACCGTTCCATTTTCAATTGCCTGAATTTTCAGGTCTCTTTTTTCCTTCATTCAATCACTCCCGTAGCAAGAGCGAGAAGTGCCATCCGCGTAGGAACCCCATAAAAAGCCTGCTTGAAATAACATGCATACGGTGTTGAATCCACTTCAGGAGAGATTTCGTTGACCCGTGGGAGAGGATGAAGAATCTTAAGGCTAGGATCTGCGTTTTTCAGTAGGTCACCTGTAACCCTCAACCTGTTTTTGACCTTCTCATACTCTTCAGGATCAGGGAAACGTTCCCTTTGAACCCTTGTCATATAAAGAACCTCAACATCGCCAGTTATTTTTTCAAGAGAATCGGTTTCTCTAATTCGGATATTATTCTTTTGAAGATCTCTGATAATTTCCTGAGGCATCCTGAGTTCAGGAGGCGAAACTAAAGTTATTTCAGCTCCGTAAAGAGATAGGGCATGACATAGGGAATGAACTGTTCTTCCATACTTCAGATCTCCTGCCATAGCGATCTTCAGACCTTCTAGATGGCTTTCCCTGCGAATAGTATAAAGGTCAAGGAAAGTTTGTGTAGGGTGGTGTAAAGACCCGTCTCCACCATTGATTATAGGAACACTTGCAAATTCCGCAGCCATTCGTGCCGACCCATCAAGAGGATGACGCAATACTATAAGATCTGCATATTTGCTGATTACGCGAATAGTATCGGCAAGATTTTCTCCTTTCATTACTGAACTTGCCTCCACAGAACCCAGGTTGAGAACCTGCCCTCCAAGTCTCTGCGTGGCAGCCTCAAAAGATAGCCTTGTCCTTGTACTTGGTTCAAAAAAAAGAAGAGCTATTATTTTTCCATCCAGCAACCGGGACCTCTCTTCACCTCTGGCTACAGGCTCAAGCTTTTCTGCCGTATCCAGAACGTAATCGATTTCTTTCCGCGAAAAGTCCTTCATAGAGATGACGTTTCTGTTCTTAAATGACATCCTGTTTTCATAAAGTGATTCCCAGAGATATAACCTTTGCTCCAGAAATTTCTAAGAGTATTGAAAGAAATTAAATCCTGTTTTGTATCTCAGTGATAACACGTTACTTTCAGTACTAACACGTTACTTAGACACTTTACTAATGAATTCAAGCCAAAGCTTTGCGTCTCTAACCCTCTGATTAGCGAACTGTTCCTGAAAGCGTTTCGTATTTTGCTTGAAGATTCCGCTCTCGATCTCCTTCAAATTTGTGATTGCACGCAATAAGCCTGCAGTCTCATGATAGAGATTTCTTGATTCTTCCGAAGTAAGGGACTCCTCTTCAAGTTCTTTTTCATCCTTCATTTCCTTTGCTGAAAGCATTTTAATGCATTTATCTATCCTGGATTTCTCAGATTCACTGAGTTCTTCTTTTTGAACCAGTTCCCATACATAGTTGTGTAGAGGATAAGTTTCTCCCTCAACCTCAACATAATCCGGGATACGCTGACCGACCCAGAAAAGGCGAGAATGAAGAGCCGAAAGCAACTGCTTGCGTTCCTCATCTGTGATATAATTCCCAGAATCATTCTTCTCGTATATTCCAAGGTTTTTTTCCATCGTCCTCCCCCAGTAAATATTATAACATCAATTAAATTCCTATGATAACTGGCTAATATTTATTTTTTACCTGTGAATGCCAGATAAAACAACGCCGTGAACACAAAAACAGTCGCAAACAAACAGTTTCAAATAAAAAGAAATATAGGTAATGAAAAACTCACATATAAAAATTAGATAATTCGAGTAAAAATAAAAGGATAAATTTAAGAGAATTAAATTAAAAGAATCGATATAAAACCTGGAAGTCCGAAAGAATAAATCCGGAGTAAAACAGGAATGAAAACATACAGGAAAGCTGATATAGAAATATTTGAAAATTTCAGCTTTTCCTATTTCCCGCTTGAGGTGATACTATAGTTCCCATAATTCAGGTTGCACTTGATCTTCTGGAATTGGATCGTGCAGTAGAGATTGCAAAAGAGGCAATAGCAGGGGGTGCGGACTGGATCGAAATTGGAACCCCTCTGATCAAAAGTGAAGGGATGGACGCAATCCGCACCATGAGGAAAGCTTTTCCAGACCGGACGATTCTGGCAGACATGAAAACTGTCGATACAGGCGCTATAGAAGTCGAGATGGCAGCAAAAGCTGGGGCTGATGTCGTTATTGTGCTAGGGAGTGCAGATGATTCTACATTACTTGACGCACTTCGTTCAGCCCACAAATACGGAGTCAGGTTGATGGCCGACCTCATATCGGCTCCTGATCCTGTAAAAAGAGTAGTTGAACTTGAGGCTCTGGGCGTGGACTATGTTAATGTACACATAGGCATAGACCAGCAGATGATGGGAAAAGACCCCATAGCACTTCTCAGGGAAATTTCACAGAGAGTCAACGTACAGCTTGCAGTCGCTGGAGGGCTTGATGCAAATAGTGCAGTGCAGGCTGTCAAGGCTGGAGCAAAAGTTGTAATTGTCGGAGGGAATATCACCCATTCTGACAATGTAACCGAAGCCGCCAGAAAAATCCGGCAGAGTGTGGACTCCCCAGACGCTGTAGAAATCTGCAGTGTCAACACCGTAGACCAGGAAATCAGAGAAATTCTTAAGGAAGTATCCACTTCAAATATTTCTGATGCCATGCACCGGAAAGGCGCAATGAAAGGCATTCACCCTCTGGTAAGAGGAAAAATGGTAGGAACTGCAGTTACCGTTCAGACTTTTCCCGGAGATTGGGCAAAGCCCGTGGAAGCAATTGATATTGCAAAAGAAGGAGACGTAATCGTAATTTACAACGAAAATAAGGATATTGCCTGCTGGGGAGGCCTTGCAACCTGGAGTTCCTTAAACAAGGGAATTGCAGGCGTGGTAATAGAGGGCGCTGTCAGGGATATTGACGAAGTCGAAACCCTGGGACTTCCGATTTATACAAGCAATACAGTACCTAACGCCGGAGATCCTAAAGGTTTTGGAGAAATCAACGCTGAGATTACCTGCGGTGGCCAGACCGTGAAGCCAGGAGATTATATAGTGGGTGATGAAAGTGGTGTTGTGGTAATTCCAGCAGAGAGAGCATATGAGCTGGCAAGAAGAGCAAAAGAAGTTTACAAAACCGAAAAAAGACTCTTCGATGAAATAAAGAGAGGCGGGACACTGTCTGAAATTATGGATCTGAAGAAATGGGAAAAACATTGAGTGATCCCGGTTCAGGAACTCAGACAAAAAACAAGAAAACATAAGTGAGAATAAAAAAGTAGTGAGAATAAAAAGCAGTGAGAATAAAAAAGGACAGAAAATCATAAAAATCTAAGAAAAACAGCGAAATTTGCAGAAAAGGACTTTACTTGCCATCTTCAGACTGGGAAAAGCAGATTCTGGACAGAAGGAGGGCCCTAACAAATTTCATTTCTTCTTCCTGGCAGTTCTCACCCAATCTTGTCCGAAGCAGGGAATCCAGCTCAACTTCTAAGCTTTTCAGGGTAGCATTTATCTGCTTTTGTCTTTCGGGAGGTAAAAGTCCTCCAATACCCTTGACTTTTCCAGAAAGAGTGAGCTGTTCAAGTTGCCTGAAAATGGCTCTAGTACTCTTACCCTGGATGTCAGCAATTTCATCAATTCCAAGCCCTTTCGTAAAAAGAGAGAAAGTTTTTTGCAGAGAATCCGTTTTAAAAGAACTGGAGGTAGGAGAATCCGCTCTGGTGACGGTTGCGGCTTCTAATTCAGGCGAGATCTCTGCCGCATCTATTTCCCTGAAGCCGCCTGCCGAAGAATTCCGCTCTGACCAGTCCTGAATGCTCGTATCCAGATACCTTGCCTTTTTTGTCGGTAAGTTGCAGGCTTCCAAGCTGTTGATGTTGTCAGACTCGGGATTGGGCATTATAGTCCCGAATATCTCGACCTCAGCTTTGGGATTTTCATCATTTTGAGCAATTTCTTTTGAGCGTATTCCCTCTTGTTTGGGGTCTTTACAGGCAGCCTCTAATTTTTCAGGTTTTTCAGCAGGTTTCTCAACAGGTTTTTCAGCAGGTTTTTCAGCGGGTTTCTCAACAGGTTTTTCAGAAGGTTTTTCAGCGGGTTTCTCAACAGGTTTTTCAGAAGGTTTCTTAGCAGTTACTAAACTATAATCTCTGCAGTAGTTTTCGATTTCCTTGAGAAAAATGTCTCCATATTTTCTGAGTTTATGTTCTCCAACCCCTGTAATGGAATGGAACTCTTCAAGGTTATGCGGAAATCTTGTAGCCATTTCCTTAAGGGAAGTATCAGAGAAAACAATGTAAGGAGGAAGATTTCTCTTAAGAGAAATTTCCTTTCTCAGAGCTTTTAACCGCTCAAAAAGAATAGGGTCAGGCTCTTTTTCTGATATAACAGTTTTTCTCGCCTCTGACGCTTTCAGGATGTCAGACGCAACTGAAAATTTTTCTGGAAAAACCTTTTCCTCAGAGAAACTTAGATCATCGGCTTTTTTGCCTGTTGTACCGGTCACTGTAGAAGGCACGGAACTTTCTTCAGCTTCAGGAACAAAGCCTTCAGGGCAGACAAGTTCTACTTGTTCCAGACCTTTCAGTATTTTTCTGCTCATGGCGTTAAGCTTCAATAAAGGATACTTTGTCCCACTTACGTCCAGAAGATCGGTGTTTATCATTTCGGAAGCTAATGATTTCCATTGTTCTTTTGTGAACTCCAGGCCACTGCCGTGACTTTTCAACCTTTCATGACGGTTTTGCCGGATCTTTTTATTCTTTGAGCCTGTAAGGACGTCAATAACATAGTTAGTACCAAAGCGCTGGTTCAGTTCCTGGACGCAGGTTATAAATTTTTTTGCAGCTTCAGTTCCGTCAAAGGTATCTTTAGGAGTAAGGCAGCAGTCACAATTCCCGCAGGGTTCTGGGAGCTCTTCACCAAAGTACTCCATCAAAGTCTGGCGCCTGCACTTATTTACCTCGCAATAAGCTACCATTTGCCTTAACTGCACCAGAGAAATGTCCTTCTCCTTTTCATTTGTCTTCTGTGAGATAAAGTACTCAATCTTGAAACGGTCCCCTCTGCTGAAAAAAAGGATACATTCGCATGGGCTTCCGTCCCTTCCTCCTCTGCCGGTCTCCTGATAGTAGCTCTCGAGATTTCGGGGAAGGTCATAGTGTATTACAAAACGTACATTGGACTTATCAATCCCCATCCCAAAAGCGATTGTAGCTACTATGATGTCCACGTCATCTTTAATGAACATCTCCTGGTTTCGGTTTCTCTCGGAGTCTGAAAGCCCTGCATGGTAGGGAAGGGCCCTGAAACCTGCAATGTTCAGTTTTTTTGTAAGTGCCTCGACGCTATTTCGGCTCTGGCAATAGATGATACCCGCTTCACCTCTATGCCTGCGCAGGTAGTCAGTAATCTCGGAAAAAGTTTCTTTTTTTGGCCTGACCTCATAGTAAAGGTTTTTCCGGTTGAAACTGGCCACGTAAGGACCTTTTTCCGGAGGAAGATGAAGATTGAGTTGCGATATGATATCTTCTCGAACCCTTTCTGTGGCTGTTGCCGTAAGCGCAATAATTGGGATATCAGGAAAGCCTGTTTTAGGATCTCTCAAAAGTTTCAATTTCCGGTACTCAGGCCGAAAATCATGGCCCCACTCGGAAATGCAGTGAGCTTCGTCAATCGCAAAAAGACTGACCTTTCCTTTCTTTAAAAAAGCAAGGGTCCCTGGCATCATAAGCCTTTCAGGAGCAACGTAAAGAACTTTTAACCGGTTTTCGAGAAAAGCCGTCTTTACATCACGGTTTTCTCTGGCGCTCTGGGTACTGTTCATGCAGGCTGCGGCAATCCCGTTTGCTTCAAGTCCATCAACCTGGTCTTTCATCAGAGAGATAAGAGGAGAAACAACAACAGTAACTCCTTCCATGAGAAGGGCAGGCAACTGGTAGCACATCGACTTGCCCCCGCCGGTAGGCATGAGCACGAAAACGTCTTTCCTTTCCAGAACATCCCTGATAATTGCCTCCTGCAACGGGCGAAAGGAAGTGTATCCGAAATACTGATGAAGGGTTGAATGCATTCTGGCGGACAGGGAAGGCATTGGCTCAAGCTCACGTTTACTTGCCTTCAAGAAATCATACTCAGTGCTCGTTTTCGAATCCCCCTGACCTGTAGAATCAACGTCACGCCAGAATATAAACCCCAGAAGATCCAGGGAAGTCAAAGTGTGGATATGCTCTCATGCACAGACATATCCTCAATATTTCAATTTTTATAATAGACTTATTCTATGTTTATGAAAACTATTCCTCTATAGTAAATTATTCCCGTGTAGTGAGGAATTAGACATCAGTAATATCAGTATAAAATGTGTCAGGTATGGAATCCTGATGTTGTGGTGTTTTACGCTCATCATATTTAAGTTGCAGGTGTGCGGGGTGAAAGTACTCGGGTGTATTAGCTGTAAGCTATGGACATACATCAGAGGTATCTCAAGATAGTAAAATTCAAAAAAGGATATAGAAAGGAAAATTAAATTACCAAATTAGGAAAAAATTTAGAAAAGAAAATCACATCACCAAATTAGGAAAAGTCGGAAAAGGATTAAAAAGTGGTGATAAGCAAGTGGTTTACTGGTTTCTAGCGTCAGCATTATTAATGTTTGATCTTAGGTAAAGATAGGAAGATAAGGAGTGCGGCTACACCCAGGTACTTCTTATCTTCCTCTTAAGATAATCTATACCAACCAGCTATGTTTTCAGTTTTCCGCAGTTTTCTATTCATGGCGCACTTTTCCTTATTCCAAAAATTTCGCCCGCTTCAGTCTACAAATCCCTTGTCTTTTACCACCCATTCCAGAGTGTCAGCTATTTTTTTCTGTGACTCTGCCAGGCTTTCCAGGGACTTTGCAATTCTTTCAAGCGTATCGACAAGCTCATAGTTCTCACTACCCATTCCTATCACCAATTCCTCTCTGGATTTTAATAGGAATATTTTTGGAAAAGCTTTCTATATAATTCTAATTTTTAATTTTCTGGGAAGGGTAAGGAGGTGAAGAAGGAATTTAAAAAAGTTAGAGAAGAATTGAACTTAAAAATTATTATTATTATATTACCCAGATAAAGTTCATTCAATATCTTCTAAATCAAAAGCTAGAGAATTCATTTTCTCCTGCCCTCAATACTTTTTCAATCAGACAGCAGTGCTCAATCCACTTTCCTTTTACCCAGATAGTTTATTCCCTCAGATTATACCACAATCTTTACACATCTCGGCGTTTCAGATAGTTCCGCAACTACTACAAGGAAGAAACAAGAGAGGTATAAAATCATCAAAAATTAAAAATTCCGTTTCGGTGTGAAGAATAATATTAATTAATAAGTTTGGCGAGTAATATATAATATACTGTGAATATAAATAGACATTAAGATACGAGTAAATCATAAGTGAACATAAAGGGTTATTATTATACTGCTAGAATCTCTATTTAGAGAGCATTTTATATTTATGTAAAAGATACACAATAGAATTAACCAATTATAATTTACATTAGATGCTATACTTTTTGCTAATCTCACTTACATATTCGTTCAATTTACTTGTGCTACTTTGCAAAAGATAGAGTACATACTTCCCTTTTTCTTCATTCCATTGCTCAGTATCAGCAATGCTAGAATAGTCTGCGAAACAAGTTTGAACAATGTTATGAATTTGTTTAGCATAAAGTGCTTTTTGTTCCCTTGTCTCAATATTAATTCCTGGCTTCGCCTGTATTCTTCCATCTAAACGCAAGTAGAAGTAATATAGTTCATTATAAGCATTAACTCTCAACTGAAGTCCATTCGCAAATTGGTTAATCCCTAGTATAACTTTTGCGTCTATATGATTCGTTACTTGTGTTGTCGCTGTCACTGCATCTGCTAAATTAAATTTTTCACGTTCGCTGGAAATAGAAGGTATATCATCAATAAAAATATCGTTGTTTATTCTACCAGCATCTTTGTCAAATTTATACGCCAACCAAAATAAAAAATCACCAGAATAGCTACATCCATTCAGCTTAGTCATTTCTCTTACAGGAGCAAAAACCCTTTTTTCGACTAGAGAAGTAAGTTTAGACCTATCAGTTGTTGAAACGATTACTAAATTGCCTTCGAAGTCAAAGTTTAATCCAAGAAATTGAGTAGACTTAATTTCTCTACCTTCAAAACGAGAAAGTTTCATTTCTTTCTTGAAATACACATATAAAAAGGAGGCGGATTTTTTATCATCTGTAATAAAATAAGGATATTTTGCTAACCAACCTTCATTTTGAGATTCAGTATCTCCAGGGTAATTCTTAATACATTCAAGTAAATGATCATAGCTTATTGATCTGTCCAACTCATACACTTTAAAATTGATTGAATTTTTCCATATTGGTTCAATTTCAATCTGCCCAGACATAATTTTCCCTTCTTTATTCTGTGATATTAATTTTAAGGTCATAGAAGACTAAAGACATAATCTTACTTAAAATATTCAAGTTAGGACCTATATAAATTTTTACAGAAATTCGTCCATCTCCGCAAAAACTTGTATTAGTGTTAACCTCAATAGGTATCTTAATTTTTCGTCCTCCAGATAAAAGGGGGGAACCTGCAAAAATAAGTCTATTTTCTTTTTCATCAGACAATTTTAATTCAGAGATAAATCTGTCCGGAAATGGAGTTATGCCTGGAGGAAATTCAAAAGAGACAAACAAGTTATATTTGAAAAAAAACAAAAATTTAATCCAGAAGTGTTCTTCAGATTCTATTTTAAAATATAAAAAAATTATCTCGCCAAGTTTAGATTTAACATCTTCTAAGCTTAAAGAAAGTTTTTCAGGAGAACTTCCTATACGATACTGGACTCCCACTTTATATTCTTTAAGAGATGAATGTATGTAAATAAAAATAATAACAATAACTACAAAAAGTGAAAAAAGAGTTGAATTTACAATCCCATCTAAGATAGGAAATCTTAGAATTAAGTCATCAGAAAATAGCCCTAAAATAGTGAAAAGTATAGATATAAATTCGATAATAGACTTAAGGGAATTAAGAGTTGAAATACCCATATTAATCCCTAAGTCCAACCATTACCATACTCAAAATATGATCAGAATTTTTCTTAAAAAATTCGAAGTCAGAAGCTATTTCAATATATCCAATTTTATTAAACACAATATCTATGCCGTTAAAATCTATAGATAGCTTTTGGATTACTACAAGTTCAGGATCAATAAATATCTCTTTAATGTCCTCAAGTTCATAGAGAGTACATTCTGTTTTTAAATCGGAGGTGTAACGAATACACTCAATATCGATATCTTCTTTTTCACAAAAAGAGATAATATTTTTAAAGAATAATGTATCCAAAAATTTGCTACTATAAGTTTTTACTTTCTTTTTTCCAAATATTCCTTTTCTTTTTGCCTCACACTTTTTTACACACGAATAAATATCAACAAATGTTTTGACATTGCAATCTAAAGCATAAGTGGCATCTTCTTGACCATAGGAAATTTCGGAATTTTCAGTAGCAATCCCAAACTTATTTTCAAATAGAGGAATATATTGTGCATTAAATTCTTTGCAGCACTTTTCAATAGTTTTTTCTAATCTATTTTCATCAAAGAAAGCTAATTTCACCAACATACTACTAAAATGCCACCAAATTCTTGTTAAAACTCAAGTATACTTTTGATTATATTCTGATAGTATACAAGAGTTCCGATTAGATAAAAATAAAATTTAATTTAAATTAAAATCCTGTTTAGTCGGTATGAACAAAATAAGGCTGTGGGCGTAGATTATTGAAAAACATAAGCATGAGGCTCTCTCTGCATCTTTGTTAATCCCTGAGCATATACCCGGTTTTTCAGATTTGTCAATAAATCGTGGACACGACCCAAAATAAGAAGAGCTGAAAAAGGGAACATGTTATAGTTTAGTATTTTATGAAACTGAATAAGACTATCTACTTGTTTTTTAAGAACAGAATCTAAGGAAAAATAAGCTCTAATGAAAAAAAGTTACATTTAAAATTTTATTCCATCTTAGTATGACTAAATTATTTATGACTTACGCGGTTGAAACGAGAAATTAATAGCTTTAAACTTTTAACTGTTTAAAAAGCATCTTTAGCTGCAACGTTTATTGTACTTGGTTTTTGATTTCAACTGCGTAAATGCTATTATTTTCATTTAAATGACAACTTCTTTTATGATACCTTTAAATATCAAAACCCCCATGCACAAATTCATATATCGCACTCATATATCACACTAAAAGAATCAGATCCAGATAATTCTGATAGTCTTTACTGATCACGATCATTTTTTCAAAGGATTCTCAATTCAGCATCATTTAAGGAGCATTTCAATGGTAAAACCCGAAAAATTCATTCCAAAAGCAGTTGAGAAAATTAGCAAGGAAATAAAGGATGGGAGAGCAATTATTGCACTCTCAGGCGGCGTGGACAGTTCGGTTTGTGCGGAACTGGCTCACAGGGCAATAGGGGGCAGGCTGCAACCAATCTACATTGACACAGGGCTCATGAGAAAAGGAGAAACCGAGAGGATAAAGCATATTTTCTCCCACATGAACCTGGATATTGTATATGCAAAGGACAGGTTCCTTGCAGCCCTGAAAGGCATAACTGACCCTGAAGAGAAAAGGAAGGCTATAGGCGAGACATTCATCCGGGTCTTTGAAGAAGAGGCAAGGAAACTTGAAGCCGATTATCTTATCCAGGGCACGATTTACCCTGATAGGATCGAGTCAGAAGGCGGAATCAAATCCCACCACAATGTTGGAGGACTGCCCAGCGTAATGGACTTCAAGAAGATCGTTGAACCTATTGAGGACCTTTACAAAGATGAGGTTCGGGAAGTTGCCTGGGCGCTCAAGCTACCTGACGAAATCTGTGAAAGGATGCCTTTCCCCGGACCTGGTCTGGCTGTGCGGATTCTTGGAGAAGTTACAGATGAGAAACTTGAGGTTGCACGGGAAGCAAACTCTATAGTTGAAGAAGAACTTCTTGACAGGTTCTGCCCCTGGCAGACTTTCGCCGCTGTGATTGGCAAGGGAACAGGCGTAAAAGGTGATATCCGGGCTTACGGCTGGATAATAGCTGTAAGGGCTGTAGGCTCCAGAGACGGAATGACTGCAGAAGCACTCGAGCTTCCCTGGGATGTACTCAAAAAGCTGGAATCAAGAATCACCTCTGAAATCCCGAAAGTAGCCAGGGTGGTTTATGATATCACACCAAAACCGCCTGCGACTATTGAGTTTGAGTGAGGCACAAGCCACTGAAATGGAATTAGAGTTGCAGAGTATAAAAGTAAAAGTACAGAATTAAAGTAAAAGTACAGAATATAAGGAATGAATAATGAAGCTGGCTCTCAGCTTCAAATCTTTTTTACAATATGAAGCAAGCCACAAAGCGAGTTTTTACGCCCATGACACTGAATAAAGAAGTAATGGAAATCCGACAGCGGATTAAAGTTAGACCTTCTCCTACCAATGAACCTGCAGCAAGCTGGACAGGAGTCGACCTGGTAAATGGAACCCAAGTAAAGACTTTAACTGTAATCTTCAAGAGCGCAGGGTGCCGCTGGGGAAAAGCCGGAGGGTGTACTATGTGCGGTTATGTCTATGACTGCGCAAGTGAACCCCCAACTCTGGAGGATTACAAGGCCCAACTTGCAAGAGCAATGAAGAAAGCTGAAAAATTCCCTGAGTTTATGGTAAAAATTTTCACATCAGGCAGTTTTCTTGACGAGCAGGAGGTTCCTTCTGAGGCAAGAGATGTTATCCTTAAAATTCTTGCAGATGATCCCAGAGTAGTCAAGGTACTTGCAGAAACCCGCCCTAACTTCGTAACCGAAGAGAACGTGCAGGAGTGTCTCAATGTCTTGAAAAATAAACCATTTGAACTGGCTTTCGGGCTGGAAACAAGCTCGGACAGAATCCGCAGGGACTCTATTAATAAAGGTTTTACCTTCAGGGATTTTGTCCGTGCCTCAGAAATATCAAGGAAAAATGGGGCAACTGTTAAAGCCTACCTGATGCTAAAACCTCTCTTTCTCTCAGAACGCCAGGCCCTTGAGGACATTATCCGTTCAATAGATGATGCGGCCCCTTACGCTGACACAATTTCGATCAACCTCTGCAATGTCCAGAAAGGCACCCTTGTCGAAGCGCTCTGGGAAAAAGGACAATATCGCCCTCCCTGGCTCTGGAGTATTGTAGAAATCCTGCAAAGGGCAAAAGCAGCTCACCCAGACCTTCCTCTTATGTCCGATCCGGTAGGTGCAGGCTCAAAACGCGGCCCTCACAATTGTAAAATCTGCAGCTCAGAAGTTGCAGACTCTCTCAGGACTTTTTCACTTACCCAGAACCCGAAAGATCTCAGCAAAACAGACTGTGAATGCAAAGAACTCTGGAGGAAAGTCCTGGAGCTTGAAGACTTTACCTACGGAGCACCCATTTTAGATTAAGAATCGTAAAAATTCTTTTTTTATTTGGACACCTTTACTTGAACTGAGTGGGAATGTTGTACCTGGCCATCATGAGAAGGTCAGCATACTTCCCATCCTTCATTATTGCGTACTTCTTTGTCCCCTCGATCTCAAAACCAAAAGACTGGTAAAGACCGATAGCTTTTTCATTGTCTGCAGTAACATCAAGCTCGATTCTTATTAGCATAAGCCAGTTATCTGCAAGGTCGAGAATGTTTTCCATCAAGTTTTTCCCAATACCCTGACCCTGATATTCAGTCCTTACCATAATCCCAAGGAAGGCTGAATGTCTCTGCCTGACACCCTTTAGAAGATGTATCCCTACCATTCCGACAACTTTTCCTTCGGATTCGGATACCAGTACATGGTCGTCACCGCCCATACTCCTCAGGAATCCTTCTGTAAACTCAATGGTTTCGGTAGGAAGGGCAAGGGTGTGTGCCCTGACTTCTTTTTGCCTTCGCATCTCATTGATGTCCTGAGCATCACTTAACCTGACAGGCCTGATAAGTAGATTCATAAATACCTCTTAAACTATTTTATCAAAATTAATTAAAAACTTGAGGCAGTTATAAAGCTGCCGGGTCGTTTATAATTAATCTTCTGGCTTTTTGAACTTGTGGACCATGGTTCCAATTCCGCGGTCAGTAAAGAGTTCAAGAAGCATGGAGTGAGAAACGCTCCCATTTATAATATGAGCCCTTTCAACCCCGTTTTTTACTGCGACTGCTGCGCCTTTGAGTTTTGGGATCATGCCCCCCTGTATAATGCCTTCAGCGATAAGGTGATCGATATCGTCCAGAGTTACACGGGAGATATGGCTACCGGGATCATTTATATCTCTAAGCAGCCCTGAGACATCAGTCATCAGAATAAGCTTTTTAGCATGCAAAGCTGCAGCAATGTCACCTGCCACTATATCGGCATTAATATTCAGGGCATTGCCTTTCGCATCCACAGCAATAGGAGAAATGACAGGGATATAACCGTTTTCAAGTACTATATGGAGAATATCAGGATTAATTACCTCACAATCTCCAACCCAGCCGATATCAACTTCAGTCTCAATACCGTTAATCACTACCTTCTTTACAGACTGCTTATGACCAAGGATCATTCTTCCATCGTATCCAGTAAGCCCAATACCTTTTCCTCCGCAAACCCCAATAAGAGATACAATTTTGGTATTGATATTTCCGACAAGTACCATCCTGGCAATTTCCATAGTCTCGTCATCTGTAATACGTAAGCCCTGGAAAAACTCAGCTTTCTTGCCCATCCGCTCCATTTTTTCCGTAATCTCAGGTCCACCCCCGTGTACAATAACAGGTTTGATTCCCACATAGCGCAGGAGCACAACATCTTTTATAATATCCTCCATGATCTGGGCGCTAACCATTGCATTTCCGCCCACTTTTATAACCATGATCGAGTCATAGAACTCCTGCATATAAGGCAGGGCTTCAATAAGCACGTTCTCTCTCTTCAGTTCCATGACGTAGGAATCAGAAAATCTATTTTTAAACTTATCGTTAAAGATTCTGGTGAAAACTGGAAACCACATGTAAAAAAAATAAGGATAAAAATTAATTTTGAGAAAACATTGGAAATAAGCCAGCCCGGATAGTATTAAAAATTAAAGACCAGTCCAGGCTAATTCCTTTTCTGGATATTAAAGAAAAAAGAAAGAACCCTATTTTCAGGGCATGTGAGAAAAATTATGTTTATCAGATTTATTCGATTTTTTCTATTTTTTCTTTCTTGACAAAGGGCTTGCTGATTTTCTCGGGCATCCAGTCAGGCCTATTTTTAGGGGCTTCAACCATTTCCTTCCATGCCTTGAAAACGTGCACCTTCTTTGTCCCGCGTTCTCTGAGGCGGATGACATCCGGATTGGATTTAGTCCCAGCGCCCCGATTTGCAGCTTTTAAGGCAGCCTGTCGAGGCTGTTTTCCTGTGAAAACGCCGTGCTCATTGCCTTCTTCGTCTCGTAAAACAAAATTTCTTGTGTTGGACATAAAGGTCACCTCGCAAATGTATTGCTAGACACTGATTACGTTTTAAAGTATATAAAATCTTTCTTCAGGATGTTGCCTGTAGTTATTGGTTTATGCGAAATTCGCCTCAATTTGCGAGGAGTATATAAACTAAATTTTTCAATATTGTTGACAAAATGGGAAATATTTAAATAATTATATCTTGTTAGAAATGCAGTCCAAAATATGTTTTAGGAAATCAGTTTTAAGAAATCAGTTTTAGGAAATCAGTTTTGGGCAATTCAGAAACTTAAGTTTTATTGTATATTTCGAAAAACCCCCTAAAAGCACAAACTTTACATGCTATAACTCCTTATGATCATTATATTTTTCCAAATGGAATAAAATTGCATGTTTATCAAGATTCATTTTACAAAATCAAACATTCATCTTTTTATGGATCTGGTTAATTATGGAACATTGCACTTTCAACCTCCCGGACGTCCAGGCCAGCAAACCAAGCATAGCTATAAACCTTACCCGTGTCGGGGTAACAAATGTTAAAAAACTCGTTGAAATCAAGCGAAAAGACAAACGTCCTATCGTACTTATTTCAACTTTTGACGTTTTTGTTGACCTGCCCTCGGACCGAAAGGGAGCAAATCTCTCAAGGAACTTCGAAGCTGTAGATGAGGTCTTGGAAAAGATACTCAGTATGCCCGTATACGAAATTGAGCAGCTTTGCAGCGATATTGCACACAACTTGCTTGGCAGACATGAATACGCCAACCAGGCAGAAGTTCGGATGACAAGCGAATATATGATAAGGCGTGCGTCCCCTGCCACCGGAATCAAATGCCAGGAAGTAGTGAATATCTTTGCTGAAGCGTCTGCCGTAAGAGGACAGGGCAATGATGACTATTTTGATGTAAAGAAGCTGATAGGCGCCGAAGTTGTAGGAATGACAGCATGCCCCTGTGCTCAGGAGATTATGCGAGATAAAGCTGCAAATGAGCTTTCCGAACTTGGAGTCGATAAAGATACGATTATAAAATTCCTGGAAAGGGTTCCCATGGCAACCCATAACCAGCGAGGAAGAGGAATTATATCAATCAAGGTAGCACATGACTTTGATGTTTCCCTCGAAAGCATCATCAGCATTATTGATCACTCTATGAGTTCCAGCGTGTATGAAGTCTTGAAACGCTCAGACGAAAAAGTCGTTGTGGAAACTGCACATATGAACCCTAAATTTGTGGAAGACTGTGTAAGAACCATGGCAGACAATATAGTAAAAGAGTTTCCGAACCTTCCTGATAATGCAGTAATTACTATCAAGCAGACCAATGAGGAAAGCATTCACAGGCACAATGCTTATGCCGAAAGAGTTGCCCTGATGGGAGATCTCAGGTCGGAAATTAATCACGGTTAAAAATAGGAGAGTACGAAATAGACCAGTCCTATACCTTTTTGAACCCTAGAAGTCTCTGGAAAAACTCTGGTTCCCAGAGGCCTCCAAAAGTTCAATCCAAAACAGTTTCTACATAGTTTTTGATAAAATTTTTTCTTAAAAGGTTTTACAGAGTCAACCCCAGAGTTTAACCCACATAAACTTTATTAGAGGGCCTGGACAAAACCTATAAGCAGAAAAATTACAACAAAGGACTTTTGGGCCTGAAATGCCAGCGTCCTGGAAGCCTTCGAGGTAAGATCATGGCTGATGCTGAAGTAATCACAGCAGTAGGGCGAAATAAAAAACCCATTAAAGCGGGAGATACCGTCAAATACGTAAACAGTGATACGGTCAGCCGCGTAACTGAGATTAAAAAGGACGAGCAGGGGAAGGTATGGGTTCTGCTCGAAAGTACAGAGCTCTGGTACAGGGAAGAAAACCTGGAACTAACTGAGCTTAAAGCTAAAGAAAAGAAAGAAGAAAGAGAGTTAACAGCCGAGGAACTGGAAGAAAGATTCAGAAAAGAGAGAGAAACAATGCAGGCCTTCGACCTTGGGAAAGCAGGTGGTGGAGGAGCAGGAGGTTAATTCCTCTTGCTGCATTTAAAAACCTTCTCTTTTAATATTTCGAGTTTTCCCACGTCTAAAATATTTTTTTGATTTCCAGCATTTTAAGGTCATTTTTCCTGTAATTTAAGGTCATTTTTCCTGTAATTTTATCCTCTGTGCAAGAATACATTTTCCACCGTGTCTGCCGCCTAGAGGGTTTTGCGGCGAGCCAAGAGAATTCATACACCGAGCCATTACGGCTGCTCCTCTGGCAAGTCCGTCGTCTACGAAGACTACTCTCTCATCGATTTTCGGAGCAATGTTTAGATCTTCCAGGCATTTCAGGATCAGTTTAGGTTTGTTCCCTGTAATCCCTGCCCTGCCAGTGATCCCTATAGTTGTATCCTCAAAAACAAGGTTTGTTTCTTTTGCAACCTTAATCAACCTGCAAACCACACCTGCCATAACCTCATCAATGACAGCAGAAACAACCTGAAGTCCGTGAGTTTTACAGATTTCCATGCCTATGGCACTAAGTTTGCCCATATCGGAACCGTTTACTCCTACATCGCAACCTATAAGTGTCACGCCTATCTGTTCAGCTGCATCAGGCCTTACAGGCACGCTTCCGTATCTCGTTCTATCCCCTGTAACCTGTTCTATAACAATAAGCTCATGAATACGCTTTGTATATGCTTCAATCGCTTTAGCCTTCATTTTTAAAGTAAAGAAAGAAGGCGGTTTCTCTTTTTCAAAAACTTCGAGAGCAGTTCCTACTTTTGAGTCCACAATCTTCGAACCCCGGATAATTGCGTCAGGAATTGCCCCGGCATAGCCACAGAAGTTACCTACTGTTTTTGCATACGGTTGATCTGAATTTGTGATCCTGCCATCAAGGGTTGTCCCGAAGTCGATAGAGATACAGGGGTTCCTGAAATCAACATCTGTAAGTTTGGCTGCTTCCTTAATCCCTGCGGTTGCAAGCTCCCCTTCCATCTCGTTTGCAACGATTTCAACGCCAGTAGAACCTATTGGAGGTAGTACGCCGGCTACAGCCCCATCAAAAATTACTTTTTCCAGTTTACTGTATTTCTGAAATTTTTTGGGGATATTTAAAATAGACATTGGGGGGGTCATGTTTTTCGGGGGAACTCCTGCCATCAGGCAACCATCTGCCAGAGCCTTGATAAATTCGCCCACTTCTTCCGGAGAATCAAAACCTGCAACAACTCCAGTGGAACGAACCACAAAGTCCAGATCAGTTTTTATATCCAGACTTGCTTTTTCCATTGATTCGGTTAGGGTTCCACGTACCAGTTCTGCAACGGATTCACGAGTAAGTTCCACACCAGTAAGTGTCCTCCCGAATACGACTTCTCCGGGTCCAGGGGAACGGACATCTCTGGTCATCCGCACTACCTTATTAATAATATGAGTCCTTCCAGTCTCCATACTGGTAGCCGTAAGAATACATTTGGTTGTAGTGTTTCCAACCTCTACGGAAGCTACAATAAAGAAGGGTTTTGACTTAAGGTCAATCAAACGAACCTGAGGAGATTCTGTAATTCTGGGTTTCAAAGCCATTTTTAATTCCTTCCTAAAAACCTGTGCATAAACTCGATTTAGTACAAAGTACAAATCATTGTGCGAACTTAATCTGAAAACAATACCGACTTATTCGAAGATTATTCAAACATAATTGAAGTCAGTCAGGATAAATTTATGTTTTTAATATTTAGAAAGCCAGTATTTAAGCTCAGATTAATCGGGAAAAGTAGTACTTCTCCAACTTTACAAAAAGATCAACAGGAGTGGATTGTCAAAGGTTTAAAGATGGTATTCATCAAAACCTATAATAACTTTTGCTAAGTACTGTAAATTAGTAATATTATTACATCGGGAGCGCGGAAGGTCACGAATACCCCGAGTTCAGGTATGGGATGAAATGAACCCTCGCCCTTTTTATTTTTGTTTAAACCTCTGTACCATCGCTTCTTTGTAAAATGAGGTTTTTAGTACTCCGGTTACATAGTTGAGAATGCAACTTTATCTAATGGAAATCTCATACATGGACATTAAACTATTCCTCAGAAACCTGGCGGAAGGCCCGAAGCATCCTTTAGGTGAGGTTGCAGCACACAATTTGATTTTATAATATTTGTAGGACACTATTCCATAATCTGGCGATTTTTCATTTATTTCTTCCACAAAACTCCACTTTTATATACAAATTACCCATGCAGAAACATTTTCACGGCATATTTTGGACTCAGTACCAAAATCTAGTGATGAATGTAAAGTTCAAAATCACTATATTTTGTAATTGGTCACAATCCTTGTGATACAATTTCAGAATTGGAGTCTTTAGATGTCGAATATTGATTTTAATGATAACCGGATTCTTCTTGCGAATTCAGATTTTCAATCAAAAAACGCAAAAATCACTAGATTTTGGAACAGAGTCATATTTTGCTAAAATCGATATTTTTGCACTGCTAACCCGTAATTTAGATCTCAAAAATAGTTTATTTATCTATAACCCACATTCGGCAGGTCGACATAAAAATCCATTTAATTTTTCCATTGATATCGTTTTTTTCAAAACTTTTGAAATTTAATTTAAATTAGAAATTACTAAATGTTAACCATAACATAATTAATATATATTTTATATTAAATGGGAAAAATGGACTCTGTTCCAAAATCTAGTGATTTTTGCGTTTTTTGATTGAAAATCTGAATCCGCAAGAAGAATCCGTTTTTCATCAACATCAATATTCGACGTCTAAAGACCTCAATCCCAAAATTGTATTTCAAGGATTGGGACCAATTACAAAATCTAGTGTCATGGCAATTTAATTATTGAGCATAATCTTTAGTAGCTTCTTGTCAGCGCACAATGATTATGAGCATTAAATGACCAATAACTAAATTTTCTTGACACTAGTGATTTTTTATTTTATGTTCATCACTGGATTTTGATACTGAGTCGAAAAATGACAAATGAAATTAGACATGCAGTCTGCATGATACTGATTTATAACTGAACCTACAAAAAATAAAAATTAAGGATATTTAAATGTTGGGGTGTGCTTGCTGCCGAATGTAGGCTACAAACATTGTCTGACAAATTCCTCTGGCATTAAAGTGCGTTTTATGGTTTCTTCAATTGATAAGCCTTTATTCAAGAACCTTTTTACTACGCTTTCCATAGGTTCGCCAACCTCGACAATGTGCATATCAGGATCATAAAATCTGATAACTCGCTGCCCCCAGGGCTGCTCTTTTAGTTCGTGCACGTATTCGATGGAGTCAATACCTTTTAGCTTTTGAAGGAAACTATCCAGATCGTCTTCTTCAAAATACATTTCAGAGTTATTTGATTTTTGAACGATATCATTTTTATTTATATTTATTAAATCTGAAAAATGTGATTTCAAGTGTATAGCAAAGCCGCCTTCAAATGATACATTCTCACCGAAATCGCACTGTACCTTTTGATTAAGGACATTTTCGTAAAAATTTCTGGAAGCCTCTATATCGTTAACAACAATAAGTGGACATATAAATCTCATTTAATTTTCTCCTTTTGCAAGTAAATATGATATCGAGGTGAATCATTGTTTTGAACTTATCATAACACTGAGAGCTTTTAACCAGCCTTTTGAACTCAATCAGCACTCTGAATCTCTTCCTTTCTGTAAACTCTTTCTATTTATTCCAAAAATAGTTCATGCATCTGGCATGCCAGGCGGGATATCCAGCTTCTAACGTTCTTTCCTGCCATCTTCGGAAAATAACGTTAATATTCCTTTAATCGCTCTATCGCGCGTATCCATGAAATAGTTTACTTGCTTTCTTGCAGTTTCTATTCCTCCAATCAATTCATCTTTTAGAGGATTAATTCCTGCCAACTCACCATAAATTCTTGTAATTGGTTTTTTATCTTTGAGAAGCGCATAATAATCCTCGACTTTCCTGACAATGCTTTCTTCAACGGGCAGGATCAGCCTTAAATATTCATTATGCCTGAATGAAATCCTCATTCCCGGCAAATATTGTTTTGGAATCCCGGCTTCAAGCAACGCCTCATTTCGAAATCTCATTTGAAGCATATGGACATCGGTTTTTGTCTCGGAATATAGTCTGGTTATTCGTTCCTTCTCTTTATCAGGGATCTGTATCTCGCTTTTTCCAAACCACTTGTCCAACAGCTCCTCTGCCAGCAGTTTATTACCACCCTTGATCACGTCGTAGTTTCTACCGGCATTGATGATATCGAGTTTCTTTGTCGCTGATGTGCGATTCGCCATAATCTTATCTACGTCGATTCCCGCACTATCAAAAACAATCGGGAATGGCAACTCGTTGGAATCTGAATAGAAATAAGTAAATATTGCCTGAAAGGTTGGACTGCGCTGGATGTTTCCTGAATCAACCGCTCTTACTATCCAAGTCTTCATGATAATTCAGTTTTAGATAAAACTATTTAAAGAGTTCACATCACAAAACAGAAAAAAATCGGTTCCTATTCAGGTACCTTAAATCAATATCAAAAGCCGTAATATAGAATGTTTGGCATTTACACTATATTTCAGTCAGTTTTGTAGATTGATGCCAACTGATATCATTATTAATTTTGCTATGAATCCCTTATTAGACAGGGCCCTATGACCAAAATCGGTGTTAGTTGACTTATTTAGGGTACCTGAATAGTTACAAAAATCGTATACTAAAAATTGTGAAAAATAAGTGGAATTCAGGTTGCAAGCAACTTAGGAAGTCCTAAACATTTACTTTCTTCGGTATTTCCTGCATTTTTCCACAAATTTTTCTACCGGGAAGGTAGCAGGGTGAGAATGCATATAGCCTGCCAGGGTGTTATGCTCGATAAGTCCATCAAAACCGTCCTGTATACCTTTTCCACGCAGCATTTCGTATGCAAACTTTGCATCGTGATCGCATTCAGTAATAGAGTAATGGAATTCATGGCCTCTTATATTATGAGAAGAGAAGTTTTTGTCCAGAGGGCGAGCTTCAGTATACCCAAGGGCTTTAAGCCGGTTTGTCATACGTGTGTTTGCAGGCACGACATCTGCGAGTTTATATGTCCTGTTATCGATTTCATATGTCCCACAGAGGTAAAGAAGGCCACCGCATTCTGCATAGATAGGCAAACCGTCAGCTGCAAAGCCTTTAAGTTTTCGGGTCGTTTCTGATTTTTCAAGGATTTCTGCGTAAAGTTCAGGGTAGCCGCCTCCAAGGTAAATCCCGTCCACATCCGGAAGCTCTCCTGCCATCGGGCTGAAAAATTCAACTTCAGCTCCATAATCCCTGAAGGCATCGAACATATCCTGGTAATAGAAACAAAAAGCCGGGTCCCTGGCAACTCCTATCCTGAGGTCTGCCTCGGACCTCTGGATATTTCTGATCTCCGGAACCGAAATAGGCTCAGCAAGTTTGATCACTGCATCAAGGTCAACATTTTCCTCAATAAAAGCCGCCATTTCCTCAGTATTGTAGTCCTTTTCATGAGCCATGTACAGCCCGAGATGCCTGGAGGGAACCTCGATATCTTTCTTTCTTGGGATTATACCTACAATAGGAATGTTACCCGGAAGTGAATTTCTTACGAGTTCCGCATGCCTTGGGCTGCCTACCTGATTCAGGATAACGCCCACAACCCTTACTTCAGGATCGAACTCAGAATATCCTTTAAGAAGAGCAGCGGTGCTCCTGGACATCCCATGCACATTGATTACCAGAATTACCGAGAGGTTAAGGGTTTTTGCAATATGTGCGGAACTTGCAATTTCTGTAGAATCAATTCCATCAAAGAGTCCCATAACTCCTTCTACTACCACAATATCCGCATCTGCAGCAGTCCGGGCCACAGTCTGCTCAACTCCGTCAGTGCCCATTATGTATGTGTCCAGGTTCCTTGAAGGGCGCCCGCAAATTGCAGTGTGATGAGAAGGATCGATATAATCAGGCCCTACCTTGTAAGGCTGAACCTTTAGCTGCCTGTGTTTAAGGGCAGCCATGATACCCATGGAGACTGTCGTTTTTCCGACCCCACTATGGGTTCCTGCAATAAGTATTCCTTTTGTCATCTGCTGGATATTGTTGCCGTTAAAATATATTAAAGCTATCAATCCAGCTATTTTAAGCACTTTGTGATCGCATCCAAGAAAAAGAATGAAAAGAAATAATTTTGAAAACTTTAACAAATAATATAAATTTTAGAATTTTGAAAACATGCGTAGTTAAACAGAAAGAACAACATCAAAATTTAATAAAATTAATTAATATTTAGGTTCATAATTCTGTAAATAATTATAAAAAGTAAATAAAGCATTATAAAGCTTTAAATTTATTTTTATCGCCTTATTAGTGGTTATGAAGTGTTAGATCCATTTTTGTGAATTTTATATAACGTATTTAATGTAAGTATTGTTATATATATAATTGAAAGGATGAATTTTAGTTCCGGATCTTCTCGAGTTAGATGAACAAGATCAGAGGAATCAGAGGAATCAGAGGAACTAGAGGAATAAAATGAATTCTAATGGAAAATCAATTACAAAAATTATGGGATCTATTTTGTTTATATTAATGATCTCAACTTCAATTACCGCAGGAGCATCTTCCTGTGATAATTCTGTAAAGTCTGCAACAGACTGTGAGCAAGCAAATTGTAGCTTCGCAAATTGTAGCTTAACAAATTGCAGCTTAGTAAATTGTAGCTTCGCAAATTGTAGCTCAACAAATTGTAGCTCTGAATTATGCGGCTGCGTTTCTATTGTAGATGGAAAACAGAACAAAGATTGTAACAAGGAATGTACTTCTTGTAATTGCGAGTCTGTTACAGACTGTGAGCAAGCAAATTGTAGCTTAGCAAATTGTAGCTTAACAAATTGTAGCTTAGTAAATTGCAGCTTAGCAAATTGTAGCTCAGCAAATTGTAGCTCTGAATTATGCGGCTGCACTTCTATTGAAAAAACATGCAACAAAGCTGCAACTGCAACAGAAGAAAAAACATGTGACAATGCTGCAGATACCTCAGCAGAAACTTCGACAGAAGAAAAGACATGTAGCAATGCTGCAGATACCTCAGCAGAAACTTCAACAGAAGAAAAGACATGCAACAACGCTGCAGATACTTCAACAGAAGAAAAGACATGTAGCAATGCTGCAGATACCTCAGCAGAAACTTCAACAGAAGAAAAAACATGTAGCAATGCTGCAGATACTTCAACAGAAGAAAAGACATGTAACAAAGCTGTAGATACCTCAGCAGAAGAAAAAACATGTAGCAATGCTGCAGATACTTCAACAGAAGAAAAGACATGTAACAAAGCTGCAGATACTTCGACAGAAGAAAAGACATGTAGCAATGCTGCAGATACCTCAGCAGAAGAAAAAACATGTGACAATGCTGCAGATACTTCAACAGAAGAAAAGACATGTAGCAATGCTGCAGATACCTCAGCAGAAACTTCAACAGAAGAAAAAACATGTGACAATGCTGCAGATACTTCAACAGAAGAAAAGACATGCAACAAAGCTGTAGATACCTCAGCAGAAGAAAAAACATGTAACAAAGCTGCAGATACTTCAACAGAAGAAAAGACATGTAACAAAGCTGTAGATACCTCAGCAGAAGAAAAGACATGCGGCAATGCTGCAGATACTTCAACAGAAGAAAAGACATGTGACAACACTGTAGATACCTCAACAGAAACTTCGACAGAAGAAAAGACATGCGGCAATGCTGCAGATACTTCAACAGAAGAAAAAACATGTGACAATGCTGCAGATACCTCAACAGAAACTTCGACAGAAGAAAAGACATGTAACAAAGCTGTAGATACCTCAGCAGAAGAAAAAACATGTGACAATGCTGCAGATACCTCAACAGAAGAAAAGACATGCAACAAAGCTGCAGAAACCCCAGCAAAAGAATGTAATGTCGAAGAAACTTCAGAAAAAGAATGTAAATAAATTATCCAGCAAAAATATAACATATGTGTCGGAGAGTATACCTACTCTCCACACAAAGTGTTAGGACGTAACATTAAACGCAACTATCCATCAGATAGATTTTTAGTCTCTGCAAATCCTTAAAGTTCTAGTTTTATCAAAAGTTATAAAAATATTATTGAACAGTTAGTTCTTATTTTTGATTTCAGAAAAAGAATTTTATACTGAAATTAAATATGCATATTGAGTTTACTTATTTAAGTCTGAGAGGCTGTCTTAAAATTAAATACTACATGTAATCATATTGTTCGCTAGTGATAGAACAAACAAAAAGAATTCCTTATCCTAGTGATATCTCTGATAGAGAATGGGAAATAATCAAACTGTACTTTCCAAATCCCAGGACAAATAGAGGTCGAAAGCGCGTTCATCCTTATCGCGAAATCTTGAATGCCATCTTCTATTTGTTACGTTCTGGTTGTGCCTGGCGAATGCTACCCCATGAATTTCCACCTTGGAAAACTGTGTACCACTATTTCCGTCTTTGGCGACTTACTGGATTTTGGGAACGTATAAATGCTACACTGAGAACTGAACTGAGAATTGCATATGGCAGAGAATCAGAACCTAGTGCAGCTATTTTAGATAGTCAATCCGTTAAAACTACAGAAACTCCAGGAATACGCGGCTATGATGCCGCCAAGAAAGTAAAAGGAAGAAAGCGCCATATTCTAGTGGATACAGTAGGGCTACTGTTGATAGTTATAGTTCATTCGGCGAATATTCAAGATCGAGATGGGGCTAAACTTGTTCTGGAACAAGTTAAAGGTACTTTTTCTCGATTGGAGTTAATTTGGGCTGATTCTGGTTATTCTGGCCAGCTAGTCGATTGGGTCAAAGGAATGTGTGGTTGGGCATTAGAAATCGTTAAGCGTAGCGATGATGTCAAAGGTTTTCAAGTACTTCCTCACAGATGGATAGTAGAACGTACATTTGGATGGCTGGGAAGATATCGACGTTTGAGTAAAGACTACGAAGGATTAACAGAATCAAGCCAAGCATTAATATATGCTGCTATGATCCATATAATGATTAGACGGCTAGGTCGGATAAAAAACGTAAGAAAATAAGAGAAATATAATATTCAGACAGCCTCT